>Ga0182749_1001860_pt1 | contig 16021 bp, 19 predicted proteins | sample eDN3rd37CKraftMG_FD_128875 | JGI IMG/M metagenome (GOLD analysis project Ga0182749, IMG submission 128875) | Enriched Miracle-Growth compost microbial communities from Emeryville, California, USA - eDNA 3rd pass 37_C Kraft MG (version 2) (version 2) ...
GGCCGAGTGCCTGGCGCCGGATGCGGGCGACCTGCGCGACGCCCCGGGGTCGACCTGCCCGGCCTGGCCCACCGGCGCCGCGGACGACCTCGGCACCCAGCCGGTCGACAGCGACATCCCGACCCTGATCCTTGTCGGCGGCCTCGACCCGGTGACGCCGCCGACCTGGGCACGCGAGGCCGCCGCGCATCTACCGAACGCCTTCCTGATCGAGCGGCCGGACCAGGGGCACGGCCTGATCGGCAGCGACCGCTGCGCCGAGACCCTGGCGGGGAAGTTCCTGGACGCGCCGGACCGGCAGCCGGTCGACGCCTGCGAGGCCGCGCCCGAGCCGCTGCACTTCGTCGTCAACGGCTGAGCCTCCCCGATAAGGACCGATACGACGGCCGCCCGGCGCCCCGGCCCGGGCGACGTCATCGACTGCGCCGTCCCCGTGATGGAGAGACCGGGCCGTTCGGGGTACCGGAATCGGCCCGGATATGCGCCCGCTTGACCGGTTCAGGTCGTTGTGATCCAAATTGTCTGATTATAATAGCAATGTTGACCGATTCCGGCCCAGCACCGTGCAGAGGCCGGATCGACTGACCGGGAGGACACTCATGAAGCGCTTGTTTCTGGCGGGCCTGGCGGCCGCCGTCGCGACGGTTCTCGCCATCGGTCCCGGCCCGGCCCGCGCGGCCGGCAAGACCATCGCCTTCGTCGTCAACGGCTCGTCCGATTTCTGGACCATCGCCCACAAGGGCACCGACAAGGCCGTCTCCGAGCTCAAGGGCTACACCGTCGAGTTCAAGATCCCCGGCCAATCCAGCGCCGCGGAGCAGCGCCAGATCGTCGAGGACATGCTGGCCCGCGGCGTCGCCGGCATCGGCATCAGCCCGGTCGACCCGGACAACGCCACGGCACTTCTGAACAAGGCCGCCGCCCAGGTGCCGCTGTTCACCTTCGACAGCGACGCGCCGAAGAGCAACCGCCTGCTCTACATCGGCACCGACAACGTCGCCGCCGGCGTGCAGGCGGGCGAGCTGATCAAGAAGGCCCTGCCGAACGGCGGCAAGATCATGCTGTTCGTCGGCACGCTGGGCAACGCCAACGCCCGGGAGCGCGTCGAGGGCATCAAGAAGGCGATCGCCGGCACCAAGATCGAGATCGTCGACGTCCGCACCGACGACATCGACTTCGCCAAGGCCAAGCGCAATGTCGAGGACACGCTGACCAAGTATGACGATCTGGCGATGCTGGTCGGGCTCTACTCCTACAACACCCCGATCATCTACGACGCCATGAAGGCGGCCGGAAAGCTGGGCAAGATCAAGGTCGTCGGCTTCGACGAGGACCCGGTCACCCTGCGCGGCGTGCAGGAGGGCGTGATCGAGGGCACGATCGTGCAGCAGCCCTACGAGTTCGGCTACCAGACGGTGAAGCTGCTGGCCCAGTACATCGAGGGCGACAAGTCCTTCATCCCGGCGGACCATCTGAAGATCATTCCGACCCGGGTGATCGACAGCAGCAACGTCGCCGACTTCCAGGCGAAGATGAAGGAACTGCTGAAGAAGTGAGGCAGGGCGCGGCGGAGGCTCCGGCCTCCGCCGGCCCGTCGCCCCGAGGGAGCCGCCGATGACCGACATCGTTCTCGCCATGGAGGGGATCGCCAAGACCTATCCCGGCGTCCAGGCGCTGAAGGATGTGAACCTGACCGTCCGCCGCGGCGAGGTGGTCGGGCTGATCGGCGAGAACGGCGCCGGCAAGTCGACGCTGATGAAGATCCTGGGCGGGGTCGAGGCCCCGACCACGGGCACGGTCACCGTCGGCGGCACGCAGCGCGCCGCGCTCTCGGTGCAGGAGGCGATCGCCGCCGGCATCGCCTTCGTGCATCAGGAGCTGAACCTCTTCGACAATCTCGATGTCGCGGCCAACGTCTTCATCGGGCGCGAGCCGCGGCGCTTCGGCCCGCTGAAGCTGATCGACACCGCCAGGCTGCACGCGGATACGCAGGTGCTGCTCGACCGGCTGGGCGTGGATTTCGGCCCGGCCACGCCGCTGGCCGAGCTGTCGATCGCCCAGCGCCAGATGGTGGAGATCGCCAAGGCGCTGTCGCTGAACGCCCGCATCATCATCATGGACGAGCCGACCTCGAGCCTGACCATCGCCGAGACCCAGACGCTGCTGCGGGTGGTCGGCGAGCTGAAGGCGGCGGGGGTCGCCATCATCTTCATCACCCACCGCCTCGCCGAGATCGAGTCCTGCGCCGACCGCGTGGTCTGCCTGCGCGACGGCCGGCTGGTCGGGACCCTGGACCGCGAGGAGATCCATCACGACCGCATGGTGCGGATGATGGTCGGACGCGACCTCAAGGCGCTCTACATCCCGCCGGCCGCGGCGGCCCAGCCGGGCGCGGTCGAGATCCGCGGCGTGCGCACCACCGCCTATCCCGAGCAGGAGGTGACGCTGTCGGTCGGCCGCGGCGAGATCCTCGGCCTGGCCGGCCTCGTCGGCTCCGGCCGCACCGAGCTGGCGCGCGCCATCTTCGGCATCGACCCGATGCTGGCCGGCGAGGTCCGGCTGGACGGAAAGCCGCTGGCGATCGGCACGCCCCGCACCGCCATCGCCCAGGGCCTGTTCCTGGTGCCGGAGGACCGCAAGCGCAGCGGCCTCGTGCTCGACATGAGCATCGCCGAGAACGTCACCCTGCCGGGCCTGCGGCAGGTGGCCAAGCGCTGGCTGATCGACGGCCGCGGCGAGGTCAAGGAGGCCGAGGCCCAGCGCGAGCGGCTGCGCATCCGCGCACCGTCGGTGACCACCACCGCACTGAAGCTGTCCGGCGGCAACCAGCAGAAGATCGTGCTGGCGAAGTGGCTGGCGCTGCAGCCCCGCTTCCTGATCTTCGACGAGCCGACGCGCGGCATCGATGTCGGCGCGAAGTCGGAGATCTACCAGCTGATGCGCAACCTGGCCGACCGCGGCGTGCCGATCCTGATGATCTCCAGCGACATGGAGGAGGTGATCGGCGTCAGCGACCGCATCGCGGTGATGCATGAAGGCCGGATCAGCGGCATTCTGGACCGCGACCGGTTCAGCGAGCCGAATGTGATGCAGCTGGCCGTCGGCCGGCCGCTGGCGGCTTAGGCAAAAGAGTTTCCGGGAGGACGTCAGGGACGATGCGGAAGGAACTTGGGCTGGCGATCCTGATCCTGGTGATCGGCTGCGTCGTGGCGGTGCTGCAGCCGCGCTTCATCTCGGCGGTGAACCTGCTGAACATGGCCAACCTGGTCGGCCTGTACGGGCTGTTCTCGATCGGCCAGGGCCTGGTGATCATCACCGGCGGGATCGAGCTGTCGGTCGGGTCGGTGTTCGCGCTGATCGGCGTCGTCTTCGTCGACATGGTGGTGAACTGGGGCTGGTCCTGGCCGCTGGCGCTGGCCGCCGCCATCGCCATGGGCGGCGTGTTCGGCGCCATCCACGGCTTCCTGGTCGCCCGGGTCGGCATCCAGCCCTTCGTCGTCACCCTCTGCGCCCTGCTGATCTATCGCGGCGCCGCCCGCTACTACACCGACGACGCCACCGTCGGCTTCGGCTATGGCGGCGACTTCGACCCGCTGGCGAACTTCGCCAACGGCCAGAGCTTCGGCGTCCCCAACAGCTTCCTCGTCATGGTCGTGGTGGCGCTGGTGATGTGGGTGGTGCTGCACCGCTCGGTGTTCGGCCGCTATCTCTTCGCCGTCGGCAAGAACGAGGAGGCGGCGCGCTATTCCGGCATCAGCACCCGGGCCGTGATCGCCTCGGCCTACATCATCTGCGGCCTCCTGGCCGGCCTCGCCGCCGTGTTTCTCGCCTTCTATACGAACTCGATCCAGCCCTCGGCGCACGGCAATTTCTACGAGCTCTACGCCATCGCCGCGGCGGTGCTGGGCGGCTGCTCGCTGCGCGGCGGCGAGGGCTCGATCCTCGGCATCATTCTCGGCACCGTGCTGCTGCAGGTGCTGCAGAACCTGGTCAACCTGCTGGGCATCCCCTCCTCCCTCAACTTCGCGGTGATGGGCACGGTGATCCTGATCGGCGTGCTGGCCGACCAGCACCTGCAGAAGATGCGCGCCGCCCGCCAGGCCCGGGCCGTGCCGGCCGGCGCGGAGCGGCCGGCCCAGGCGGTCGCGGGATCGTCATCGAAACCGTGATACCCTGACCGGAAGGGCGGCGTCCTGCCGCCCCAAGGGAGGCCACGATGCCCGAACACGGCACCTTCTGCTGGAACGAGCTGAACACCCGGGATCCCGACGCTGCCCGGGACTTCTACGCCAAGACCCTGGGCTGGACCTTCGACACCATGCCGATGGGAACCGGCGGCACCTACCTGATCGCCAAGATCGGCGACCGGATCGTCGGCGGGGTATTCGACATGCGGGCCATGCCCGGGATGGAACAGATCCCGCCGCACTGGTTCGCCTATATCGAGGTCGACGACGTCGACGCCCGGGTCGCGGCGGCGCAGCAGGCCGGCGCCACCCTGATGCGCGACATCTTCGACGTGCCCGATGTCGGGCGGATCGCCATCGTCCGCGACCCGACCGGCGCCGTCGCCGGCTGGATGACCTCGGTCCGGCGGGCCGGCTGATGGAGGCGGCCGACGGCGCCGGTTGACCGCCCGGCGCCGCCGCCCGTATCCTGCCGTCATGCTTCGTGCCGCTCCCCTTCGCCTGCAACAACGCCGCCGCATTCCGGCGGTCGCTGTCGCTTGCGCCCGGGATCCGGTTCGGCCTGCGGTCTTCCTGACCGGCGGCTGACGGTCCGCCGCACGACGCCCCGCCTCGACCGGCGGGGTTTTTCATGTCCGATCCTCGCCGGCCCTTCCTGTCCTGGAGAGCCTGATGATCGACCCGCATTTGCTTCTCGCCTTTATCGCCGCCGTCACCCTGCTGATGCTGATCCCGGGGCCGAACGTCGCCCTGATCGTCGCCAACAGCGTCGCCTGGGGTCCGCGCTACGGCCTTCTGACCGTGCTCGGCACCAGCTCCGCCATGGTGCTGCAGCTCGGCCTCGCCGCCCTCGGCATGGCCGAGGCGCTGGGCACCGCCGGCCACTGGTTCGAGGCGCTGCGCTGGGCCGGCGTCGCCTATCTGTTCTGGCTCGGCATCGCCCATTGGCGGGCCCCGCCGGCCGACCTGACCCGGACCGCGGCACAGCCGCGATCCGCCCGCGCGATCTGCGGCCGTGCCCTGCTGGTGTCGCTGACCAACCCGAAGACGCTGCTGTTCTACGGCGCCTTCTTCCCGCAGTTCGTCGATCCGGCCCGCCCGACCGCCGCCCAGGTGGCGCTGCTGTCGGCGGTGTTCCTGCTGCTGGCCGTCACCGTCGACAGCGGTTGGGCGCTGCTGGCCGGCCGCGCCCGGCGGCTGCTGGCCCGCCACGGCCGGCTGCGGCAGCGGATCACCGGCGGGCTGCTGGTCGGCGCCGGCCTCGGACTGGCCTTGGCCCGCGGCAAATAAGAAACCCCGTGGCAGCTGGTCCGCACCGCCGCGCAGACGCGCCGGCCGGACTCCGGCGGCGGATCGGCGTATCCTGGCGGCTGGCGACGGAGGCCGACCATGCAGCTGCCACGGAACGCGATCCTGCTGCGCATCTTCATCGGCGAGAACGACCGTCACGAGGGCCGCCCACTCTACGAGGCGATCGTGCTGAAGGCGCGCGAGGCCGGGCTGGGCGGCGCGACGGTGCTGCGCGGGCCGATGGGCTTCGGTCATTCCAGCCGCCTGCACACCGCCAAGATCCTGCGGCTGTCGGAGGACCTGCCGCTGATCATCGAGATCGTCGACGCCGAGGCGAAGATCGATGCCTTCCTGCCGGTGCTGGACGGCATGATGTCGAGCGGGCTGGTGACGCTGGAGAAGGTGCAGGTGCTGCAGTACGGCACTGCCCGGACCGAGCCGTCCGGCCCCTGAGAGTCTGTGGGCCGCCGATCAAGAAAAACCGCGGCGTGCCGCTTCGCCCGGTCTGGCTTGTGGTTTGTTCCTGACGTATAAAGCCCTCTATTGCGACGTATATTCCTAGGAGCAGCCCCGATGGCCAGATTCCAAAGCGTGCTGTTTGCAGGGCTCTTCGCCGTCGGCCTGGCCGGATGCGGATCGTCGGAGACGACCGCCCCGGCGCCGCAGACCGCGCAGGCCACGACTCCGGCGGCGCCGGCCCCCAACGAAGCGGACAAGCTGCGCGTCAATCCGCGGGATTTCGAGGCCTGGCTGAATAAGATCCCCGGCGAATCCCCGTCGCTGCACGTCGAAGGCAAGATGGGTGCCGTGACCGCGCCTTCGGCCGGCTGGACCGTCACGCTGACGGACAGCGACGACCACACCGGGAGCGCCCGGACCAAGGTGCTCGAGCTCTATGCCACGCCGCCCTCGGACGCCGGCGCGGCGGTGATGACCAAGATGGACGTCCCGCCCTTCGTCGAGGACCCGGCGAAGGCCGACTACAACCGGGTGACGATCTGGTACGGCAAGAAGCATTTCACCGTCCGGGTCCGGACGGCCACGCACTGACCGGAGCGCGGGAGGCGGGCCGGCCCGCCTCCCGGACCGCTCAATCCACGATCGTCAGCCAGGGCCAGCGTGCCCGGTACGATTCCGCCTTCCGCCGGAACAGGCCCGGCGACGGGTTCAGCGGGTTGGCCCGCAGGATGCCGTCGACCATGTCCTGCAGCCCGTTCGGGGCATAGAGCCGGCCGGTCGCGGCCTCGATCCCCACGCAGGTGCACTGCACCAGATAGCGGTCGATGCCCTCGGTCGCCGAACGCAGCCGTGGATACTCGCCGCCGAACCGGTCGCCGTACCAGAGATGCACCCGCGCCTGGTTCTTGACCTCGACCGTCGCGCCGAGATCCGCGAACAGGGCCTCGGCCTCGCGGATCACCGCATCCTCCGCCTCCCAGGACAGGTCGCGATCATCGAAGTAGAAGACGTCGTAGTCCTTGACGCCCGACTGCGGCGGGCACCCGGACCGGCGGTTCCACGCCGCCTGGAACAGGCAGCCGGCGGTCAGATGGCATTGCGGCAGCCCGAGCCGCGGCAGCCGTTCCAGCAGCGCCGCATTCACCGGGTTCTCCAGCGTCCAGGCGATGAAGGTGTCGGCGGAGATCGACATCATCCGCGCATCGCTATGCGAGATCCGCCAGCGCCTGCCGGAACTCCGTGATCAGGCGCACATCGTCCCAATGATTCCGCTTCAGCCAGTCCGGCGCGGCGGCAAGCTCTGCCGGGTCATGCGGCACCCAGCCGACGCGAACGATGCGAGCCGAGCGCCCGTGCATCGCATACATACTCGCCAGGCTCTCGAGCACCAGCTTGGAATGGCCATAGGTATTGATCGCGGCACCATGCTTCGGCGACGCCCAGTCCGAGGAGGCGATGACGATCCGGCGGGTGCCGAGCGCGGCACAGGCCGCGAACAGCCGGGACGCGTCGGTTATCGCCCTCCAATGCACCGCCTCCGGCGCGTCCGGCTCTGGCGATGTCGCCAGATGGATCAGCGCATCGGCATCCCGCAGCGCCGCCACGATCGCCGGGTCGGAATAGTCGACGGCCGACAGGTCGGCTCGAATCTCCGCCCCTGGTTCGCGGTCGATGCCGATGCAGCCCGAGAAGGCCCGCCGCAGCCGCCGCCCGATATTGCCTTCGGATCCGGTAATGATCAGCTTCATCGTGCCATCCGCTAATCCGGAGACGGCGCAGCCGCTCAATCCTCCGGCCCCTCCGGCTTCGCCTTCGGATTGAAGTCGAAATAGCGGAAGGTCGCCGCCATGTGCGGCGGCAGGGGGGCGGTGACGTCGATGGTGCCGCGGACCGGGTGCGGCAGCACCAGCCGGCGGGCGTGGAGATGCAGCTGGCGCGGCAGGTCGGCCCCGGCGATCTCGGCTTTCCCTGCGCCGTATTTGCCGTCGCCCAGGATCGGCGTGCCCAGCGCCGCCATGTGCAGGCGGAGCTGATGGGTGCGGCCGGTGACCGGCCACATCGCGACGAAGGCGGCGTGCTGGGCCGCAGCCTCGATCACCGTGTAGTCGGTGACGGCGCGCAGCCCCTCCTCGTCGCCCTCCTCCACCACCCGGCCGACATTGTTCGGCGACCGCGCCAGCGGCAGGTCGATGCGGCCCTGATGCGGCTGCGGCACCCCGGCCGTCACCGCCCAGTATTCCTTGCGGGTGGCGCGCTCGCGGAAGGCCTCGGCCAGCCGCCGCGTCGCCTTGGCGCTGCGGCCGATCAGCAGCACGCCCGAGGTCTCCTGGTCCAGCCGGTGGACCAGGCGCGGCCGTTCCCTGGCATCGAACTGCAGATGGTCGAGCAGCCCGTCGACATGGGCCCGGACCTTGCCGCCGCCCTGGGTCGCCAGGCCGGAAGGCTTGTTCAGCACGATCACGTCGTCGTCGATCAGCAGGATCGCGCGCTTCAGCTCCGCCGCCAGGGACTGCGCCTTGTCCGCCTTCAGCGGCAGCGGGGCGCGCGGGGCCGGCGGCTGCGCCGCGGCCTCGTCCAGCGGCGGGATGCGGACGGTCTGGCCGGCCTCCAGCCGCTGTGCCGCCTTGGCGCGCTTGCCGTCGACCCGGACCTGGCCGGTGCGCAGCAGCTTCTCCAGCCGGCCATGGGTCAGGCCCGGGAAGCGCTGGCGGAACCAGCGGTCGAGCCGCAGGTCGCCGTCGTCCCGAGTGACCACGACGCTCTGCACCGCCCGCGACGGAGCATCGCCCGGCCGCGGGCTGGCGCCGGCGCCGGGCTCGGGCGCAGGATGGGTGTTGCGGATCGGCGGCGGGGCTGGCATTCGGCTCATCGCGGTTGTGTAGCATGCCGGAGCCGAGGAGGGGATCGTCGCGTGGGCTCTTATCTCTGGGTCGCCGCCGGCAGCGCGCTGGGCGGCGTGGCGCGGTACTGGTGCTCCGGCTTCGTCGCCGAGCGGGTCGGCGAGACCTTTCCCTGGGGCACGCTGGCGATCAACATCATCGGGTCCTTCGTCATCGGCTTCTTCGGCGCGCTGACCGGGCCGGACGGCCGCTTCCTGGTCAGCCCGGACCAGCGGGTCTTCGTCATGGTCGGGCTGTGCGGCGGCTATACCACCTTCTCCTCCTTCAGCCTGCAGACCCTGGCGCTGATGCAGGCCGGCGAGTGGCTGCGGGCCGGCGCCAACGTTCTGCTGTCGGTGGCGCTGTGCCTGATCGCCGTCTGGCTCGGCGTCGTCGCAGCCGGTACGATCAACGCCCTGAAAGGAGGATAGCGGTGAAGAATTTCGCGCTTTCCGTGCATATAGGGATATTATCACCGCGAAAGGGGTCCGAGTCGGTTCGGACGGAGCGGAGGGGCAGATGAAGCTCGGGGTCATGGCGGGATTGGTGCTGCTGGGGATGCTGGCGGGCTGCGCGCCCAAGCCGCTGCCGCCCGACCCGACCGCCGAGGATCTGCTGGCGCACGACGCCAAGCCGATCACCGGCCCGGCGCTGGTCGAGCGGCTGACCGGCAAGACCGTCTACGGCACCTTCTCGGTCGACACCAACACCGCCAAGGCCGGCGATGCCTGGACCGAGTACTTCGCCCCGGACGGGCAGCTCTGGTACCGCGACCGGCGCGCCACCTTCCACGGCCGCTGGCGCGTGCCGGACGGCAAGGACGAGCTGTGCCTGAGCTTCCGCGAGGACGAGGAGCGCTGCGCCAAGCTGTTCGATCTGGGCAATACGATCCAGTTCATCTCCACCGCCCAGGGCCCCTATCAAGGCCGCGCCGTCTCCTACGCCGACAAGGTGACCGACGGCGACACCGAGGGCTTCGTGCCGCAGAAGCCGGAGCCGAGGCGCAAGCGGAAGAAATAGCGGATCAGCCGAGCGGCCACATCACGCCGAAGCTGAACGGCGCCCACAGCGCCGTCGGCACCCCGGCCGCCCGCAGCGCCTCCGCGGTCCAGACATTGCAGGTGCGCCAGGGGCGATAGCTGCCGTGCGCCGCGTAGAAGGCCTCATAGGTGCCGGTTCCCGGCGGCGCCGCCAGCGTGCCGCGCCCGGCCGGGTCCAGCATCGCGGTGCCGCGGACCGCGTCGATCAGCGCCGCCCGGCCCTCCCGGTCCAGCGCCAGCCTGGCGCAGCCCGGCGCGCCGGCCGGATTTTGCACATAGGCGACGTGCAGCGCGCTGGGGCCGCCGCCGAACAGCGCCGCCATGGCGGTGCGGGCCCGAAGATCGGCCCAGCTCGGCGTCTCGCGGTAGAAGGTCAGGTCGCCCCAGCCGAAGGCGACATGCAGGTCCGGCACGAAGGCGATCGGCGCCGCATCCGGGAAGACCGCGGTCCAGTCGACGAGGTCGTCCCGCGCCGGCAGCACGACGTCCGTGTGGGTCAGGGTGGCGCAGACATAGGCCGGCGGGTCGCCTGCGACGACGTGCTGGACCCGGCCGCCGAGCGGCACCAGCGCCAGGGTCACGGCGATGCCGGCATAGAGCACGGCGAGGCCGGCCAGCCCCGCGACCAGGGCGGCGACGGCCGCGAGCAGCAGGCGCAGCGCCCTCACCCGCGCACCCCGAAGATCCAGCCCTCGGTCCGGGCCGTGCCGGGGTCGAGCCCCGGCGGTGACCAGACAACGGGGTCCGAGGCCAGCGCCCGCAGCCCCGCGGCGGCGATCAGGGCGTCAGTGGCGTGGTCGGTCAGCGGATCGGGTGCCTCGGCCGGGCGGCTGCCGAGCCGCGCCAGGGCGGCATTCAGATCGGCGCGGTCGCGCACCTTGGCGCTGGCCATGCGCCCGGCCCGGCGCCAGAACAGGCGCGGATAGATCTCGACCATTACCAGCGGATGCGCGGCGGGCCGCTCGAACGGCCACACCGCCAGCCGCCCGTCGAGCCGGCTGCGCAGATGGTGCAGCACCCGCATCCCGGCCAGCGCGCCGGGGCCGACCGTCTTCGGCCCGAACTGCTTGAACGGGCTGTCGGGCGCGCCGAGCCCGTCGCGGCGGCACGCCATCTCGGCGGCGCGGTGCGGCTCGACCCAGCCGGCGGGGCGCGGCCCGCGGAGCCAGAAATCGGCGACGTAATCGGCATGGCGGGCGAAGCCGGCGCCATGGAAGTCCGGCGCGTCCGCCGCGATTCGGTCCACCAGGGCCCACAATGCGCGAGCGTCGCCGCCCGGGGGCAGGTAGCCGGCGGCGACGGCGAAGGGCAGCGAGAAGGCGCAGTCGATGCCGGCCAGGATCCGCCCGCCATGTCCGGCCTGGGCCTCGATCCATTCGGCCACGGCGCTGCGGGTCCAGCGCCGGCCGGCGGGCGGCGGCAGCAGGACCGGTCCGCCGGTGCCGGCCCGGCACTCGGCGACGGCGATGCCGTCATAGGCGCCGACGGCGCCGGACCAGTCGATCGCGACGAAGCGGTCGAAAGGAATCATTCCGTCCTTCCCCGGCAGTCGTCCGGCTGGGCTTGCACCGGCCCCCGTCCTTCGTTGTATCTGGCCTGCGGCGATGATGAGCGGAGCAGCGTGGCCGAAGCATGACGAAGTCCCCTCTTCCCCACTGGTCGACCGTGGCGTCGCGCCATGTCTTCCGCGACCGCTGGATCTCCGTCCGCGCCGACGACTGCGTGACCGACACCGGCGTCGCGATCGCCCCCTTCTATGTCCTGGAATATCCGGACTGGGTGCAGATCGTCGCCCTGGACGCGCAGGACAACCTCGTCCTGGCGCGGCAGTACCGGCATGGTCTGGGCCGGGTCTCGCTCGAACTGCCGGCCGGAACCATGGACCCGGAGGATCCCGACCCGGTGGCGACCGCGGCGCGCGAGCTGCTGGAGGAGACCGGCTATGGCGGGGCCGCCCGGATGCGGCTGGTCGGCACGCTGTCGCCCAATCCGGCGAACCATGCCAACCGCGCCTATGTCGTCCTGGCGGAGGGCGTGGCGCCGCTGCGCCCGCCGGCGGCGGACGCGACCGAGGTCATCGCCGTCGAGTTGATGCCCTGCCGCGAAGCGCTGCGCCGGGTCGTGGACGGCAGCATCGTGCACGCGATCCACATCGCGTCCCTGATCCTCGGCCTGCAGGCGGCGGGGAAGATCGATCTCGCGTAGGACGCTCAGGCGAGGGCGAGAAAGGCGGCCAGCAGCCCGCCGAAGAAGATGTATTTGATCGCGTAGTACAGCTTGCGGTTCTTCTTCTTCACCTTCTTGAAGAAGGCGCGCACCGGGTAGACGTAGCTGAACGCGCGGTTGACCCAGGAGACCTTGTCGCCGTCGGCGTTGCGGGTGGCCCCGGCCTGGATCAGGTACTTGGCGAAGAAGCGGTTGACCGCCAGCGCCCAGCGGAACCGCATCGGCCGCTCGACGTCGCAGAACAGGATCACCCGGTTCTCGTCCGAGAAGTTCTCGGCGTAGTGGATGAAGGTCTCGTCGAAGACCACATCCTCGCCGTCGCGCCAGCTGTAGGACTTGCCGTCGACGACGATGCGGCAGCGGTCGTCGTTCGGGGTGACGAGGCCGAGATGGTAGCGCAGCGAACCGGCATAGGGGTCGCGATGCGCCACCAGCTTGCCGCCCGGCGGCAGGGAGGTGAACATCGCCGCCTTCAGGCTGGGGATCTTCTGCACCAGCTCGACCGATTTCGGGCACTGCACCGCGGCCGAGGGCAGCGGGTCGCCGTACCATTTCAGGTAGTAGCGCTTCCAGCCGCGGCGGAAGAAGGAGTTGAAGCCGACGTCGTCGAGCTTGTCGGAGCCCTTGATGTCGCCTTCTTCCTGCAGCCGCAGAGCCTCCTCGCGGAAGATATGCCAGTTGTCCTTCAGCGCCTGCAGCTCCGGGAAGCTGCGCGGGTCGTGATAGGGCGTGCTCGGCACCCGCGAGAACAGGTACATGAAGCAGTTGATCGGCGCGAAGAAGGTCGAATGGTCGGTCAGCTGGCGGGTGAAGCGGTGCCGTACCTGGCCGCGGAAATGCACCCACAGCGCCGAGGCGATGTAGGCATAGACGATCAGGAACTTCGGGGCGAACACAGTGGCCAGCATCTGGGCCATACCTCCAACCGGACCCCGGCGCCTGACCCGGGTCTGCGAGCAATTCGCACGCTCTATAACATTCCTGTCGCCGGACCGATAGGTTCAGGGCGCCGCACCGCCGGGCTGGCGCGGCAGGAACCGGATCTCCCGCAGGTCCCGCAGCGCCTTCTGCCACAGCGCCTCGAAGCCCTGGGTCAGGCTGGCGGCCAGGTCGCGGTCGTGCACCAGGAGCGAAGCGAAGCGTCCTTCCGGCACGAAGGGATGGTCGAGCGAGAGGATCACGGTCTCGTCGTCCATCACATGGAAGGGATGCCCCAGCTCGCCCGAATAGCGCAGGCCGGAGAGGCCGGCCAGCGCGTCGCCGTGCCGGCGCAGGAAGGCCAGCAGGATGGGCGCGGTCCGGTCGGAGAAGCCGAAGATGGCGCGATGGTCGAGCGCGCGGCCGGCCGCCGCCCGGGCCAGGCGCTTCAGCACGTCGAAGCCGGCATCGGCCTGGCGGTCGATGGCCCGCAGGTCGCCCTCCTCGAGATAGGACAGCACCCGCCGGCGCGCGCCGGCGAGGCGGGCCAGATGGCGCTTCACATGGCTTTCGGTGCCGAGCGCCAGATCGACCACGCTGCGGCCGCCGCGCAGGCGCCCCGGCAGGTCGTGCAGGGTCGCGCGCAGCCGGTCGGCCTGGGCGGCGAAGCTCTCGGCCCGTTCGCGCGCCAGCTCGATCAGCCGGTCGACCACCGAGTCCGGCGGCAGCGCGGCATAGAGCTTGGGCCGGCTGTGCTGGATCTCGCACAGTCCCAGCCGGGCCAGTTTCTCCATCGCCAGGTAGATCTTCGAGGTCGGGATATCGCCCTCGCGGCACAACCCGGCCGCATCGGACACGCCGAGAATGCCCAGCGCGATGAGCGCCCGCTTCTCGTAGAGCGAGAAGCCGGCCTCGTCGAGCGGCGCCAAGTCGTGCCATCGCATGCCGCTTTCTACTCCAGAAAGTAGATGAAGGCCATGCGCGGGCTGCGGACAATCGGGGCCTCACTCTTTTCGGGAGGATGCGAGATGAGCCAGGACACAGCCCCGCAATCGGCGAGCGTGGTCCCGAACTTCTGGGTCGAGGAGGTGGAGGCGCTGCGCGACTTCTATCTGGAGAAGCTGGGCTTCGGCCACATGATGGGGATCGTCGGCAAGGACGGGAGGCTGGATTTCGGCATCGTCCAGCGCGACGGGATCATGGTGATGATGGGCCGGCCGCAGGCGCCGGGCGGTGGCGTCGCCAAGGGCCAGGCCGGGCCTCGGCCGATCGACGTCTATTTCAGCGTCAAGAACGTCGACGCCTACCACGACGAGGTGCGGTCGCGCGGCGTCGCGGTGACGGAGGCGCTGACCACGCAATGGTGGGGCGACCGGAACTTCGCGGTGAAGGATCCCTACGGCTACACCCTCTGGTTCTATCAGCGGGTCGGCGCGCCGACGGCGCCGCCGCCCGGCGTCACCATGGTGTGAGGCCGGCGGGCGGGGCCATCCGGCTGGATGGCCCTGCCGCACCGCCGGACCGCAGCCCGGCCGCGCCTATTTGACGATGAAGGTGCCGCGCATGCCCTCGGCATCGTTTTCCGGGGCGTGGAAGGTGAAGGTGCCGGGGCGGATCGGCACGAAGGTGATGGTGGCCTTGCCGGCGGCGTCGAACTCGATCGAATCCAGCCCCAGCGGCCGCACCTCGATCTTGTTGATCACCACCTCGTTGATCCAGATGTTGCGGAAGAATTCCGGCGCCGCGATCCCGAGTTCGGCGGTGCCGTCGCTCTCGATCGTCCAGCGGTAATACTTGCCGGCCTCGAGCTCGTAAGGCTTGTCCGGGAAGGGCTGGCCGGAGGAGAGCTTGAGCGTGTCGAGATTGGTGGTTCGCGTCGTCAGGCCGGCCTGGGCTGCGGCGGGGCCGGCCAGCCCGAGGGTCAGCAGCAGTGCGGCGGCGGCGATGGTCGGTCCATGCATCTCGAGGCTCCTCCCGTTCCGTCGGTCCGGGTGGCGCCCGGGCCTTTCGCCACCCACTATGGCGGGCCCGGCACGGCGGCGTCCGTCGTCCTTTGGTCTAAGACTGCGACGCAGTCAAAAGGACTTAAGACCTACGAGTCCTCGCCCCTCTGCGCCCGCAGTTTCGCCCAGTAGTCGAGCCGCTTGCGGATCTCGCGCTCGAAGCCGCGCTCGACCGGCTGATAGAATTCCTGCCGCTCCATGCCAGGCGGGAAGTAGTTCTGGCCGGAGAAGCCTTCCTCCGTGTCGTGGTCATAGGCATAGCCCTTGCCGTAGCCGATGTCCTTCATCAGCCGCGTCGGGGCGTTGAGGATGTGCATCGGCGGCATCAGGCTGCCCGTCTCCTTGGCCGCGCGGGCCGAGGTCTTGAAGGCGGTGTAGGCGGCGTTCGATTTCGGCGCCGTCGCCAGATAGATCACCGCCTGGGCGATCGCCAGCTCGCCCTCCGGGCTGCCCAGCCGCTCATAGGCGTCCCAGGCGGCCATCGCCTGGGTCAGGGCGTTCGGGTCGGCCATGCCGATGTCCTCGACCGCGAAGCGCACCAGCCGGCGGGCGACATAGAGCGGGTCCTCGCCGCCGGCGAGCATCCGCGCGAACCAGTAGAGGCCGGCATCGACGTCGGAGCCGCGCAGCGATTTGTGCAAGGCCGAGATCAGGTTGTAGTGGCTCTCCTGCGCCTTGTCGTAGACCGGCGCCCGGCGCTGCACCGCCTGGGCCAGCGCGGCGGCGTCGAGCGGCGCCGTCACCTTCAGCGCGAACAGCTCCTCCACCAGGTTCAAGAGGTAGCGGCCGTCGCCGTCGGCCATCGCCTTGACCGCGTCGCGCGCCTCCGGCGCCAGCGGCAGCGGCCGGCCCTCCGCCGCCTCGGCCCGCTGCATCAGCTCTTCCAGGGCGGCGACGTCCAGGCGGTTCAGGACGAAGACCTGGCAGCGGGACAGGAGCGCCGCATTCAGCTCGAAGGACGGGTTCTCCGTGGTGGCGCCGATCAGGGTGATGGTGCCGTCCTCGACCACCGGCAGGAA
>Ga0182749_1001861_pt1 | contig 16020 bp, 13 predicted proteins | sample eDN3rd37CKraftMG_FD_128875 | JGI IMG/M metagenome (GOLD analysis project Ga0182749, IMG submission 128875) | Enriched Miracle-Growth compost microbial communities from Emeryville, California, USA - eDNA 3rd pass 37_C Kraft MG (version 2) (version 2) ...
ATCCTCCTCCACATCCCCGCCGTAGCGCGTCGGCAGCACCGCGCGCGCCGCGGGGCCGCCGGTATCGATCGCGAAATGCCGCTGCCCGCCGATCGCGGCGCCGCGCAGGCTCCTCAGCCCCTCGCGCAGGTCGAGCGTGCAGCGCAGCCCGCCGGGCAGCGGCCGGGCGAATTCATGAACCCAGGTCTGCTGGTCGACCCAGCGCCCGGTGCCGGCGATCGGGCAGGCGACCGTGAACGGCGCCGCCGCGCGCGGATCGCCCAGGGGCACCATCGGCTCGGAAAAGCGCGTGGTGAACCGTTCGATCGCGCCCCCGCCCGATGTGGCGCCGGGGGTCGCCATCACCACCTGCGGCGCATGATCTCCCGACGCGGCGGCGGGCCCGAGCGCGAGCAGGAGGATCGCCCATCGCATCCACCAGCGCCGCATCGCCCCCCCTTCCCCGTCGCCCGTATCGGCTGTCCCAGCTTGACGCGAAACATCCAACAAATCCAGCCCGATGGCCATTTGCGGGGACGCAAAGGGGGGAGGGAGCGCGATCGGGCCAGCGCGCCGCCGCTACCGCGCGAAAATCCGCCCGATCCTTCTGACGGGATTGTCTTTTCTTCGAATCGGATCATTATTCATCCGAAACGGAGGGGGGGGATGACGGAAGGTGCGACAGCCCTGTGGCTGCTGGATCGTGGGACGTACGAGCTGGCGCTGTTCGCCGCCGTCGGGCTGCTCATCGGCGGTCTGGACGATCTTCTGGTCGATCTGATCTGGATGGGGCGCGGGCTGTGGCGGCGGATCGCGGTCTACAGCCGCCATCGCCCCGCCTGCGCGGCGACGCTCGCGCCGCCCGCGGCACCGGGCCGGATCGCCGTGTTCGTGGGCGCATGGGACGAAGCGGCGGTGATCGGCGACATGCTGGCCACCGCGCTCGATCGCTTCGCGCATGACGATTACCGCATCTTCGTCGGCGTCTATCCCAATGATCCGGCGACCATCGCGGCGGTGCGCGCGGTGCGTGCCGGCCATCCGCTGGGCCATCGCATCCGCGCCGTCAGCGGCCCCCTTGCCGGCCCCACCACCAAGGCGGAGGCGCTCAACCGGCTCTGGGCGGCGATGCTGCGCGAGGAAGCGCGCGACGGCGTCGCGTTCAAGGCGGTCGTCCTCCATGACGCGGAGGATGTGGTGCATCCCGACGAGCTTCGGCTGTTCGACACGCTGGTCGAGCGGTTCGACCTCGTACAGATTCCCGTCCTGCCGCTGGTCGACGAAAATTCCCGCTGGATATCCGGGCATTATTGCGACGAATTTTCGGAAGCGCACGGCAAGCAGCTCGTCGTGCGCGAGGCGGTGGGCGCCGACATGCCGTCGGCCGGGGTGGGCTGCGCGCTGTCGCGCGGCGCGCTGGCGCGGATGGCGGCGCGGCATGGCGGCCTGCCCTTCGACGCGGACAGCCTGACCGAGGATTATGAGCTGGGCCTCCGGCTCGGCGAGATCGGCGGGCGCGGCGTCTTCGTCCGCCTGCCGGCCGCGCAAGGCGGGAGCGGAGCGAGCGGGAGCGGGCTGGTCGCCGTCCATGCTTATTTCCCCGCCACGCTCGGCGAGGCGGTGCGCCAGAAGACGCGCTGGATGACCGGCATCGCGCTGTCGGGCTGGGACCGGCTCGGCTGGCGCGGCGGGCTCGCGGAGGGCTGGATGCGGCTGCGCGACCGGCGCGCGATCCTCGCCCATGTCGTGCTGGCCGCCGCTTATGCCGCGATGCTGCTCGGCACGCTTTCGACGGCGGCGCACTTCCTCGCCGGCGACGGCGGCGCGCCCATCCTCTCGCCGGCGCTCGGCATGCTGCTGCCGGTGACGTCGGCGATGCTCGTCTGGCGGCTGGCGATGCGCGCGCTGATGGTGGCGCGGCTCTATGGCTGGCGGGAGGGGCTGCGCGCGATCCCGCGCACCATCGTCGGCAATCTGATCGGCATGGCCGCCGCCCGCCGGGCGCTGCTGCGCTATGCCGGCATGTCGCTGGCCGTCGCGTTCCGGGGCGCTGCGCATCGCGCGCCGGTCTGGGACAAGACCCGTCATCGCTTTCCGGGACAGACCGGCAGCCCGTGAGGCGCACGGCCGCCCCGCTGCGTTTCCTGATCGTGACGCTGGGCCTGTGGACGGCCGCGCGGCTGATGCTGATGCCCGGCCCGGTGACGTCGAACCCGGCGGAGCAGCGGGCCGAACCCGCTCCCACGCCGCCGCGCCGCGCGTGTGACCGCGACCGGCCCGTGCCGTCGGCCGTTGCCTCCGCGGGCGGCGAGCGGATCGTCCCCCCGCTTCCATCGCTCCGGTTTCCATCGCCCCACGCCTTGCGTGAGCGCCTCGCCCGGGCGGACGTCCCGTCCCACCGCGCCGCCGCGCCTGCCCGATCCGAATCCTCCCCCGCCGAAGAAACCCGCGCGCCGGCGGCCAACCCCTTCCTTCCCCCACCACCTCCACCCGGCACGCGGGCGGCCGGTTCGCGCTGGTCGGCCGACGCCTATCTGTTCGTCCGTGGGGGTGGCCGCCCGTCGCTCGCCGCCGCCGGCCAGCTCGGGGGAAGCCAGGTCGCCGCGCGTGTCGCCTATGCGCTGAACGGCGAGGGGCCGCCCCGCCTCGCCGTCGCCGCGCGCGTCTATGCCCCGCTCGACGATCGCCGCGCGAGCGAGGGCGCGCTGGGCATCGACTGGCATCCCCTGCCCGGGGCCGCGCTGCGCCTGTCGGCCGAGCGCCGCTTCGACATCGGCGGCCATGGCCGCGACGCGTGGAGCGCCTATGCCGCCGGCGGCTTCTACAAGGGCGGCCTGCCGGGCGGGATCGAGGCGGACGGCTATGCGCAAGCGGGCGTGGTCGGCACGCGCCGGCGCGACCTGTTCGTCGACGGCGCGCTGCGCCTCGCGCGGCCGGTCGCGCTCGATCCCGCGCGCACCCTGCGCCTCGGCCTCGGCGCCTGGGGAGCCGCGCAGCCGGGCGCGGCGCGCTTCGATGTCGGCCCGCGCGCGGCGATCAGCCTGCCGCTCGGCCCGGCCCAGGTGACGGGGGCGATCGACTGGCGGCTGCGCGTCGCCGGCGATGCCCGGCCGGGCTCGGGCGCGGCCTTCACGCTGTCGAGCGATTTCTGAGCGGCCGCGCCACCCCTGCTTAACCCCTCCCCCGCGCGACGGATTTGCGCTACCGCCGGGGGCCCATGGATCTCTACCTGCCCATTGCCGGCCTGTCTGTGAACGCGCTCGTGATCGTCGGGCTCGGCATGCTCGTCGGCGTGCTGTCGGGCATGTTCGGGGTGGGCGGCGGCTTCCTGACGACGCCGCTGCTGATCTTCTACGGCATTCCCCCGGCGGTCGCCGTCGCCTCCTCGGCGACGCAGGTGGCGGGTACCAGCGTATCGGGCGTCTTCGCCCATTCGCGGCGCGGCGGCGTCGATTATGCGATGGGGGGGATCATGGCGCTGGGGGGCGCGGCCGGCTCGCTCGCCGGCGGCGTGATCTTCCGCCTGCTCCAGAAAAGCGGCCAGATCGATACGGCGGTGGCGCTGCTCTACGTCTTCCTGCTCGGCGGGATCGGCCTGATGATGCTGCGCGAGGCGGCCGGCACGCTGGCGAGGATGCGCACGGGCGAGCGGCCCCCCGCCAATCCGCGCCGTCACCATCCGCTGATCGCGGCGCTGCCGCTGCGCTGGCGCTTCTACAAATCGGGGCTCTACATCTCGCCCATCGCGCCGGTCGCGCTCGGCTTCTGCACGGGCATCCTGACGGTGCTGCTGGGGATCGGCGGCGGCTTCGTGCTGGTGCCGGCGATGATCTACCTGCTCGGCATGTCGACGCGCGTGGTGGTCGGCACCTCGCTGTTCCAGACGCTGTTCACCGCCGCCGCGACCACGATGATCCACGCGACGTCGACGCGCGCGGTCGATATCGTGCTGGCGGTGCTGCTGCTGGTCGGCAGCGTGGTCGGCGCGCAGCTCGGCGCGCGGCTCGCGCAGCGGCTCAGCCCCGAATGGCTGCGCCTCGCGCTCGCGCTGATCGTGCTGGCGGTCGCCGTGCGGATGGCGCTGGGGCTCGGCTGGCGGCCGGACGAGATCTACACGGTGCAGCCGCTTTGAGGCGCGGGCTCGTCCTCCTCGCCCTCCTGCCGCTGGTGCTCGGCGCGAGCCGGCCGACGCTGGTGCCCGACGTCTCGCAGCGGCGGATCGACATCATTTACAGCTTCACGGGCGCCGAGCTGCTGCTGTTCGGCGCGATCCTCTATCCCGGCGGCCGCATGCCGACGGCGCGCACCGACGTCGCGATCGTGGTCAAGGGGCCGATGGAGCCCGTGATCCTGCGCGAGAAGCAGAAGATCGCGGGCATCTGGGTGAACGCCGAAAGCGCGCGCTTCCGCTCCGTCCCGGCTTATTACGCCGTGGCCTCGTCGCGGCCGATCGGCCAGCTCGTCGACGCGCGCACCGCCGCGATCTACGAGCTTGGCCTGGGCAATATCCAGCTTTCGCCCGCCAGCGGCGCGCTGCCCGACGTGCAGAAGCGCTTCGAGGCGGGGCTCGTCGACCTCAAGCGCCGCGCGGGCCTGTATGTCGAGGCGCCCGAGGGCGTCGAGATCAGCCAGGACGTGCTCTACCGCGCGCGCATCGCCATCCCCGCGCGCGTGCCGACGGGAACCTACACGGCCGAGACCTTCCTGATCCAGGACGGCCGCGTCGTCGCCGCCGCCGTGCGCGAGATCGCGGTCGACACGTCGGGTTTCGAGCGGTTCGTCGCCTGGGCGGCGCGGCGGCGCTCGCTGCTCTACGGGCTGTGCGCGGTGGCGATGTCGGTGGCGCTCGGCTGGGGCGCGGGCGCGGCTTTCCGGCGTTTCTGATTCAGCCGCCGCCGGCCGCCGGCGACGGGAAATTAACATTTGCCCCCTTACCTCTCGTCCCACCCGCGGGGGAGATGGGCGATGTTGATGGACGGGGTGGACGTGCCTGCGGCGCAGGAGATGGAATCGAGCCTGATCGAGATCGGGCGCCTGCTGGAAATCTCGGGATCGGCATCGCGGATCACGCTCGATTCGCAGATGCTCGCCGGCCTCGCCCACGATGCGGACCCGTCGGTGGCCAGCGCCGGACAGGTGGGCAGCCAGGTGAAGATCCGGGCCGCCGGCCGCTGGCTGATCGCCAATGTCCGCTCGATGCGGCTGGCGGATGCGGACAGCGACCTGATCCTCGCCGCGATCGATTTCCTCGGCGAGGGCGACGAGGACAGCTATTCGGGCCGGCTGATCAATTTCCGCCGCGGCGTGACGCGCTACCCCTCGCCCGGCGCGCGCGTCTTTCCGGTCTCCTCCACCGACATGAAGCAGATGTACGCCGCCGACGAGCGCGCGCATGTCGAGATCGGCACCATCTATCCCACCGCCGACATCCGCGCCGCGCTCTATGTCGACGCGCTGCTCGGCAAGCATTTCGCGCTGCTCGGCTCGACCGGCACCGGCAAGTCGACCGCCACCGCGCTCATCCTGCACCGCATCTGCCAGACGGCGCAGGAGGGACATGTCGTGATGGTCGATCCCCACGGCGAATATTCCGCCGCCTTCAAGGGCACGGGCGAGATATTCGACGTCGAGAATCTGGCGATGCCCTATTGGCTGATGAACTTCGAGGAACATGCCGAGGTGTTCATCAGCTCCTCGGGCGCGGACCGACAGGCCGATTGCGACATCCTCGCCAAATGCCTGCTCGCCGCGCGCGCGAAGAACCGGGCGGCGGAGGGGCTGACCAAGCTCACCGTCGACAGCCCGGTGCCCTATCTGCTGTCGGACCTGACCAACATCATCCAGCTCGAAATGGGCAAGATGGACAAGGCCGGCGGCACCGCGCCCTATATGCGGCTCAAGACCCGGATCGACGAGATCAAGGTCGATCCGCGCTACGGCTTCATGTTCTCCGGCATGCTGGTGGCCGACAGCATGGCCGCCTTCCTCGCGCGTATCTTCCGCCTGCCGGGGCAGGGCAAGCCGATCTCGATCATCGACGTCTCGGGCGTGCCGTCGGACATCACCTCGGTGGTGGTGGCGGTGCTGGCGCGCATGGTGTTCGATTATGCTTTGTGGTCGCGCGGCGAGGCGCAGCGGCCGATCCTGCTGGTCTGCGAGGAGGCGCACCGCTACGTGCCTTCCGATCAGGCCGGGACCGGCGCCGCGGTGCGCAAGATCCTGGAGCGGATCGCCAAGGAAGGCCGCAAATACGGCGTGTCGCTTGGCCTCGTCACCCAGCGGCCGTCGGATCTGGCGGAAGGCGTGCTGTCGCAATGCGGCACGATCATCGCGATGCGCCTCAACAATGATCGCGACCAGGCGTTCGTGAAGGCGGCGATGCCGGAGGGCGCGCGCGGCTTCCTCGACACGATCCCGGCGCTGCGCAACCGCGAGGCGATCATCTGCGGCGAGGGCGTGGCGATCCCGATCCGCGTCGCCTTCGACGATCTGGAGCCCGAAAAGCGCCCCGCCTCCACCGACCCGCTGTTCAGCGAACTGTGGACCCATGTGGGCGGCGAGGCCCAGATACTGGAGCGTGTCGTGAAACGGTGGCGCAGCCAGGGGCGATAGGGGAAAGCGCGAAAAGGGCGGGTACGCTGTTGCAGCGCGGCTGCGTCTGGTGGAAAGTGCTCGGGCTGCTTTCGAATGATAGAAGGCGACTGACAGTCATTCCATATTGCCGGGCAGAGCGGTAGGAGACGCGATAAGCGACTTACATGGGCACTATGCGGATGATCGGTCTGATCGGGGGCATGAGCTGGGAAGCTCGGCGGAGTATTACCGCATCGTCAATCAGGGCGTTCGGGATCAGCTTGGTCCAACGGCATCGGCTCGCTGCCTTCTCTGGTCGTTCGACTTCTCGGAGATCGAGGAGCTACAGCACAAGGGCGACTGGGACGGCCTGACCGCTCGGATGGTGGACGCCGCACAGCGGCTTGAGGCGGGCGGTGCCGACGTGCTGCTGATCTGCACCAACACCATGCACCGAATGGCGCCGGCTGTTGAGGCGGCGGTGAAGATTCCTCTTCTCCACATCGCTGATCCCACGGCCGAACGCATCAAGGCGGCCGGCTTCCAGAGAGTCGGGCTGCTCGGCACCGCCTTCACGATGGAACATGATTTCTACAAGGGACGGCTAGCTCAACGGCACGGATTGAGCGTCATCGTCCCCAATGACGAAGACCGTGCAACGGTTCATCGGGTGATCTACCAGGAGCTGGTCGCCGGGAAGGTCATACCAGCGTCGAGGGATGCCTATCGAGCGGTCATCGCGCGCATGGTCGAGGCTGGTGCGGAGGCGGTGATCCTAGGCTGCACCGAAATTATCCTGTTGGTGCAGCCGCAGGATAGTCCAGTCCCGATCTTCGACACGACGGCAATCCATGCGGCAGCGGCGATCGAGATGGCGTTGGCTAGCTGAACGCCGGCTTCCGGGATTCACGCCGCTAATCATCTACGCCCGCAACGGGCGTAACCAGCCGTGTCTGCAAATGGCGTAGCACCCGAAAGAAGGGTGGCGATCCGCTACCCCCCTTTTTCCGGCGCTTGTCATCGAACGGCCCGCTTTGTTCCGAAAGAACCGCCGCTTAGCCGCGCGTGGACTTGTGCGGGTCGGCCGAGGCGCTGCGCTCGGCGCCTTCCTTCGGCCGCGCGCCCTCATGCTTCGCCAGCGCCGCGCCCGGGCGGACCGCGAGCAGGCGCGCCAGCGTCGCCTTGAAGCGGGCCAGATCGTTGCCCGCCAGCCGCTCGGTCGAGGTGAACTTCACCGACAAGGGGTTGATCGCGACGCCGCCCTTATAGACCTCGTAATGCAGATGCGGGCCGGTCGAGAGGCCGGTCGAGCCGACATAGCCGATCACCTGCCCCTCGCGCACGCGCTGGCCCACCCGCGCGGCGATCCGGCTCATATGCGCGTAGCCCGTCTCCATGCCCCCGCCATGGCCGAGCTTGACATAATTGCCGTGGCCGCCGTGGGGGCCGGCATATTCGACGACGCCGCCCGCCGCCGCGACGATCGGCGAGCCGTAGGCCGCGCCGAAATCCACCCCCTTGTGGAAACGCGAATAGCCCAGGATCGGATGGCGGCGCATCCCGAAGGCCGATGTCTCGCGCCCGCCCGCGACCGGACGGGTCATCCCGCCGCGCGTCTGGCCGACGCCCGACGCCTCGAACCACTGGCTGCCGCCGTCGCCGCTCGTCCACTTGAGCAGCCGCGTCTGCTTTCCGCGCTGATCGAGCCCGGCATAGAGCAGGTCGCCCACCTCCACCTCGCCGGTCTCCGCGCGGCGCTGCTGGATGATGAGGTCGAAACGGTCGTCCGAACGCACGTCGCGGCCCACCGACAGGCGGCTCGACAGCGCGCGGATATAGGCCTCCGCCGCCCTGGCCGGGGCGCCGGCGGCGCGCGCCGCGAGGTAGAGCCCCGATCCCACGCGGCCCTGTATGCGCAGCGGGGTGTTGTCCACGGCGATCGGAATGCGCTTCAGCGCGAGCTTCCCGTCGGCGCGGTCGAGCGCGAGCTTGAGGTCGAAGCGCGCGCGGAAGGCGAGATGGTCGAGCGGGCGGGCCTCCGCCTTGCTGGCGCGGCGGCCGAGCGTGATGTCCATGCGCGTGCCCGGCTTCAGCTCGCCCAGCGACACCGCGCCCGCCACCATGTTCGCAACCGCGCGCGCCTGATCGGCCGCGATGCCGGCGCGTTCCAGCGCGCGCGCGAAGCCGTCGCCCTGGCCGAGCGTCGCCACAAGATCGATCGTGGGGCGCTCGGGCGTGTCGGCGAGCGGCTCGACCGCGTCGGTCGCGCCCATCCGCCGGCCGGTATCGGCGCCGTAAGCGAGCGGACTGATCGCCAGCGCGCGCGCCTCCTCCCACTGGGCGGGGGGCAGCGCGGGGCCGGCCGCGACGGGCAGCGCGCCGAAATGCGGGGTGAAGGCGATCGCCGCCGCGCAGAGCGCCGCGCAGGTGGCGAGCCCGCGGAACCATTCGCGCGACCCGATGCGCGCGCCGAGATCGACGACGAGGTCGAGATCGGCCAGGCGAGCGCGCCAGCCGTCGAGAAGGATCGGATCGGGAAGCGCGGCCGCCGCGCGCGGACGGACGAAAGCGGCGGGCGTGGGATCGAGCGCGAGCGCAACCGCGCCCCCGCCTTGCCCGAATCCGGCATCGCCACGCTGATACAAGGCCGATCGCCCCCTGATTTTCCGTTGCGCCCCTGACGTGATCCCAGCCGCCGGGATCACGGATTTGTCGGCCCGCGACAGTTAAAGTCAAATTAAAGCGGCGCGGATTTCCGCCACTTGCGGCAGGGCGAGTCGCTTCCGGGACGGATCGACCGCACGGGCGGAACCGAAGATGCTACTTGTGCCCGGCCCGGACGCGACCGATGTTGAAGGGGATCATGGCGCGTGCTTTCGCTCATCCGGTCGTCGCCGTGCTCGGCCCGACCAACACCGGCAAGACCCATCTCGCCATCGAGCGGATGTGCGGCCACTCCTCTGGCCTCATCGGTTTCCCGCTGCGGCTGCTGGCCCGCGAGGTCTATGATCGCGTCGTCGCGATCAAGGGGGCGGCCAGCGTCGCGCTGATCACCGGCGAGGAGAAGATCGTGCCGCCCACGGCGCGCTGGTTCCTCACCACCGCCGAATCCATGCCGGTGCGCGACAGCCGCCAGGCGGGCGGCGCGAACGGCGCCAGCGGGAGCGATCGCGATTTCGCCTTCGTCGCGCTCGACGAGGCGCAGATCGGCGCGGACCCGGAGCGCGGCCATGTCTTCACCGACCGGCTGCTGCGCGCGCGCGGGCGCGAGGAGACGATGATCCTGGGCTCCGCCTCCCTCCAGCCGATGCTGCGCGCGCTGGTGCCGGACGCGGAGATCATCGGCCGGCCGCGCTTCTCGACGCTGCGCTATGCGGGCGCGGCCAAGCTGTCGCGCCTGCCGCCGCGCTCCGTCATCGTCGCCTTCTCCGCCGAGGAGGTCTATGCGGTCGCCGAGATGCTGCGCCGGCTGCGCGGCGGGGCGGCCGTGGTGATGGGCGCGCTCAGCCCGCACACGCGCAACGCCCAGGTCGCGATGTTCCAGGCGGGCGAGGTCGATTATCTCGTCGCCACCGACGCGATCGGCATGGGCCTCAACATGGACGTGTCGCACGTCGCCTTCGCCTCGCTGCGCAAGTTCGACGGGCGGCGGACGCGGCGGCTGACGGTGGCGGAAATGGCGCAGATCGCCGGGCGCGCCGGGCGGCACCAGCGCGACGGCACCTTCGGCACGCTGTCGGTCGACGGGCGCGGCGACGGCTTCGAGGAGGAGGAGATCGAGCGGATCGAGGAGCATCGCTTCACCCCGCTCGACCATCTCTACTGGCGCGACGGCGCGCCCGATACGGGCACGCTCGACGGGCTGATCGCGGCGCTGGAGCGGCGGCCCGAAAACCCGGTGCTGCGCGCCGCGCCCGAGGCGGTGGACCTCGCCGTGCTCCGTCGGCTGGCCGAGGAGGAGTGGGTGCGCGCCCGCGCCCGCGGGCCGGCGATGGTCCGGCGGCTGTGGGCGGCGTGCGGCCTGCCCGATTTCCGCAAGACCGGCGCGGAACCGCACAGCCGCCTCGTCGGGCGCATCTTCCGCCATCTGAGCGAGGGCGACGGGCGCATCCCGGTCAACTGGTTCGCCGAGGAGATCGCCCGGCTCGACAGCGTGCAGGGCGATGTCGAGACGCTGGCCGATCGCATCGCGTCGGTGCGCACCTGGGCCTATATCGCGCATCGCGCCGACTGGCTGGCCGACCCGCCGAAATGGGCCGAGCGCACCCGCGCGCTGGAGGAGAAGCTGTCGGACGCGCTCCACCAGCGGCTCACCCAGCGCTTCGTCGACCGGCGCACCGCCGTGCTGATGCGCGACCTGGGCGCGCGCGGGCCCGACGCGCTGCCCGTGACGATCGACGAGGCGGGCGAGGTGGCGGTGGACGGCGAGGCGATCGGGCGGCTGGAAGGCTTCCGCTTCCGCGCCGATCCGCAGGCGCGCCATGCCGACATGAAGCGGCTGATGGCGGCGGCCGAGCGGCGGCTGGGCGGCGAGTTGCAGCGACGCGCCAACGCGCTCGACGCCGACGAGGACGGCGCCTTCACGCTGGCGACCGATCCCGGCCGGCCGGTGGCGATATTCTGGCGCGGCGCCATCGTCGCGCGGCTGGAGCGCGGGCGCGGGCTGCTGGGCCCCAAGGTGAGGCTCCACCGCGCGCTCGACGCGCTGACGGCGGAGGATCGCAAGCGCGTGTCCGGCCGGGTCGCGGCGTGGATCGGGCGCGAGACGAAGCGGGTGCTGGGTCCGCTCGTCGCGATCGCGGCCGCCGCGCGCGATCCGGCGTGCCCGGCGCCGCTGCGCGGGCTCTGCGCGCCGCTGGCCGAGGCGGGGGGCGTGATGCCGCGCGCGGGATGCGACGCCGCGATCGCCTTGCTCGACCGGCCGATGCGGCAGGCGGCGGCGAAGCTCGGCATCAAGCTCGGCACCCTCGACGCCTATCTGCCCGCCTTGCTGCGGCCCGAGGCGGTGCGCTGGCGTCTCGCGCTGGCGGCGGCGCATGACGACGGGGTGATGCCCGCCCTTCCCCCGCCCGGCGCGGCGGCGCTGCCCACGCCGGGGGAAAGCGAGTTGTTCGACGCCTGGACGCGCGCGGGCTTCCGCCCGCTCGGCGCGCAGATGCTGCGCGTCGACCTGGTCGAGCGGCTCGCCCGGATCGCGCATGACGCGCGGCCCGGCGCGGCGCGCGGGAGCGGGGACGGCGGGAACGAGGGCGCGCATGCCCACAGGCGCGCCGCCTTCGCCCCCGATCCCACGCTTCCCGTCTCGCTCGGCCTGCGTCCGGCGAGCTTCGCGCAGCTCATGCTCGCGCTCGGCTTCCGTCCCGCCGAGGGCGATGGCGGCACGCCCGCGCGCACCCAATGGATATGGCGGGGCGCGCGCCGCCCGCGCCATGCGGCGCCGCCGCGACCGGGCAACGCCTTCGCCGCGCTGGCCGGGCTGCGGCCGGAGGGCTGAGGCGGGCCGTGGCGGGCGCGCCGGACAGCCCCGGGCCCGGCGGCGGCCTGCGGCTCGACAGGTTCCTGTGGTTCGTCCGGCTCGCGCGCACGCGCGGCTTCGCGCAGGAGACCGCCGAGACGGGGCATCTGCGCATCGACGGCCGCGTCGTCAGCCGCGCGCACGCGATGGTGCGCGTCGGCAATGTGCTGAGCTTTCCGCTCCACGGCCGGGTGCGCGTGATCAGGGTGGAGGCCATTCCGGCACGGCGCGGGCCCGCCAGCGAAGCGCGCGCCTGCTACACCGATCTGTCGCCGCCCGACGCCGGGCCGGAGGCGGCCGGGAGACAAGCGGGGGATTGAGAACGTCTCGCAGGTATAAGCCGCTTATTGACGCGCGCGCATCGTCGCCATAGCAGGGCGGCAGTTTCAGGAGCCCGACTGCAATGACCTACGTCGTCACCGACGCCTGCATCCGCTGCAAGTATATGGATTGTGTCGAGGTTTGCCCTGTCGACTGCTTCTACGAGGGCGAGAACATGCTCGTCATCAATCCGTCAGAGTGCATCGACTGCGGCGTGTGCGAGCCCGAATGCCCTGCCGAGGCGATCCTGCCCGATACCGAGAGCGGGCTGGAGAAATGGCTGGAGCTGAACACCACCTTCTCCGCGCAATGGCCCAATATCAGCCGCAAGCGCGAGGCGCCCGCCGATGCCGACGAGCATAAGGGCGAGGAAGGCAAGTACGAGAAATATTTCTCGCCCGAGGCCGGCTCCGGCGACTGATGATTGCGCGCGGCCGTCCGGCCGCGCAACCGGCCCGACGATCCGGGCCGCGCGACGCCCCGCATCGGCGCACGCGATGCCGCCGCGACGAGCCGAGTCGCGACAAGCTGGCATTTTCTCTACGAATCTGTTACAAAGCGCGCGTCGGAAACGGATGCCCCACGCATCCGTGTCAAGGAATGTGCAGAAAAGTCGCCGCTTTCCGCTGTCGGCCAATCCGTCCGCAAGCGCCTGTCCGCGTTTGCGGGGGTGGACTCCGCGCAGGGTGGGGCGATGCTCCCTGAGAAAGGTTTCTACATGGCTGCTAAGGCGCTGAGCTTCGTCGTCGGCGATTATGTCGTTTATCCCAAGCATGGTGTCGGCCGGGTGGTCGAGCTGCAAAGCCAGGAAATCGCCGGAGCGAAACTCGAGCTTTATGTGCTCCGCTTCGAGAAGGAGCGCATGACGCTGCGCGTGCCCACCAACAAGGCCGAAGCGGTGGGGATGCGCAAGCTGTCGTCGAACGTGACGCTTCAGGAGGCGCTCACCACGCTCAAGGGCAAGCCCAAGGTCAAGCGGACGATGTGGTCGCGCCGCGCGCAGGAATATGAGGCGAAGATCAACTCGGGCGACCTGGTATCGATCGCCGAGGTGGTGCGCGACCTGTTCCGCGCCGACGACCAGCCCGAGCAGAGCTATTCGGAGCGGCAGATCTTCGAGGCGGCGACGAGCCGGCTCGCCCGCGAGCTGGCGGCGATGGAGAATGTCGACGAGCCGACCGCGCAGGAGAAGATCCTCGATATCCTCCGCGCGGCCGCGGCGATCCACAACAAATAATCCCCGCCCGCTCCGGGCAGGCGAAAAAAGGGCGGCTCCCGCGTCGGGGGCCGCCCTTTTTCATGGGACGCGGCGGCCTGCCCCGGGGCGGCCTCCGCGACGGGCTTGTCCTCCCCTCGTCGAGGCTGTATCAGCCGGGTAATACAGCAAGGACAGAACCCATGCGCTACAGCCCCTTCGCCGCCGTCCCGCTCCTGCTGCTGGTCGCCGGGTGCGGCATGCGCGACAAGGCCGACGCCGAGCGCTATGCCGCGCACGGCGCCCAGGCGAGCCGGGATTTCGCCGCCACCGGCTTCGACCGGGTGTCCCTGCGCGGGCCCGACAACGTGACCGTCAAGGTCGGCGGGCCCTTCGCCATCCATGCCACGGGCGACGCCGCCGCGATCGAACGGCTGCGCGTCGGCGTGGTCGACGGCGAGCTGCGCGTCGAGCGCGACCACGGCACCTTCGGCTGGCAGCACATGCGGGGCGACGCGACGGTGACGGTATCGCTGCCCGCGCTCCAGGGCGCGTCGGTTTCGGGATCGGGCAACATGCGCGTCGATCAGGTTCGCCAGCCGAAATTCGTTGGCGGCGTGGCGGGATCGGGCGATCTCGACATCGCGGCGATCGCGGCGGAGGACGTGGCGCTCACCGTCGCCGGATCGGGCGACCTGCACGTCGCGGGCAGGGCCAGCCGCGCCGCGCTGACGCTCAGCGGATCGGGCGGCCTCGTCGCCGACGGGCTCGACACCGGCACGCTGGTGGTGTCGGCGGTCGGATCGGGCGACGTGGCGGCCCGCGCGCGCGACACGGCGAAGATATCGATCATCGGATCGGGCGACGTGACCGTGAAGGGCACCGCCAGATGCGCCATCAGCCGCCTGGGTTCGGGCGACGCGCGCTGCGGCGGATAGGCCGCGCCTCCCGCCGCGATCCGGACGGCGGCACGAAACGCATCGCCCCCGCGCGCGTTCGTTGGCCAGGCGCCGCATATCGTGACATGACGTGCGCCCGATCCATGGCGTCGCGAAGGAGTTTCCCCCCATGCCAGCCCTCCGCCTGAACACCAAGCGCGTCGAGAAGCCGTGGGGCCGGCGCGACCTGTGGCCCGGCTTCGCCGACGTGCCCGCCGGGGGCGATCCGGTGGGCGAGATCTGGTTCGAGGCGCCGGGCGAGACGGCGGGGGACCAGCACCCCCTGCTCATCAAATATCTCTTCACGAGCGAGAAATTGTCGGTCCAGGTCCATCCTGACGACAGCTACGCGCGGGCGCACGGCTATCCGCGCGGCAAGGACGAGGCATGGGTGATCCTCGCCGCCGATCCCACCGCCGCGATCGCGCTCGGCACGCGCGAGGTGTTGACCCGCGAGGAGCTGCGCGCGGCGGCGCTGGACGGCTCGATCGAGCAGGATCTCGACTGGAAGGCGGTGCATGCGGGCGATTTCTTCTATTCGCCGGCGGGCACGATCCACGCCATCGGGCCGGGGCTGACGCTGGTGGAGATCCAGCAGAATGTCGACCTCACCTATCGCCTCTACGATTATGGCCGCCCGCGCGAGCTGCATCTCGATGCGGGCGTCGCGGTCGCCAACCCCGTCCCCTATGTCGCTCCGCACATCCCGCGCGAGGCGGGGCCGGGCCGGACGATCCTGGCCGAGGGGCCGGCCTTCGTGATCGAACGGCGCACGCGCGGCGCCGACGGCCGGATCGCGGCGGGGGCGGAGCGGCCGGTCTGGCTGGTGCCGCTGAAGGGTGGCGGCACGATCGGCGAGGCGCGCTTCGAGGCCGGCGGCGTGTGGCTGCTCGACGAGGCGGCCGCGCTGGCGCTGGACGACGGGGCGGACCTGCTCCTCGCCTATCCGGGCGCGGACGTCATGGACGCGGCGGCGGGTTGAACGCCGGCGGCAGGCCGCGCCGCGCCGTGGCGAGGGGCTCGGCCGTCACCGGATAGCCGCGATCGTCGGGGATGCACAGCCAGCGCTCGCCGGCGCGCTCCTCGATCCAGGGCGTGATCGTCTCGACAGGGAAGCGGGCGGCATCGGCGCACGCCGCCTCGAACGAGGCGAAGCCGGCCAGCCGCTCCAGATTCCTTCTGGTGGGGAAGATGATGTGATGCCGCCCCGCGTCGGCATCGGCAAGCGCGTCGGACGCGGTGGTCCATAGCGCGCGGACGCTCTCGCCGCCATCGGCGCGCGCCACATCGGCGCCGGAGGCCCTGGCGAGATAGAAGCGGGCATCGAACCGGCGGGCCTCGCGGAAATTGGGCCGCCAGCGCGCGAAGGGGACGAGCGCCGCGAGGTCGAGCCGCCAGCCGCCCGCGCGCAGCAGCCCGGCGAAATCCTCTCCCGCCGCGAGCGCGGCGCGCAGGCCCGCCAGCGCGGCGGCGTCAGGCGCGGGCGCGAGGCCGATGGC
>Ga0182749_1001867_pt1 | contig 16012 bp, 10 predicted proteins | sample eDN3rd37CKraftMG_FD_128875 | JGI IMG/M metagenome (GOLD analysis project Ga0182749, IMG submission 128875) | Enriched Miracle-Growth compost microbial communities from Emeryville, California, USA - eDNA 3rd pass 37_C Kraft MG (version 2) (version 2) ...
CGGCGGTGCCGCGCTGAACCTTCCATCGCCCGGGGTGGCGGAAGCCACGGCGGAGCGGATGCGCGCGATCCCTCAGGGGCACTATGATTTCTTTTTCGAGGCATGTTTGGCGCTGCTGTCGGCGGATCGCACCGACTGGCGGGCCTGAGCAGCACACCTCGCGCCACAAGCAGGAGTAGAGTGATGGGCCGGGCGCTTGACGTGCAATCGGTTATCGATCGGCAACCAGGGGTGCGGCGGCAGTTGCCGCTGCTGATCCTGGGCACGATCATCATGTTCGTCGACGGGTTCGACATCTTCATGCTGGGCAAGATCGCCCCGGCTGTCGCCAGCGGCTTTGGCGAACCGGCAACCCGGCTGACGATCGTGTTCCTTTGCCAGCAGGTGGGGCTGACCATCGGTTCCTTCGTCATCAGCCCGCTGTCCGACAGGTTCGGCCGCAAGACCATGCTGCTGTGGTGCGCGGCAATCTTCGGCTTGTTCGCGCTGGCGACGGTGGCAGCGCAATCGCTGGTCCAGGTCGCGGTGCTGCAGGGCATCGCCGGACTGTTCCTTGCCGGTGTCATTCCCAATGCCACCACATTGCTGACCGAATATGCGCCGCCATCGCGGCGCGCCACCTTCGTGTCCATCGCTTTTACTGGCTACACCGCCGGCGGGGCGGCGGGTGCCTTCGTCATCATCTGGCTGCTGAAGGATTATGGTTGGCAAAGCGGCTTCTGGATCGGCGGCATCGTGCCATTGCTGTTCGTGCCGCTGTTCCTGTTCCTGTCGCATGAATCACTGCAATTCCGTGCGCGGCGCAACCCGCAGGACCCGAAGATCGAACGCACGCTGCGCTGGCTGGAGCCGGGTATCTCGCTTGATGGCGTGACCGAATATACGGTTGGTCCGGGCACGCAGAAGCCGGCCAGGCGCGGCGTCGCCAGCATCTTCACCCAGGGCCGGGCGCCGCTGACGCTGCTGCTGTGGTGCGCCTATTTCCTGGCGCTGGGCACCATCACCCTGCTGGCATCATGGATGGCCACCTTCTTCAACGTGCGCGGCGGCATTTCGCTGGAACGCTATGCCGCATTTTCGCTGCTGTCCTATGTCGGTGGCCTTGCCGGCACGACGACGGTAGGCTTCCTGATGGACAGGTTCCGTCCCGTACGGCTGTTGATGATCCTGTTCGTGATCGACGCCATTGCCATTGCCATGCTGGGCATGGTGCCGTTCGGCAGCCCCGTTTTCGTGCTGCTGCTGATCATCTGGGGTTATTGCCAGGCCGGCGGGCAGGGCGGCATCAACGCGCTGTGCGCACAGGCCTATCCCACTGAAATCCGCAGCACCGGCGTCGGCTGGGCATTCGGCCTTGGCCGCATGGGCGGTATTTTCGCGCCGACGCTGGGCGGTTTCGCCCTTGCCCGGCAGTTCTCGCTGCAGGAATGTTTCATTCTGGTCGCGGTGCTGCCGCTGCTGGTCACTGCAACGCTGTTCGGCATCGGCCGGATGCTGAAACAGGGGAAATTCGGCAAATGAACACGGTTTTCCTCGTCCAGCCTTTTGGCGATCTGGCCAGCCGTCTTGGCCCGCTGCCCGATGGGGTGATGGCAAGAACGGCGGTCCGTTTCGATGAACTGGACGGGGAACTGGCCGATATTCGCGCGCTGGTCGCCATGCCGCAGGCATTGAACCAGGCGTTGATCGACAAAATGCCCCGACTGCAATGGCTGCAGACGCTGACGGCGGGCACCGATGCGCTGGCATCGCTGCGTCTGCCGGAAGATCTGGTTGTCAGCACCATCGCCGGCATCCACGGCCCGCAAATGGCGGAGCTGGTGTTTTTCTACATGCTGTCCTTCACACGCGACGTGCGTGCCGTGCTGGGCCGGCAACAGCGGCATGAATGGAAGCCGCAGGCACAAAGGCTGCTGTCGGGCGCCCATATCGTCGTGCTTGGCGTCGGCAAGATCGCCGAGGCGCTGGCAGCCCGTTGCCAGGCTTTCGGCATGAAGGTGACGGGCATCAGCAATTCGCGGCGGGAAGCACCGGGTTTCGACCGCGTCCTGCCTGTGGAGAATCTGGAAGAAGCGGCGGCAACGGCGGATTACGTCGTCATTCTGACGCCCTATTCGCCGCGTACCCATCATCTCGTTTCCGAACGGGTGATCGCGGCGATGCCCGGTCATGGCGTGCTGATCAACATCGCGCGCGGCCCGGTGGTGGACGAAGCGGCGCTTGCCCACGCGCTGGCCGAACAGCGGCTTGGCGGCGCCGGGCTTGACGTGTTCGAGCGGGAACCATTGCCCGCCGAAAGCCCGTTGTGGGATTTGCCCAATGTCATCATCACCCCCCATGTCGGCGGGTGGAGCGATCAGTTCGCCAGCCAGGCAGCGCCGGTCATCGCTGAAAACATCCGCCGGTGGTTTGCCGCGCCGCGGCCGGGGCTGATCAACCAGATCAATCCCTGAACCGCCGGCAGACCGCGAAAAGGTTGACCCTGATCCATCACCACTTCAAGGACGGTGGCGGGAAAGGGATGGGACATCATGGCAGAACATATGCAGGCGCGCCCGGCATCGACGGCGCGGATCCTTGGCGCCAGCCTTGTCGGCACCGCCGTCGAATTCTATGATTTCTATATCTATGCGACGGCGGCTTCGCTGGTGTTCGGGCCGCTGTTCTTTCCTTCCTCGTCGGCATCGGCGCAATTGCTTGCCGCCTATGCCAGCTTTGGCCTGGCATTTCTTGCCCGCCCGCTGGGTGCAAGCGTCTTCGGCCATTTCGGGGACCGCGTCGGCCGCAAATCCACCCTTGTCGCCTCACTGGTGCTGATGGGCGGATCGACGACTGCGATCGCCTTTCTGCCCACCTATGAAACCGCCGGATGGATCGCTCCCCTGCTGTTGTGCGTGTTGCGCTTTGGCCAGGGCTTTGGCCTTGGCGGGGAATGGGGCGGTGCCGCGCTTCTGGCCGTGGAAAATGCGCCACCGGGCTGGCGCGCGCGCTTCGGCATGTTCCCTCAACTGGGGGCGCCGGTGGGCTTCATCGCGGCCAATGGCCTGTTCCTGATCCTTGGGGTGGCGCTGACCCCGGACCAATTCCGCGAATGGGGTTGGCGCCTGCCCTTTCTGCTCAGCGCATTGCTGGTCGGTCTGGGCCTGTGGGTGCGGCTGAAACTCACCGAAACACCCGCCTTTGCCGCCGCCATGGCCGAAGCGCCACCGCCGCGCGTGCCGCTGGCCACTCTGTTCCGGCATCATCTGCCCGAAACGCTGGCGGGCACTTTTGCCGTGGTCGCCTGTTTCGCAATCTTCTATCTCACCACCGCATTTGCGCTCGGCTATGGCACAACGACGCTCGGCTATGATCGCGAAGCCTTTCTGGGCGTGCAGCTGGGGGCGATATTGTTCATGGCCGTGGGCATTACCCTTGCCGGCTGGTTTGCCGACAGATCGACGCCGCGCACGATATTGATGCTGGGCTGTGCCGGCACCATCCTTGCCGGCTTCGTGCTCGCGCCGATGATGGCGGGATCGCTCTTTTCCGTCTTTCTGTTCCTTGCGCTGGCATTGCTGCTGATGGGATTTGTCTATGGCCCGCTTGGCGCCTGGCTGCCCGGCCTGTTTCCGGCACAGGTGCGCTATACCGGCGCGTCCATCGCCTTCAACGTCGGCGGCATATTGGGCGGTGCGCTTGCACCGTTGCTGTCGCAGGCGCTGGCGGACAGGGGTGGCCTGCCGCTGGTCGGTGTATATCTGAGCGTTTGCGGGCTTGTCAGCCTGATCGCGCTCGCCTCGTTGCGACGCAAATAGGCAAGAAAAAGGGCGGCGGGTTCACAGCCCGCCGCCCCAAATCCGTTTTGATTACGGCTTATCTGGCGGCGACTGCCGGTCCATAATAAATGCCGTTGAACAGCAGCTTGAATGTCGCAGCCGTCTGCGCCCGCTGGGTCACCACCGGGCCCATCAGGAACACCTTGCCCTTGCCGAGGCTGGCATCAACGACATTGGTTGCGCCGTTCAGCCGTTCCTCGCCAAGCGCCCAACCACTGCTGAGCAGCTTGTCACCTTCGAACCAGCCGATGCGCTGCAGGCCGGCGCTGGGCTGCATGGTGAAGGCGGGGTTGTTGTCATAATAGACATCGACCGCGTCACCCATGCCATAGGCCAGCGGCTGGCTGGTATCGAACTTCGCCTTCAGCAGCGAACCGGGGATATAGAAATCCTTGTGGTCCACCATCGCCGCCTTGCCGTCCTTGTTGACGATCAGGCGGTTCTGAACCGGCAGGCCAAGCGCTTCGCCGATGTCGGCCGAACCACCAAAGGCGATGAGCGTGCCACCCGATTTGACGAAGCTGTTGACCTGGCCCAGCGTCTTGTCGCTGATCGTGCCCAGCCAGCTGCGGAACTCCGCCGGAATGGTCGACGGATCGGGCTGTTTGGCAGCGAAGTGGAAGCGGTCGTTGTTCGCTGCCGAATGATAGGCGCCATCCGGGAAGATGATGACATCGAAGCTCTTGTTGAGCTGCCCGGCGTCAAGCTGCTGCGGACGGACGATCGTATAGGGCAGTTCGTCCTTGTCGAACATCCAGCGCAGCCAGCCTGTGGGCATCAGGCCGCCGTAAAGATCGACAATGCCGACGCGCACGGGCTTCAGCGCAATGCTGTCCGCTGCCGGGGCAGAGGCCGCGCCATAGGCATCGATGCCAAGGTCGTTGATGGCCTGTTCCACCACCGGGCGCGCCTTGGCGGACTGGGCGATCCACAACGCACCGGGGGCAAGCGTATGGCCGCCTACCGTCGTCGGCGTCTTCAGCCATTTCACCGGCACGCCGGCCTTCATCAGCCGGTTGGTGAGGATGAAGGCATTATTGGCTTCATGGCCGATGATATAGCCGGCGCCGGCTTCGCCGATCAGATGCCCTGCCGGCGCTGCCATCACGTCCGGCAATGTCTGGAACGGCCCGTCGAACCCGTCGAGGATACGGTCGAACTTCACACCCATCTGCATCGCCAGCGTATAGCCGGTGGCGTCATAGGGCGGCTTGGGCGGCCCGCCGGGATATTCGAGGTCGTGCGGGTGGTCCTGCGGCTCGAACATATCGAGGATATGCGGGCGATAGGCCTGCGCCGTCTTCACCACCAGCGAGCCTGCCGGATAGGTCTTGCCGCCGACCTGGAAAGACGCGGTGGCACGTTCCACTGCGACGCCGCTTTTGATCAGTGCATTGGCAAAGGCCACTGCGGTGGGGAAATCCGCCTGATCGGCCGGAATGATATAGCCGCGCGGGTCGCGCATTGCCGGGTCGTGCAGCACCTTGTCGTAAAGCGCGGGATCAACGCCCTTGGCATTATAGGCCCACATGCCGACTTTGTTGCTGGTGCCGGCCGCTTCCTTCAGCGCTTCTATCCGCTTGGGTGTGATCGTCCAGTTGTCGGTCGAACCGCGGGCAATGGAATTGGCGCCCATCTGCCATGCATTGAACAGCAGGCGCTCGCGATTTGCCGATGCATAGTCGAGCACGGCGCGATCAAGCGAAAGCGAATAATCAATCGATTGCTTCAAATGCCAGGTCTGCGGCGGCACCGGGTAGGGCAGGTCGTTATGCGGCAGCTGCCGATCGGGCACCAACAGCATTTTCTGCGGCGTCGGATGGCCGGCGATTTCCGTCAGAAGGCCGATGGCATTGTGGAAATAGGTGATCGTCCGTTCGATGCCGTTCGTCCATGTGGAATATGGCGCTTCGCTGCGCATCGCCGACCCGGGCTTGTGCTCGGCGATCAGGCGGCTGTGCATGGTGGCGCCCACCTCGCTCAACTGGCTCATCACCAGCGGATCGTAATTATAGTTGAACGGATCGCGGAACGGCGGGACGAACACGACAAAGCCCGGACTGTTGGGCTGGTGCTGGTTATAGATGATCTGCGGGAACCATTCGCGGAAGAAGACGCGGCTGATGTTCTGCGTTTCCTTCTGCGACACCATGTAAAAGTCGCGGTTGTTATCGTGCCCGACATATTTGTTGTACAGGCGCGGCAGCGAGCTCCAGTCGGACTCGCGGGCCTTGGGATCCTTGATCCGCATATACCAGTCCGACACATATTCCATGCCGTCCGGGTTCGCCTGCGCGACGATGATGATGCAGTTATCGAGGAAACGGCGCGTCTCGTCATCGTCATGAGAAGCGAGTTCATAGACGATCTGCGCCAGATGTTGCGGCGGCACGATTTCGCTGGCGTGCAGGCCACCGTCGATCCAGACGACCGCCTTGCCTTCCTTGGCAAGCGCGCGGGCCTGCGCCTCGTCAACGCCCTGCGCCTGGGTAAGGCGGCGCGAAATGTCGCGATAATGGTCCAGCTTCGCCAGATTCTGCGGCGAAGAGACGATCATCGCATATTGGGTGCGGCCTTCCTCGGTCGGGCCGAGGGGGACCATCTTCAACCGGTCCGACTGGCCGGCAACGGTTTTCCAATAGCTGACGAGCTGCGTGTAATCGGCAAGGAAATAATCCTCGCCTGCTTCATGGCCCCAGGCTTCCTTCGGCGTGGTGATGTGACGCGCAACCATCGCCGGCGCCGATGCGGGCGCGGAATGGGCAACCGTGCCCATCACCGGCTGAAGCGCCAGCAAGGCACCCGCTGTTGCAAAGATCAATCTGCGCATGTTGATCGTCCCTCCCTCAAAAATCCCCTTCGTTCATGGACGCAGCGCGGATCATTTCCCTCACCTCGTCGAATGGTTTTTTCACGACCACTTCACCATGCGACTGTCTCTGGCGCCCGTCCTCAATGCCTGCGCCCTTCATTATGAGCTGGGGCGTGAGGGGGTTCGATTTCCGGTGGTTCGAGGGGATCGAGGTTGTTTTCCCATCTGGCGACGGCGGCGGAGGCGACGGCATTGCCGATGACGTTGGTGGCGGAGCGTCCCATGTCGAGGAACTGGTCGACGGCAAGGATGAGCAGCAGGCCGGCTTCGGGGATATGGAAGAAGCTGAGTGTGGCGGCGATGACGACGAGGGAAGCGCGCGGCACGCCTGCCATGCCCTTGGAGGTGACCATGAGCAGCAGCAGCATGGTGATTTCCTGGCCCAGCGTCAGGTCGATGCCATAGGCCTGGGCGATGAAGATGGTTGCAAAGGTGCAATACATCATCGACCCGTCGAGGTTGAACGAATAGCCCAGCGGCAGCACGAAGCTGGCGATGCGGCGCGGCACGCCGAAGCGGTCCAGCGCCTCCAGCGTGCGCGGATAGGCGGCCTCGGACGAGGCGGTGGAAAAGGCCAGCAGCACCGGCTCGCGGATATAGCGCAGCAGCAGCCCGGCGCGCGGCCCGATGACGAGGAAGGCGAGCAGCGCCAGCACCCCCCAGAGCGAGAACAGCCCAAGGTAGAAGCCGCCGACGAACTTGCCGAAGGTGGTGAGGATCGCCAGCCCGTTGACCGCGACCGCAGCGGCGATTGCCGCGAACACCGCCAGCGGCGCGGCGCGCATCACATAATCGGTGATCTGCAGCATCACCGCCACCAGCGCCTCGATGCCGCGCACCAGCGGCCGCGCCCGCTCGCCGATGGCGGTGATCGCCACCCCCATGAACAGCGAGAAGATGACGATCTGCAATATCTCGTTCTTCGCCATCGCATCGATCATCGAGGCCGGCACCAGATGGGTGACGAACTCATGCGCGTTGAGGCTGGCCGCCTGTATCCCCGATGTGCTGTGGCTGTCGGGGATCGGCAGGCCAAGCCCGCTGCCCGGCTGCAGCAGGTTGACGATCACCAGGCCCAGCGTCAGCGAGATCAGCGATGCGCTGATGAACCACAGGATCGTGCGCAGGCCGATGCGGCCAAGCGCCGCCGTGTCCCCCATATGCGCAATGCCGACCACCAGCGTCGAAAACACCAGCGGCGCGATGATCATCTTGATCAGACGCAAAAACAGGTCCGTCACGATCGAAAACCAGCCCGCAACCGCCTTCAGACGATCCGCATCCCCAATCCACACATTGAGAAACCAGCCAACCCCTATCCCCAATACCATCGCCACCAATATGTATAGCGTCAGACGACGGGCCATTGCTTCTGCCTGAAAAATGAATGAATCGTTTGAATGAAGACGCAGTGGCGCGCGCATCACTCACCGGAAAAAAGGACTAGAAGCTGATCCGCGCCTCCACACCCCAGCTGCGCGGCTGGGTGCTGTAAAGCTGGTTGAGGCCAAAAGCGTTGGAATAATAGCGCATGCGGCCGACATGGCCGGCCAGGTTGCGCACGAAAAGCGCAGCGGACCATCCATCGCGCGACACGCCGGTGCGCAGATCGATCTGCGCATAGCGGCCCATGCTCTGATAATAGGCGATATCTGGGTTGAACTGGGAATGGGAGCGGCCGACATAAACCCCGTCGACGCGCACGAACCCTTCCATCCTGTCGGATAAAAGGTGGCGATATTCCCCGCCGAACGAAAGCGACAGTTTCGGCACATAGGGAATAGGATCGCCGCGCCGGCCATTGCCATAGGCAAAGGCATTGAGCTGGTCGGCACTCAACCGCGCATTGATGAAGCTGACACCGCCATTGAGCGAAAGGCCGGGCCATGGCGTTGCCGCAAGCTGCACTTCCAGCCCGTCGATCTGCGCGGCACCGATATTGCTGTTGAACGAAAAGGCGCCATTGGTGCTGGTGACGCCATAGATCATATTCGTCCAGTCTATGTGATAGGCGGCGGCATCGACATTGAACCGGCCGCCGAACCACTGGCCTTTCACCCCCAGTTCGTAACTCCACAGATGATCGGCCTTGTAGGCGACCAGCCCATCAGGCAGATCCGGCACCAGATTGACGCCGCCGGGCCGATAGCCCTGTGCCGCCTGCGCATAGGCCAGCAGATGCGGATCAAGCTGGGCGCTGGCCAGAAATTTGAAGTTCCAGCCTTTTTCGCGCGTGGCGTAATGGCCGGTGGGTGAATCCGCCGTGCCGGTGATGACATTGGGAATGACCACATAGCCGCTGGCATCACGGAAATAATCGAAATAGCGAAAGCCCGTGGTCAGCGTCAGTGCGCCGATCGGATAGCCGATTTCACCGAACACCGCCTTCTGGTGCAATGTGCTGGACAGGGCGCGATAAGCGGTGAGATCGCGCGGCACGACCTGTTCGCCGGTGGCGGCATCAATGCGTGGCACCATGCTGTCGGCATCGTCGCCGCGCCGTTCCAGAAAGGCCCCTATCGTCCATATCGGGCGCGATGCAGCCGTAGAGGAAAGACGGATTTCATTGGTCCATGAATGGACCGTCATCGGCTGATAGAGCAGTGCCGGCAGGCGCGAACCGACATATTCCGCATAGGATTGCAACTGTGTGGTATCACAATCAGCACTTGCCGCCAGTCCGCTGTAACGCCGGCACCCGTCCTGGCTATTGCTTTGTGCATCCAGCACGCGGCTGTAATCGGAACTGCGCACCATCGCCCATCGATAATAGGATGTCGTAGCCACCAGCGAGGCGGGGCCGACGTCCCAATGCGCGGTGAGGTTGAACAGATCGGTATCGCTTTGGAATGGTGACCTGACGCGCTGGTCGTTCAGATAAAGGCCGGTGTCGGGATACCAGAAGGTTGCATCGGCGATGCGCGAACGCTGGATGGCAGCGCTGGCGGAAAGGGTGAGCCCCGGCGCCGGAAACCATGAAAGGGCAAGACGACCGCCGCGCACCCGCGCATGATTGATATCGTCCAGCCCCAGCCGGGGATTGTCGATATAGCCGCCGCTATTGCGTTGATAGAGGACAAGGCGTGCAGCCAGCCGGTCTTTCACCAGCGGCATGTTGATCACCCCTGCCAGCCTGCCGCCGGGAGAGCCATGCTCCATCACGACCGCTTCCCCCTCCACCGATCCGCTCCACCGTGTCGGATCGGGCTTGGCGAAGATCACGCGCACCGTGCCGCCCATCGAGCTTGCACCATAAAGCGTGCCCTGGGGACCGCTCAGCACTTCCACCCGGTCGACATCGACCAGTTCGAGATCGGGGCCCGAACTGCCCGGATCGAATGTCGTGCCCGATGGGCCGGTGACCGGCGTTTCGTCATAATAAAGGCCGACGGTCGCTTCGCCCGCACCATAGATGCCGCGCATCGTCAGGCGGCGCTGGCCGGTGCCGGTGTCGGTCAGCAACAGGCCGGGTACGCGGCGGCTGACGTCGCGAAGGTCGTGAACACCGCGCTGGCCGATCGCTTCATGCGACAGCACTGCGATGCTCAGCGCCGTCTGCGTCAATATGGTCGGGCGCTTCAGCGCCGTGACCAATATATCTTCCTGCCGGGACGGAGCAGGGACGACTACGGTCCGGTCGGTCATCGGCGTGGGTTCGATGAGAATCACCCCGCCTTCGATGAAGCGATAGCGCAATCCGGACCCCGAAAGCAGTTGGTCGAGCGCATCTTCGGTGCCCAGGCGACCATGAAGCGGCATCGAGCGGTGGCCGGCGGCAAGCTGGGGTGAAAAAAGCAGCTGGTGATGACTTTGGGTAGCGAAAACAGCCAATGCTGCCGCCAGCGGTTGCCCCGGAATGTTGAAATTGGGCGAACGGTCCGTCGCTGCCCAGCAATGCTGGGCCGGCAGCCACAATGCCGCGAGCAGCAGGGCGTGGGACGGGCAGGGGGCAACAATGACGCGGGCATCACCCCTGGGTGATCCCCAACGATACCGTAACCAGCCCGCGCTGCTGAAACCCCATTTCCTGCCCACGATTGAAGTTTTCATACTTGACGCACGTTCGGCAATACGATCCCTTCGGAATCATAAAAATTCTTTCCTGTGGGGAGAGGAAGGAATTCGGGGGTTCGGTGATGACTCTGTGGCGATCGCGTGCGCCGGAAATATCGCACGATAGGGGACAGGATAGCGACCTTTCCCGGTATCTGCCGGCTTTGCGTGCCTTTTTTGCAAAAAGGGCGCGCTGGGAAGATGTGGACGACATGGTGCAGGACGTGATGCTGCGGATGCAGCTGCGCCAGTCCGACTGCAGAATCGAAAACATTCAGGGCTATCTGTTCCAGGTGGCGGCCAGTGTTCTGGCGGATCGCGGAAGGCGGGACCAGGTGCGCCACCGCACCGCCCATGGAGAGTTGACAGAAAACGATCATCCTGTTGAGGAACTTTCGCCTGAGCGCGTCTTGCAAGGGCGCGAGCAGATGAACCTGCTGGTCAATGCCATTGCCGAACTGCCGGAACGAACGCGTCAGGCTTTTGTACTGCATCGGTTCGAGGAAATGACCTATACGGCCATCGCGAGTCACATGGGTATTTCGACGAGTGGTGTGGAGAAACATATCATGAAGGCGATCCGGCATCTTGCCGAACGGACTTCCAGATGAGTGACGTGCCCGGCCAGAGGGTCGACAGCGGCGACGCGCAGGCGACGGCGGCGGCATGGTTTGCCCATGTCCGTTCCGGCGGTGCGACCGCGGCCGACCATCGGGCAATTGAATATTGGTGTGATTCCCATCCGGCCAACCGCGCGGCATGGAATGACATGAACCGCAGCTGGGACATGGCGGGGTCATTGCGCAGCGACCCGGCGATAATGGCCATGCGCGAACAGGCGATGGCAAAACCCCGCGCTCAGCCCCGTTTCCGTTTTCAGCACATGGCGGCGGCAGCGGCGGTTGCACTCGCAGTGGTCGGCGCGGGTGCAATTGGCGTGAAGCAGTTCCGGCCATCATCCGCGCCGGATGCACGCATTGCCATTGCCGAGCGCGAGTTCCGCACCGGCATCGGCCAGACCGCGACGATGAAGCTTGCGGATGGATCGATCGTGACGCTCAACACCGATTCGGCGGTGCGCGTTGGCGACTGGGGCAGCAAACGTCAGGTTCAGCTGCTGAAGGGCCAGGCCTTTTTCAAGGTGGCCAAGGATGCCGCCCATCCATTTGAGGTGAAGGCCGGCGGCAATGCCGTGACCGCGCTGGGCACCGCCTTTGACGTACGCATCGATCCCGGCCGCATGGCGGTGACACTGGTGGAAGGGCGCGTGCGCGTCGATACGCCGGCACCGGTGGACCAGCAGGGCAAGGATGCGTCGGCCATCCAGTCGACGCTGATGACCGCCGGATCCCAGCTTGTCTGGAACGGACGCAACATCAGCCTCGACAGGATCGACACCAATGCAGCAACCAGCTGGCTGCACGGGCAGCTGGTGTTCAATGCACGGCCGCTTTCGGATGTGGTGGCGGAAATGAACCGCTTTTCCAGCCGCAAGATCACGCTTGAGGACAAGCGCCTTGCCGGCGTGCCGGTAAGCGGCGTGTTCCAGACCGGCCAGCCCGACGCCTTTGTGCGCGCGCTTGAAGCCTATCGCCTTGCCCGTGTGGCAAGCGAACAGGGCGACAATATCGCCCTCAGGACATTCTGAACGCATCGTTCGAAGGCTGAACGCAAAGACTTTGAAAAACCGGGCCTGACGTTTGGCCAGGCCCGGCGCATGGCATTATTCTGAACGGCTGGGCTTGCGATAATCCAGCGGCGGCTTGCGATCGCCGACCAGCGCCTTGTAGACGAAGTCCTTGCCGCGCCGCTGATCGAACTCGGCCTTGGCGGCCGCGATTTCTTCAGGGCTGCGGAACAGCTCGGCTGCTGTCAACGCCAACGTCTTGGCGGCAACGACTGCACCCTTCACGCCAATGCTCATGCCCGCAGCGGCGGCATTCTGCCAGCTGTGGCCAGCCGATCCGGGAACGAAAGTGGCGGTGGAAAGTCCGACGGTGGGCGTCACCCAACTGATGTCGGAAACATCGGTCGATCCAGCCATCAGGCTGCCCACCCTGGCCGGCTCGATTTCGCCCACACTGCTGAGCGGAGGCGGCGTTGTTTCAAAGCTTTTCTGGATTTTCTGCGCAAATGCGGTTTCCGCCGGGGTCCATTGGATGCCACCCACCTTGTGCAGATTGCGATCCATCACCTTCATCAGCGTTTCATTGGGAAGCAGGCTGTAAACACCGCCGGTCTGCTCGAACTCCACCGTCGTGCCGGTGCCCATCGCAGCGCCTTCGGCCGCTTTCTTCACCCGGTTCATCACATCGACGACGATCTTGGGATCGGCCTGACGGACGTAATAATATACCTCGGCGAAATCAGGGACGACATTGGGTGCCTTGCCGCCAGAGGTGATGACATAATGGATGCGCGTTTCATCCGGAATATGCTCGCGCAGCATGTTGACCATATTGTCCATCGCTTCCACCCCATCGAGGGCGGAGCGACCCTTTTCCGGCGCGGCAGCGGCATGGGCGGAAATGCCGTGGAAACGGAACTTGCCGCTGATATTGGCCATGGACGGCGCCTGTGATGCGCTGTTCACATTGCCGGGATGCCAGTGCAACGTCACGTCCACGTCCCTGAACAGTCCGTCACGCACGAAATAGACCTTGCCGGAACCGCCTTCCTCGGCAGGGGTGCCATAGACGCGCAGCTCCCCGCCCACCTTGTTGCGGATCATCCAGTCCTTCACCGCGATCGCGGCCTCGGTAGAGGCGGCGCCGAACAGATTATGGCCGCAGCCATGGCCCGCCACCTTGCCCAGGCTCTGCTTTTCGGGAGCTGCGGCCTGTGAAAGGCCGGGCAGCGCATCGAATTCGGCAAGCAGCGCAACCACCGGACCGGAGCCGTTCTTGAAGCTGGCGATAAAGCCGGTCGGCTCACCCGCGACACCCGCCGTCACCGTGAAACCGGCGTCCTTCAACGTCTGCTGGAGCAGGGCGGAGCTTTGCGTTTCCTGATAGCCAAGTTCGGCGAAGTTCCAGATCTTCAGCGCGACATCACTCAGCTGCCCGGCATTTTTTTCCACCGTGCCCAACAGTTCGGCCTGCTGCGCCGTCGGCAGCGCCGCGGCCTGCGCCCCGGCCGAAGCCATCATGGCAAGCGCAAGGGCCAGCCCGGCACCCGCCAGAACATGCTTCCTTTTCATCGAAATCTCCCTGTTCCCATCACGGGCGCACCTTTGGCGGACGCCCCTGTGATGTCTGACGCAGCAGGGGACCGCATCCTCACCTGCTGCGCGGACAAAATGCATAGACAAATGCGAAATGGGGATGAGGAGCCGCCGCCAGCCTGCGTCTTGCCAGTGTCGGAAACAGATGGAAGATCCAATGGCGCTGGAATTGCACATCATCAGCAGGGAAGAGTTCATGGCGCTTCGCCAGGCATTGCCGGCGATCACCAGCGAACATCTCTTCAATCTCTATGGCATCAGCGAGAATACCTGGCGCCGCCTGCGCGAAGGGCGCGGCGTCCGCCGTTCCACGCTGGACCGGATACGCGCCCGCTATGCGCGGATTCACCAGAATTGAGGCGCCGCGTCTCCCAGCGGCGGCGCTGAAGGAAATTCTTCGCCCGGTGCTGAGGGACAGCGTGAAGCGCGCGTCTTTCAATCAGGAAGATGGCTTGAAAAGCCATCCGGGGAAAAGGGAAGAACCATGACCATGGCAAGAACATCTATGCGCACGCTGGCGCTCGCGGGTTGCGCCGCGGCGGCAATCGGCATCGGCGCGGCCGCCGCACAGACTGCCGGCCCGTCTGCATCGCCGACGCCGGCTGCTGGCACATCGACCAGTGTTGATTCAGGTGAAATCGTCGTCACCGCGTTGAAGCGCGCCACCAATCTTCAGGACACGCCGATCAGCATTTCGGCCGTGACCGAAAAGACGCTGACCCATCTGGGCGCATCCAGCGTCAACGATTACTTCCGCCAGGTGCCGAACCTTCAGGTGGAAGGCAATGCCCCCACATCACGCCGCATCACCATTCGCGGCGTGCGCAGCGCGGGCGAAGCCACCGTCGGCCTGTATTATGATGAAACACCGCTGACCGGCCCGAACGGCACCACGCAGGACGCATCCTCCACCAACCCGGACGTCAACCTGTTCGACGTGGAACGGGTGGAAGTGCTGCGCGGCCCACAGGGGACGCTTTATGGTTCCGGTTCCATGGGCGGCACGCTGCGCCTGATCTTCAACAAGGCGAACACGCATGACTGGCAGGGCGCCACCGAAGCACAGGGCACGGTGACGAAAGACGGTGATCCCGGCTTCTACGTGAAGGGCATGATCAACGCGCCGCTGGTCGACGACAAGCTGGGTCTGCGCATCGTCGCCTATCGCCAGCGCGTCGGCGGCTATGTCGACGATGTCGCCCTGAACAAGAAGAACATCAACGAATCCAATTCCTACGGCGGGCGGGCGATGCTCACCTTTACGCCGACCGACAATCTGACCATCTATGGTTCGGCCAGCTACCAGAAGTCGAAGCTGAACGGGCAGAGCGAATGGTATCAGCGCCTTGGCGAAAAGGATTACGCCACCGATTTCGTGGCGATCGGCCGCACCAACGACGAGCTGAAGCTTTATAATCTGACCGCCAGATGGGACATGGACTGGGCGACCTTCACCGTCACTTCATCCCATTATACCTGGCGCCTGCTGCGCAACTCCGACTATTCGGCCACGCTTTCGGCCAACCGCACCAATGCGACAGCGTGCCGCAACTATTTCTCCATCACTTCAGCCTGTTCGGCAGATCAGCTGTCGACCTTTGCCGCCTATGCCGACAGCCGCGTGCCCGGCCTGCTTTACCAGCCGATGCGGCTCAACACCTGGAACCACGAAGCGCGCCTGAACGGTTCGCTGTTCGACGATGCGATCGACTGGACGCTCGGCGCCTATTATGAAAAGCGCAAGGATCGCATCGACAGCCAGGTTGCGCAGGCCGATCCGACCACCGGTGAAGTAATCAAGCCGCTGGACCTGACGGCATGGCGTTATGTCACCAACAATGTGAAGCAGACCGCCTTCTTCGGCGAAGTATCCTACAAGCCGGTCCGCAAGCTGACGCTGACCGCCGGCGTCCGCCGCTTCGATTATGACAAGACGGTGGGTGGCGAAGTGGTCGTCAGCAATTATATCACCCAATCCTATATCACGCCCTATAGCGAGGTGGACGCAAGCGCCAGCGGCTGGGTGAGCAAGTTCAATGCTTCCTA
>Ga0182749_1001869_pt1 | contig 15983 bp, 16 predicted proteins | sample eDN3rd37CKraftMG_FD_128875 | JGI IMG/M metagenome (GOLD analysis project Ga0182749, IMG submission 128875) | Enriched Miracle-Growth compost microbial communities from Emeryville, California, USA - eDNA 3rd pass 37_C Kraft MG (version 2) (version 2) ...
AGCCACATCTCGGTGTGCATCGCCGGGGCGACCACCACCGGTGCGGTGCTGGCCAGGATCGTGTTGCCGAGGAGGTCGTCGGCAAGACCCGCCGCGAGCTTGGCCAGGCTGTTCGCCGTGGCCGGTGCGACCACGATCAGGTCGGCGGCCTGGCCGATGGCCACGTGCCGCACCTGGGCGACGCCCTCGTAGGGGTCGGTGTGGACGGTGTTGCGGCTGATCGCCTCGAGGGTCGGCTTGCCGACGAACCTGAGCGCCGCCTCGGTCGCCACGACGTGGACGTCGTGACCGGCCAGCACCAGGGCACGGATCACCCCGACCGCCTTGTAGGCGGCGATGCCCCCGGTCACGCCGACGACGACGTTCAGCGCCCGTCCCCCCGCAGAGGCGACAGGGCTGTGCTCCGCCGGGCTCACGACAGCGTCACTACCTTGGGCGTCAGGCGGCGGGATCGGCCAGCGCCTTGACCGTCAGCTTGTCCTCGTTGATCTCGTGCAGCGCGACCGAGAGCGGCTTGTCGTCGATGGTGGAGTCCACCAGCGGGCCGACGTTGTCGAACAGACTGCCCTCGTGGAGGTCGGCGTAGTAGTCGTTGATCTGGCGGGCCCGCTTCGACGCGAAGATCACCAGCGCGTACTTGGAGTCCACCTTGGACAGCAGCTCGTCGATCGGCGGATCGATGATGCCCTTGGCGCGTTCAACCATGCGTGATACTCCATTGCGTTCGAGAATTGCGTTGCGTTCGAGGATTGAGATTCGAGAGGACGGGGCTCAGGACGCCGGGGTCTCGGCGGGAACCGACATCAAGTCTACGACCTCCCGGGCGGCCTGGCTCACGTCGTGGTTCACGACCTTCACGTCGAACTCGTCCTGGGCCGCAAGTTCGACCTTCGCGGTCTCCAGCCGGCGCTGCTGATCCGCCTGGTCCTCGGTGCCTCGGCCGATCAGGCGGCGGACCAGCTCCTCCCAGCTCGGCGGCAGCAGGAACACCAGCAGCGCGTCCGGCATGGCCGCCCGCACCGCGCGCGCGCCCTGCAGGTCGATCTCGAGCAGGACGCTGCGACCGGCCTCGAGGGCCTCCTCGATCGGACGTCGAGGCGTCCCGTAACGGTAGGCGTTGTGCACCGTCGCGGTCTCCAGCATCTCGCCGCTCGCCTCGAGCCGGTCGAACTCCTCGTCGGAGACGAAGTAGTAGTTCACCCCGTCGACCTCGCCGGGACGCGGTGGGCGGGTGGTGGCCGACACCGAGAGGTGCACGCCCGGGTGGTTCTCCCGGATGTAGGTGGACACCGTGCCCTTGCCCACGGCGGTCGGCCCGGCCAGCACGACCAGCCGCGCCCCGCCGCGGCGCTGAACGCGCCGTTCGCGGGCGACCAGCCAGTCCAGCAGCCGCGCCCGCTGGCGCACGCCGAGGCCGCCGACGCGCTTGGAGTCGGCGATGCCGAGCTGGGCCATCACCCTGGCCGCCCTGGTCGGGCCGAGGCTCGGCACGCTGGTCAGCAGCTCGCGCACGCGGAGGGTCGCCTCCGGGCAGCCGGGATCGGCGGCCCACGCCGTCTCGACCACCTCGACGGCGCTGCGGGCCCGATCGTGGATCGCCCGCTTGACCTCCGCTCGCGCACGGCGGGCGGCTACGGCCGCCCGGGCCGCGGCGACGCGGTCGACGTCGGGGGGCGCTACCCTCGGCACTCTCGCACCTCCGCCGCCTGAGCGGCCACGGCCTGGGCGACTCCGCCCGGGCCGGCCGAGAGGATGCTCCGGGACGCGCTCACCACCGCGTGCGGCGCCGCGGGGCCGTAGAGCGAGCCGAGCCGGGAGTATGCGGCGCCCTGGTGCCCGAAGCCCGGCGCCAGCACCGGCGTGCGCCCGAGCGCAGCCAGGTCGATCCCGTAGTCGGCGAAGTCGACGGTCGCGCCCAGCACCAGGCCGATCGAGCCGAGACCGGCAGGACCCGATCCGACGGATCCCGTCGGATCCGCGGTCGGCTCCCCCGCGTGCCTCGCGTTCCACCCCGTCACGTCTCCGACGATACCCGCCGCCACCGTCAGGCCATCGGCGCGCCTGGCCCGCTGCAGCTGCACACCCTCGGGGTTGGAGGTCGCGGCCAGCACGAAGACCCCCTTGCCCGCCCGCTCCGCCAGCGTCATGGGGGCCTCGAGCGAGGCGGTGCCCTGGTAGGCGACAGCGGTCATCGCATCCGCCTCGAGCGGCGATCCGGGGGTGAGCCAGGCCTGCCCGTAGGCCTCGACGCTGGTGCCCAGGTCGCCGCGCTTCACATCGGCGATCACCAGGATGCCCGCCCGGCGCGCGGCGTCGAGCACGTCCTCGAGAGCACGAAAGCCCTCGGATCCGTGCCGCTCGAAGAAGGCGACCTGCGGCTTGACGATGCCGGCCCGGCCGGCCACCGCATCCACCACCCTGAGACCGAACTCGCGCGCTCCCTCGGCGGAGTCGGAGAGCCCCCACTCCGCGAGCAGGTAGGGGTGGGGGTCGATGCCCACGCAGAGCTGCCCGAACCCGGCGAACGCCGCATCGAGCCGCTCCCCGAAGGATGCGGTCATCCCGCGGCCAGCCGCTCGGCCCGCTGCAGCGCGTAGTCCTGCAGGGAGGTCACCTCGAAGCCGTCCCCGATCACCTCGAATGAGGCGACGGCGGCGCCGAGCTGGGCGATCGTGGTGAACAGCGGGAGGTCGGCTGCCACGGCGGCGGCGCGGATCTCGTAGCCGTCCACCCTGGCGCTGTGGCCGCTCGGGGTGTTGATCACGACATCCACCTCCGCCCTGTTGATCAGGTCCACGATGGTCGGCTCGCCGTCCACCCGCTGCTGGCCCTTGAGGTACTTGCGCACCACCCGTGCCCGGATGCCGTTGCGGCTGAGGATCTCGGCGGTGCCCTCGGTGGCCAGGATCTCGAAGCCGAGCTGCTGCAGGCGCAGCACCGGCAGCACTATCGCGCGCTTGTCCCGGTCGGCGACCGAGACGAAGACCGAGCCGCTGGTCGGCAGGCCCCCGTACGCCGCGGCCTGGCTCTTGGCGAAGGCGCGCGGGAAGTCCGAGTCGATGCCCATCACCTCGCCGGTCGAGCGCATCTCCGGCCCGAGCACCGAGTCGACGATCTGGCCGTCCCTGGTGCGGAACCGCTTGAACGGCAGCACCGCCTCCTTCACCGCCACCGGCGAGTCGATCGGGACCTCCGCGCCGTCGGCCTCCGGCAGCAGCCCGTCGGCGATGAGCGAGGCGATGCTGCGCCCCACCATGACCAGCGACGCCGCCTTGGCGATCGGCAGCCCGAGCGCTTTGGCGACGAAGGGGACCGTGCGCGAGGCCCTGGGGTTGGCCTCGAGGACGTAGAGCACTCCCGCGCCGATCGCGAACTGCACGTTGAGCAGTCCGCGGACCCCGATCCCCTCGGCGATCGCCCGGGTCGCCTCGACCACCCGCGCGATCTGGTCGCGGCCCAGGGTGACCGGCGGCAGGGTGCAGCTGGAGTCGCCGGAGTGGATGCCTGCCTCCTCGATGTGCTCCATCACGCCGCCGACGTAGAGGCGTTCGCCGTCGTAGATGGCATCGATGTCGATCTCGATGGCGTCATCGAGGAACCTGTCGACCAGCAGCGGGTGATCGGGCCCGACGATGCCGTGCACGGCCACCCGCTCGAAGTAGTCGGCGAGGGACGGGCTGTCGTAGACGATCTCCATGCCGCGCCCGCCGAGCACGTACGAGGGGCGCACCAGCACCGGGTAGCCGATCTCCTCGGCCACCGCGACGGCCCCCGGGTAGTCGTGCGCCGTGCCGTTCTTCGGCGCCAGGATCCCGGCGGCATCCAGGATCCCCTGGAACAGCCCGCGCTCCTCGGCGAGGTCGATCGCCTCGGGGCTCGTGCCGAGGATCGGGACTCCCGCCGCCTTCAGCCCGGTCGCGAGCCCGAGCGCGGTCTGTCCGCCGAGCTGGACGATCACGCCGACCAGCTCGCCGCTGCGGGACTCGGCATAGATGACCTCGAGCACGTCCTCCAGGGTGAGCGGCTCGAAGTACAGGCGGTCGCTGGTGTCGTAGTCGGTGGAGACCGTCTCCGGGTTGCAGTTGATCATGATCGTCTCGTAGCCCGCCGCGGCGAGGGCGAAGGAGGCGTGAACGCAGGAGTAGTCGAACTCGACCCCCTGGCCGATCCGGTTCGGTCCCGAGCCCAGGATGACGACCTTCCTGCGATCGCTCGGCCGCACCTCGGTCTCCTGGTCGTAGCTGGAGTAGTGGTACGGCGTGAGCGCGGGGAACTCGCCGGCGCAGGTGTCGACGGTCTTGAACACCGGCCGCACCCCGAAGCCGTAGCGGATGCTGCGCACCTCGGCCTCCGGCAGGTCGCGCAGCTGCCCGATCTGGGCGTCGCTGAAGCCGTGGTCCTTGGCCAGGCGCAGCAGGTCGGCGTCGAGCGGGCGGAGGGAGGCGATCTCCTCCGCCACCTCGTTGATCAGCACGATCTGGTCGATGAACCACGGGTCGATCCTGGTGGCCTCGAACACCTCCTCCGCGGTGGCCCCCGCCCGCAGCGCCTGCTGCACGGTCACGATCCTGCCGTCGGTGGGGGTCCTCGCGAGCTCGAGCAGGGCGTCCTTGTCGCCGGGCATGCCCTCCCAGTGGAAGCTCGAGCCCCGCTTCTCCAGCGATCGCAGCGCCTTCTGCAGGGCGGTGGAGTAGTTGCGGCCGATCGCCATCGCCTCGCCGACCGACTTCATGGTCGTGGTGAGGGTCGGGTCGGCGGCCGGGAACTTCTCGAAGGCGAAGCGCGGCACCTTCACCACGACGTAGTCGAGGGTCGGCTCGAAGCTCGCCGGGGTCACCTTCGTGATGTCGTTCGGGATCTCGTCGAGCCGGTAGCCGATGGCGAGCTTCGCGGCGATCTTGGCGATCGGGAAGCCCGTCGCCTTGGAGGCCAGGGCGCTCGAGCGGGAGACCCGCGGGTTCATCTCGATGACGATCACGCGGCCGTTCGACGGATCGATCGCGAACTGGATGTTGCAGCCGCCGGTGTCGACGCCGACGGCGCGGATGATGTCGATGCCGATGTTCCGCAGGTTCTGGTACTCGCGGTCGGTGAGGGTCAGCGCCGGCGCCACGGTGATCGAGTCGCCGGTGTGCACGCCGACCGGGTCGACGTTCTCGATCGAGCAGACCACCACCGTGTTGTCGGCGGTGTCGCGCATCAGCTCGAGCTCGTACTCCTTCCAGCCCAGGATCGACTCCTCGAGCAGGACCTCGTGGGTCGGCGACTGGTGCAGTCCGTCGCCGACCATGCGGATGAGGTCATCCCGCGTGTAGGCGAAGCCGGACCCGAGGCCGCCCATCGTGAAGCTGGGGCGGATGACCAGCGGATAGCCGAGGTCCTCGGCGAAGCCGATCGCCTCCTCGACGGTGTGCGCGATGTGGCTGCGCGCGACATCGGCGCCGGCGTCGAGCACCAGCTGCTTGAAGATCTGGCGGTCCTCGCCCTTGTTGATCGCCTCGAAGTTGGCGCCGATCAGCTCGACGTCGTACTTCTCGAGGATCCCGTGCTCGTGCAGCTGGATCGCCGCGTTCAGCGCGGTCTGACCGCCCAGGGTCGGCAGGATCGCATCCGGCCGCTCCTTGGCGATGATCGACTCGATCACCTGCCAGGTGATCGGCTCCACGTAGGTGGCGTCGGCGAAGTCGGGGTCGGTCATGATCGTCGCCGGGTTGGAGTTGATCAGGATGACCCTCACCCCCTCCTCGCGCAGCACGCGGCAGGCCTGTGTGCCCGAGTAGTCGAACTCGCAGGCCTGGCCGATCACGATCGGCCCCGAGCCGATGACGAGGACCGAGTGGATGTCGTCGCGCTTAGGCATTCACGTCTTTCTTGTTCGCGAGCACCATGTCGCGGAACCGGTCGAAGAGATAGTTGGCGTCGTGCGGGCCCGCGGCGGCCTCGGGGTGGTACTGCACCGAGAACGCCGGGATGTCGAGGGCGTTCAAGCCCTCGACCACGTCGTCGTTGAGGTTCACGTGGCTCACCTCGACCCGGCCGAAGCCGGCAGGGGACTCGAACGGCCCGTCGATGGGCGCCTGGACGGCGAAGCCGTGGTTGTGCGCGGTGATCTCCACCTTGCCGGTCTCCCTGTCGAGGACCGGCTGGTTGATCCCGCGGTGGCCGAACGGCAGCTTGTAGGTGCCGAGACCCAGCGCCCGCCCGAGCAGCTGGTTGCCGAAGCAGATGCCGAAGAACGGCAGCCCGGCGCGCAGCACCGTCTGCAGCAGCGCGACGTGCTGGTCCGAGGCTCCGGGGTCGCCCGGTCCGTTGGAGTAGAAGACGGCGCTCGGCTCCAGTGCCAGCAGCTCCTCGGCGGTCACGCCCTGCGGGAGCACGATCACCTCGAAGCCGCGGGCGGCGAGGTAGCGCAGCGTGGACTCCTTGACGCCGAGGTCGAGCACGGCGACCGAGCCGATCCGCTCCCCCTCGGCCGCGATGACCCGCTTGTCGGCGACCGAGACCTCGGCGGACAGGTTGAGACCGGTCATCTGCGCGCCGTGGCGCACGATGGCCAGCTGCTCGTCCTCGGCCAGGGCGGCATCCGCCCCCGAGAAGATGCCGGCCCGCATGGCGCCGGCGTCGCGCAGCCTGATCGTGACCGCGCGCGTGTCGATGCCGCTGATGCCGACGATCCCCTGCTCGACCAGCTGGTCGTCGAGGCTGCCGTCGGCCCGGTAGCTGGACACCACCCGGGAGGGGTCCCGCACCACGAAACCGGAGACCCAGATCCGCCACGACTCCGGGTCCTCGTCGTTGACCCCGGTGTTGCCGATGTGCGGAGCCGTCATCATGACGATCTGCCCCGCGTACGACGGATCGGTCAGGGTCTCCTGATAGCCGGTCATGCCGGTCGCGAATACCGCCTCGCCCAGCGCGCGGCCGATGGCCCCGTAGGCGCGGCCGGGGTACCGGCTGCCGTCCTCCAGCACCAGCACTGCCGGTTCGAACCTGGTCACTTCGTCTCCTCCTTCGCCGGCACGGCGGACTTCGCCGGTGCGACGGGCACCGGGATGATCGACTCGATCGCGGAGATCACCGCGGCGGGGTCCTCCGACTCCGGCAGCCGCAGATAGCTGTCGACCTCGCTGCCGCCGAGGACCCAGGTCACCCGGATCAGCCCGCCGGTCTCCACCACCCGGTCGATGGTCCAGGTGGCGCGCTCGACCGCCCGCAGATCGGCGAGCGGGATGAAGGCGTCAGGCTGCCCCGCGATGGCCAGGACCACCCCCTCCGGCACGACCCCGATCCCCGCTCTCGCGCGGAAGCCGAGGCCGGAGACGGCGATCCGGTTCAACGGCTCGCCGGCGACCGTGGTCGCCACGTAGAAGCCGTCGGCCGAGACCAGTGCGTCGCCGACCGCGGCCGGCAGCCCGGCCGGCCGGGGAAGCGCCGACTGCCGGCGTCGGCGGGCCCGCCAGCCGAGGAACATCCCGAACAGGGCCAGCGCGAGGATCGCGATGACGATGGAAACCGAGATTGACCTATCCATGCTGAGCTCCTCCCGCCGCGGCGCGCGCCGCGATCTCGTCGGTGTCGACCAGCTCTCCGTCGAGCACTGTCGGGTATCCACGGTGCACGGTCGCGACGACCCGCCCGGGAAGGGTGCGTTCGAGGTACGGCGAGTTCCTGCCCTTGCCGCGCAGGTCGCCGAGGCCGAAGACCCGGCTCGCCGTGGCGTCGTAGAGGGTGAACTCGGCCGGCGCGCCGACCGCGATCCCCTCCGCGTAACCGGCCACACGGCCGATCTCGGCCGGCTTCGCCGAGAGCACCCGGGCCACGTCGCGCCAGGCGAGCAGCCCGGTGTCGACCACCGAGGCCTGCACCACGGAGAGCGCGGACTCGAGTCCGACCATGCCGAAGGCCGCGGCGTCCCACTCGCAGTCCTTCGACTCGACCGGGTGCGGCGCGTGGTCGGTGGCGACGATGTCGATGGTGCCGTCGGCGAGGCCCTGGCGCACGGCCTGCACGTCCTCGTCCCGGCGCAGCGGCGGGTTCACCTTGTACCTGGCGTCGTATCCGCTGGCCAGCTGCTCGGTGAGAAGCAGGTGATGCGGGGTCACCTCGGCGGTGACCCGGATGCCGCGGGCCTTCGCCCAGCGGATCACGTCGACCGAGCCGGCGGTTGAGAGGTGGCAGACGTGCAGCCTGGCACCGACGTGCTCGGCCAGGAGCACGTCGCGGGCGATGATCGCCTCCTCGGCGACGGCGGGCCACCCGGCGAGGCCGAGCCGGCCGGAGAGGGCGCCCTCGTTCATCTGCGCGCCCTCGGTGAGCCGCGGCTCCTGGGCGTGCTGGGCGACGACCCCGCCGAAGGTCGTCACGTACTCCAGCGCGCGACGCATGAGCAGCGGATCGGACACGCACTTCCCGTCATCGCTGAACACCCGCACCGCGGCGCGGCTGGTCGCCATGGCGCCGATCTCGGCGAGGCTGCGCCCCTCGAGACCGACGGTGACCGCGCCGACCGGCCTGACCGTCACGTAGCCCGCGGCGTCGCCGAGAGACTGCACCTGCTCCACCACCCCGGCGGTGTCGGCCACCGGCGACGTGTTCGCCATGGCGTGGACAGCGGTGAACCCCCCGATCGCCGCCGCGCGCGATCCGCTCAGCACGGTCTCGCTCTGCTCGAAGCCGGGCTCACGCAGGTGGGTGTGCAGGTCGACCAGGCCGGGCAGGGCGACGAGGCCGTCGGCGTCGATCACCGTCGCGCCGGCAGCGGAGAGGCCACGACCGAGCTCGACGATCGCGCCGTCCCGCACCAGGATGTCGCCGACGGTGCCGTCGGCCATGGTCGCCGAGGTCACCAGGATGGTGCTGCTCATGCCTCTCCTTCGCCGCCGGTCCGCGAGCCGGACAGCAGCAGATAGAGCACCGCCATCCGCGTCGAGACGCCGTTCGCCACCTGCTCGAGCACGGTGGACCGTGCGGAGTCGGCGGCACCGGCGGAGATCTCGAGGCCGCGATTCATCGGTCCGGGGTGCATCACCATGCTATCCGGGCGCAGGGCCGCCAGCCGCTCGTCGCCGAAGCCCCACTGGCGCGAGTACTCGTGGGCGGTCGGGAAGAAGGCCGCGGTCATCCGCTCGCTCTGGATGCGCAGCATCATCACCACGTCCGGCCCCTCGGCCAGCGCCTCGTCGAGGTCGTAGCCGCTGGTCGCCGGCCACTCGGTCACGCCGATCGGCAGCAGGGTAGCCGGCGCGACCAGGTGCACCCGTGCGCCGAGGGCGCTGAGCAGCCAGACGTTCGACCGGGCGACCCTGGAGTGCAGGATGTCGCCGACGATGGTCACCGAGACGCCGTCGAGGTCACGCCCCCGCGCCGCCGCTCCGTGCAGCCGGCGGCGGATCGTGAAGGCGTCGAGCAGAGCCTGGGTCGGATGCTCGTGGGTGCCGTCGCCCGCGTTGACGACCGCGGCATCGATCCAGCCGGAGCCCGCCAGCAGCGACGGTGCGCCGGAGGCCGAGTGGCGCACCACCACCGCGTCGGCGCCCATCGCGGCGAGGGTCTGCGCGGTGTCCTTGAGGCTCTCCCCCTTGGAGACGCTCGAGCCCTTCGCCGCGAAGTTGATGACGTCGGCGCTCAGCCGCTTGGCCGCGGCCTCGAAGGAGATCCTGGTGCGGGTCGAGTCCTCGAAGAAGAGGTTGACCACGGTCTTGCCGCGCAGGGTCGGGAGCTTGCGCACCTCGCGGTCGGCGACATCCGCCATGTCCTCCGCGACGTCGAGGATGCCGACCGCCTCGTCCCGGCCGAGGTCGCGGGTGCTGAGCAGATGCTTCATGACGCGATCTCCACCAGGTCCTCGCCGTCGGTCTCCGCGAGCCTCACGTTGATGCGCTCGGCCTGGGAGCTCGGCAGGTTCTTGCCGACGAAGTCGGGGCGGATGGGCAGCTCGCGATGGCCGCGGTCGACCAGCGCGGCCAGGCGCACGGCGCTCGGGCGGCCGAGGTCGCTGATCGCGTCCAGTGCGGCGCGGATGGTGCGGCCGGAGTAGAGCACGTCGTCGACGAGCACGACGGTCTTCTCGTCGATCCCTCCGGCCGGCAGCGCGGTGGGCGACGGCGAGCGGGTGGGGTTCCTGGACAGGTCGTCGCGGTAGAGCGTGACGTCGAGGGAGCCGACGGGCACCGAGATCCCGGAGATGCCGGCGAGCAGGTCGCCGATGCGGCGGGCGAGCAGCACTCCCCTGGTCGGGATCCCGAGGACCACCAGTCCGTCAGGGCCGCGGTTGGACTCGAGGATCTCGTGCGAGATGCGGGTCAGCGCGCGGCTGATGTCGGCATGCTGCAGCACTGTGCGTGCGGGCATTCTCCGACCTCCTTTCCCGCCTCACTGGACGGTGGTTAAAGGACGTCTGTTGCTCGGCAAGCATAGCCGCTCCCGCCGACCAGCGAACGCGAACTGCCCACTCTGGCCCTGCTCTCGGGCCGAAATGGGGCGCAAGTGGGCAGTTCGCGATGCAGCGGGGCGCCTTCAGGGGCGCCAACCACGCGCCACGAGCACAGAGCGGATGCGCGACACCAGTTCCGCCGGGTCTTTCAGGTCGTCCGCGTTGAGCTCCATCACCTGCCAGCCCTTCGCCTCGAGCCTGCTCCGTCTCGTCATGTCCTTTCGCCACTGGCCTCGCGTCGTCCTGTGATAGTCGCCCTGGTACTCGAGCAGGAGCATGAACTCCTCGAAGGCGAAATCGGTGCGTGCAATGAAGCCTGCCTCGGTGTCGACGAGGTCGCGATTGATGCTGGCTCGCGGAAGCCCGCCGAGCTCGAGCAGGACCCTGAGAACCGACTCCTGCCGTGACTCCGCTCGGTCGTTCAACAGCGGGAACGCCTCGCGCAGGCGGCGCATGCCGCGGCGACCGACGAAACGCCGCATCATCGTCGACAGATCTTCCAGGGTCGCCAGAGGAAGGCGCCAGTGGATGAGATGATCGCCCACCGCCACCAGGTCGGTGAGCGACAGAACGGCCCCCAGATCGCACCAGGTCCGTGCCGGCGAGCTGAGCCGCACGCCGTCCAACTCGATCACCTCCCCGCTGCTGATGGTGAGCTCATGGCCGCGAATTCCTCGCGCGTGCGGCGCTCGCCCTGGTGCCGGAATAGCGACGTCCAGACTGGTCGACCGCTCCAGCGCGAGCGGGAGCGGCGCTCTCAGCAGGAGAGCCGCCGTCGTGTGGCTGAAGAAGGTGGCGGGCGGCATCCGAATTGCGAGCATGCGGCATCGGTCGACCATCGTCGCGGGGGTCGTCGATCGCCGTCGGACACCCCACACGGCGCGATCGAGATCGGCACCCATCAGACGTTTGCGCGTCGCCCCCGCGTCGATCCCCGTTGAGACTCTGAACACAGGCCCGACATCGGGAAGAGGGGTACGCGACATCCGCCAGAGGATGCCACCAACCGCCACTCGGCGCGCGCCGCATCCACATCCCTCCGGGCACCGCGGCAACGTGCCGCGAACTGCCCACACTGGCCCTATTTTCGGGCGAGAGTGGGGCATAAGTGGGCGGTTCGCGTTAGCTCGCGAGCTACTCGCTCTTGGTCTGCACGATCCGGCCGAGGAGCCCGTTCACGAAGCCGCCGGAGTCCTCGGTGCTCAGCGACTTCGCGGCATCCACCGCCTCGGAGATCGCGACGGCGTCCGGCACCTCGTCGTTGTAGAGGATCTCCCAGATGCCGACGCGCACTATCGCGCGGTCGGTGAGGGGCATCCGGGCGATGGTCCAGCCCTGCGCATAGCGCTCGATCAGCTCGTCGATGTCGTAGCCGTGCTCGACCACTCCCTCGACGATCCGCTTCGCGTAGGCCCAGGACGCCGACCGTGCCGGCTCGGCCGCCGCCCGGGCGTCCTCCGCGGCGATCGCCGAGTTCAGCGACTGCTCACGGACATCCGCGCTGTAGAGCAGGTCGATCGCGCGCTTGCGGGCCTTGGTGCGGGCGCTCACTCGTTGACGCGGCCGAGGTAGCTGCCGTCACGCGTGTCGACCTTGACCTTGGTGCCCTGCTCGAGGAACAGCGGCACCTGGATCTGGTATCCGGTCTCCACCGTCGCCGGCTTGGTGCCGCCGGTGGAGCGATCGCCCTGGAGGCCGGGCTCGGTGTAGGTGATCTCCAGCACCACCGAGGCCGGCAGCTCGACGTAGAGCGGCTCGTCGTTGTGCAGCGCGACCGTCACGTTCTGGTTCTCCAGCATGAAGTTGGCGGCGTCGCCGACCTGGGCCGCGGTGAGGGTGATCTGGTCGTAGCTCGAGCTGTCCATGAACACGAAGCCGTCGCCGTCCTTGTACAGGTACTGGAAGTCGCGGCGGTCGACGGTCTCGGTCTCGATCTTGGCGCCGGCGTTGAAGGTGCGGTCGACCACCTTGCCGCTCAGCACGTTCTTGACCTTGGTGCGCACGAAGGCGCCGCCCTTTCCGGGCTTGACGTGCTGGAACTCGATCACGGTCCAGAGCTGACCGTCCATGTTGAGGACGATGCCGTTCCTGATGTCAGCGGTAGAGGCCATGACTGGGTGAATCCGTTCCTGGAAGACGAGCGAGGTGGATGCGACGCGAAGCGCGAACACCCGAGTTTAGCCGAGTTTGCGCCTCACGGCCTCGAGCGCGAGCGAGTACGAGTCGAAGCCGAAGCCCGCGATCACGCCGGTCGCGACACCGGAGATCACGCTCGTGTGCCGGAACTCCTCCCTGGCATGAGGGTTGGAGATGTGCACCTCGACCAGGGGGATGCCGGCCTTGGTGACCAGTGCCGCCGCGTCGCGGAGCGCATAGGAGTAGTGGGTGAACGCCGCGGGGTTGAGGATGACCGGGGTGCCGGCGTCGACGGCGCCGTGCAGCCAGCCGATCAGCTCGGCCTCGTCGTCGGTCTGCCTGAGGTCGATCTCGAGCTCGCCGGCCTCGGCGGTCAGCACCTCGCGCAGGTCCTGAAGGGTTCCGCTGCCGTAGACATCGGGCTCGCGGCTGCCGAGCCGGCCGAGGTTGGGGCCGTTGAGGACGAGGACTGTGCTCATGATGGTCGAGCCTAGAGCCCGATCTCCTGGTAGGCCGCGAAGAGGAGGCTCTCGTCCGGCCCGGTGAGGGTGGTCGGCTTAGCGATGTCGTCGAGCACGATGAAGCGCAGCAGGCTTCCGCGCGCCTTCTTGTCCCGCTTCATCACCGAGAGCAGAGTCTGCCAGCGGCCGGCGGGATAGCCGACCGGCAGCTGCAGGGACTCGAGGATGCTGCGGTGGCGGTCGACCACCGCGTCGGGAAGCCGTCCGGTCAGCCTGCCGAGCTCCGCCGCGTAGACCATGCCGATCGCTACCGCCGCGCCGTGGCGCCACTGGTAGCGCTCGGCGTACTCGATGGCATGACCCAGGGTGTGCCCGTAGTTGAGGATCTCCCTGAGCCCGGCCTCCCGGAAGTCGGCCCCCACCACCCGCGCCTTGATCCCGATGGAGAGCTCGACCATCCGGCGGAACTCCTCGCTCCGCGGGTCGGTGGCGACATCCACATCCCGTTCGATGATCTCCAGGATCTCGGGCTCGGCGATGAAGCCGTACTTCACCACCTCGCCGAAGCCGGCCAGGATCTCGTTGCGGTCCAGCCCGTCGAGGGTGTCGAGGTCCACCAGCACGCCGGCCGGAGCATAGAAGGCCCCGACCAGGTTCTTGCCCTCGTTGGTGTTGATGCCGGTCTTGCCGCCGATCGCCGCGTCCACCATCCCGAGCAGCGTGGTCGGCACCTGGATCAGGCGCACGCCGCGCAGCCAGGTCGCGGCGACGAAGCCGGCCAGGTCGGTGACCGCTCCCCCGCCGAATCCGACCACGGCGTCGCTGCGGGTGAAGTCGGACTGGCCCATGACCTGCCAGCAGAAGGCGGCGACCTCCACCCTCTTGCCCGCCTCGGCATCGGGGATCTCCGCGAGCAGAGCCTGATACCCGGCATCGACCAGGTCGGCGCGAAGCCTCTCCGCCCGCTCGCCCAGGGTGGGCGGGTGGACGACGAGCACCTTCTGCGCGTTAGGCCCGATCAGGTCGGGGAGGGCGCCCAGGATGCCCCTGCCGATGCGGATGTCGTACGCCTCCGAGCCCGGGACGGTCACCACTGTCGTGCTCACTGCGCCTCCCTCTCGGCCGACTCCGAGCCGATCCACTCGGCGATCTCCGCCGCGATGTCGTCGATGGGCCGGTCGGAGGTGTCCCAGGTGCGGGTGGCGAGGCGCTCGTAGATCTCGCGACGGGAGTCGACCAGCCGCTTCCAGGCGTCCATGTCGCCGGCCAGGGGCCGGTTCGACTTCTCGATCCTCGAGGCGACGGCCTCCGGCCGCACCGTCACCAGCACCACCCGCTGGCGGCCGAGCTCGGACTGGGTGTCCGGGTTGAGCACGGCTCCCCCGCCGAGCGAGACCACCGCGTCCTCGATCAGGGCCTGGGCCACCTCGGCGCGCTCCAGCCTCCTGAAGTGCTCCTCGCCGTGCTGGGAGAACAGCTCGGCGATCGGGCCGTGCTTGGCGACCACGCGGCGATCGGTGTCGACGAAGCCGGCCCCGAGGATCCGGGCGACGCGCTTGCCCAACCGGGTCTTGCCGGCGCCGGGCGGGCCGATGAATACGACGCGCGGGCCGGTCATGCGAGCGACGGATCGGAGGCGGCTCCGGTGCGGAGGTTGCCGGGGATCGCGGCGAGATAGGCCTGGAGGTTGCGCCGGGTCTCGCCCAGGGAGTCCCCGCCGAACTTCTCCAGCACCGCGTCGGCGATGACCAGGGCGACCATCGCCTCGGCCACCACGCCGGCGGCGGGCACCGCGCAGACGTCGGAGCGCTGGTGGTGCGCCTCTGCCGGGTCGCCGGTGGCGACATCCACGGTCCTCAGCGCGTGCGGGACCGTCGAGATGGGCTTCATGGCGGCGCTCACCCGCAGCACCGTCCCCGTGCTCATGCCGCCCTCGGTGCCGCCGGCGCGGTCGCTGGAGCGGACGATGCCCGCGTCGGTCTGGAACAGCTCGTCGTGGGCAGCCGATCCGCGCCGGGCCGCGGTGAGGAAGCCATCGCCGACCTCCACCCCCTTGATCGCCTGGATGCCCATCAGCGCGGCCGCGAGCCGGGAGTCCAGCCGGCGGTCCCAGTGCACGTAGGAGCCGAGGCCGGGCGGGAGGCCGTAGGCCAGCACCTCGACCACGCCGCCCAGGGTGTCGCCGTCCTCGTGGGCGGCATCCACCTCCTCGACCATGCGGGCAGAGGTCTCGGCGTCGAAGCAGCGCAGAGGGTCGGCGTCGAGCGCGGCGACGTCCTCAGGGAGGGGCAGCGGGGCCCCGTCGGGGACGCGCACGGCGCCGATGGCCTTCGTGTGGGCCACCAGCCGGATCCCCAGCTCGGACAGGAAGGAACGGGCGATCGCGCCGAGCGCGGTGCGGGCGGCGGTCTCCCTGGCGCTGGCCCGCTCGAGCACGTTGCGGGACTCCGGGAAGTCGTACTTCTGCATGCCGGTGAGGTCGGCGTGACCGGGACGCGGGCGGGTGAGAGCGGCTCCGCGGCCCTTGGGCAGGATCTCCGGGTCGACCGGGGAGGCGCTCATCACCTCGACCCAGCGGGGCCACTCCGTGTTGCCGATCCGCAGCGCGATCGGGCTGCCCATACTGGCCCCGAAGCGGATGCCGCCGCTGATGGTCAGCTCGTCCTGCTCGAACTTCTGGCGCGCTCCCCTGCCGTAGCCGAGGGTGCGCCGGTGGAGGTCGGCCTGGATCGCCTCCAGCGATACGGGGACGCCGGCGGGAAGGCCTTCGAGGATCGCCACGAGCTCCGGACCGTGGGACTCCCCTGCGGTCAGCCAGCGCAGCACGAGTTCATTCCTTGCACGGATGCCATCCTCCCACAGCGCCGGGGGCCTCCGAGGCCGGCACGGGGCCCAGGACGGTGCCGGCTCAGGACGGTGCCGCTCAGGACCGTGGCGGCTCAGACCGTGCCGGA
>Ga0182749_1001870_pt1 | contig 15981 bp, 13 predicted proteins | sample eDN3rd37CKraftMG_FD_128875 | JGI IMG/M metagenome (GOLD analysis project Ga0182749, IMG submission 128875) | Enriched Miracle-Growth compost microbial communities from Emeryville, California, USA - eDNA 3rd pass 37_C Kraft MG (version 2) (version 2) ...
GTTCTGGCATCTCTCGGCGTCGCTCCAGCGCGTCGCGCTCGGCTATGCGCTCGCCGCCGTCGCCGGCGTCGCCCTCGGCACGCTGGTCGGGCAGTCGGTGTGGGCCATGCGCGGGCTCGATCCGATCTTCCAGGTGCTCCGCACCGTGCCGCCTCTCGCCTGGCTGCCGCTGTCGCTCGCCGCGTTCCGCGACGGCGAGCCGTCGGCGATCTTCGTCATCTTCATCACCGCCGTCTGGCCGATCATCATCAACACCGCGGTCGGCATCCGCAACATCCCGCAGGATTATCGGAATGTCGCGGCCGTGCTTCGGCTTAACCCGGTCGAGTTCTTCGTCAAGATCATGGTGCCCTCGGCGGCGCCCTACATCTTCACGGGCCTGCGCATCGGCATCGGCCTGTCGTGGCTCGCCATCGTCGCGGCGGAAATGCTGATCGGCGGCGTCGGCATCGGCTTCTTCATCTGGGACGCGTGGAACTCCTCGCACATCTCGGAAATCATCCTCGCACTCGTCTACGTCGGCATCACCGGCTTCGTGCTCGACCGCGTCGTCGTGGCCCTCGCCGCCCTGGTGACGCGCGGCACCGCGGCCAACTGAGGGAGGACCGTCCGTGGCCTATCTGCAGATCGATCATGTCGACAAGACATTCCGGCGCGGCGCGGCCGAGACTCCCGTGCTCAAGGATATCACGCTCGGCGTCGAGCGCGGCGAATACGTCTCGATCATCGGCCATTCCGGCTGCGGGAAATCGACTCTGCTCAACATCGTCGCCGGGCTGACACCGGCGACGCTCGGCGGCGTCATCCTCGACAACCGCGAGGTTGACGAGCCGGGACCGGACCGCGCCGTCGTGTTTCAGAACCACAGCCTGCTGCCGTGGCTGACGGTCTATGACAACGTGAAGCTCGCCGTGGACAAGGTGTTCGCCGGCACCAAGTCCCGCGCCGAGCGCCACGCCTGGACGCTGCACAACCTCGACCTGGTGCAGATGACCCACGCCAGGGACAAGCGCCCGGCGGAAATCTCCGGCGGCATGAAGCAGCGCGTCGGCATCGCCCGCGCGCTTGCCATGGAGCCGAAGGTGCTGCTGCTCGACGAGCCGTTCGGCGCGCTCGACGCGCTGACCCGCGCACACCTGCAGGATTCGGTGATGGCCCTGCACCAGAAGCTCGGCAACACCGTGCTGATGATCACGCATGACGTGGACGAGGCGGTGCTGCTCTCCGACCGCATCGTGATGATGACCAACGGCCCGTCGGCCGAGATCGGCGAAATTCTCGACGTGCCGCTGCCGCGCCCGCGCAAGCGGCTCGAGCTCACCGCCAACGCAATGTACCTGAAATGCCGCCAGCGCGTGCTGGAGTTCCTTTACGAACGCCACCGCTACATCGAAGCCGCATGAGGGAGACGGTCATGACCCCGGAGCAGGTCGCTTTGGTCCAGCAGAGTTTCGGCAAAGTGGCGCCCATCGCCGATACGGCGGCGGGCCTGTTCTACAACCGCCTGTTCGAGATCGCGCCGGAGGTGAGGCCGCTGTTTCCGGCCGATCTCACCGAGCAGCGCAAGAAGCTGATGGCGACGCTCGCCGTCGTCGTCAACGGCCTCGCGAAGCTCGACGCCGTTCTGCCGGCGGCGAGCGCGCTCGCGCGGAAGCACGTCGGCTATGGCGTGACGGCCGCGCATTACGCGCCGGTCGGCGTCGCGCTGCTGTGGACGCTGGAGCAGGGGCTGGGTCCGGCATGGACGCCGGAGGTGAAGGCCGCCTGGACCGCGGCCTACGCCACGCTCTCGGGCTTCATGATCAGCGAGGCTTACGGCGCGCCCCAGGCGGCCGAGTGATTTGCCGCCGGCCCGCGGGGCCTGGCGGCCGAGTGCCCGCAAGGTTGCGGGAGGAATGTCCGCAACGGCGCGGAGACCGTATTCGATCCGGCGCAGCGATGCGTCTCCGACAACGCCGATGAACGACCATGACCATGGATTTCACACCGGAGCAGAAGCGCTACCTGGAAGGCTTCATGTCGGGCCTCCGGGCCGCGCGGGTCGGTCGCGCCGGCGACAACGGCGCGCCAGCCGAGCCGGCCGGTCCCGACGCCATCCACATCAAGGCCCAGGACGCCGTCATCGCCCGGGGCGGAAAGCTGTCGGACCCGGAAAAGTTCAAGCGCGAGCAGCACCCGTTCGATGCCTACGAGCGGCTGAAGGCACAGGCCGCCGCCAACGAGCCGCCCAAGCCGGCCGACAATTTCCGCTGGCGCTATTTCGGCCTGTTCTATGTCGCGCCGAACCAGACATCCTACATGTGCCGGCTGCGGATTCCGAACGGCATCCTCAAGCACTGGCAGATGGCCGGCCTTGCCGACGTCGCGGAGCGGTTCGGCGGCGGCTATTCCCACGCGACGACGCGCGCCAACCTGCAGATCCGCGAAATCGAGCCGAGGAACGCCGTCGAGGTGGTCGAGGCGGTCCAGGACCTCGGCCTCTGCTCGCGCGGCTCCGGCGCCGACAACATCCGCAACGTCACCGGCACGCCCACCGCCGGCATCGATCCGCGCGAGCTCATCGACACGCGGCCCTATGCACGTGCGTGGCACTACCACATCCTCAACGACCGCTCGCTCTACGGCCTGCCGCGCAAGTTCAACGTGGCGTTCGACGGCGCCGGCACCATTCCCGTGCTGGAGGACACCAACGACATCGGCTTTCAGGCGGTCGAGGTGCGCGACGGCTTCGGCGTGCCGCCCGGCGTTTATTTCTGCCTCGCGCTCGGCGGCGTCACCGGCCACAAGGATTTCGCGCGCGACACCGGCGTCGTCGTCAGGCCCGCCGACGCGACCAAGGTCGCCGACGCCGTGGTCCGCGTCTTCATCGTCCACGGCGACCGCACCAACCGCAACAAGGCGCGGCTCAAATACGTCCTCGACAGTTTCGGCTTCGACACGTTCCTCGCCATGACCGAGGAGAAGCTCGGCGCGCCGCTTCTCCGCGTCCCGCCGGAAGCGGTCGCGCCGCGGCCGCCGTTCGACCGCACGGCCCATGTGGGCGTGCACCGGCAGAAGCAGGAGGGCCTGAACTGGATCGGCGTCGTGCTGCCGGTGGGCCGCATGACAGCCGGGCAGATGCACGGCTTGGCCAGGATCGCCGCCGACCTCGGCGACGGCGACCTGCGCCTCACCGTGTGGCAGAACCTGCTGATCTCCGGCGTGGCGGACGACAAGGTCGAAGCTGCCGAAGCAGCGATTGCGGCCCTCGGGCTCGCGACCCGGACCACCGCGTTCCGCGCCGGGCTCGTGGCCTGCACCGGCAACGTCGGCTGCCGCTTCGCGGCGTCCGATACCAAGCGCCACGCGGAAGACATCGCGCGCCGTTGCGAGGCGCGCTTCGGTCTCGACCAGCCGATCAACATTCACCTCACCGGCTGCCACCATTCCTGCGCGCAGCATTTCATCAGCGAGATCGGGCTCATCGGCGCGCGCGTGGCGATCAACGGCGAGGGCGACACGGTCGAGGGCTATCACGTCTTCGTCGGCGGCGGCTTCGGGCCCCATGCCGGCCTCGGCTACGAGGTGTTTCATGACGTGAAGGCGGAGGACGCGCCGCGCGTCGTGGAGCAGTTGATCCGCGCCTATCTCGCGCACCGCCGGCCCGGCGAGACGTTTCTCGCCTTCAGCCGGCGCCACGATGCCGAGACCTTGAGGTCGCTGCTCGTCGAGGAGGTCGCGGCATGAACCAGCCGATGGTCCCGCCGCCCGTCTCGCTGATCCCGGAGACCGCGCCGTTCACGCCGGAACAGCGCGCATGGCTCAACGGCTTCCTCGTCCGATTTGTCGATGGCGGCGTTGCCCGGGCGCTGACGCCCGCCCAGTCCGCGGCCCTGGTTTCCGCGGCGAGAGGGCCGCTCGACGACGGCGACGACGGTGAAGCGCCGTGGCACGACCAGACATTGCCCTTGGACGAACGCATGAGGCTCGCCGAGGGCCGTCCGCTGCGCCGGCGCATGATGGCGGCCATGGCGCAGCAGGACTGCGGCCAGTGCGGCTACAACTGCGCGGACTATTCCGACCTCATCGTCCAGCGCAAGGAGGAGCGGCTGAACCTGTGCGTGCCGGGCGGCAAGGAGACCGCCCGCATGCTGCGCAAGCTCTACGAGGAGATGGACGCGCCGGCCGCCGTTTCGGTTGTGCCGGCCGCGCCTGAGACCAAGGCGCCGGCCGCAGGCCCCTCGCGCGACAACCCGGCGCGGGCCGCGTTTCGCTCCCGCACGCGGCTCAACAAGCCGGGCTCCGAGAAGGAGACCTGGCATATCGAGATCGACCTTGCCGGCTCCGGCATCGACTACGCGGTGGGCGACGCTTTCGGACTGTACCCGCACAACGACCCGGCGCTGGTCGAAGCGGTCATGGCCGCGCTCGGCGCCGACCCCGACCACGCCGTCGGCGGGCGCCCCTTGCGCGACGTGCTGACGAGCGAGGTGTCGCTCGGGCCCGCGCCCGACACGCTGTTCCAGCTTTTCTCCTACGTCACCGGCGGCGATCGCCGGCAGAAGGCCAAGCAGCTCGCCGCCGGCGAGGACCCGGACGGCGATGCCGCGATCCTCGACGTGCTGGCGGCGCTGCATAAGTTCGCCGTCAGGATCGATCCCGAAGCGCTCGTGGAGGCGCTGGAGCCGCTGCAGCCGCGGCTCTATTCGATCTCGTCGTCGCCCAAGACCCACGACAACGCCGTCTCGCTGACCGTCGACGCCGTTCGCTACGCGGTCGGCCAGCGGACGCGGCTCGGCGTCGCCTCGACCTGGCTCGCGGAGCGGCTGAAGCCGGGCGAGACGATCCGCTGCTACACGCAGACATCGGACCATTTCCACCTGCCCGACGATCCCGACGCGCCGGTCATCATGATCGGTCCGGGCACCGGCGTCGCGCCGTTCCGCGCCTTCCTGCACGAGCGGATGGCGACCGGAGCCAAGGGCCGCAACTGGCTGTTCTTCGGCCATCAGCGCCGCGACACCGATTTCTTCTACGAGGACGAGCTCGTCGGCCTGAAGGCGAAGAACGTGCTGACCCGGCTGTCGCTCGCCTGGTCGCGCGACGGCGTGGAGAAGTTCTACGTGCAGGACCGCATGCGCCAGGTTGGCCGCGACCTGTGGGCATGGCTCGCGGAGGGCGCGCATGTCTATGTCTGCGGCGACGGCAAGCGCATGGCCAAGGACGTGGAGTGCGCGCTGGTGGACATCGTGGCGCAGCACGGCGTGCGCTCGGCCGAGGAGGCCGTCGCCTTCGTCGCCGCGCTCAAGAAGCAGCACCGCTATCACCAGGACGTTTACTAGAGCCACGCGATGAACGCCGGCCTCCCGCCGCCTCCGGCCGTCAGCACCACATGTCCCTATTGCGGCGTCGGCTGCGGCCTGCGCGTGACGGCCGGCGCCGGCGGCGTGACGGTTGCGGGCGATCCCGCGCATCCGGCGAACCTCGGCCGCATCTGCTCCAAGGGCGCCACGCTTGGCGAGACCGTGGACCTCGGCGGCCGGCTCCTCCATCCGCTCGTGCGCCAGGCGGACGGACGTTATGCGCGCGTGCCGCTGGCGGCGGCGCTCGACGGCGTGGCGGACGGGTTCAGGCGCATCGTGGAGCGCAACGGCCCGGACGCCGTGGCGTTCTATCTCTCCGGGCAGTTGCTGACCGAGGACTATTACGTCGCCAACAAGCTGATGAAGGGATTCATCGGCTCTGGCAACGTCGACACCAACTCGCGGCTGTGCATGTCGTCCTCGGTCGCCGGCCATCGCCGCGCCTTCGGCGCCGATACCGTGCCGGGCGTCTACAGCGATCTCGACGAGGCCGATCTCATCGTGCTGGTCGGCTCCAACGCCGCGTGGTGCCATCCGGTGCTGTTCCAGCGCATGGTGCGCAACCGGCAGGAGCGCGGCGCCAGGATCGTGGTCATCGACCCGCGCCGCACCGACACCTGCGAGGAGGCCGACCTTTTCCTGCCGCTCGCGCCGGGCAGCGACACCGCGCTGTTCTGCGGGCTCCTGTCGTTCCTCGCCGACAGCCTGGCGCTCGATTTCGGCTATATCGACGCGCATACGTCGGGCTTCGAGAACGCGCTGGCGGGGGCACGGGAGATCGCGCCCGACGTGGAGCGGACCGCGCAGGCCTGCGGGCTCGATGCCGCCGACGTGGCGCGTTTCTTCGACCTGTTCCGCGCCACCCCCAAGGTGGTCACCTGCTATTCGCAGGGCGTGAATCAGTCGGCGCAAGGCACCGACAAGGTCAACGCCATCATCAACTGCCATCTCGCCACCGGCCGCATCGGCCGGCCCGGCATGGGGCCGTTCTCGCTCACCGGCCAGCCCAATGCCATGGGCGGCCGCGAGGCCGGCGGCCTCGCCAACCAGCTTGCGGCGCACATGGTGTTCACGCCGCCGGACATCGACCGCGTGCGCCGCTTCTGGAATGCGCCGCGCATGGCCGAACGCGAGGGCCTCAAGGCGGTTGAGATGATCGAGGCGATCGCGCGCGGCGAGATCAAGGCGCTGTGGGTGATGGCGACCAATCCGGCCATGTCGCTGCCGGACGCGGACGCCGCGCGCGCCGCCTTGAGCAGGCTGGAGCTGTTCGTCGTCTCCGAGAACGTCGAGTCGAACGACACGCTCGACGCCGGCGCGCATGTCCTGCTGCCCGCCGCCGCCTGGGGCGAGAAGGACGGCACCGTCACCAATTCGGAGCGGCGCATCTCGCGCCAGCGCGCGTTCCTGCCGCTGCCCGGCGAGGCGAAGCCCGACTGGTGGCTCGTCAGCGCGGTGGCGCGGCGCATGGGCTTCGCCGATGCCTTCGCCTATCGCTCAGCGGCCGACGTGTTCCGCGAGCACGCGGCCCTGTCGGCGTTCGAGAACGGCGGCGCGCGCGACTTCGACATCGGCGGCCTCGCCGTGATCTCCGATGTGCAGTTCGAGGCGCTGGCGCCGGTGCAGTGGCCGCTGCGCGTGGCGGAGGCGGCGGGCGATGGCGACAGACGCTTCTTCGCCGCCGGCGGCTTCTTCACGCCCGACGGCAAGGCCCGCTTCGTCGCGCCGGAGCCGCCCGCGCTCGCGGAGGCGACGTCGGAGGCCTTCCCGCTGCGCCTCAACACCGGCCGAGTGCGCGACCAGTGGCACTCGATGACGCGCACCGGCAAGAGCGCGCGGCTCGCGGCGCATCGCGCCGAGCCGTTCGTCGAGGTCCACCCTGACGATGCGGCCGCCGCGGGCCTCGCCGACGGCGGCTTCGCCCGCGTCGCCACCGCCTACGGCGCCTGCGTGCTCAAGGTGATCGTCAGCGAGGGCCAGCGGCGCGGCTCGCTGTTCGCGCCCATCCACTGGAGCGACGCGACCGCGTCCTGCGCGCGCGTCGGCGCGCTGGTCGCGCCGCGTACCGATCCGTTTTCCGGCCAGCCCGAGGCGAAGGCGACGCCGGCGGCGATCGCTCCGGTCGCGCTGCCGTTCCGCGGCTTCGTCCGTGCGCGTCGCCCGCTCGCCTTGCCCCAAGGCACCTGGTGGGTGCGTGTCGCGACGTCCGACGGCGACACGCTCCGCCTCGCCAGCGACCGCGACGCGCTGTTCTGGCACGAGTTCGCCCACCATGCGCTGGGCGGCGACGGCCGGATCGTCGAGTTGGTCGAGGCGGGGCTCTACCGTGCGCTGGTCTTCGTCGACGGCGCGTTCGAGGCGGCGCTGTCGATCGGGCCTGGCGACGCCGCGCTGCGCTGGGACGCGCTCGAAACGCTCATCGCCGCCGGGCCGCCGCCGGACAGTCTGCCGCTGCCTGTGGCTGCCGCCGGTCTCCCGGCCGACACCGGCGCGGCGGTCTGCGCCTGCTTCGGCGTCGGCGAGGACGACATCCGCCAGGCGCTGCGCGCCGGCCGCGCGGCGAGCGCCGCCGACATCGGCCGGCTCACGCGCGCGGGCACCAACTGCGGCTCGTGCCTGCCCGAGATCAAGCGCCTGGTGGCCCGCAACTGTCCCCGGGCGCCGGTATAAAGCCGCTGGCGGGTGGCCCTAAGTTAAAACAAGAATGTCCATTGGCGGGCGATGGCGACAATAACATCATTATTTCGCGGGCTTTATTGCACTTTTGCGAAATAAAATTCTACCATCGCGCCATTCGTCTTCTCACCGGGTTCAGACGCCATGGCCAATACGACCACCGCCACCGACTGGTCGGCCGCGCAGCGCCGCGCCGACAACGTCGAGATTTCCCCGCATCTCAGCGAAGACTGGCTGTCCGTCATCATCGGGCTTGCGATCTTCGTCCTGGCGCTGATCGGCGTCGCCGGCACGGACCTCCTCGGCTGGGTGGTTTCGACCTCGGTCTGGAGCGACCTTTCGACGGCGCTCGGCACCACGTCCAAAGCCTATGCCTCGCTCGGCGGCTTCGGCGCGCTTGTCGCGACCTACGTAGCGTTCCTGGTCGTGCTCAGCCTGGCCGCCGCCGCGCTCAAGAGCGACCTGAAGACGTTCGCGCTCGCCTTCACCGCCGTGTTCTGGATCGCCTATGCGAGCTGGATCGTCGGCAGCAACGCCCATTTCGCCGCGGTGACGCCCGCGGAGCTGCAGAAGTTCGGCGTGTCCTGGTCGCTGAAGCTCACCAACGAGGGCGGTTACATCGTCGCGCTCATCGTCGGCCTCGTCATCGCCAATTTCCTGCCGCGGGTGGCCGAGACCATCAAGGAGGCGATCCGGCCGGAGCTCTACATCAAGATCGCCATCGTCCTCCTCGGCGGCGTGTTCGCGGTCACGGCCGCAGGCAAGCTCGGCTTCGCCACGTCGCTGCTGCTGCGCGGCATTGCGGCGATCGTCGAGGCCTATCTGATCTACTGGGCCGTCGTCTATTTCATCGCCCGCAAGTGGTTCGGCTTCAATCGCGAGTTCGCCGCGCCGCTCGCGTCGGGCATCTCGATCTGCGGCGTGGCCGCCTCGATCGCTGTGGGCGGCGCCATCCGCGCGCGCCCGTTCATCCCGGTGCTGGTGTCCTCGCTGGTCGTCATTTTCGCGGTGGTGGAGGTGCTGATCCTGCCGTTCCTGGCGCAGACCTTCCTGGCCCACGAGCCGCTGGTGGCAGGCGCCTGGATCGGCCTCGCGGTCAAGACCGACGGCGCGGCCGTCGCCGGCGGCGGCATCACCGAGGCCTTGATCCTCGCCAAGAACGCCGCCGAGGGCGTCAAGTACCAGCCGGGCTGGATTCTCGGCACCACGACGACGATCAAGGTGTTCATCGACATCTTCATCGGCATCTGGGCCTTCATCCTCAGCTACATCTGGACCAACCACATCAACAAGTCGGAGACCGACAAGGCCAAGGCTTCGGAGATCTGGCAGCGGTTCCCGAAGTTCGTGATCGGCTTCATCGTCACCTTCGTCGTCGGTCTGCTGCTCGCCCTGGCGACGCCTGCCGATATTGCGTCCAAGGTGCCGGCGGCGATCGGCGAGACCAACGTGTTCCGGGTGACCTTCTTCATCCTGACGTTCTTCTCGATCGGCGTGCTCTCGAATTTCAAAAAGCTGTGGCAGGAGGGCTTCGGCAAGCTCGCCGCGGTCTATGTGGTCAGCCTGTTCGGCTTCGTGATCTGGGTCGGGCTTCTCATCTCCTGGCTGTTCTTCGCGGGCGTGAAGCCGCCGCTCGCCGCCTAACCGGAAAGGACGCAGTCATGTCGCAACCGACTCTCAAGGACGAACTCGACAACGCGGAATACGAGCCGCTGCTGCCGGTCGAGAAGAAGCTGATCGGCTGGAGCCTCGGCATCGGCATCGTGCTGCTGATCGTGCTGGCGTTCATCAACAAGCTGTTCCCGGTCGCGCTGTGACCGGGAATGGCCCCGGCCTTGCTTGCGGCAAGGCGAGGGGCCGACTAGATCGAAGCGATGACCGAGACCCGCAAGCCCGCTGAAGCCCGGCCGCCGCGCATGGAAGACCTGGCGCGGTTGCCGGTATTCTTTGCTCTTTCCGGCAAGCGGGTGGTGGTCGCGGGCGGCCGGCCGGCGGCGGCCTGGAAGGCCGAGCTGCTGTCGGCCGCCGGGGCGACCGTGGACGTGGTCGCACCCGCGCTTTCGACCGAAATGCGCGAGATCGCGGCCGACGCCCCTAACGGCCCGATCCATCTCGCCGAACGCGGCTGGACGCCGGCCGATCTCGCCGGCGCGGCCATGGCCATCGGGGACTTTGCCGACGACGCCGAGGCCTCCCGCTTCGCCGCGGCGGCGCGCGCCGCCGGCGTTCCCGTCAACGTCATCGACAAGCCGGCTTTCTGCGACTTCGCCTTCGGCGCGATCGTCAACCGCTCGCCGCTGGTCATCGGCATCTCGACCGACGGCGCGGCGCCGGTGTTCGGGCAGGCGGTGCGCGCCAAGCTCGAGGCCATCCTGCCGCGCGGCTTTTCGGAGTGGGCCGCAGCGGCGCGGCGCTGGCGCAGCGCGGTCAAGGCGTCGGGCCTGTCGTTCGAGGCGCGGCGGCGGTTCTGGCAACTGTTCACCGCGCGGGCGATCCGCGATCCCGACCACGCGCCCCACGACGCCGACTACGACAGCCTGCTCGCGGAAACGCGCAACCAGGCCGCGGCGGCGGAGGCCGGCTCGGTGACGCTGGTCGGCGCCGGCCCCGGCGATCCCGAACTGCTGACGCTCAAGGCGGTGCGCGCGCTGCAATCCGCCGACGTGATCCTGTTCGACGACCTGGTCGCCCGCGACGTGCTCGACTTCGCGCGCCGCGAGGCGAAGAAAATGCTGGTGGGCAAGACCGGCTATGGCCCCTCCTGCAAGCAGGAAGAGATCAACGCGCTGATGGTGTCGCTGGCCAGGGCCGGCCGCCGCGTGGTGCGGCTCAAGGGCGGCGATCCGCTGGTGTTCGGCCGCGCCGCCGAGGAGATCGAGGCTTGCCGCGCCGCCGGCGTCGCGCTCGAGGTCGTGCCCGGCGTCACCGCGGCGCAGGGCGCGGCGGCCCGCCTCGGCGTCTCGCTCACGGAGCGCGCCACCGCGCGCCGCGTGCAATACATCACCGGCCACGACCGCCGCGGCCGCCTGCCCGACGACATCGACTGGGCGAGCGTCGCCGATCCCTCGGCGACCACCGTCGTCTATATGCCGAAGAAGACCTTGGGCGACCTCGCCGCGCAGGCGCTGGCGCGCGGCCTCGACCCGGCGACGCCCGCCGTGGCCATCGCCAACGCCACGCGCTCCGGCGAGGCCGTGGTCGCGGCGCCGGTCGGCGAGATCGCGGACAGGCTCGCGAAGGCCGCGCTGGAAGGGCCGGTGCTGGTGCTGATCGGCCGCGCCCTGGCGGCGGCCGTGCGCGAGCGCGATCCGCAGCGGACCAGCGCGTCAGCCTGACAGTTCTTCCTTGAGCGCCGCCACGGCCTTGCGGTGATCGTCGAGGATCACGGCAATGGGGTCCGCGGCCTTGCTGCCGTCGTCGGTGATGAGCCGGCCCGGACGGTCCGGCGTGCGGCCGAAGCCGCAGGGCGCGCCGAGGCCGAAATCCGAGAGATAGTTTTTCATCGTCCTGACCTGCGCCGCGATGCCGCCGGCGCCGTGCAGGTGGTGGATCGCGCCCATGTAGACCCGCGCGCCGTGGTGCCTGAGCGACTTCAGCGGCGCGAAGAATTCGTCCTCCGCCGTTCCCAGCGTCGGGATGTGCAGGAATTCGACGCCGCGGCCGGAGGCGCCGACGGCCGCGTTCGCCAGCGTCACCGCGCCTTGCAGCGATGCCGGCTGGCGCGACGGCCAGCCCGACAGCGTGCCGAAGCACATGTGGTGGCCGAGGTGCACGGCCTTGGGGATCGCGGCGCAGACCTCGTTCGCCGGCTCGCAGACCCGCGCCGCTTCCGCTGTTGCCGCATCCGGGCCGCCTTCGGCGAGCGCCGCATCGACCAGCCGGTTCTCGATCGCCAGGTCCCACTGGATCGCGAGATCGTCGTTGGGGATCATCTCGACGATCTTGGCGACCTCCGCGCGCAGCGCCGCCGTGAAGCCTGGCACCACCTTGGGCACGTCCTCGTCGGGAAAGAAATAACGCACCGCGCTGTAGGTGAGGGGAATCGCGACCTGGAAGCGCACCCGCTGCGGGATGATGCCGTCCTTCTTCATGTAGCGGAACAGCGCGTAGGAGGCGACGGCATCGCGCGCGAAGCCGAGCCGCCAGCCCGGATCGCCGAAGCGCACCTCCTTCACGCCCGGCCGCACGCGGAAGCCGAACTCGTCGTGGCGGCCGCGCGGCCACCATTGCTCGACGCCGTTCTCCGGCGCCGGGCGCTTCACCGTCTCGAGCTCGGGATGGCCGTTGAAAACGCGGTACGCGATGCCGTCGATCCAATAGCGCCGCGTGCCGATCTCGCCGTCCGGCATGTAGTCGAGCCATTGGCCGAGCGCGCCACCGAAAATGCGGAACGACTGCTCCGCCGTCTCGCACGGCAGGCTGCCGGGCAGAAAAAGCTCGCCGGACATTGGGTCCTCCCCGAAGTTTATCATTTTGTGGCGCAAGTGTGCGGCGGCCGGCGGCGGCTGACAATATCCGCCCGCAGGGAACAGGCGCGCGGCGCTGCCGGTTGACGGCGCAAAGGAGGTCCATCATGGGCACCGACGAGACGCGCCATACGCGCAACGACAATGACCGGCCGACCGAGGACGACATCCAGCGCGCCAAGTTCGGCCCGCGGGGCGTGCCTGGCGCGCCGGATCCGGCGAAGATGACGCCGCAGCGCGAGAAGAAAACACCGCGATCCAACGAGCCGGGTCATACGGCGTGAGGGCCGCGCGGATTCGGAACTCGTTACCGTCTCGGGCATTGACGCTCGCGGTCATTGGGCGAGGCGGCAATGAGCATCCTATGGACCATCATCATCGGCTTCATCGCGGGCGTCCTCGCCAAGCTGATCTGGCAGGGAGCGGCTCCGCCCGAGGGCTTCATCCTCACCACGATCCTCGGCATCGCCGGGGCCTTCGTGGCGACTTTCGTCGGGCAGACGCTGGGCTGGTACCGGCAGGGCGAGACCGCGGGACTCATCGGTGCAGTGATCGGGGCGCTGATCGTCCTGGCGGTCTGGGCCGGATTCTCGCCGCATTGATCCCGCAGGGCGGGATGGCGTTTTTTGCGGCAGGCTTTGTTTTATAATGAAACAGGCCGCCATGAACCGGGCTGAACTCCCGGGCCGTAGGCAGGTCAGCGTCCGGCGCGAGACTTGCTAGTTGGAGCGTACCGCGCCGCGCGCGGAAGTTTTGATAAGCGTGGAGCCATCGATGTCCGATCCAGTCGAGTCCATGGGGGCCCGAAAGCCGGGGGAAAGCGTCAGGTCCTTCAGCTTCTCGGACCAGCAGAATCCGAGCCCGTCGCGGTACCTCGCGAGCGGCGCGCCGCAGACCTGCGCCCATTGCGGGTCGCCGTTCGGCCTCGAAGGAGACCATCGCGCCTGCTGGCGCGGCGCCGACCAGCGCTACTACTGCAGCGAAGCCTGCGCTGCGACGGCACGCCGGGCCCGCAAGAGCGCCGCCTGATCAGCCGAACGTCCTTCCCTCCGTGGCGAGCTGCTTGAGCAGGGCGCACGGCTTGTGGCGCTCGTCGCCGGTCTGCGCGGCGAAGGCGTCGAGACGCTCGCAGACGTGTTCGAGGCCGATCGTGCCGGCGTAGAACATCGGCCCGCCGCGCCAGTTGGGGAAGCCGTAGCCGTTCACCCAGATCACGTCGATGTCGCCGGCGCGGCTGGCGATGCCTTCGTCGAGGATGCGCGCGCCCTCGTTGACCATCGGGAACAGCAGCCGCTCCTGGATTTCCTGGTGCGAGAACGGCCGCCGCTTGATGCCCATGGCGTGCGCCGTTTCCAGAATCAGCAGCTCGACCTCTTCGTCGCGGTGCGGCGTGCGCGAGCCTTGCTCGTAGCGATAGAAGCCGCGGCCGGTCTTCTGCCCGAAGCGGCCCATCTCGCACAGCCTGTCCGCGATCGGCGCGGTGAGCCCGCTCGCCTTGCGCGCGCGCCAGCCGATGTCGAGCCCGCCCATGTCGCTCACCGCGAGCGGCCCCATGGGAAAGCCGAACTGCATCATCGCGCCGTCGATCTCCTGCGGCAGCGCGCCTTCGAGCAGCACGCGCTCGACCTCAATGCCGCGCAGGCGCAGCATGCGGTTGCCGACGAAGCCCGGACAGACGCCGACCACCACCGGCACCTTGCCGATCTTGCGGCCGACGCTGATTGCGGTCGCGAGCGCCGCGGGCGAGGTTTTCTCGCCGCGCACGGTTTCGAGCAGCCGCATCACGTTGGCCGGCGAGAAGAAGTGCATGCCGAGCACGGATTCGGGCCGCGACGTGGCCTGGGCGATGGCGTTGACGTCGAGGTAGGACGTGTTGGTGGCCAGAACCGCGTCGGGCTTGGCGATCCTGTCCAGCCTGCCGAACAGGTCGAGCTTGAGCGCCATGTCCTCGAACACCGCCTCGATGACGAGGTCGGCCTGGCCGGTGGCCTCCAGGTCGGTCGCGCCCTCGATCAGGGTCATGCGGCGGTCCACCTCCGCACTCGCGAGGCCGCCGCGCGCCGCGCTGAATCTGTAATTCTTTTCAATGGTTTGGAGGCCGCGCATCAGCGCCTCGGCCGAGACTTCCACGAGCCGCACCGGGATGCCGGCGTTGGCGAAGGCCATGGCGATGCCGCCGCCCATGGTGCCGGCGCCGACGACGGCGACGTGGCGGACCTCGCGCGGCGCGACGCCGGCCGGCAGGTCCGGCATGCGGGTCGCCTCGCGCTCCGCGAAGAACAGGTGGCGCAGCGCTTTTGATTCAAGGGAATCAACGAGTTGCAGGAAGGCGGCGCGCTCGCGGGCGAGCCCCTCGCCGATCGGCAGCAGCACGGCGTCGCGCAGCGCCTGGGCGGCCCTGGCCGGCGCGTGCGGACCGCCGCGCCCGCGCTTCGCGGCGGCCGCGATGATGGCATCGACCTGTTGCGGGTCGTTGCGCAGCGCCGCGATCCTGTCGGTGCGGTCGCGCGCCAGCACGGCGGGCCGTTTTTCCACGTTTACCGATTTCGCGAAGGCGATTCCGGCTGTCGCCGGGTCGGACTCGAACAATTCGTCGATGATTCCAGACGCGATTCCGTCCTCCGCGCCGATCGGGTCGCCGGACAGGATCATGGCGGCGGCCTTCTCTAGGCCGGCGAGCCGCGGCAGCAACTGAGTACCGCCGGCGCCCGGCATGAGCCCGAGCTTGATCTCCGGCAGGCCGAGCTTGGTGCCCGGCGCGGCGATGCGGAAATGGCACGCCAGGGCGAGCTCAAAGCCGCCGCCCAGGACGGTCCCGAACAGCGCCGCCACCGTCGGCTTGCCCGCGCCCTCGATGGCCGCGATCACCTCCGGCGTCGAAGGCCGCTGCGGCACCGCGCCGAACTCGGCGATGTCGGAGCCGGCGACGAAGGTGCGCCCGGCGCAGGTGAGCACGATGGCCTTCACGCCGGCGTCGTCGCGCGCCTGCCGGAACGCCTCGACCAGGCCGGCGCGCACCGCGTTGTTCTGCGCGTTGACCGGAGGGTTGTCGATGACGATCACGGCGATGTCGCCATCGCGGCGCAGGGTGACGACCGGCATGCTCACTCCTCGGGGCTTCCTTCCCACCGCTTGATCTTCGTATCCACGCCGAAGAAGTCCAGCAGCCGCCCGACCGTGTGGTTGATGATGTCGTCCACGGTCTTCGGCCTGTTGTAGAGCGCGGGTACGATGGGCGCGACCACCGCGCCGATGTCGGACAGCGTGACCATGGTGCGCAGGTGGCCGCCGTGCAGCGGCGTCTCGCGCACCGCGAGCACCAGCCGGCGCTTCTCCTTGAGCACCACGTCGGCGGCGCGCGACAGCAGCGACGCGGTCACCCCGGTCGCGATCTCGCTCATGGTGCGGATCGAGCATGGCGCGATCACCATGCCCATGGTGCGGAACGAGCCCGAGGAGATCGAGGCGCCGATGTCGGCCGGCGGGTGCACCACCGA
>Ga0182749_1001874_pt1 | contig 15964 bp, 12 predicted proteins | sample eDN3rd37CKraftMG_FD_128875 | JGI IMG/M metagenome (GOLD analysis project Ga0182749, IMG submission 128875) | Enriched Miracle-Growth compost microbial communities from Emeryville, California, USA - eDNA 3rd pass 37_C Kraft MG (version 2) (version 2) ...
ATGGCGATCGCGATCGAGCGCAAGCTCGGCGCCGCGCTCGTCGATCCCGAAGCGCATCACCATCACGAGCATGGCGACGCATGCGGCTGCGGCCATGATCACAGTCACGATCATGGGCACGAACATCATGCGCATGAAGAAGCCTGCGGCTGCGGCCACGATCACGATCACGATCATGGAGCTGCGCACGGCGAACCAGGCCACGTTCACGGGCCGGGGTGCAAACACTAATGGCTGACAAGTCGTCGAAGGCGAGCAACAAAGAGCCAAAAGACGAAGTCAAGACCGCGCAGGACGGGGATCCCAAGTCGCAAGATCCGCCGCCTGGCTCAGGTTTAAGCCGCAAAGAGAAACAACAGGTTCGAGAAGGCGTGCGCCATCGTCCGGCGGTCGTCTATGAGATCATTCGCGTTCAAGGCGAGATCGAGTTGCGCCGCCCGATGTCGGCGCTGTGGTGGTCTGGCGTGGCGGCCGGTATTTCCATTGGGTTTTCGTTTTTGACGGAAGCGGCGCTTGCCTCGTTGCTTCCCGCCTCGGAGTGGACGGCGATCATCGCCAAGCTCGGATACGCGGTCGGCTTTCTGATCGTCATCCTCGGGCATCAGCAGCTTTTCACCGAAAACGTTTTGACGGCCGTGCTGCCGGTCATGGCGCGCAAACAGATGCATTGGCTTCTGAAGATGCTGCGCCTTTGGGGCATCGTGCTCGCCGCCAACATCGTCGGCTGCCTGATCTTCGCACTCGCCGTGGCGTGGCTTCCCGTCGTTCCGGCGCATTTCGCCCCGGCGCTCGCGGCAATCGTCACGAAAGTGATGGCTAACACGCCGTGGGAAATGTTCGCCAAGGGTATCGGCGCGGGCTGGCTGATTGCTGCGGTCGTGTGGATTCTCTCGTCCACCGAGCACGTCGAGTTCATCGTCATCGCGCTGCTGACATATCTGATTGCTCTGTTCGGCTTCACGCATATCGTTGCGGGCAGCGTCGAAGCTCTCTACGGCGTCGTGACCGGCGCGATCAGCCTTGAGTCGGCGGTCTTCCGCTTTTTCCTGCCGACGCTCGCGGGCAACGTGTTCGGCGGAACGGTGCTGTTTTCCGTGCTGAGCTACGCGCAGGTGCGCGAGGAAATTTACGCGGAATCGTAACGGCCAGGCGTCGCGACTTTCTTGCGCCACCCGAATCGCGCTTTCCTTCGCGCTACTAGTCGCGCGGAAGAGAGGCGGCCCATGGTCGAGCGGGCGAACAGGAAAGCGGAACGTGGGGCAACCCAAGGCGGGAGCGAGATCATGCGTCGGGATTCGGCGCACCCCCCTCCGTCGCGTCGTGCCACCGCCGCTCCCAAAAAAACAATCGCGCTCGTCTATGATTTCGACGGCACGCTGTCGCCGAAGCCGATGCAGGAATATGCGTTCCTGCCAAAACTCGGCATCGAACCCAAAGAGTTCTGGGCCGAGTGTGCGCGCATTTCAAAGGCCGAGCGCGCCGACGTCCTGATCACCTACATGCACCTGCTTTACAAGAAGGCGAAGGAGAAAGGCGTGCGCGTCGACCGTGCCGATCTCGTCGCGCAAGGCAAAAAGGTCGAGCTTTATCCAGGCGTCGCCCAGTGGTTCGACGCGATGCACGCCTACGTCAAGAAGCGCGCCGGCGATAGCGGCATCGTCGTGAAGCACTATCTCATCTCGTCAGGGCTGACCGAGATCATCGAAGGCACGAAGATCTATCCGCATTTCGCCAACGTGTTTGCGAGCGAATACTGGTTCGACGCCTACGATCTGCCGTTTCCGAAGCGCGTCATCTCCGACACCGGCAAGACGCAGTTTCTGTTCCGCATCAACAAGGGGCTTGAGGATCTGAGCGAGAGCATCAACGCGCACATGCCCGAAGCGCTGAGGCCAATCCCGTTCTCAAATTTCATTTATTTCGGTGACGGCGACACGGACGTGCCGTCGATGGCGCTTCTGAAAAAGAACGGCGGCCACGCGATCGCCGTGCATGGTCCCGATGAAAGCGAGGCGAAATGCGTCGAGCTGTTCAAGGCCGGACGCTGCGATTTCTACGCGGCTGCGGATTATCGCAAGGCCTCTGATCTCTGGAAACGGACTTGCCTGCTACTCGACCGGATTATTGCCGATGTGCGGGTGCGGGAAGAAGCGCGGGGGTTGTGATTACCGATCTTTGAAGCCATTGCGTCGCACCGACGGAAGTCGCAGCCCATACGGGCTTCGCCAGGATGACGCTTGTGCGGAAGGTCTAACGATCTTTCGTCATCCTCGGCCAAGTGAGAGAAGCGCACGAAGGCCGGGGATCCAGCGCGAGACTCGTCGCAGACGCAATAGTGAGCCTTCGTCAGTTTTTTGCTGGATCTCCGAACGGCCTCGCTGCGCTCATCCGTTCAAGGACGACGGTCGCGGATTGATCGAGCGCGTGGCCCTCTGGCTAGGGCTCTCCGCGCTGCTTTGATCGGGATCAAGATGTGCCGCAGGCATCATCCAAGATGCTTCGTCAGAAATTCCTGTACGCGACGCCATGCGAGTTCCGCGGCGGGACGGTCGTGCACAGATCGCTGCTCGTTCGCGAAGGCATGACCCGCATCATAGTGATAAGCTTCGAACGTCTTGCCCGCCGCCTTCATACCCTTCTCGAACTCATTAGCCATTTCAGGCGTCACGAAGTCATCCTCGTTCGCGAAATGGGCCTGTAGCGGGACCTTGACGTCCGCCGGCTTCGCAACTGTCGCGGGCGGCAGACCATAGAACGCAATGGCGGCGGAAAATTCCGGTACACGCACGGCACCGAGCACCGCGACCGCGCCGCCCATGCAGAAACCGCAGATGGCAACCTTCGGGCTGGATTTCAGCAGGAATTGCGCAGCGCCGCGCACGTGCTGGTCCGTCGCCTCCACAAAGTCCAACGAGTTCATGGCGGCACCGGCGGCCTCGGTGTCGTGATACGGAATGACCGTACCATTGAACAGGTCCGGCGCCAGCGCATCGTACCCGGCCAACGCAAGCCGATCGCAAACGCCCTTAATCTGATCCTGCAGTCCCCACCATTCCTGGATGACGACGACGCCCGGCGCATTGGCCTTGCCCGACTTCGCCAGATAACCTTCGGCGTGTTTTCCATCCGGGCGCGTAAAAGAAATTCGGGTACCCATTGCCGCCATCTCCGTCGTTCTGCTTTTCCGGCGGCCTGTGTATGCGCCGCGGCACCGATGATCAACGCTTTGCAGCGCAAAAGATTTTCGCGGGCAAGCTGCAGGCCATTCTCTTCCTGCACGTCATGGTCGCCCTCCGAGGCGGCCACCCAGCGCATATCGCCGATAGTTGCAATCTTGGCCGGGGCAAGCCCGGCCATGGGGTAGGTTACGATATTTACTCCGCGGCCACCTGTCGCCCGAGCGACGGACCGGCTTTGACGACTTCGGCATCGACGTAGCGCACGAACTTCGCGAAATTCTCGTGGAACATCGCAGCGAGCTTCGCCGCCGCTTCATCGTAAGCCGCCGGATTTCGCCACGTCTCGCGCGGCGTCATGACCTTCGGATCGATCCCGGGCAACGACAGCGGCACCTCGAAACCGAATACCGGATCGACACGCATCTCTTGCCGATTGAGGTCCCCGGAGAGCGCCGCATCGAGCAACGCGCGCGTCACCTTGATCGGCATACGCGTGCCTTCGCCATACTTGCCGCCGGTCCAACCCGTATTGACGAGCCAGCAATCAACGCCATGCTCGGCGATCAACTGACGCAACAGGTTGCCGTAAACGCTCGGGTGGCGCGGCATGAACGGCGCGCCGAAGCAGGTCGAGAATGTCGGCTTCGGTTCCGAGCCCATGCCTTTCTCCGTGCCCGCAACTTTCGCCGTAAAACCCGACAGGAAATGATACATTGCCTGACTTGGCGTTAGCTTCGCGATCGGCGGCAGCACGCCGAAAGCGTCGGCGGTCAGCATCACGACCGTCGTCGGATGCCCGGCAGTACCCGTCGGACTGGCATTGGCGATGGCATCCAGCGGATATGCTGAACGCGCATTCTCGGCAAGACGATTGTCGTCGAAATCAGGAACGCGCGTAGCAGGATCGATCACCACGTTTTCGAGCACTGTCGCAAAGCGGTTCGATGCCTGCCAGATTTCAGGCTCGGCCGCTTTCGATAAGCGGATCGTCTTGGCGTAGCAGCCGCCTTCGAAGTTGAAGATGCCTTTCTCCGACCAGCCGTGTTCGTCATCGCCCAACAGTTCGCGGCGCGGGTCCGCCGACAGCGTCGTCTTGCCCGTGCCCGAAAGACCGAAGAACACCGCCGATCGCCCGTCCCTGCCGACGTTCGCCGAGCAGTGCATCGGCATGACACCCTTCGGCGGCAGGATGTAGTTCAGGAACGAGAACACGCTTTTCTTGATTTCGCCCGCATAGCTCGTGCCGCCGATCAGCACGAGACGCTTCGAGAAGTTGCAGGCGATGACCGTTTCCGTGCGCGTCCCGTGATAGAGCGGCGCGGCGCGAAAGCTCGGCAGATCGACGACCGTGAATTCCGGCACGAAACTTTCAAGCTCGGACGCGTCCGGCCGCCGCAGAAGGTGACGAATGAAAAGAGCGTGCCACGCATATTCCGTCACGATGCGCGTATTGAGCCGGTGCGCAGGATCGGCTCCCGCGAACAGGTCTTCAATGAAAATGTCCTTGCGGCTGGCGAAGGCGATGAAGTCGGCTAGCAGCCGTTCGAACTGCTCGTCCGACATTTCCTTGGCGTTGTCCCACCAGATCGCCTGGTCCGTTTCGTGATCGCGGACGACGTACTTGTCTTCCGCCGACCGCCCCGTGTGCTGTCCCGTTTCGACGACGACCGCGCCGGTCGAAGCCAGACGCCCTTCGCGCCGGACGATGACCTGCTCGATCAACTCTGCTTCGCGCAGATTGCGGCGAATTCTTTGCGAGGGCGCGATAGGAAACAACTGAATGGTCATTGCGGAACGTACCCCTGCAAGCGCGGAACGCGGCGTCATGCCGGCCGGATGTTGAACGATTCCGAACTACGCAGTCTTGTTTGATCCGCCGCCGGTGTCGCTTATTTTGCAAGTCTTTCAGGGCGGATGAGCTGCTTATGAAACGGACAAACTAAGCTCAAGCTGTGCGATGGTCCTGGCCGCATAGCTGCACGACAGAAATTGTAACACTATGTTACCACTGAAATTATTCGAAAACTGTATGTCAGGCGATGATAACTGCAGCGACATCGATTGAACAGTACAGCAACGGATTTGTAATCAATGAATGTCCCAGCATTGCTTGCCCTTGCGTGATAGGTCGCATATTCACATACCATTCAGCCTCTGACGTCCATTGAACGTAGCGCCACAATTGGTCCACCATGCCGCCATATCCGCCTGTCTCGGCGCGGCGAGGCCACCGCATCCAGGGGGCTTGAGAGGAAAGTATGAAGGAAAAGAGCACGATCGCACTCGTCGATGACGAGCGGAATATTCTCACCTCGCTTAGGATGGCACTGGAAGCGGAAGGTTATAAGGTCCGCACATACGGAGACGGCGTCTCCGCTCTCGAAGCTCTGACGGAAGAGCCGGCCGATCTCGGCATTTTTGACATCAAGATGCCTCGTATGGATGGCATGGAACTCTTGCGGCGGGTTCGCCAGCAATCGGCAATGCCGGTCATCTTCCTGACTTCGAAGGACGAGGAGATCGATGAACTGTTCGGCCTCAAGATGGGCGCCGACGATTACATCGCGAAGCCGTTTTCCCAGCGCCTTATCGTCGAACGCGTAAAGGCTGTTCTGCGCCGGGCATCGCCGAAAGACGGAACGACGGTCGAGGATGAAGCCAAGCGCGTGCTCGAACGCGGCAAGCTGAGACTCGATCCGGAGCGCCACACCTGCCACTGGGATAACAAGCCGGTAACGCTGACCGTGACGGAGTTTCTTATTTTGCAGGCGCTCGCGACGCGCCCGGGGGTTGTCAAAACGCGTGATGCGCTTATGGATGCAGCTTACGACGATCAGGTCTACGTTGATGACCGGACCATCGACAGTCACATCAAGCGCCTGCGCAAGAAGTTCAAGCAGGTCGATGACGACTTCGATGTGATCGAAACGCTCTACGGCGTGGGGTACCGCTTCAAGGAGTAGAGGGTCCGCCGTCAAAGGGGATTGGATGGCGCTCGACAGCAACGAAATCGCCGTGAGCATGGCCGCTCCGGGTGCAGCAGTTGGCGTCGCTCAGCCGTCGGCTCCTGACGAGGGAACGCGCTTCGACGTGCGCAAGTCGCTGCTCGCGCTTCTCATGGCGACCGGCAGGATTTTTTCGCAGGGCTGGATTGCGCGCAGCGTCAGAAAGAACCTGCGGCGACGCATTCTTCTTGCGAACCTGGTCGGCCTCGCAGGCCTGCTGTTTGCGATGCTCTATCTCAGCCTGCATCACGGCTGGCTGCTCGATGCAAAGGTCGACGTCGTCAAGACAGTTTCGCGCATTACGGCGGAAGCGATCGCTTATCGCGCTGTTAACGACCGCGCTATTTTCGATCCGAGCCGGCTGCCTGACAAAACCGGGCCCTGGGCCCGGCGCGACGATGCCTTCGCGGCGCTCGAGCTGCCGATAGACCCGCACCAGGCGGCCATAGTGCTGAGGAAGCTCGTCGGACCGGCGAGCCTCAAAGCACGCGTCTACTCGGCGAAGGGCACCCTGATCGTCAACAGCGACACGCTATTCTCGGACGATCCGGAATCGAATGCCGGCGCAGACAATAGCCCTGCTCCACGCCTTCGCAACTTTTGGACGCGGCTCAACTATTGGATCATCAACAAAGAACTGGTGGTCTATCGTGAACTCGGCACGGCCAACGGCTTTCGCTACCCGGAGGTCAAGATCGCGGCTGAGCGCGGCGTCGAAAAGCCGATTCTGTTGCTCAACAAGCAGGGGCAGCAGATCGTGTCGATGGCCGAGCCGATCAAGCGCGGCAACAAAATTCTTGGCGTGCTGCTCGTCTCGACAAAGCCCGGCGACATCGATGACGTGCTCTGGGACGAACGCTGGCTGATCCTCCAAATCGCTGCGATGGCGCTCCTCGTGTCGATCGGCAGCTCGCTCGTGCTCGAACGCACAGTCGCCGGGCCGATGCGGCGGCTCTCCGACGCAGCCTATCAAGTTACGCAGAACATATCAGCGCGCCAGGAGCTGCCTGATCTAACCGATCGCCGCGACGAAGTCGGCCAGACCAGCCGCGCCTTCGCCGCCATGACGAATGCGCTCTATAGACGCATCGAAGCGAGCGAGAAGTTTGCTGCCGATGTCGCGCACGAATTGAAGAACCCGCTGGCCGCCGCGCGATCGACGGCCGAAGCACTGACTTACGCGAAAACGGATTCGACCCGGAAAGAACTCGTCACAGAGATCCAGTCAGAGCTGAAGCGCCTCAATCGCCTGATCAACGATATTTCCAGCACCTCGCGTCTCGACGCCGAGCTAGCGCGCCAGCAGATGCAGACGATCGACATCCGCACCGTCCTTGAAAATATCAAGGGTCTGTTCGTGGACATGCTGGCCGACGATAGCCGCAAAATTGAGTTGATCATCGACCCCGCGCCGCCGGCCTCTTATAAAGTGCGCGGCAACGATGGCCGGCTTGGGCAGGTATTCACAAACCTGATCGACAACGCCCTCTCGTTTTCTCCTGAAGGCAGCGTCGTCAGCGTGCGCGCCCGACCGAACGGTCGCAAAATCGAAATTGTGATCGAGGATCAAGGCCCGGGAATACCGCCCGACAAGCTCACGCAGATCTTCGATCGCTTCTACAGCGATCGTCCGCAGACCGATAACAAGCGCGGCAAGAACTCAGGCCTCGGGCTTTCGATTTCGAAAGAAATCATTGTCAGCCACGACGGCGAGATCTTCGCCGAGAACCGGCCGCAAAACGGCACGGGCGCCGCGAGTGGCGCACGCTTCACGGTCCGCCTGCCGTTGACAGGATACGCAGGAGCCGGGTTTGCCAGACGAGACTGATCGCATCCACGCGACGGCCATCGCGGTCGGAAATCGCGGCGTGCTGATCCGTGGTTCGTCAGGATCTGGAAAATCCGACCTTGCGTTGCGGTGCCTGGGGCTCGCACCGTCGACACTGTTGCCCAACATGGTAAAGCTTGTCGCCGACGACCAGGTCATCCTGAGCAGCGACCCCAAAAGCCCTTCCCCTCAGCTTATCGCGACGGCCCCTCCGACGTTGCGTGGCAAGCTCGAAGTACGTGGGCTCGGCATTATCGAAGTTGCCGTCGCGGACCAAGCGGAAATTGTACTCGTCGCTGATCTTATACGGGACGGACGGCCCGAGCGCTTTCCGGACCCCTGGCCAAAGGTCGTACTTTTGGGCCTTGAAGTTCCCGTAATCCATCTTTTTCCATTCGAAGCCTCGGCTGCAGCGAAGCTCATCGCGGCTCTCTGCATGGCGGAGCTGCCACGAATTGGGCGTAAGCCTTAAGTGGTTCCAGAAACCGCTTGCACCGGCAGCAAACACTTGCCACTTTCCGGCCGAATGGCGAAGCTTATCCGGTTGTCGCCGCAATAAGATTTTTAACGGCCGGCCTTCATGATCGGACTTGTCATCGTCACGCATGGCGGCCTAGCCCAGGAATTCCGCAATGCACTGGAACACGTTGTCGGCCCTCAGCAGGCGCTGAAAGCGATTGCCATCGGGCCCGACGACGACATGGAAGCTCGTCGCCTCGACATCCTGGACGCCGTCAGGAACGTCAACAACGGCGACGGCGTGATCATCCTGACGGATATGTTCGGCGGCACGCCGTCCAATCTCGCCATATCGGTGATGGATGAAACGAAAGCTGAAGTCATCGCCGGCATCAGCCTTCCGATCCTGGTGAAGCTCGCGAGTATCCGCAGCGAAGTTCCTTTGCCCGAAGCCGTGATCATGGCCCGTGACGCCGGCAAGAAATACATCAAAGTCGCAAGCCAAGAGCTTTCCGGCAGTTGACGGTGCAAAACGAAGATGCCTGAACTCTCCAACAGTTTGAGACCAGAAGCCATCGTCACCATTCGCAACGTCAAGGGCTTGCACGCACGGGCGTCCGCGAAGTTCGTAAAATGCGCCGAACGATACGACGCGGTGGTGACGGTCACGCATCATGGCCAGTCCGTCGGCGGAACTTCGATCATGGGCCTGATGATGCTGGCGGCGAGCCCCGGGTCCGAATTGCACATTGTTGCCATCGGACCCCAGGGGCCGGAAGCGTTGCAGGCGCTCGTGCGCCTCGTCGAAGCAGGCTTCGACGAGGAATGCGTCGGCGACGCCTAGAGACACGCGATCGGTCGCGCTTCCCCGCCGCTCGAACGAAATCTGAAATGCTAAGCCGCTACTGCGAGAGGTAGAGCGTCGAGATCTTCAGCGCGATGTCACGGAATGCGGCCTTCAATGCGTCGCCCGTCGTCGAGTTGTAGAAGTGCGAGGCGTCGGTCGCGCACTTCGAAAGCGTATCGATCGCCGTCGCGTTGCCGCCAAGGTCGAACCCGACGGTGTAGACTTCGATACCCTTGTTCTTCATGTCCTGGCAAACCGCCTTGGCCTGCGATGGCGAGTCGGTACCATTGACTGAACTACCGGCACCGGAACTGCCCGTCGCGACACCCTTGCTGTCATGCTCCTGATTATATTCGCCGTCGGTCATCAGAACCGCGATCTTCTGCGTGTCCGGCGTGCCGTACGCGACGGGTTGGCTCCCGGTCGGAAGAACCGAGGCCCATTTCGGCGAAAGCATGTAGTACGCCCACGCTGTGCCAACATGGCCCGCCGTGTTGCCGCCGTCGACGAGGCTACTGATCTTGGAATGCAGCGACGTCTTGTCGTTGGTCAGTGGCAGCAACTCACCGCTGGAGTCGATGCTGCACGGACCCATGTTCTTTGGCGCATTGGTTTTGCTCGGCCTGGACGTGTATTCGCGCAGCACGTAGTGGTTCTGCCCCGGCGCGGTGTCAGTATAATCTTTGCCTGCTCGCTCCCCGACGCAGGCTGTCGGATAATAGATATAGTCGGTCGATTTCTGATTCCGGCCGTTACCGTTCTTAACGGTATAGGTCACCGGCGTCGGCGTCGAGGTATTCGACTGACCGGTCGCGGCCTGGAACAGGTTGGCGGTGGGCAAGACGTCGCCGGAAAACGGAACAACCGCAACACGTGAATGGAATTTGCTTTGATCATCCCACACGACGATATCGACGAGATCGTTGGCAGCATCCTTCATGTCCTGAAGCTTGGTTCCCGAGCCCATCGAGCCGGAGATATCGAGCATCATGCTGATCTCGAGATTGAGCTGGGCGTTGCCGCCGACGGCAAGCACGGCCTTCGAATAGTCTGATCCGTCCGAGTGCAAGATCGGCAGCGACTTGGTGCCCGCGAATCCCATGAAGGGTGTGGCAAGCGTCGCGTTTCCGGTCGTGACCATCGCGGTCGCGTTGTCGGCAATGGTGAAGCTGATCGTATCGTTTGTCAGCGGGATGCGGTTCTTCGTGGCTTGGTCGTAATATGCCTTCGCGACCTTGATCGCCGCGTCCTGATCGCCACCGTTGGTCTGCAGCGCGCGCGCTCCCGCCAGGACAGCCGCGTCGGTCGCTGCGATCGTCTGGCTACGCGCATTGATGTACCGGCCGTAGTCGACGGCGAGGCCGATCATCGCGAACAGAGCCAGCGACATGAGCCCGAACAGGATCGCGACATCGCCACGTGTGTCGCCGGAAAACCGCCGGAAAGCCGAGGCGGCCTGTGTAAAGGCATTCCAAGAACGAAAAGCGGCGCGCGGCTTCTGCGCCGGCTCCTGCGACCCAACACCGATGTTCATCCGCCGCCTCCTGAGCGCGTGTACTCAGAGTGAGGCTACGGGCGAAGTCATTTATGACGATTTAATGTGAAGTATCAGTATTTAATGAGCTTAATGTTCGATTACATGGAAAAATAGAATGTCGATAAAATTTTATGCATGAAAATACTTTGCCTTAACTATGGCGGAGTTCGGCTCCTGAGCATCTTACTTGATGGCGGCTCCCGCTTAGGACATAAAGAGTTGTTTATATGTTATTGCGTCGCCCGGTCGGGTCCGCTATAGCAAGCCCCGAACCGAATTTACGCGCGGCCATTGTCCCGCATGTCACGTGGCGAGTTGGTATCGGCGTCATCCGGCCCTCCGTCAGAACCAAAAACCATCTTTAGGAGCAAACATGAGTTCGAAGTTCACGGACTACATCGTGAAGGATCTGAGCCTCGCCGATTGGGGCCGCAAGGAAATCGCAATCGCCGAGACCGAAATGCCCGGTCTGATGGCGACGCGAGAGGAATACGGATCGCAAAAGCCGCTGAAGGGCGCCCGCATCGCCGGTTCGTTGCATATGACGATCCAGACGGCCGTTCTCATTGAAACGCTGGCAGCCCTCGGCGCCGACATCCGCTGGGTCTCGTGCAACATTTATTCGACGCAGGACCACGCGGCCGCGGCCATCGCCGCCGCTGGCATCCCCGTCTTCGCCTGGAAGGGCGAGTCGCTGAAAGACTATTGGGATTACACCGCGAAACTGTTCGACTGGCACGGCGGCGGCCATCCCAACATGATCCTCGATGACGGCGGCGATGCCACGATGTACGTTCATCTTGGTCTGCGTGCCGAAAACGGCGACACGGCATTTCTCGACAAGCCCGGTTCCGAGGAAGAGGAAGTGTTCTTCGCGCTGCTCAAAAAGCAGCTGAAGGAAAAGCCCAAAGGTTACTTCGCGGAAATCGCCAAGGCCATCAAGGGCGTCTCGGAAGAAACGACGACAGGCGTGCATCGTCTCTACGAGATGCAGAAGAAGGGCACGCTGCTGTTCCCGGCTATCAACGTCAACGACAGCGTCACGAAATCGAAATTCGACAATCTCTACGGCTGCCGCGAAAGCCTAGTCGACGGTATCCGCCGCGGCACCGACGTGATGATGGCCGGCAAGGTCGCGATGGTTGCAGGCTTCGGCGACGTCGGCAAAGGCTCGGCCGCATCTCTCAGGAACGCGGGCTGCCGCGTCATGGTCTCGGAAATCGATCCCATCTGCGCGCTCCAGGCGGCGATGGAAGGTTATCAGGTCGTGACCATGGAAGACGCTGCGCCGCACGCCGACATCTTCGTGACGGCGACGGGCAACAAGGACGTCATTACCGCTGACCACATGCGCGCCATGAAAGATCGCGCCATTGTGTGCAACATCGGGCATTTCGACAACGAGATCCAGGTTGCAGGTCTCAAGAACCTCAAGTGGAACAACATCAAGCCGCAGGTCGACGAGATCGAGTTCCCGACGGGCCGCCGCATCATCCTGTTGTCGGAAGGCCGCCTCGTGAACCTCGGCAACGCGATGGGCCATCCCTCGTTCGTCATGTCGGCATCGTTCACCAACCAGACGCTGGCGCAGATCGAGCTCTTCACCAACGAGGGCAAGTACAAGAAAGAAGTTTACACCCTGCCGAAGCACCTCGATGAAAAGGTCGCGATCCTGCATCTGGCCAAGATTGGCGCCAAGCTGACGAAGCTGCGTCCGGATCAGGCGGCTTACATCGGCGTCAGCCCCGAAGGCCCGTTCAAGTCGGATCACTACCGCTACTAAGCGGCGGCACAACGCACTGAATTTCGGAGAAGGCTCTCGCAGCATCGCGGGAGCCTTCTTTTTTTCGCGGCGCGTGCGTTCGAGAAACATCGACACCGCGGCATTTCGCTTAAAGTTGTACGTAATATATGCGAAGGCATCTCACCTCCGTCGGTTCGTTTCGAACGGCCTTTCCAGAAACCCTCGCGCGGCGCCGGAGAAACACTTCGAATCCGTTTCCTCCCAATTGGTTGCCCCCGCTAGCGGCAGCTTCTCTCGCGCCCCATACTCAGAGTGATTCGTAGCAACGGCAAAGAACCGAAGCCGGCGTGCGTGCACCCTGCCAAGGATGCCCGAGACGCTTTCGCAGGCTGCAATGGAAGTGATGCGCGCCACCTCTCCGCATGATCCAAAAATGACGACTCGGTTGCAGCTATTGCTGCTTCTGATTGCGGCAATGGCATGCGTCGCGACGATGCTCGCGAGTTTCGTCGATGGCCACCGCGTTGGCTCGCTCGAGTTCGACATGCGCCACATCTGGCTGATCGCCGCGGTCGCCGGTGCCGCCATCTCGGCCGTCGCGATCATCTGGCGCATGGGCAGCATGGCCCGGCGCGAAGCCCGCGCTGCCAAGGCCGAGAGCACGCAGCTCCGCCGCAACCTCGCCGCTGCCGACGCGATCATCCGCGCCGAGCCGCAGGTACTGATCTTCTGGGAACAGGGCCAAGCCGTTCGGATCGTGTCGCACACGCTGACGAGCGTGCCCGGACTGCCAGAGCAGCACGCAGAAATCCTTCGCTTCGGCCAATGGCTGGAAGCAGGCTCCGCCCACGCGTTGAAAGCGGCGCTCGACAAGCTCTTCGTCAACGGCCGCTCTTTCAGCATCATCCTGAAGACGATCGCGGGCGGCGTCGTCGAAGCCGAGGGGCGCGCCGCAGGCGGTCGCGCGGTGCTACGCCTCAAGGATATCTCAGGCTACAAGCTCGAACTCTCCAAGATCGAAGAGCAGCACACATCGCTCGCCCGCGATATCCTTTCGAGCCGCGCGCTGATCAACACGCTGCCGATGCCTGTTTGGCTGCGGGGCATGGACAACCGGCTGATCTGGGTCAATTCCGCTTATGTGACCGCCGTCGATGCCAAGAGCGAAATCGAAGTTCTCGAACGACAGATCGAACTCCTCGAAGCGCGTCAGCGAAAAGCCGTCAGCAAGGCCATCGCGGCAGGACAGACGTACAGAGCGCGCGTGCACCTCGTGGCGGCGGGCGAGCGTAAGGCCCACGACGTCATCGTGCTGCCCGTCGACGGCATGACCGCGGGCGCCGCCATCGACGTCACCGACATCGAAAGCGTCCAGGGAGAACTGGAGCGCCAGATCGCCGCCTACGATCGCACGCTCGATCGTGTCGAAACCGCCGTCGCGATCTTCAATGCCGAGCACAAGCTCGTCTTTTACAACGCCGCCTTCGCCAAGCTTTGGTCGCTCGACACGGAATGGCTAGCGACGCGCCCAGGCGATAGCGCCATTCTCGACCGGCTGCGCGAGATCGGCGTTCTCGAACCCGTGGTCAGCCATCGCGAATGGAAGAAGCAAGTGCTCGCCTGCTACAGTACGGGAACGACGCTCGACGATACCTGGAATCTGACAGACGGGCGCATTCTGCACGTCATGGCCGAGCAGCGCCCGGACGGCGGCGTCACGTTCCTGTTCGCCGATGAGACCGAGCGGATCGCGCTCGAAAGTCGTTACAACGCCTTCATCGATGTCCAGCGCGAAACGCTCGATGCTCTCAAGGAAGGCGTCGCCGTTTTCGGCACCAATGGCCGGTTGAAGCTGTTCAACAAGGCCTTCTGCAATATCTGGCAGATGCCGGCGCGCAAACTCGCAGAGCTGCCACACGTCGGCGAGGTGATAGCGGCAGCGCAGAACCTGCATCCCGACAACGAAACGTGGTTGCGGATCGGCCGCGCCGTGACCGCCTTCTCCGACGAGCGTGCAACGTTCTCCGGCCACATGAACCGGTCGGACGGCGTCGTCATCGACTACGCGCTGATGCCGCTGCCCGACGGCGCGACGCTTCTGACCTTTGCCGACGTGACGGACGCAAAGCGCGCCGAACGCGCTCTTGTCGAACGCAACGAAGCCCTCGTCGCGGCAGACCGTGTTAAGACGAACTTCATCAGCCACATCTCTTACGAATTGCGAACGCCGCTGACCAGCATCATCGGTTTTACCGACATGCTCGCAAGCCCGATGTTCGGAGACCTCAGCGCCAAGCAGCGCGAATACCTGGCCGACATCATGTCGTCGTCGAAAACGCTGCTCGCGATCATCAACGACATTCTGGATCTCGCCACCATCGACGCCGGCGCCTTACAGCTGAGGCTGGCGCCCGTCGGCGTCAGGACGATCATCGACGCGGCGATCCTCGGCATTCGCGAACGCGCCGTCCGCAATCGCCTGACAATCGAAATCGCTGTCGCCGACGAAGTGACCGAATTCATGGCCGACGAAGCGCGCATGCGCCAAGTGCTTTACAATCTTCTATCGAATGCGGTCGGCTTCTCCAAAATGGACGGCACAGTTCAACTCGCCTGCTGGAGCGAAGGCGGCAACGTCATCTTCCGGGTTGATGACGACGGCGTCGGCATCCCGAAAGACCAGTTGGGCCGCATCTTCGAACGTTTTGAAAGCCGCAGCCACGGCTCCGATCACCGAGGCGCCGGCCTCGGCCTTTCTATCGTCAAAAGCCTGGTGGAATTGCACGGCGGCACGATCGAAGTGTCCTCGGAGGAAAACCGTGGCACGCGTGTGACCATCCGGATCCCGGAGCGACCCGTCAGCGCAACGGATGAAGCGACATGGTTGGCAGGCGGCGGGCGGGCAGCATAGTTTAGGCGCGATGAGTTCATTCCTGTTCCGCGATCTGACCGAGCCCGGCGTCGTCCGTCTTGCCGACGACGTCGCTTTTTTCCTCCAGCCCGGAGATACGCTTTGCCTCGAAGGCGATCTCGGAACCGGCAAGTCGACGTTCGCCCGCGCCTTGATCCGCACCCTTTCCAGCGATCCGGCGCTCGACGTTCCGAGCCCGACCTTCACGCTGACACAAAGCTACGAAACGCCCCGCTTCGACGTCGCACATTTCGATCTTTATCGTCTGACCGATCCCGACGAACTCGACGAGCTTGGACTGGACGCAGCTCTCGCCCGCGGCATCGCGGTGATCGAATGGCCCTCGCGAGGCGGCGGCCGAATTCCCGCGGATCACGTCACCATGACATTCGCGGAAGGCAGCGCCGAGGACCGCAGAACGATCACCATCAACGCCGCGCCGTCGCTCGCCACG
>Ga0182749_1001875_pt1 | contig 15952 bp, 16 predicted proteins | sample eDN3rd37CKraftMG_FD_128875 | JGI IMG/M metagenome (GOLD analysis project Ga0182749, IMG submission 128875) | Enriched Miracle-Growth compost microbial communities from Emeryville, California, USA - eDNA 3rd pass 37_C Kraft MG (version 2) (version 2) ...
CAGCTCGCCGATCTGCGCGAGCATCGTGCCCCAGCCCTTCTCAACCTGCTTCTCGTAATCGGCCCACTTGCGATCCATTTCGTGGACGAGCGTCACCGTGCAGCCTTGTCCCGCCGGCTCGAAGGTGATGGTGACGGTGGAATTGTTCTCCCGTTCTTCCTCTTCCGACGTGAACCAGGTGAACACCAGCTTGCGCGGCCGATCGATGACGAGATAGGTGCCCCAATGGACCGCCTCGCCCTCAGGCCGCATATCGGAGAAGGTGAACCGGCCGCCGACGCGCGCATCCACCTCGACGCGCCGGACATCTGCCGGAAGGCCCGAGGCGCTCAGCGACAGTTCGGACCACGCGCGTATTTTCTGCGGGTCCAGCCACACGTCGAAAACGCGCTCGGGCGGGAAGTCGAATGTGTGCGTCACTCTCACGGCAAAGCTATCGCTTTTCATTTCTTCCTTCCTTCCGCAGTGCGTTCGTCTTCGGCCTTGAGCAGCGCTTCCAGCGTGTCGAGGCTCCGGCTCCAGAAGCGCTCATAGTAGCGCAGCCAGGCTTCCGCCTCGGCAAGGCGGGCGGCTTCGAGCCGGCAATAATGCGTCCGGCCGGCGATACGGCGACGGACGAGCCCCGCCTGCTCCAGCACCTTCACATGCTTCGACGCACCTGCAAACGACATGTCGAACGGAGCGGCCAGTTCCCCGATGCTCCGCTCTCCCTCCGACAGCTCGCGCAGCATGGCGCGCCGGGTGGAGTCCGAAAGCGCCTGGAAAATAGCGTCCAGAACAGCAGGGCTATGCTCAACCATAAGGTTGAGGATAAAGGTCGCGGAAAAATAGTCAACCGAAAGGTTTAAGATTTTTCCGGACATGAAAAAGGCGGCCGCAAGGCCGCCTTTCGATCAGGAAGAAGCAATCGGCTTATTCCGCGTCCTTCGCCGAGTCGGCGTTCAGCAGGCCGTACTTCTCCTCGCCGATATCGTCGAGGAGGGCGATTTGGGTTTCGAGGAAATCGATGTGCCCTTCCTCATCCGCCAGCAGATCCTCAAAGAGCTTCATGGAGACGTAGTCTCCCACCTCATGGCAAATCTCGCGCGAACGCTTGTAGGAGGTGCGGGCGTCGTACTCGCCGGCGAGGTCGGCTTCCAGCACTTCCTTGAGGTTCTGGCCGATGCGCAGCGGGGCGAGCGTCTGCAGGTTGGGATGGCCTTCGAGGAAGATGATGCGCGCGACCAGCCTGTCGGCGTGGTGCATTTCCTCGATGGATTCGGCACGCTCCTTCTGGGCGAGCTTGGTGTACCCCCAGTCTTCCAGCAGCCTGTAATGCAGCCAATATTGATTGACGGCGCCGAGCTCCAGAAAAAGAGCTTCGTTAAGCCGCTCTATGACCCTTGTATCGCCTTTCACTGAATTTGCTCCCGAATTTATCGCGCAAGGCGCGGACACGATCCAAATATGTCACGATCTCCGCATCGCCAGTATCGGCATTGCCGTGATAATCTTCGGTTACCCGAATGATCGTTTCCACCACATTTGGAAAGCAGCCGCAACAGCGCCCGCGCTGGGCCATCGCGTGATAGACCTTGGCAGGAACGATGAGCTGCCAGGGATCCTCATCGAGCATCGCGACGATCGCCGCCTCGATTTCCTTCTGGGTGATGAGATTGCAGTGGCAGACGAGCATGGTTCCGCGAGTCTGGTGGGAGCAAACCCCGAAGCCTGCATCCCCGATCGGACCTCGAAACCCGTGAAGTGCCTTCCGTTGAGGCCGCGGTGAGCGGCTTTACCGGTCGGCGTCTCCAATCGTTAGGGTTCAAGGCCCAGACATCAAGGACGCATCCCTCGGATGGGCGGATAAAAGCGTCTCACCGGGATGTATGTCAATACAAAGTTGACTTTCAAGGTCATGCTTGGCCGGTTTCCGGCAAAAATGCCGCAGGACGTGGCGTTCCTCGCCCCACTCCGTGGGGGCGAGGAGCCACGGCCGCAATGCCACCACCCTCACCCCTCGTACTTCTCCAAAAACGCTTCCGCCGAGAGGTTACGGAAGTCATCGAGGGCGGCGCGGAGGCGCTGGTGGTCCCAGTCCCACCAGGCAAGCGCCTGCATGCGCTCGGCCACGCGCCGCTCGAAGCGAGGGCGGATGACCCGCGCCGGCACACCGCCGACGATCGTGTAGGGCGCCACATCCTTGGAGACCACCGCGCCTGCGCCCACCACAGCGCCATCTCCCACGGTCACGCCGGGAAGAATGGTCGAGCCGTGGCCGAGCCAGGTGTCGTTGCCGATGTTAACGGCATTCTTGCGGCGCCAGGCGAAGAAGTCGCCCTCGTGCTCGGCGTCTTCCCAATAGTCGGAGGCGCGGTAGGTGAAGTGATGGAGCGTCGCCCGCCAGGTCGGATGGTTGGTGGCGTTGATGCGCGTGGCGGCGGCGATGTTGGAGAACTTGCCGATTACGGCGCACCAGACGCCGCAATCCTGCACGATATAGGAATAGTCACCCAGCACGGTTTCGTGGAGGCGCGTACGCGCGCCCACCTCCGTATAGCGTCCAAGGGTGGAGTCGGACACCTCGGCCGTCGGATGGATGGCGGGCTCCTCGGACAGCTTCTTCTTCTTGACGCTCATGCGGCCGCCCTCTTCGGCGCGAACTCGGTGACATCGATGATATGATCGGCGACGGCCTCGCGCACTTCCTGGTCGTGGAAGATGCCGAGCAGCGCCGTCCCGGCCGTCTTCTTTTCCGCAATCATGTCGATCACCACCTGCCGGTTCACCTTGTCGAGGGAGGCGGTGGGCTCGTCGAGAAGCAGGATGGGGTGCGCGGTGATGAAGCCGCGAGCGATGTTGACGCGCTGCTGCTCGCCGCCGGAGAAGGTGGCGGGCGGCAGCTTCCAGAGCCGCTCCGGCAGGTTGAGCCGGGCGAGGAGGGTGGCTGCGCGCTCGCGCGCGGCCTCCGGCGTTTCTCCCGCCGACAGCAGCGGCTCGGCCACGATGTCGAGGGCGGAAACGCGGGGCACGACGCGCAGGAACTGGCTGACATAGCCGATGGTCTCGCGCCGCACCGCCATGACGGTGCGCGCGTCGGCCGAGACGAGGTCCACCAGCGCGCCGCGATGGGAGACGATGATCTGGCCGGAATCGGCGCAGTAATTGCCGTAGGCCATCTTCAGGATCGAGCTCTTGCCCGCCCCCGAGGGGCCGCCCAGCACCGCGCATTCGCCGGCTTTGACGGCAAAGGAGACGTCATCCACGACCGCAAGGCGGATGCCGCCCTGCAGATGCATGGTGAAGCTCTTGGAAAGTTCCGAAACGACAAGGGGCGTGGGCATCGTTACACCTGCAGGATCGAGGAGACGAGAAGCTGCGTATAGGGCGCTTGCGGATCGTCGAGCACCCGGTCGGTAAGGCCGGTCTCGACCACATGGCCGTCCTTCATCACCATGATGCGGTGGGAAAGGAGCCGCGCCACGGCGAGGTCATGGGTGACAACGATGGCCGCGAGGCCCATGTCCTGGACGAGGCCGCGCAGGAGATCGAGCAGGCGCGCCTGCACGGAGACATCGAGCCCGCCGGTCGGCTCGTCCATGAAGACGAGGCGGGGGCCGGTGACGAGGTTGCGGGCGATCTGCAGGCGCTGGCGCATGCCGCCCGAGAAGGCGCGCGGCTGGTCGTCCACCCGGTCCTCGGCGATCTCCACGCGGCCCAGCCAATCGACCGCCGTGCTGCGGATATTCCCATAGTGCCGTTGCCCAAGCGCCATCAGCCGCTCGCCCACATTGGCGCCGGCCGAAACCGCCATGCGCAGGCCATCGGCGGGGTTCTGGTGGACGAAGCCCCAGTCGGTGCGCATCAGGAAGCGCCGCTCCGCCTCGCTCATGCGGTAGAGATCGCGGAACGAGCCATCGCGCATGCGGTAGGAAACAATGCCCGAGGTGGGCAGGAGCCGCGTCGAGAGGCAGTTGAGCAGCGTGGTCTTGCCCGACCCGGATTCGCCGACCACGGCCAGCACTTCGCCCGGCCAGAGATCGAAGGTCACGTCGGCGCAGCCGATGCGGTTGCCGTAGAATTTCGAGAGGGAGCGGACGGAGAGAAGGGGTTCGTCGGTCATTGAGCGGTTCCTTTGGAAATGTGGAGTCCCGTCACACCCCCCTCTGTCCTGCCGGACATCTCCCCCTCAAGGGGGGAGATCAGCCGGCCGCAAAGGCGGCGCTGTGGGGAGTGTTGAAGCGCGCGACCCATCAGGCCACCTCTTCGGCCGCCTGCGGCCCGCGATGCCCGTCAGCCTGCCGCTTTTCGCAGTAATCGGTGTCGGAGCAGACATACATGTGCCCGCCCCGGTCATCCAGAATGACCTCGTCGAGATAGGCGCCTTTTGCGCCGCAGAGGGCGCAGGGCTCGCTGAATTTCTGCACTTCGAAGGGATGATCCTCGAAATCGAGGCTCACCACGCGGCTGAAGGGCGGGACGGCGTAGATGCGCTTCTCGCGCCCGGCACCGAAAAGCTGGAGCGCCGGCGACATGTGCATCTTCGGGTTGTCGAATTTGGGCGTGGGCGAGGGATCCATGATGTAGCGTCCCTCGACCTTGACCGGATAGTCGAAGGTGGTGGCGATGTGCCCGTGCCGGGCGATGTCCTCGTAGAGCTTCACGTGCATGAGGCCGTATTCCTCGAGCGCATGCATCTTGCGCGTCTCCGTCTCGCGCGGCTCCAGGAAGCGGAGCGGCTCGGGGATCGGCACCTGGTAGACGAGGACCTGACCGGCCTTGAGCGGCTCCTCGGGGATGCGGTGACGCGTCTGGATGATGGTCGCTTTCGCGGTCTCCGTCGTGACCGCGACCTTCGCCACCTTCTGGAAGAAGGCGCGGATGGAGACGGCGTTGGTGGTGTCGTCGGCTCCTTGGTCGATGACCTTCAGGACATCGTCGGGACCGATGATGGATGCCGTGACCTGAACGCCGCCGGTGCCCCAGCCGTAGGGCATGGGCATCTCGCGGCTTGCGAAGGGCACCTGGTAGCCCGGAATGGCGATGGCCTTCATGATGGCGCGGCGCACCATGCGCTTGGTCTGCTCGTCCAGATAAGCGAAGTTGTACTGCGCGATGTTTCCGACGGGAGCATTCATTCGGCGGCCTCCCTGTGCTCTTCCTGATTGGCGGCGGACTGCCGCTCCTCGAATTCCCGGCGCATCTGGCGCACGAAACCGAGCTCGGCCTGGAAATCCACGTAATGCGGGAGCTTCAGATGCTCGACGAAGCCCGTCGCCTGCACGTTATCGGAATGCGAGATGACGAATTCCTCATCCTGCGCCGGAGCGACGATGTCCTCGCCAAGCTCGGCGGCACGGAGCGCTCGGTCGCAGATCGACATGGCCATGGCCTTGCGCTCCGACTGGCCGAGGACCAGGCCGTAACCGCGCGTGAACTGCGGCGGCACCTTCATGGAGCCTTTGAACTGGTTGACCATCTGGCACTCGGTGATGCGGATACGGCCGAGCGGCACGGAAAAGTCGAGCTCCGGCACGTCGAATTCGATCTCCACCTCGCCGATCCTGATTTCGCCGACGAAGGGATGGTTGCGGCCGTAGCCGCGCTGGGTGGAATAGCCCAGCGCCAGCAAAAAGCCCTCGTCGCCGCGCGAGAGCGCCTGCAGCCGCGCGTCGCGGCCCAAGGGGAATTCGGGCGGGTTGCGCGTGATGTCGGCAGGCTCCTCGCCTTCCACCTTGCCGTCCTCCTCGATCAGCCCCTGATGGGCGAGGATCTCGCTCACGCGCGGCATCGCGTCGTCCTCCGCCTCGCGCACGGCCGGCTCCTCGGGCTGGTCTTCGGCGCCTGCAAGCGCGGGATCGAGCAGCCGGTGCGTGTAATCGAAAGTCGGCCCCAGCACCTGGCCGCCCGGCAGATCCTTGAAAGTGGCGGAAACGCGCCGCTCCACCAGCATCTTTTCCGTGTCGACCGGCCGCGAATAGCCGAAGCGGGGCAGCGTCGTGCGGTAGGCGCGCAGGAGGAAGATCGCCTCGATCAGGTCGCCGCGCGCCTGCTTGATGGCAAGCGCCGCCAGCCCCGTATCATAGAGCGAGCCTTCCGCCATGACGCGGTCGACGGCGAGCGCCAGCTGCTCGGCGATCTGCTCCAGCGTGATGGAGGGAACGGCGCGGTCGCCGCGGCGCCGGTCGGCGAGAAGCCGGTGGGCGTTGCGGATGGCGGCCTCGCCGCCCTTGACGGCAACATACATGGATCAGGCCTCCTTCGAAATTCGCGTGGTGCGCGGCAGGGCCGCAAGACCCTCCCGGCACACCAGGATCAGGTCTATGCCGCGCGGGAAACGGGCACGGTTCTGCGCCCATTGCTCGACGAAATGGCGGGGCAGCGGGTGCGGAGCGAGCGTCGCAAAGGTTTCGATGCCCGGCCCTTCGAGCCTCAGCGCCTCGCCGCCCGAGAAGCTTTCGATCTGCAGCACCAGCGTGGCGGAACGGTCGGGATAATCCTGGCTGCCTTGCGCGAAATTCTCGAAGGCCAGCAGGTTGGCAGGATCGGCCACGAAGGCGAAATGCGCTTCCGCCGGTTCACGGACGATCGGCGCTCCGGTCTGGAAGCCGAGCCAGCCGGCAACGGCCCTCTCCTCGCGCAAGGCGGTATCGAGCCAGATGGGCGTGTCGGGATCGCAGAGCGCCAGAGCCACCGCTCCCGCCTCAGGCGTGAGCGGTGCGGGCGGGCGCGGCAGGCTCAGGTCCCGCGCCACGGTTCCGGGCCTGGCCATCGCGTCCATCATCGCGCGAAAAGTGGCCTGAGCTTCGAATACGGGATCGGCGAAGCCACCTTCGATGGTCTCAGCTTCCATCAGTCCTCTCCCCTGGTCATGGTGAAGAATTCGACCCGCGTTGCGGCGATCTCCGCCCGCCGCTTCTCATCCCGCTCGCGCAACTGGCTATCGAGGGGCTCCAGGATCTTGCGGTCCACCTCGGATGCGAATTCCGGTTTCTGGTGCAATGCATCGACGATTGCGGAAATCCGCACTTTCTCCCGCTCGCGGCCGAGCGCGTAGGCGTGGCCGATCTCGCCCGAGGGCAGCTTGACGCTGGCGCGCGTGACCGTCGCCTCGCCGAAATTGAAGGGAGAACCGCCGCCGCCTATGCGCCCGCGAAGCGCCACCAGGCCGGTCTCCGGGCCGCGCAGAAGGGTCGCTTCGTCGGGCAGGCCGCTTTCGCGCCAGAGTTTTACCAGCATATCCTCTGGGGCAGAGGCCAGCACGGCAAAGACCCTGCGACGGGTCGCGGCTGCTTCTTCTCTTCGCATCTCGCTTCCTTTCCGTATTTGTCTATTGCTCTAGACAACTATACGAATTATAGTCTCTGCCTAATGGTTGTCCATGACAGTCGAATGACAGCGGGCTAACGAAGTGACCGAAACGGGTATCGAACGACGCAGCGGCGTGGCGCTCTGGCGGCAGATCGCCGACCAGATCCGGCAGGGAATCGCGACAGGGCTGGCGGACGCAAGCGGGCGGCTGCCCACGGAGCTGGTGCTTGCGGAGCGCTTCGGCGTGAACCGCCACACCGTGCGCACGGCGATACAGGCGCTGGTCCAGGAAGGCGTACTGCGCGCCGAGCAGGGACGCGGGACCTTCGTCGAGCAGCAGCCCCGGCTTTCCTACCCGATAGGCCCGCGCACGCGTTTTTCAGCGGGGCTGGAGGGCCAGGCGCGCGCGCTGCGCGGAAACCTGCTTGACCATGCCTATGAGGAAGCGCCGGCGACGGTGGCCGAAGCCCTGGAGATCGAGCAGGGCGCGCAGGTGCTCAGGCTCGACACCATGGCGGAAGCGGATGGCCGGCCCATTTCCCGGGCCCGAAGCTATTTCGATGCCCGGCGCTTCGCCGGATTCGAGCGGCACTTCGCGCGCACCGGCTCCATCACCATGGCCTATCGCCACTTCGACGTGCGGGATTACTTCCGCCGCTCGACGACAATCTCGGCACGGCATGCGGATTCGGCCGATCTGGAAATCCTGAAGCTTTCGCCGGGCGCCATCGTGCTCGTGGCCGCCGGCCTCAATGTTGACCAGTCGGGCAGACCTATCCAGTTTTCCGAGACGCGCTTTTCGGCTGATCGCGTCGAGCTCCAGGTGGGAAGCGCCGGCTTCTCGCCATAAGCGCGGTCTCACGGCGTTTTGACAGCGCCCGCCATTGATTCGGCGGGCGGGCGATGTTCTATCGCTAGCTAACCAGGGAGAGGAACCGCCGTGCTCGACCGTCTTCTTGCAGCCGCGCTTTTTTTCGCCACCGCCATCCCGGCGCATGCCGGAGATCCCGCCCCCGCGGACTGGAACCAGGTGCTGGAAGAGGCGCGGGGGCAGACGGTCTATTTCAATGCCTGGGGCGGGGCGGAAAACATCAACGCCTATATCGAATGGGCGGCGGAGGAACTGAGCGAACAGTTCGGCGTCACGCTCAAGCACGTGAAGCTCGGTGACACGGCCAATGCGGTGGCAACCGTGGTGGCCGAGAAGGCGGCCGGACGCGACGAGGGCGGCGCGGTCGACCTCATCTGGATCAATGGCGAGAATTTCGCCGCTATGAAGGAGCGCGGGCTCCTCCTTTCGCCGGGCTGGGCGCAGGATCTCCCCAACTGGCGCTATGTGGACCACGAGAACAAGCCCACCATCACCACCGATTTCACCATCCCCGTCGAGGGGCTGGCAAGCCCCTGGGGCATGGCGCAGCTCGTCTTCTTCTACGACTCGGCCCGCATGGACGCGGCAACGCTGCCCCACAACGCGGACGAGCTGCTTGCCTGGGCCGAAGCCAATCCCGGCCGCTTCTCCTATCCCCAGCCGCCGGACTTCACCGGCTCCTCCTTCCTGAAGCAGGTGCTCCTGGAGGAGGTGGAGGACCCATCCGTGCTGGCGCGGCCGGTGGAGGAGGACCTTTTCGCCGCGGTGACGAAGCCGCTTTTTGACTATCTCGACGCGCTGCATAAGGTCGCCTGGCGGGGCGGCCGCACCTTCCCGCAGAACTATCCGGCCATGAAGCAGCTTCTGGCCGATGGCGAGCTCGGCATCATCTTCGCCTTCAATCCGGCGGAGGCATCGAGCGGGATCGCCAATGGCGAGCTGCCTGACACCGTGCGCTCCTTCACCTTTCCCGGCGGCACGCTCGCCAACACGCATTTCCTTGCCATTCCCTACAATGCCAATGCCAAGGCGGGCGCGCTGGTGACTGCCAATTTCCTGCTCTCGCCGGAGGCGCAGGCGCGAAAGCAGGACCCGGCTTTCTGGGGAGACCCGACGGTGCTTTCCATGGAGAAGCTCGATCCCGCTTCTCGCGCGATGTTCGAAGCGATCGACCTCGGCGTGGCGACGCTGAAGCCGGAGGAACTCGGCCCGGCCCTGGGCGAGCCGCACCCGAGCTGGATGGAACGCATCGAGGACGAATGGAAGCGGCGCTACACGGCGGAGAATTGAGGAACGTTTGTCGGGTGGCCAGACGACCACACCGCTTTAGCTTGGGTAATCACTGCATCACCCCCCTCTGGCCTGCCGGCCATCTCCCCCTCAAGGGGGGAGATCGGCTGTCCACCACCCCGGCTTATCATCGACAACCTTGCCGCAGTGAACGAGGCGGTAGTGATAGCGTAATCTCCCCCCTTGAGGGGGAGATGGCCGGCAGGCCAGAGGGGGGTGAAAGAGGCCGGTGTAATCAGCGGGCTCGCCCATGTTGACTCGCCTCGGCCCCATTCTCACCATCCTGCTGCTCACCGGGCCGATTGCCTTCGGCCTTGCCGGGACGGTGCTGCCGGCACTGGGTTTCCTGCCGGCGCTGGGCGGCATGGAGCTTACCCTCGCGCATTTCCGCGATCTCTTCTTCGAACCGGCCATAATGATGTCGGCGGGGCTCAGTCTCCTGGCCGGGCTGGTGACGGCGCTCTTTTCGCTCACGGCCGTCATGCTGTTCGTTGCGGGCTTTGCGGGAACGAGAGCCTTTGGCCGTGTGCAGCATCTCGTCTCGCCGCTCCTTTCGCTTCCACACGCGGCGGCCGCCTTCGCGCTCGTCTTCCTCATCGCGCCCTCGGGCATGCTCGCACGGCTCATCTCGCCGGAGATCACGGGCTGGCAAAGGCCGCCGGACCTCCTGATCGTCAACGACCCGATGGGCATCTCCATGATGGCGGGGCTCATCGTGAAGGAGATTCCCTTCCTCCTGCTGATGACGCTCGCAGCACTCCCCCAGGTGCCGTTCCGCGAGGCGCGGATGCTGACCGGCTCGCTCGGATATGGGCGCGTGGCGGGTTTCCTGTTTGGCATCTGGCCGGCGATCTACCGGCAGATCCGGCTGCCGGTCTTCGCGGTGATCGCTTTCGCCTCCTCGGTGGTGGATGTGGGGATGATTCTCGGACCCACGCGCCCGGCGCCGCTTGCGGTGCGCCTCGTCGAATGGATGAACGATCCGGACCTTTCCATGCGCTATCTCGCCAGCGCCGGAGCGCTGCTGCAGCTTGCCGTGACCGGGTTGTCGCTTGCGCTCTGGCTGAGGCTGGAGAGGCTCGGCGCAACGCTTTGCAAGCGAATGGCCATGCGAGGGCTGAGATTCCGGCGCGACGCGCCGATCCGCGCCGCCGGGCTCGCAGCGATGGTCCTTTCGGCGGGGATCGTCTTCGCCGGGCTTGCGACGCTGGTGCTCTGGTCCTTTGCCGGGCTGTGGCAGTTTCCCGATGCGCTGCCGTCCTCCTTCACGCTCAAAACCTGGATCAAGGCCCTGCCCCGCATCCTGGAGCCGCTGCGCACGACGCTTCTCGCCGGACTTCTCTCGACGCTCATCGCCTCCGTGCTCGCGATCCTCTGCCTGATGCATCAGGAGGAGACAGGGAGGCGGCCGGCGCGCGCGGCGCTCAGCCTGCTCTATCTCCCGCTACTGGTGCCTCAGGTGGCCTTCGTCTTCGGCCTGCAGCTCCTGCTCATCTATGCGGGCGTGCTCGCCACGCTGCCGGCGCTGGTGTTGGCGCATCTCGTGTTCGTGATGCCCTATGCGTATCTGTCGCTGAGGGACCCGTGGTATGCCTTCGACCGCCGCTATGACTGGATCGCGGCGGGGCTTGGGAAAAGCCGCGCTCGCCGCTTCCTTTCCATACGCCTGCCGATGCTCACGCGACCCATCCTCACCATGGCCGCGGTAGGCTTCGCCATCTCGGCGGGCCTCTACCTGCCCACCGTGCTGGTGGGCGCGGGACGGCTCACGACGGTGACGACCGAGGCGGTGGCTTTGGCTTCGGGCGGCAATGGGCGCGTGATCGGCGTCTATGCCTTCTGGCAGATGATTTTGCCCATGGCCGGCTTTGCCATTGCAACCCTGCTGCCGGCGCTGATATTCCGGCGCTTCCGCGGTATGCAGGTTTAGGAAAACACGTTTGGAAGAAAAGGGGCTGTTTCTCGATGACGTGAGGATCGCGCTCGGCGGGCGCGTGCTCATCGAGCTCTCGCGCCGCGTGCCGCCGGGCGGGGTGCTGACCGTCATGGGGCCTTCAGGCTCAGGCAAATCCTCCCTGCTCGCCTATCTCGCGGGGTTCCTCGACCCGGCATTTACGGCCTCCGGCCGGGCGTTGGTGGACGGGGCCGAGATCACAGCCCTGCCAGCCGAAGAGCGCCATGCGGGCATCCTCTTCCAGGACCCGCTGCTTTTTCCCCATATGAGCGTTGCCGGCAATTTGATCTTCGCCTTGCCGGAAAGCTTCAAGGGGCGGACCGCGCGTCTTGCGGCGGCGGAAAAGGCGCTGGACGATGTCGGCCTCGCCGGCATGGGCGAGCGCGATCCGGCAACGCTTTCGGGCGGGCAGAAGGCGCGCGTGGCGCTCGCCCGCGTGCTTCTCTCCGCGCCGCGCATGCTGCTTCTCGACGAGCCCTTTTCCAAGCTCGACATGGAGCTGCGCCAGCAGATGCGCATGCTCGTCTTCGACAAGGCGCGCGAGCGCGGCCTGCCCGTGCTGCTCGTCACCCATGACGAAGCGGACGCGGAAGCGGCGGGCGGCGAGATCGTGCGGATCGGGCCATGAAGACCCTCCCCGAGTTGCCCGTTACCGCCGTTCTGCCGGCGCTGAAGGAAGCGCTGGAGGGCGAGGGCAAGGCCGTGCTGGTGGCGCCGCCCGGCGCGGGCAAGACGACGCTCGTGCCGCTCGCGCTCCTGGATGCGCCGTGGAGCGCTTCCGGCAGGATCGTGCTGCTCGAGCCCCGGCGGCTTGCCGCCCGCGCAGCGGCGCGGCGCATGGCGGCTCTGCTCGGCGAAGAACCGGGCGGTACGGTCGGGTACGCCATGCGCATGGAGCGGAAAGTCTCCGCGCGCACGCGCATCCTCGTCGTTACCGAAGGCGTGCTCGCCCGCATGATCATCGACGACCCGGCGCTCGAAGGGGTCGCGGCGGTGATCTTCGACGAGTTCCACGAGCGCTCGCTCGACGGCGATTTCGCGCTTGCGCTGGCGCTCGACGTGAAGGGGGCGCTCAGGCCCGACCTGCGCCTCATCGTCATGTCCGCCACGCTGGACGGGGCGCGTGTGGCGAGCCTGCTCGACGGCGCGCCGGTGCTGGAGAGCGAGGGCCGCAGCTTCCCCGTCGATATCCGCTATGCCGAGCGCGCGGCCGATACGGCCATCGAGGAGGCGGTGGCAGGCGCGGTGCGCCAGATCGTTGCCGAGGAAAGCGGCAGCGTGCTCGCCTTCCTGCCCGGGCAGCGCGAGATCGCCCGCACGCAGGAGCTTTTGTCCGGCCGCCTGCCCGGCGACACGGATCTCGTGCCGCTCCACGGTGGGCTGGAAGGCCAGGCACAGGATGCCGCCATCCGGCCGTCGGTTCCCGGCCGGCGCAAGGTGGTGCTCGCGACGGCGATCGCCGAAACCTCGGTCACCATCGACGGCGTGACGGCGGTGGTGGACAGCGGCCTGTCGCGCCTTCCCAAATACGAGCCGGACACGGGCCTGACGCGGCTTGAGACGGTGCGCGTCTCCCGCGCCTCGGCCGACCAGCGCGCCGGGCGCGCGGGAAGGACGGCGCCCGGCATCGCGCTGCGCCTCTGGCGCAAGGAGCAGACGGCCGCTCTCCCCGCCTTCACGCCACCGGAAATCCTGGAGGCGGACCTTTCCGGCCTGCTGCTCGACTGCGCCGCCTTCGGCGTCACCGACCCCGCAACGCTCGCCTTCCTCGACCCGCCGCCCGAGCCGGCGCTGAATGAGGCGCGGACGCTTTTGAAGACGCTCGGCGCACTGGACGATGCGGGCCGCCTGACGCCGGAAGGCGCTGCCATGCGCCGGCTGGCACTGCCCGTTCGGCTCGCGCATATGGTGACGGTCGCGGCAGCGAAAGGACAGGCGAGGGCGGCGGCGCGGCTTGCCGTGCTCATCTCCGAGCGGGGGCTTGGCGGCAACGGCATCGACCTCGACGAGAGGCTGTCCCGCTTTGCGATCGACCGTTCGCAGCGCGCCCAGGCGGCACGCGGGCTTGCCGACCGGCTGGCGGAAGCGGCGGGCGGAAGCGGGGACGAAACGGTTGCCGCGGGCGGCCCATTGCTTCTCCATGCATGGCCGGATCGCGTCGCCAAAGCGCGCGGCGAATATGGACGCTTCGTGCTCGCCAATGGACGCGGCGGGCAGATCGATCCCGCCGAACGCCTCGCCCGCGAGGCCTATCTGGTGGTGGCCGATCTGCAGGGGCAGGCGAAGAACGCCCGCATCGCCGCCGCCGCGGCGATCAGCGAGGCGGAGGTGATCGAAGGCCTCGGCCACCGGATCGAAACCCAGATCGAGACCACCTTCGACCGGGAGAAGGGCACGGTGCGCCAGCGTGAGACGCGGCGGCTCGGTGCCATCCTCCTGGGCGAACGCTCGCTCCCCGCGCCCAAGGGGGAGGAGGCCGACCGTGCGATCCTCCAGGCCGTGCGGGCGCATGGGCTTGCCGTCCTGCCCTGGGGCAAGGAAGCGGAGGCGTTGCGCGCGCGGCTTTCCTTTCTGCACACCGCCGAGGGAGAGCCCTGGCCGGATGTTTCGGACGAAACGCTGCTCGCCCAGCTGGAAGACTGGCTGTTGCCCTACCTGCGAGGCGAGCCCTCTCTTTCGACCATTTCCGGCCACGCGCTTGCGGAGGGACTGATGACCCTGGTGCCTTATGAGCTGCAGCGGAAGGTCGATGCGGAGACGCCCAGCCACTTCACCGCGCCGACGGGAAGCCGCGTGCCGATCCGCTACGAGAACGGCGAGGCCGTGCTGGCGATCCGCGTCCAGGAGCTCTTCGGGCTGAAGGAGCACCCGACCGTGGGGCAGGGCATCCCGCTCACGCTGGAGCTTCTCTCGCCCGCGCACCGGCCGATCCAGAAGACGCGCGACCTGCCCGGCTTCTGGCGCGGCTCGTGGGCCGATGTGCGCGCGGATATGCGCGGACGCTATCCCAAGCATGTCTGGCCGGAGAATCCAGCCGAAGCAGCGCCCACGAACCGCGCCAAGCCGCGACAAAAATAATGCTTGGTCGGAGGAAGCCGCGGGCCCATAAAAGCCCCATGCTGGAAGAACAGAGAACGCCGAACAGCCGCGTCAGCCGGAGCCTGAGGCTCAAGACCCTTATCTGGCTAAGATGGCTGGCCGTGGTCGGGCAGAGCGCGGCCGTGCTGATCGTCTGGATAGGGCTCGGCTTTCCGTTGCCGGTCGTGCCCTGCTTCGCGTTGATCGCAGCCTCTGCCTGCCTGAACCTCTATCTCACCTTCCGCTATCCGACCTCCCACCTCGTGCCGCCGATCTCCGCGCTCGCGATCCTCACCTTCGATGCCTCGCAGCTTGCCGGGCTGCTGTTCCTGACCGGCGGCCTCACCAACCCGTTCTCGCTGCTGATGACGGTGCCGGTCGTCATCACTGCAACCTCCCTGCCGCTTGTGTGGACGGCACTGCTAGGGGGCTATGTGGTGGTGGTGGCGTGCCTGCTTGCGGTGTTCCACCTGCCGCTCCCCTGGTTCCCGGGCACGGAACTTACGATGCCGCTGATCTTCGTCGTGGGCATGCTGATCGCCGTGGTATCCTCGATCGCCTTCACCGGCATGTACGCCTACCGGGTGGCGGAGGAGGCGCGGCTGCTCGCCAACGCGCTTACCGCCACCGAGTTGGTGTTGCAGCGCGAGCAGCACATCTCCGCCCTTGACGGCCTTGCCGCAGCGGCGGCCCACGAGCTCGGCACGCCGCTCGCCACCATCACGCTGGTGGCACGGGAGATGGAAAAGGCGCTGGGAGACGATTCGCGCTTCCGCGAGGATGTGACGCTCCTGCGCTCGCAAAGCGAGCGCTGCCGCGAGATCCTGAAGCGCCTTACGAGCCTCTCCTCGGAGGGCGAGGCGCATATGGCGCGGCTGCCGCTTACCTCGCTGATCGAGGAAACCGCCGCGCCGCATCGCGATTTCGGAATAGAGATCAAGCTCGAAGCCGGAGAGATGGAGGGGCCCGAGCCCGTCGGCCGGCGCAATCCCGGCGTCCTCTACGGGCTGGGCAATCTGGTGGAGAACGCGGTGGATTTCGCCCGCAGCGCCGTGACCATAAAATGGTGGTGGAATGCGGAAACCGTCAGCATCTCCATAACGGATGACGGGCCCGGCTTTCCCGCCGAGATCATAGATCGCATCGGGGAGCCCTATATGTCCCGCCGGCCGACGGGGGCTTCGAGCGGCGGCGGATTGGGGCTCGGCGTTTTCATCGCAAAGACATTGCTGGAGCGCTCAGGCGCGACCGTGCTTTTCGCGAATGCAGGGGGAGAGGGGAAAGGCGCCACGGTGGAAATAAGCTGGCCGCGCGACCGCTACCTCGCCGGAAGCGAGGGGCGGGTTTAGAGCCTTTCATGGTTAGATTGAAGCATTCTGCCGGAGCCGGTTTGGCTCAAGATCAAGGGATTTGGCGAAGGCCGTATCGGGCATACGGTCGAGCCAAAGCCCGCTGGAATTGGGCCAAAC
>Ga0182749_1001877_pt1 | contig 15950 bp, 18 predicted proteins | sample eDN3rd37CKraftMG_FD_128875 | JGI IMG/M metagenome (GOLD analysis project Ga0182749, IMG submission 128875) | Enriched Miracle-Growth compost microbial communities from Emeryville, California, USA - eDNA 3rd pass 37_C Kraft MG (version 2) (version 2) ...
CCGCCCCGCTTTTCCGACGGCGTGGCGAGCCTGATCCTCGACGTCACGGGGCTTTCGGGCGATGCGCGCGCGCAAGTGGAGCGCGCGATCCGCGCGGCGCTGATCGGCGTTCCGGGCGTGAAGGACGTGCGCGTGGCGATGACCGCCGAAAAGAAATCGCGCCGCCTGATCGCGATCGGATCGGGCAAGGGCGGCGTCGGCAAATCGACGCTCGCCGCCAATCTCGCGGTGGCGCTCGCCCGGCTGGGGATGAAGGTGGGGCTGGTCGACGCCGACATATACGGCCCCTCGCAGCCGCGCCTGATGGGCAGCGAGGGCCAGCGCCCCGAGGCGCATGAGAAGCAGCTGATCCCCGTGCCCACCCGCTTCGGCGTGCCGATGCTCTCGATGGGCCATCTGGTGAAGCCGGGGCAGGCGATCGCGTGGCGCGGGCCGATGGCGGGCAATGCGCTGGGCCAGCTCATCGACGCCGACTGGGGCGAGGCGGAGCTGATCCTGGTCGACCTGCCGCCCGGCACCGGCGACGTCCAGCTTTCGATGATCCAGAAGCAGAAGCCGGCGGGCGCGCTGATCATCTCCACCCCGCAGGATCTGGCGCTGATCGACGCGACGCGCGCGATCGACCTGTTCAACCAGTCGACCGTGCCGATCATCGGGCTGGTCGAGAACATGGCGGGCTACGCCTGCCCGCATTGCGGCGAGGTCAGCGATCCGTTCGGCGCAGGCGGGGCGGAGACGGCGGCCGGGGCGCTCGGCGTGCCCTTCCTGGGGCGCATCCCGCTCGACATCGCGATCCGCAAGGCGTCCGACGCGGGCCAGCCGCCCGCCGCCGGGGGCGGTGCCGACGCGCAGCCCTTCCTCGATATCGCGGGCCATGTGATGATGTGGCTGAACGGGACGCCGCGCGCGACGTTCTGACGGGATCAACACGGGAGAGGACCATGCCGCTCACCACCGACGAGGATATCGCCGCCCTGCTGAACGAGGTGCGCGTGATCGCGCTCATCGGCGCGTCCGACCGGCCCGATCGGCCGAGCTACGGGGTGATGAAGGTGTTGCAGGATCACGGCTATCGCGTGATCCCGGTCAACCCCCGGATCACGGGCGAGCATGTCCATGGCGAGTTCGTCTGGCGCGAGCTTGCCCAGCTTGGCGATCCGATCGACATGGTCGACATCTTCCGCCGCTCCGATCAGGCGGGCGAGGCGGTGGATCAGGCGATCGCGGCGGGCGCGAAGGCGGTCTGGATGCAGCTCGGCGTGATCGACGAGGCCGCCGCTGCGCGCGCCGAGGCGGCGGGGCTGAAAGTGGTGATGGATCGCTGTCCGGCGATCGAGATCAGGCGGCTGGGGCTGGCGAAGCTCGCCTGAGGGCAAGCCCCGCCAGGGCCGGCTTACTTGATCTTCGCTTCCTTGAAATCGACATGCTTGCGCACGACGGGATCATATTTGCGGAAGCTCAGCTTCTCGGTCTGGGTGCGGGGATTCTTCTTCGTGACGTAGAAGAAACCCGTATCGGCCGTGCTGACGAGCCTGATCTTGACGGTGGTCGGCTTGGCCATGGCCCGTAATCCCTGCTTTCTATCCGAATCGCCTGTGGCGCGAAGAGAGTTGACACGAAAAAATAAAGCGGCGTCGCCGCCGCTCGCTTCGGCGCGGGGCAATGCGGCAGATGGGCGCCAAAGTCAAGCCGGGCTGGCGGCGATGCGCCGGACGGCGGGACCGGCGTGGACAGGAGCGGCGGATTTGCCGCCGTCCGTGGCTGGCCCCCGCGCCGCTCGAAGCGCGCCGGGCGGCGATCCCGCCCCTGCCGCCCTTACCCTATGGTAATATCTTCCTGTCATCCGCATGGAAATGCGCCCTCCGGCATCCCTCCCGACCCAGCAAGATCCCCGTGCGCGGGAACTGGGAGCGGTGATATGGATAATGATCGGGCTCTTCACGGCGGCCGCCGCCGGCGCCTTCCTGCGCTGCGGTTTCCGGGTGGCCGGCGTGGACTGGCGCGCGCGGGCTGAAATCCTGCTTGCAGGCGGCCTCGCCACCTATCTGCTGGTGAGGAATCCGGGAACCCGCAAGCTGGGCATCGGGTTCAACGCGGTGCTGCAAAGCAGCGTGCTGGCGACGGCCGGAATGATGTTGACCTACGCCGCCGCCACCATGGGAAGGCCGTTGGTCGACGCGGAACTGCTGCGGATCGATCACCTTCTGGGATATGAATGGTCGGCCTATGCGCGCTTCCTCGCGACCCACCGCGCGGTGGCGTCCATCATATTGCCCGGCTACTGGATGATCTTCCTCCAGCCTTTCATCGTGATCTGCGCTCTCGCCTCGACGGGCCGGACGCAGCGCCTGGAAAAGTTCATGCTGGCATCGCTGATCACCCTGATGATGACCAGCATCCTGTTCGCGCTGTATCCGGCCACCACCGCATGGACTCATCTGGGCCTGACGGACGCCCAGATGGCGCCCTATCGCTATCTGCCCTTGAGCAGCGAAAACTGGATACATGATCTGATCGAGATCCGCGGCGGCGGCGGCCGCCTGTTGCACGGGATGCAGGGCTCCGGCCTGACCGCCTTTCCAAGCTACCATTGCGTCGCGGCTCTTCTGTACGTGTGGGCCGCGTGGCCCGTGCGCCTGCTGAGGCCGGCGATGATATCCATCAACGCGACGATGATCGCCGCGACGCCGATCGTGGGCGGTCATTACCTGATCGATCTTCTCGGCGGCGCAATCGTGATGGCGGCCGGCGTCATGCTCGCGGAACGGCTTCACGGCCAGTTGCTGGCCCTTCGCGACGGGTGGCGGCTTCGCCCGTCCTTCATGGTCCCGGCCGGGCCGCTGCGCCCCCGCAACAGCGGCCAGGCATGATATCGCGCTGAAGCGACGAAACCCCGTTCACAACGGAGGTCGCGCGGATCGAACTCCTACCCAGTCCCCAGCCGGGCGAGCGCCTCGCCGTCGAGACGCCACGGCTCCCAGTCGCTCATCGCGCGGCCGCCGATGCGGCGGTAGAAGCGCTTCGCCTCCTCGTTCCAGCCGAGCACCGCCCAGTCGATCCGCGCGCAATCGCGCGCGCGGGCCTCGCGGGCCAAAGCCTCGAACAGGGCGCGCGCGACGCCGTGGCGCCGCGCGTCCCCGTCGACATAGAGGTCCTCGACATAGAGGCCATGGCGCCCCGTCCATGTCGAGAAGTTCAGGAACCACACCGCCATGCCGACGACGCGCCCGTCCATCAGGGCGACATGCGCGAACAGCCTCGGATCGGGGCGGAACAGCGCGGCGGCGAGCATCTCCTCCGTCGCCACGACCGCGTCGGCCTCGCGCTCATAGGCCGCGAGCGCGCGCACCATCCGCATCATCCCGCCCACGTCGCCGGGCATCGCCGCCCGGACGGTGACGCTCATTCGGCAGGGCTCATTCGGCGGCCTGGGGCTGCGGCGCCTGCGCGCCGGCTTCGGCGTTCGCCGCCTCGATCTCGGCGGCCTTCGCCTCGACCAGCCTGACGATATGCTCGATCATGTCGGCGTCCTGGACATGATGGTCGGTGACGCCCGACAGATAGACCATATGCTTGCCCGCCCCGCCGCCGGTGAGGCCGATATCGGTCTCGCGCGCCTCGCCGGGGCCGTTCACCACGCAGCCCAGCACCGAAAGCGAGAGCGGCGTGCGGATATGCTGAAGCCGCTCCTCCAGCGCCTGCACGGTGCGGATCACGTCGAAGCCCTGCCGCGCGCAGGACGGGCAGGAGACGACGCGCACGCCGCGGTTACGGATGCCCAGCGCCTTCAGAATCTCGAAGCCGACGCGCACCTCCTCCTCCGGCTCGGCGGAGAGCGAGACGCGGATCGTGTCGCCGATGCCGAACCAGAGCAAGGATCCGATGCCGATCGAGGACTTGACCGTCCCGCCGATCAGCCCGCCCGCCTCGGTGATGCCCAGGTGCAGCGGGCAATCCACGGCTTCGGCAAGCTGCTGGTAGGCCGCGACCGCGAGGAACACGTCCGACGCCTTCACCGCCACCTTATAGTCGCGGAAATCATGCTCCTCGAGCAGGCGGATATGATCGAGCGCCGATTCGACCAGCGCCTCGGGACAGGGCTCGCCATATTTTTCGAGCAGGTCCTTCTCCAGCGACCCTGCGTTGACGCCGATGCGGATCGCGCAGCCGTTCGCCTTGGCGGCGCTGACGACCTCCTTCACCCGCTCGGCCGATCCGATATTGCCCGGATTGATGCGCAGGCACGCCGCCCCCGCATCCGCCGCCTCCAGCGCGCGCTTGTAGTGGAAATGGATGTCCGCCACGATCGGCACGCGCGCGGCGCGCACGATCTGCTTCAGCGCGGCGGTCGATTCGACGTCGGGGCAGGAGACGCGGATGATGTCCACCCCCGCCTCCTCGCAGCGGCGGATCTGGTCGATCGTCGCCTTGGCGTCGGCGGTCAGCGTGTTGGTCATCGTCTGCACGGTGACGGGCGCGTCGCCGCCAACGGGGACGTTGCCGACCATGATCTGGCGCGATTGGCGGCGCGCGATGTCGCGCCAGGGACGAATGGACATGAACCCTCGGTTCGCAATTGCCGGTACGGGAAGCTGATATAGCGCCCCGGCGACGCTTTCGCGACGCTTATTGTGCGGATGCGGCGGCTTGCGGATGCGCCGCGCGGAACGCCGCCGCCCGCGCCGGGAGACGGGCGGCCCGGCATGGATCGCGTGCCGGCGGTTGCCGGGGAATGGGAAGCGGCCCTATGCCGGTGCCCCGAACCCCCGTGCCGGAGCATCGCCCCATGACCGCAGCCGCCCACGACAGCCCCACCGGTAACGGGGATAGCGCGCCCGGCTGGACCATCCTCGTCCATGGCGGCGCGGGCGTGCTGGAGCGCGGCCGGCTGGGCGCCGGGGAGGAAGCGGGCGCGCGCGCCGCGCTGGCCGCCGCGCTGGAGGCGGGGGCGGCGCTGCTGCGCGGCGGGGGCGAGGCGATCGACGCGGTGGAGGCGGCGGTGCGCGTGCTGGAGGACGATCCCCATTTCAACGCGGGGCGCGGCGCGGTCTTCACCTACGAAGGCGCAATCGAGCTGGACGCCGCGATCATGGACGGCCGCACGCTGGATGCGGGCGCGGTGAACGGCGTCACCGCCACGCGCCATCCGGTGAGCCTCGCCCGCGCGGTGATGACGCAAAGCCCGCATGTCCTGCTCAGCCGCGAGGGCGCGGACGCCTTCTCGCGCGAGCACGGGCTGGAGCAGGCCGACCCCGCATGGTTCGCCACGGCCGAGCGGCGCCGCCAGCTCGACGAGATGAAGGCGCATGAGCGCGCCTCGCCGGGCGGCGGCGCGTTCGACGTGCACCTCAAATATGGCACGGTGGGCGCGGTGGCGGTGGACCGGCACGGCCATGTCGCCGCCGCCACCTCGACCGGCGGGCTGACCGGCAAGCGCTGGGGCCGGGTAGGCGATTCCCCGATCATCGGGGCGGGCACCTATGCCGACGACCGCGCCTGCGCCGTCTCCGCCACGGGGGCGGGCGAATATTTCATCCGCCTCGCCGTCGCGCACGAGATCTCCGCGCGGGTGCGGATGAAAGGCGAGACGATCGAGGACGCCGCCGACGCGCTGATCGGGGAACTGGGCGCGCTGGGCGGCGCCGGCGGGGTGATCGTCGTCGCCCCCGACGGGTCGGGCGGCTGGGCGTTCAACACGCCGGGCATGTATCGCGGCATGGCCGCCCACGACATGGCGGCCGAGGTCGCGATCTACGGCGACGAATGAGGCGAGGGCGGACGCGATTCCGTCCATTTTCAAAGTGTAAGAAGTTTTTACGAGTCGCGCGCCCGGAGGGAAACCGACGCCGGAAAGCAGGGTGAAGGCTTTTTGTTAACCATGATTCAGGCCCAAATATAGCGGTTTCATCATGGCGCTTGCCTTAACCTTTCGTTCAGCATTATCCGGGGTGTGGAACGGACGGTATTTGGGGCGTCACTCGTAGCGTCAGGGGACTTTCATGATCCGGAAACTTGTTGCAATCGGCCTTATGGCCACCACGGCGTTCGCTACGCCTGCCTTCGCCACCGAGTTCGTCGGCAATTATTCGATCTCCGCTTATACCAGCGGCGGCAATAACGGCCTGCTGGTCAACACCACCAAGACGCAAAGCGGGCTGGATTTCACGCTGAACAACGTGGGCGACAGCAAGCATTATAATTCGCTGTTCAAGATTTCGACGCCCGAAACCACGGTGAACGCCGACGACCTCAACGGCCAGGCGATCACGGTGACCTTCGACTTCACCTCGCCGCTGTTCAGCGGCTCCGTCAACGGCACCACCGTCGGCGAGAGGTCGGTGCTCGGCATCTTCCAGAACGGATTGCTGACCTGGAACGATGGCGGGGTCGAGACCTTCAACTTCGGCAACGGCGGCCTGCTGACGGTCTCGCTCGACAACAATATCGAATTCGGCAACGGCCTTTTCGGGTTGAGCTCCCTCAGCAAGACCGTCGGCGGCACCTTCACGCTGACCCAGGCCGCCGCGGTGCCCGAGCCCGCGACCTGGGCGATGATGATCGGCGGCTTCGGCCTCACCGGCGCCGCGATGCGCCGCCGCCGCCGGATCGCCACCGCCTTCGCCTGAACGAACGACCCCGCTCGAACCGGGATATGGGCCGGGGGGTTCGCCCCCCGGCCTTTTTTGCGATCGTGGAGTTTGCAAACCCGCTCCCCGAACGCCGCCAAGGGCGTTTTGCGACGGGCGCAGCTATCGGATTGAGGCCCTCTTGAAACCATGACGTTCGCGAGCACCCGGCACAGGCAGGGCACGCGCAAGAGACACGCAGGCGCGGAAGGAAATCCTAGGCGATCTCGGCTTCGTCGACGACAGGCCGGCTCTCTCGCGTTCCGCGCATGCGGCTGTCCGGATCGTTTGGATCGGCACTGATAATGACGTGATCGTCGTGGACCTCGATCAGGGTTCCCACGAAGGGAAAATCACTCAGGCTGCCGGTCACGCGGTAGCTGACGATATCGCCCGGCTTGAAGGATTTTTCCTCGAAATTGAACTCAAACGGACAGCTTTCGCCCATACCTTGCATCGAAGCTCTCCCGATAAGGCCGCAATATATATTTCATCCGGGCAACCGGGAATGCAAGACGCAGTTCGTGCCTGCCATCAGCCGATGGCAACGGCGGGGAACGGGTGGCAATCGCGGCGCTTTCTGCCATCCGCACTTTCACCGGCACGCGGCCATCAACTCCGCCACCCATCCGGTTGGCGTATTTCTCCGCGAGGCAGAAACCCGCGCATCACCGGCTTCATGTCGGTCAAGGGACCATGATGATCGACCTTTTACGCCCCTCGGCCTCACGCCGCGGGCGCAAGAGTTCAGCGCGCTTCCCCGGTGAAGGTGCGCAGCGCCGGGTTGGTATGATCGGGCCCGGCGAGCGCCTTCGCCACCGCCGGACGCGCCCTCACCCGCTCGCGCCAGTCGACCAGGCGCGGCGCGCGCTTCGCAAGCTCCATCTCGGGGAACATGCGCTCGACCATCATCCCGCAATGGGCGAAGAAATTGATGTCGGCGAGCGTGAACATGTCGCCCGCAAGCCATGGCGTCTCGGCGAGCTGCTTCTCGACCTTGTCGACCGCCACCTCGATCTTGCGGGTGGAATTGGCAAGGTCCGCCTCGCTGAAGCCCGAGCGGGCGGTGCGCCATTTCTCGCGCTGCTCGTGCAGCGGGATGCGCGCGACCAGCTTCTCGAACTCGCCGCTCTCGACGCCGCGCGCGATCACCGCGACCATGCGGTGCCAGCCGTGCATGGAAACATAGTTCATCACATGCTCGTCGACGAACTTGTTCCACCAGCGCATCCGCGCCTTGCCCGCCGGATCGGCCGGGCGCAGCGGCGGCGTGCCGGGGAAGGCATCCTCATAATATTCGTTGATCACGGTCGTCTGGGTGACGATCGTGCCGTCATGATCGAGCACGGGCACCTGCCCCTCGGGATTGATCGCGACGAACCACGGCTCATGCTGCTCGAACTTGTGGAGATCGACATAGACGCTCTCGAACTCCAGCCCCTTCTCGTGGAGCGGGATGATGCTCTTGAGCGAGTTGGCCACCGGCTCGGCATGATAATATTTCAGCGTCATTCAGGGGCTCTCCAGGCAAGGGGCGGCGCGGATATTCAGCCGAACCAGTAAGCGAAGGCGCGGATCTCCACCGATCCGCGCGCGGGCGCGTCGGCGGGGCAATCCGGATCGTCGAAGGCGACATGGGGACAGCCCTGCAAGGCGGACAGGTCCGAATCAAACGCCTTGAACACCAGCGCCTCGGCCGGCGTCATGTCGCGGAAATAATGCCAGCGATGCTTTGGATTGGCGCGGAAGAGCGAGGAGCCGAAGCGGAAATCGGGCCGCCCGTCGCCGAAATCGACGCGCGCCTCGCCGGTCACGCGGTCATCGGGATCGACGCTGGAGGCCGCGCAGACGGCGAGCGGCACGTCCTGCGGCGGCGGCGTCACCACCCGCCAGATATTATAGGCGGCATAATGCCCGCCATCCCCGCCGAGCAGGCGCTCGCGATCGGGATGGTCGCCCAGATTGCTCGCGGCGAACCGATCGAAGCTCTCACGCGAATAATCGACATGGACGAAGCGCGCGGGCTGCGAATTGACATATTCGGGCCGCGCGCCCCGCTCGGCGAAGCGGCGGACCGCACCGCCGTTGACGACGACATGGTCCGCCCCGGTCAGCCGCCGGATCAGCGCCGCGACCTCGCCGGGATAGATGGCGCCGAGCTGCGCATCGTCCAGCCAGTCGACCGCGCTCGGATGGTCGACGAGGAGGAAGCCGTCCTCCTCCAGCCGCAGCGCCGCGCGATCGGGCCGCGCATCGACGATGCGCACGCGATGCGGCTCCAGGTTCAGATGGTCGAGATCGTGCCGCTGCGCGTGGAAATAGGGCATGTCCGCCATCGGCCCGAGATAGTTGATCTCGGTCTCGACGGCGTCCGCGCGCCCGCCCTTCAGCCCAAAGTCGCTCATGATGCAGCGATAGGGCGGGAGCGCCCCCCGGTCGCCACCGCCCGCGAAGCGAAGCGGTGGAGAGGGAGAAAAGCATGAGGGCCCCCGGGCCCCGCACCGGCAAGGCCCGCGACACGGACCGGCCGCGCCCGTCGCAAGCGGACCGCGCGGGATCGCCCGGCGGCCCGCCCGTGACCTGACGTCAGATCAGTTCGGCACCACCGTCACGGCGCGACGGTTCTGCGCCCAGGCGGCCTCGTCGTCACCCGGCACCGCGGGGCGCTCCTTGCCGTAGCTGATGACCGAGATGCGGCTGGCGGCGACGCCCGCCGATACCAGATAGTTCTTCGCCGCATTGGCGCGACGCTCGCCCAGCGCGAGGTTATATTCGCGCGTGCCGCGCTCGTCGCAATGCCCCTCCACGGTGATCTGGACGTTGGGATAGCGGTTCAGCCACGCGGCCTGCTTGTCCAGCGTCGCGCGATCCTCGGTATCGATGTCATATTGATCGGTGCCGAAGAAGATCCGGTCCGAACCGGCCTGCTGGATGAAGTCGGCGCGCGATCCGGGGACCGGGCCTTCCTGCACGGGGCCGGCGGACGGCGGCGGCGGCGTCTCGGCGGGCTGCTGCGCGGGGGCGGGCGGCAGCTCCGCCGGCGGCTTCTTCGAGCAGGCCGCGGTCGCGAGCAGCGCCGCGACGAACGCGAGCTTGAGGCCGGTCTGGTTCATGTCTGTCTCCCTCGTCAAAAATCGGTCTTTGAAATCCGGTGCGTCGAAAAGAAGTCACCTGAATACGGCCTGGAAAATGCACGGTCCACCGCTGAAGCGAATGGCGGCCGGCGAAACGGTATCATGTCACGGCAGTAACGGGCCCCAGGCGGGATCGGATCCGTCCAGCGGGGTGGGCACGCGCCGCTCGTTCACCCCGGTCAGGTCGACCGACCACAGATCGGCCTTGCCTGAGCCTTGCGCGGTGCGGAAGAACATGATGACCCGCCCGTTGGGCGACCAGGTCGGCCCCTCGTCCTGCCAGGCGTTGGTGAGGATCTTCTCGCCCGATCCGTCGGGCGCCATCACGCCGATGCGGAATGAGCCGGCCATCCTGGTGAAGGCGATCAGGTCGCCCTTGGGGCTCCACACCGGCGTCGCGTAGCGGCCGCTGCCGAAGCTGATGCGGTGCTGGTTCGATCCGTCGGCGTTCATCACGTAAAGCTGCTGGGTTCCCGAGCGGTCGCTCTCGAACACGATCTTGCTGCCGTCGGGCGAATAGCAGGCGCCGGTATCGATTCCGGGGCTCTCGGTCAGCCGCACCGGCCGGCCGCCGCCGGCGGACACGCGATAGATGTCGGTATTGCCGTTCACCGCCATCGAGAAGACGATGTAGCGCCCGTCCGGCGAGAAGCGGGGCGCGAAGGTCATGTTCGGCTCGTCCACCACCAGCCGCTGGCGGCCCGAGCCCACGTCGTAGACATAGACGCGCGGGCGATCGTTGACGAACGACATATAGACGATCGTCTGCTGGCTGGGCGCGAAGCGCGGGGTCAGCACGATCGCCTGGCCGTTGGTGATGAAGCGATGATTGGCGCCGTCCTGGTCCATCACCGCGAGCCGCTTGGTGCGGTGCAGGCGCGAGCCGGTTTCGGAGACGTAGATCACCCGGCTGTCGAAATAGGGGCCCTCGCCGGTCAGGCGGGTATAGACGGTGTCGGCGCATTTGTGCGCGGCGCGGCGCCAGTTCTCGGGCGTGACGATGAAGCCCTGGCGCGTCATCTCCTGATGCGCGAACACATCGTAGAGATAGCAGCCGACCGTCAGCGTGCCGTCGCCGTTCGCCTGCACGAAGCCCTGGATCAGCGCCTGCGCGCCGGTCGCGGTCCATTTCGGGAAATCGGGCGCCGTCACCTGCGGGAAGCTGACCGGCGACAGCGCGCCCGCCGGCAGCGGCTGGAACAGGCCGCTGTTCCTGAGATCGGCGGTGACGACCTCCGCGACGCGCGCGCCGAGGCCCGCGGTGTCGCCCGCGGCGGTGCTGGCGACGGCGGGCGTCGGCATCACGGGGATCGCGATCGGCATGGGCGAGGCGATGCCGCCGGTGATGTCGACGCGGATCGGGCCGCCCGGCTGGCCCGGCGCGGACTGCGCCGCCGGGGGCTGGGGCGGCTGCTGCGCGGAGGCGGGCAGGGCCGCCGCCGCCGCGACGGCCAGGATGGCAAAGGCGACAGGCTTCATCATTCTCTCTCCATCCGGGGCGCGCGCGCGCCCTCCAAAATCTGGCGTCGCGGCGCCGTCATGCGGCCGCCCCGAAGCTGAAGGTCAGCTCGAACATGTCCCAGCCGCCCTGATAATATTCGGCGGGCATCCGGATCGGCGCGCACTGCATCACGGCCAGGCTCGCCGCCTGCGCCATCTGTTCGGCATAGACCCGGTTCTCCGGCGTCACCCCGCTCTGGCCGCGCAATTCGGGCAGGCCGACCAGGCTGCCGTCGGGCGCATAATGGACGCCGAGCACGGTCGTGATCTGCTGCCCCAGATGCCCCACGCCCGGCGGTGCACGGTAGCAGCGCCGGATCTGCGCCGCCGCCGAGGCGACGACCTCCGCCAGCCGGGGATCGGGCCGCGCGCCCGCCGACACGCGCGGCGATGCCGTCGGGCGGGAGAAAGGCGCGGACTGGCCGGCGCAGCCGACGGCGAGCGGCGCCGTCGCCAGCACCGCCGCCGAAAGGATCGCCCGCCGCCATGACGCCATGCCCGTTCATCCCATCTGCCCCGGGGTGAAGACGAACTGGATATCCTCCCAGCCGCCCTCGTAAAGCTCCGGCGGCAGGCGCAGCGGCGCGCAGCGAAGCACCGCGCGCCGTGCGACATCGGCGATCTGCTGGCGATAGCCCGCATTATCGCCGGTCACGCCGCTCTGCTCCTCGACGCTGGGCGTGCCCGAAACGGTGCCGTCGCGATTGAAGCGCAGGCGCAGCACGGTGACGATCTGCATCGCCGGCGTCCCCTGGAGCGAGCCCAGTTCATAGCAGGGCTGCACCTGCCGCTTGATCGCGGCGGCAAGCCCCGCCATCGCCTGCGCGCTGACCGTCGACGCACGCGGCGTCTGCGCCTTGCCGCTGCTTTTTTCCGAAACGATGCCCTTCAGGAAATTGGGGCCTAGCAGCGATCCCTTGGGCTTGGCGGGCGCGGCCGGCGCGGGCCTCGCCGTTTCCGCCGGATGATCCGGGCGGCGGCGCGGCTCGCTGGTCTCGACCGGCCTGGCCGGGGCCGCCTTCTCGGCGGGTTTGGGCTGCGGCTTCGGCGCGGGTTTGGGCTCCGGCGCGGGCTTCGGCGGCGTCGCCCTGGGCTCGGGCTTCGGCGCGGGCGCGGGCCTGGGGGGCGTCGGCGCGGGCTTCGGCTCGGGCGGGGCGGGCGTCGGCTCCGGCGCGGCCGCCTCCTCGGGCTTGCCGACCTCGGGCGCTTCGGACGGCGCCGGCGGCTCGGCCGCCTTCCGCGGCGCGGCCGAGCGCATGCCGACGGCATCGACGAACTGGACGTCGATCGGCTCGCTGACCGGCGGCGGCAGCTTGGCGGTGGAGACGAGGCCGAGCGACAGGATGGCGAACAGCAGGACATGGCCCGCGATCGCGATCCCGAACCCCGCCCGTTCGGCCCGGTCCATCATTCGGCCCCGCGCATCAATCGGCTTCCTTGCCGACGCTGACCAGCGCCACCTTGTTCAGCCCGACATGGTTCAGCTCGCCCATGACGAACATCACCTTGCCGTAATCGAGCGCGCGATCGGCGCGCAGATAGACCTGCGGCGGCTCGCCGCCCTCCGCGCGCTGCTTCGACAGCACGGTCAGCCGGTCGGTCAGCGCGCTGTCGGCGGTCTGCTCGTCGTCGATGAAGATCGTGCCCCTGGCGTCGATCGAAAGCTGGATCGGCTTCTGCTTCTGGTCGAGCGCGCCCGCCCGGCTGTCGGGCAGGTTGACCGGCACGCCGGTGGTGAGCAGTGGGGCGGTGATCATGAAGATGATCAGCAGCACCAGCATCACGTCCACCAGCGGGGTCACATTGATATCGGCCATCGGCGCGCGCCCGCGCCCGCGCCGGGAGGAGATCGGCCCCATCGCCATGGCCCTAGCGCTCGATCTCGCGGGAAAGGGTGGCGTGGAAGCCGTCCGCGAAGCGGGTGAGCCGCGCCTCCACCCGGTTGAGCGCGTGGCTCAGCCGGTTATAGCCGATCACCGCCGGGATCGCCGCGAACAGGCCGAGCGCGGTGGCGAACAGCGCCTCCGCGATGCCCGGCGCGACCACGCCCAGGCTGGTATTCTGCTGGGCGGCGATGCTGGTGAAGCTGCGCATGATGCCCCACACCGTGCCGAACAGGCCGACGAAGGGCGCGACCGAGCCCACCGTCGCCAGGATGTTCAGCCGGTCCGCCAGCCGGTCGACCTCGGCCGCGACGGCCGCGCCCATCGCGCTGGCGAGCCGGGCGCGCGTCCCGTCGCGATCCACCGCCTTGCCGTTGGTCGACCGCCGCCATTCCGCGACGCCGGCCGAGAACACCTTGGCGCTGGGCAGGTCCTCGCGGCCCGGCCCGTCGTAGAAGCGGTCGATATCCTCGGCCTTCCAGAACTCGCTTTCGAAGCGCGCATTGCCTTTCGTGACCTTGCGGATCTTCATGCCCTGGCCGATGATGATCGCCCACGTCCAGATGCTGGCGAGGATGAGGCCGATCATCACGCATTTCACGACGATGTCGGCCTGCATGAAGAGCGTCGCGGGCGATAGCAGCGACTGGGTGGGCGCGATGGCGGGTATGTTCATTGCGAGGCGTCGTTCCCTTTCAGCCGCTCGAAACACCGGACCCAGTCGCGCGGCTGGCGCCGGGGCCGTCCATCGGGGGTGAGGAAGGCCGCTGTCACCTCCGCTTCGGCCAGCACATCCCCACCGCGCATGACTCTTTGATGAATGACGCAGGATGCGGCGCGAAGTTCGTGCAATCTGCTGACAACGACAAGCGCGTCGTCGAGTTTCGCGGGCGCGCGGTAGCGGATCGCGATCTGGCTGATGGCATAGGCGCCCTCGCCCGCCTCATGCGCGGCGCGCTGGTCGATTCCGGCCGCGCGCAGCATGTCGCTCCTCGCCCGCTCCATGAAGCGCAGATAATTGGCGTGATAGACGATGCCGGTCAGGTCGGTGTCCTCGAAATAGACGCGGACCGCGAAATGATGCTCCGTGCCGATGAAGCCGCCCTCATAGGGCCGGTCGAGGTTGCTGCTGCCCATCGCCAGTGGTCTAGCGCCTGTGCCCGGGCAGGCAAGCCCGGCGGCCGCCCCTCATTTCGCGTCGAACAGCCCCGCCTGGCCGCCGTCCGGCCCGCTTTCGGGCATCGGCAGGCCCAGATGCGTCCATCCGCGCCCGTTGAGGCAACGCCCGCGCGCGGTGCGCGCGACGAGGCCGAGCTGGATGAGGTAGGGTTCGATCACCTCCTCGATCGTGTCGCGCGGCTCGCTGAGCCCGGCGGCCAGCGTCTCCACCCCCACCGGCCCGCCGCGATAGATGTCGGCGATCATGTGAAGGTAGCGCCGGTCCATCGCGTCGAGGCCGAGCGCGTCGACCTCCAGCCGGGTGAGCGCGGCATCGGCCATCTGGCGATCGACCGTCGCGGCGCCCGCCACGTCGGCGAAGTCGCGCACGCGGCGCAGCAGGCGGCCCGCGATGCGCGGCGTGCCGCGCGCGCGCCGCGCGATCTCCGCCGCCCCGTCGCCGGCAATCGCGAGGCCGAGCAGCCCGGCGGCGCGGCGCACCACCAGCTCCAGTTCGTCGACCGTGTAGAATTGCAGGCGCACCGGGATGCCGAACCGGTCCCTGAGCGGGGTGGTGATCAGTCCCTGCCGCGTCGTCGCGCCGACCAGGGTGAAGCGCGGCAGATCGATCCGGACCGAGCGCGCCGACGGCCCTTCGCCGATCATCAGGTCGAGCGCGCGGTCCTCCATCGCGGGATAGAGCACCTCCTCCACCGCCGGATTGAGCCGGTGGATCTCGTCGATGAAGAGGACGTCGCCATCCTCCAGATTGGTGAGCAGCGCCGCCAGGTCGCCAGACTTGACGATCACCGGCCCCGACGTCGCGCGGAAACCAACCCCCATCTCGCGCGCGATGATCTGCGCGAGCGTGGTCTTGCCCAGCCCCGGCGGGCCGTAGAAGAGCACATGGTCGAGCGCGTCGCCCCGGCCGCGGGCCGCCTCGATGAACACGCGCAGATTCTCGCGCGCGGCCTTCTGCCCGACGAACTCGTCGAGCGATTTGGGACGCAGCGCCGCGTCGACATCCTCGGCGCGGCGGGTGGAGGCGATAAGGCGGTCGGTATCGGTCATGGAAGGCCCGTGCCCCCCGGCCCCGTCCGGGGCGGACGGGGCATCGGGGCGCATGTTCTATATCCGTTCATGCCGCGCGAAGTCGAGACGGCTCAAGCCGGCGCCCCGATTGGGTTCGCCTCCCGCCCTTCGCCCTGGGAAGACAGGCGGCCCCCTCACCCCTTCGCCGCCTTCCTGAGCGCGAGGCGCACCAGCGCGTCGAGGGTAGCGCCCTCGCCCAGATCGTCGAGCGCGGCGGCCACCGCCGCGTTCGCCTCGCCGGGGCGGAAGCCCAGATTGGCGAGCGCGGAGAGCGCGTCCGCCGCCGCACCGCCCGCCGATACGGCCACCGCCGCGCCCGTTCCCGCCGGGCCGAGCACGAGGCCGCCCACCTTGTCCTTCAGCTCGTTGACGATGCGCATGGCGAGCTTCGGCCCCACGCCGTTGGCGCGGGCCACCATCGCCTTGTCGCCCGACGCGACCGCGCGGCTCAGCTCGTCCGGCCCCAGCACCGAGAGGATCGCCAGCGCGACGCGCCCGCCGACGCCCTGCACCGAGGTGAGCAGGCGAAACCAGTCGCGCTCCCCCGCCGATCCGAA
>Ga0182749_1001880_pt1 | contig 15935 bp, 16 predicted proteins | sample eDN3rd37CKraftMG_FD_128875 | JGI IMG/M metagenome (GOLD analysis project Ga0182749, IMG submission 128875) | Enriched Miracle-Growth compost microbial communities from Emeryville, California, USA - eDNA 3rd pass 37_C Kraft MG (version 2) (version 2) ...
GGCCAGCAGGAGACCTTCCTCAACATCCGCGGCGAGGCGGCGCTGATCGAGGCCTGCCGCCGCTGCTACGCGTCGCTGTTCACCGACCGCGCCATCACCTACCGCGAGGCCAAGGGCTTCGATCACCTGAAGGTGGCGCTGTCGATCGGCGTGCAGCGCATGGTGCATTCCGATCGCGGCGGCGCCGGCGTCATGTTCTCGATCGACACCGAGACGGGCTTCGACAGGCTCGTCCTCATCAACGCCGCCTGGGGCCTCGGCGAGAACGTGGTGCAGGGCGCCGTCGATCCGGACGAATACGAGGTGTTCAAGCCGTTTTTGGCGAACTCGGCGCTGACGCCGATCGTCGAGAAGAAGCTCGGCGGCAAGGCGCAGAAGATGATCTACGGCGCGGCCGGCGACGACAAGCCGACGCGCAACGTGCCGACCTCGAAGGCCGAGCGCGCGCGCTTCGTGCTCGACGATGCCGACATCCTGCAGCTTGCGCGCTGGGCCTGCACCATCGAGGCGCATTACGGCCGACCGATGGACATGGAGTGGGCCAAGGACGGCGACACCGGCGAATTGTTCATCGTGCAGGCGCGGCCGGAGACGGTGCAATCGCGCCGCGGCATGGCGGCGCTGCGCTCCTACACGATCAAGCGCAAGGGCCGGAGGCTGGCGACCGGCCTGAGCATCGGCGAGGCCGCCGTCGCCGGCCGCGTCTGCCTGATCGAGGACCCGCGCGACATCGGGCGCTTCGTCGACGGCGCCATCCTGGTCGCGCGCGCCACCGACCCGGACTGGGTGCCGATCATGAAGCGCGCCGCGGCGATCGTCACCGATCACGGCGGGCGCACGTCGCACGCGGCCATCGTCAGCCGCGAGCTCGGCCTGTCGGCGGTGGTCGGCGCCGGCGACGCCACGCAGGTGCTGCACGACGGGCAGGACGTCACCGTGTCCTGCGCCGAGGGCGACGAGGGTTTCGTCTACGACGGCATCGCCGAGATCGAGAGCAGCGAGATCGACGTGTCGCACCTGCCGAAGACGCGCACGCAGGTGATGCTGAACATGGCCAATCCGGCGGCGGCGTTCCGCTGGTGGCGGCTGCCGGCCGACGGCGTCGGGCTGGCGCGCATGGAGTTCGTCATCAGCAACCACATCAAGGTGCATCCGCTGGCGCTCACCCGCTTCGACGCGCTCACGGACGACAAGGCGAAGGAGACGATCGCCGCGCTGACCGCAGGCTACGCCGACAAGGCGGAGTATTTCGTCGACCGGCTGGCGCGCGGGCTTGCCCGCATCGCCGCGGCCGCGCACCCGCATCCGGCGATCGTGCGCATGAGCGACTTCAAGACCAACGAATATGCCGGTCTGATCGGCGGCGCCCAGTTCGAGCCGAGCGAAGAGAACCCGATGCTCGGCTTCCGCGGCGCCTCGCGCTATTACTCGCCGCGCTACAAGGACGGCTTCGCGCTCGAATGCCGGGCGATCCGGAAGCTGCGCGACGAGATGGGTTTCGGCAATGTGGTGGTGATGATCCCGTTCTGCCGTTCGGTCGCGGAGGCGGATCGCGTGCTGGCGGTGATGGCGGAGAACGGCCTCAAGCGCGGCGAGCGCGGCCTTGAGGTCTACGTCATGTGCGAGATCCCCTCGAACGTGATCCTGGCCAAGGAATTCGCGAAACGGTTCGACGGCTTCTCGATCGGCAGCAACGATCTCACCCAGCTCACGCTCGGCGTCGACCGCGACTCCGCCGAGCTCGCCGGCCTGTTCGACGAGCGCGACGCGGCGGTGAAATGGATGATCCGCAGCGTCATCGAGGCGGCGCGCGCGGCCGGCGCCAAGATCGGGCTGTGCGGCCAGGCGCCGAGCGACCATCCCGAGTTCGCCGGCTTCCTGGTCGACTGCGGCATCCACTCGATGTCGGTGAGCCCGGACAGTTTCGCCGCCGTCAAGCGCCATGTCGCCGCGGCGGAGGCGGCGCGCGGCGCGTGACTGGCCTGCGGCCCGCTCCGTTGAACAGGCCGGCGACTTTCACTAACGATTGGTCCCGACCAATGAGGCGCGCCCGGCCGCAGGCCTTTCTGCCGCGGCCGGCAAGGCCGCGCCCGGACGGGAGGTTGCCTTGGCGGAGGATGCGGCTCAATTCGACTACATCGTCGTCGGCGCCGGCAGTGCCGGCTGCGTGCTGGCGAACCGGCTGACGGAATCCGGGCGTCACCGCGTTCTGCTGCTCGAGGCCGGCCCCGCCGACCGCAACATCTGGATTCACGTGCCGCTCGGCTACGGCAAGCTGTTCGCCGACGCCCGCTACAATTGGCTGTACCAGTCCGAGCCCGAGCCGGAGCTGAATAACCGGCAGGTGATCCAGCCGCGCGGCAAGGTGCTCGGCGGCTCGAGCTCGATCAATGGCCTGCTCTACGTCCGCGGCCAGCGCGAGGACTTCGACCACTGGCGCCAGCTCGGCAATACCGGCTGGAGCTTCGAGGACGTGCTGCCCTATTTCCGCAAATCGGAGGGCCAGGAGCGCGGCGGCGACGACCTGCACGGCGGGGACGGGCCGCTCGGCGTCGCCGACGTCGCGCCGCATCCGTTGTGTGAAGCCTTCATCGCGGCGGCCGGGCAGGCGGGCTTCCCGCGCAACGACGATTTCAACGGGCCGGTGCAGGAAGGCGCCGGCTATTTCCAGCTCACCGCGCGCGGCGGCCGCCGCTGCTCGACGGCCCGCGCGTTCCTGAAGCCCGCGCGCCGGCGCGGCAATCTCGTGGTGGCGCCGCGGGCGCTCGCCTTGCGGATCCTGTTCGAGGGGAGGCGTGCGGTCGGCGTCGAGTATCGGCAGGACGGCGTCGTGCGCCGCGCCCGCGCCGACGGCGAGGTTGTCGTCGCCGGCGGCGCTTTCAATTCGCCGCAGCTCCTGCAGCTCTCCGGCCTCGGGCCGGCCGCGCTGCTCGGGTCGTTCGGCATTCCGGTCGTGCGCGACATTGCGGGCGTCGGCGCCGACCTGCAGGACCATTTCCAGGCGCGGTTCAATTATCGCTGCAACGAGCCCATCACCATCAACGACGCGATGGCGACCTTGCGCGGGCGCATCGGCGCGGTGATGCAATACGCGCTGTCGCGGCAGGGCCCGCTCAGCATCGGCGCCGGCTATGCCGGCGGATTCTTCAAGACCGACGCCGCGCTCGCCTCGCCCGACGTGCAGATCCATTTCATCCTGTTCAGCGCCGACTCCGTCGGCCAGAAGCTGCACACTTTCCCGGGCTTCCTCGCCTCGGTCTGCCAGCTCCGGCCGCAGAGCCGCGGCCACGTCCGCATCAAATCCGCCGACCCGGCGGCCGCGCCGGCCATCCAGCCGAACTATATGTCGGCGGCGGCCGATCGCGACGCCATGATCGCGGGCATGAAGCTGACGCGGCGGATCATGGGTCAGCCGGCGATCCGGCGCTACATCGTCGAGGAGCTCAATCCCGGCGCGCAGTGCGCCACCGATGCCGACCTGCTCGACTTCGCGCGCGAGAAGGGCACGACCATCTTCCACCCGACCAGCACCTGCCGCATGGGCGCCGACAACAAGGCCGTGGTCGACGAACGGTTGCGCGTGCGCGGCATCGAGCGCCTGCGCGTGATCGACGGCTCGATCATGCCGACGGTCGTCTCCGGCAACACCAATGCCGCGATCATCATGATCGCGGAGAAGGGCGCCGCGATGATGCTGGAGGACGCCGCCTGAGGCGTGCGCCGGCGCGCGGGGCCTGTGGCGGTATTGCGATGCGCTCGCGCGCCAATCGCGCGGGGTAGAATTTTTCTGTCGTCGGCGTTGGGCCGTTACATTTCTTCCGTGGGGCAATTTGCCGACAGGGGGAATATTTTTATCTTTTCGCCGCCGCCCGCCGCCGATTGAAGACGCCGCCGCGCTGCGCCAAGTCATGGGGCCAACAGGCAAATCCCGCGGGGCGCCCATGACTTCCGTGTCCACCATCGTGCTCGCGAGCGGCTTCCTGATCGGCCTCGTCTTCGGTGCCATCGGGCTCGTCAGCGGCTTCTGCGTCGTCTCCGGTCTGCGCAACATGTGGACCAAGGGCGACGGGCGCATGTTCCGTGCCGTCGCGCTCGCGCTCGCCGTGGCGATCCTCGGCACGCAGGCGCTCGCCGCCTTCGGCTTCGTCGACCTCGGCAAGTCGATCTATCTGGCGCCGAGCTTCTCGGCGCCGGCCGTGCTGCTCGGCGGCCTGATGTTCGGCTACGGCATGATCGCTGCCAATGCCTGCGCCTCGCGCACGATGGTGTTGCTCGGCCGCGGCAATCTGCGCTCGCTGGTCGTCATCGCGACGATCGCCATCACCGCCGAGATGACGCTGAAGGGCCTGATCGCGCCGGCGCGCATCGCGCTCGTCAACTGGTCGCAGACGACGTTCGGCGCGGTGTCGCTGCCGGCGTTCCTGTCGCAGGCGGGCTTGTCGTCGTCCGTCGCGACGGCGGCCGCCGCGCTCGCCACCGGCGTCGCGCTTCTCGCTTATGTCTTTTCTTATGCGCCGTTCCGCGCCTCGAGGCTGCTGATCGCCGCCGGCCTGATCGTCGGCCTGCTGGTGCCGGCCGGCTGGCTCGTCACCGGCTTCGTCGGCGCCGATCCGTTCGAGCCGGCGCCGGTCGCTTCCATCACCTTCATCGCGCCGACCGCCGACTCGCTGCAATACGCGATGCTGTCGACCGGCTCGACGCTGAACTTCGGCATCGTCGTGATGGCGGGCGTGCTCGCCGGCAGCTTCGTGACCGCGCTCGTCACGCGCAACTTCCACCTCGAGGGCTACACCTCGGCGCCGCACATGCTGCGCTCGGTCGGCGGCGCGGCGCTGATGGGCGTCGGCGGCGTGATGGCGTTCGGCTGTTCGATCGGGCAGGGGCTCACCGGCCTCTCGACGCTCGCGCTGCCGTCGGCGATCGCAGTGGCCGGCATCGTCGCCGGCGCCGCGGTGGCGCTGCGAAGCCCGGCGCGCATCGTGGCGCTCGCCTCGGCGTAAGTTCTAGCGGGCCGGCTCGTTCGTCTTGCCGAACTGGCCGGCCTCAAGTTCCAGAAAGATGCGGTAGGCATTGCCGCGATTGTTGGCTTCGAACGCCGGGATGCTTTGATATTTTGACCAGTCGGTTTCCTTGTAGGCGACGTCGAAATCGGTCCAGTCGTCGACGGCCTTCTGCATCGCGGCCCGCACAAAGGCGATATAATCGTGCGTGAACGCGATCGCCTCTTTGGCCGCGGTCGAAGGCTGGCCGTGACCGGGAACGATGAATTTCGGCTCGAGCCGGCCGACCTCGTCGAGCGCCTTGAGCCATTGCCGCGTGTCGACGTCGTCGCTGTTCATGAACGGCACGCGGCCGTTCTGCACGATGTCGCCGGCGAACAGCACGCCGTCCGGCTCGACCAGCATCATCATGTCGCTCGCCGCGTGCGCCGGGCCGGCATAGATCATGCGGAAGGTCCTGCCGCCGAGCGTGAGCGTCATCCGGTCGCCGAAGGTGATATCGGGCGGCACGACGCGCGTCTCCGCGTTGACCCACGGCGCCAGCGCCTCGCGCCGCTGCGCCAGACGCGCGCCGGCGCGCTCGTCGGCGATCTCCTCGTCCTGCTCCTTGTATTCGCGCGCACGGTCCTGGGCGACGACGATCGCCGGCGTGTGGTCCTTGAAGGCCTGCAGGCCGTAGATATGGTCGGCGTGGTAATGGCTGACCACGACGTAGCGGACCGGCCTGTCGGTGACCTTGCGGATCGCCTGCAGCAGGGCGAAGCCGAGGCTCGGCGTGCCGAGCGCGTCGAACACGACGACGCCCTCGCCGGTGACGACGAAGCCGGCGTTCGACGTGTTGCCCTGGTTCTCCTTCCCCGGCACGCCCGGGCTGCCGATGCTGTAGTAGATCGGCGCCGCCGGGACCTGACGGATTGCGAGCGGCCGGTCGAGCGGCGCGTAGTCCGAGGCCGCCGCGGGTGCGGCGGCAATCAGCGCGGCAAGCGTCATCAGCGCAGGGACGAGCATCGTGGGAACCTCGCGGGACGGTATCCGGCGCAATGCCGGCAGACCGGTGCGGTAAAGTTTTTTGCACAGATTGCCCGTCATGCAGAATAAGGATTTTCCTTTCTCGCGATTTTCTGGAAATTTCTTCTGGACCGGAAATCACATTCGGATAACGATATGTGAAAAACGGGTCGCGGGAGAGCTCAGGGATGACATTGCCGAAGGGGTGGCGTGCGGACCCGGACGATGCCGGCACGGCATCCGGCCGCCGCCGGTTTTTGCTGGGCGCGGCCGCCGCAGGCGGCGCCTTGATCGGAGCGCGCGCTGCGGCCGCGGGCGAGGCGGCGCCGCCGGCCGATCCCGAATGGTCGAAGATGCTCGGCCCGGGCGTCGTCGACCGCCCCTATGGCGCGCCGTCGCAATTCGTCAAAGACGTCATTCGCCGCAACGTGCCGTGGCTGACCGCGGGCACGGAATCCTCCGTGAGCTTCACGCCGCTGCAGGACCAGCCCGGCATCATCACGGCGAACGGTCTGTTCTTCGAGCGCTATCATGGCGGCCGCGCCAGCGTCGATCCGGCGCAGCACCGGCTGATGATCCACGGTCTGGTCGAGCGTCCGCTCATCCTGACGATGGACGAGATCAAACGCTTCCCGTCCGTGTCGCGCATCCACTTCATCGAATGTCCGGCGAATGGCGGCATGGAATGGCGCGCGGCGCAGCTCAATTCGCTGCAGTTCACGCATGGCATGGTGAGCTGCGCCGAATGGACGGGCGTCAAGCTGTCGACGCTGCTCGGCGAGGTCGGCCTGAAGACGGATGCCAAATGGGCGCTGGTCGAGGGCGCCGATGCCGCGCACATGACGCGCAGCCTGCCGGTCGAGAAGCTCATCGACGACTGCCTGCTCGTCTACGGGCAGAACGGCGAGGCGCTGCGCCCGGAGCAGGGCTTTCCGCTGCGGCTGATCGTGCCCGGCTGGCAGGGCAACGTGAACATCAAATGGCTGCGCCGCATCCAGATCGGCGACCGGCCGTGGTTCTCGCGCGAGGAGACGTCGAAATACACCGAGCTGATGGCCGACGGCCGCATTCGCGGCTTCACCTGGCTGATCTACGCCAAGTCGGTCATCACGTTCCCGTGCCCGGAGAAGCCGGTGAAGGGCCCGGGCCTCTACGAGATCCGCGGCTTCGCCTGGTCGGGCAAGGGCCGCATCGCGCAGGTCGACGTCTCGACCGACGGCGGCATCAACTGGCAGCGGGCGCACCTGCAGGAGCCGGTGCTGCCCAAGGCGCTCACGCGCTTCACACACGAATGGCGCTGGGACGGCAAGCCGGCGCTGCTGCAGTCGCGTGCGATCGACGAGACCGGCTTCGTGCAGCCGACCATCGCCGAATTGCGCGCCGTGCGCGGCGTCAACGGCATCTACAACAACAATTCGATCCAGACCTGGCAGGTCAAGCCGGACGGGAGCGTGTTCGATGTCCAGCTTGCTTAGGAAGCCGGCCATCCTGCTGGCGCTCGTCTTCGCCGCCTGCGCGCCCGCGCATGGGAGCGATGCGGCGCCGCCGGGCCATTACGGATACGGTCGCGCGCCGACCCCGGCCGAGATCGAAGGATGGGCAATCGCCGCGCGGCCGGATGGGCAGGGGCTGCCGCCCGGCAAGGGCTCGGTCGACGAGGGTGCGGAGCTCTACATGGAGCAATGCGCCGCGTGTCACGGCACGTTCGGCGAAGGCGAGGGGCGCTATCCCAAGCTCGCCGGCGGCTCGCTCAAGGGCGAACGGCCGGAACCGACCGTCGGCTCCTACTGGCCATACGCCACCACTTTGTGGGATTACATCAACCGTGCGATGCCGTTCCCGGCACCGCGCTCGCTCGAACCCGATCAGGTCTATGCCATCACGGCCTATGTCCTGAATTTGAACAACCTCGTGCCGAACGACTTCGTCGCCGATCGCAACACGCTGCCGAAAGTGAAGATGCCGAACCACGACGCTTTCATCTGGCAAGACCCGCGGCCCGATACCGCGGCGTCGGCATGCATGACGAATTGCGTCGACCCTGCAAAGGTGAGGATCGAGTCGACTGCCGAAGGCAAGGATCTGACGCCGCGCACGACTGGACCCTTGGATGACATGCAACCAAAATAAGGCCGCTCCGAGAGGACGCGGCCGCGTAAGGGGAGGAGACCTGATGTTGATCGATCGGCGCATTGCGGTGCCCGCTGTGACCGGGATCGCGGCCATCGGCATGCTGCTCGCGAGCCTCGCCGCCGCATCGGCCGGCGCGGCGGAGGGCGAGAAGCTCGCCTTCGACCGCGCCAAGGGCAATTGCCTCACCTGCCACGTCATCGCCGGCGGCGACTCGCCGGGCAATGTCGGGCCCGAGCTCAACGACATGAAGAGCCGCTTTCCCGATCGCAAGGAGCTCGTCGGCATCGTCGCCGACGAGACGCGGCGCAATCCGCTGACGGTGATGCCGCCGTTCAAGCGCAACCTCTTGCTCACCGATCAGGAAATCGAGTCGATCGTCGATTTTCTCTACACCCGCTAACCGAGATCGAAGGAGACGACATCATGGGTCTGTTGCCGGAAGCGCCGGATGAGACGCGGCGCATCATTCTCAAGAGCGCCGTCGGGCTGGCTGCGCTCGGTCTCGGCGCGGGCGCCGCGCTGACGAGCGCGCACGCGACGGCCGACGCCAAGGCGTGGCCGCAGGATGCGTTCAAGCAGAAGAGCGAGGCCGACGCGCTCAAGGCGCTCTACGGCAAGTCGGCGGAGCCGTCCGACAAGGTCAATCTCGACGCGCCGGAGATCGCCGAGAACGGCGCGGTGGTGCCGATCGCCATCGCCTCGACGCTGCCGAACGTGACCGGCATCGCCATCCTGGTGCTCGAGAATCCGAACACGCTCGCGGCGGCCTACAAGATTCCGGAAGGCACCGAGGCGTCGGTGGCGAGCCGGCTGAAGATGGCCAAGACCAGCAAGGTCGTGGCGGTCGTGGAGTCGGGCGGCAAGCTCTACACCGCGACCAAGGAAGTGAAGGTCACCGTCGGCGGCTGCGGCGGCTGATCGGGCGCACGGACAGGAAGGACAACAACCATGGCATCGACCATTCGCGTTCGCGCCATCGCCAGCGGCGACTCCACCCAGGTGCAGTCGCTCATCAGCCACCCGATGGACTCCGGCTTCGTCAAGGACTCCAAGGGCCAGCTCATCCCGCCGCACCACATCGAGGTGGTCGAGTTCGAGCACGCCGGCAAGATCGTGTTCACCTGCCTCTGGGGCCCGGCGGTGTCGAAGGACCCCTACGTCAAGTTCACCTTCAAGGGCGGCAAGAAGGGCGACGACCTGAAGGTGAGCTGGGTCGACAACAAGGGCCAGTCGGATTCGCTGGTCGCAAAGATTCAATGACCAACCGATAACGCGCCGGCTTCGAAGGGGCGGCAAGGGGAGGAATTGGCAATGTTGCGCACGATGTTGATCGCGGTGGCCATGGTCGCGGGGGCGGCGCAGCCGCTTCTCGCCGCCGACACCGCGAGCGACCCGAAAGCCGAGTTCAAGGCGTTTCGCGAATACTTCACCAGCCGCTTCCCGAAGGTGGCGCTCGACGATTTCGTCAACGGCCCCTATTCGATGGACGAGGGCCTGCGCAAGCAGTGGAAGGCGATCGACGAATTCCCGCCCTACGAATTCGCCGTCGACAAGGGCAAGGAGATGTTCGCGACGCCGTTCAAGAACGGCAAGACCTACGGCGACTGTTTCCCGAACAAGGGCATCGGCATCCGCCAGACCTATCCGCGGTTCGACGAGAAGTCGGGCCAGGTCATCACGCTCGACGTCGCGCTCAACCAGTGCCGCGAGGCGAACGGCGAGAAGCCGTTCGACTACACCAAGGACGACATGGCGGCGCTGACCGCCTACATGGCCTTCACCTCGCGCGGCAAGGCGATGGACATCAATATCCCGGACGACCCGCGCGCGCTCGCCGCCTACACCAAGGGCAAGGAATACTTCTACACCCGCCGCGGCCAGCTCAATTTCTCCTGCGCGAGCTGCCACGTGCAGAACCCGGGCAACCGCATCCGCACCGAGGTGCTGGCGCCGGCACTCGGCATCATGAACGCGCTGCCGATCTATCGCTCGGCCTGGGGCGGCATGGGCACGACGAGCCGCCGCCTGCGCACGTGCAACAGCCAGGTCCGCGGCGTGCCGCTGAAGGCGGAGAGCGAGGAATATCGCAACGTCGAGTATTACCTGTCCTACATGGCGAACGGGTTGCCGATCTCCGGCCCCGGCGCGCGGCCGTAAGTGGAGGCTAGCTCATGCGCACACGCATCCTGATCGGTCTTGCCGTCGCCGCGTCGGTCGCGGGCTTCGGCGCGGCGGCGCTTGCCGCCTCGGCCGACGACTTCAAGGCCGCCTACGAGAAGGCGCAGGCGGCCGACAAGGAGGCCGCCGCCCTCAAGAACCAGTGGACGACGACCGAGGACGAATTGAAAAAGGCGAAAGCCGCCGCCGACGCCGGCAAGTTCGACGAGGCGGTCAAGCATGCGCAGGAGGCAGAGGCGCTGGCGCATGCCTCGGTGGCGCAGGCCAAAGCGGAGGAAAAGCTCTGGCCCGACGCCGTGATCCGCTGATCGGCGCAGGCTCGGGGAGTTGACGCCATGCGCCGCCGCGACATCCTGAAGCTGTTCACCGCGGCGGCGCTTGCCGGCGTGGCGCCGCACGGCCTCGTGCGCGCGGCCGAGGGCGACGATCTCTACGGTATCGGCCGTTTCGGCAATGCCCGCGTGCTGCACATGACCGACACGCATGCGCAGCTTCTGCCCGTGCATTTCCGCGAGCCGAGCGTCAATCTCGGCATCGGCGCGATGGCCGGGCACGCGCCGCATCTCGTCGGCGAAGCGTTCCTCAGCCATTTCGGCATCGCGCCGAAGAGCCGCGCCGCGCACGCCTTCACCTGTCTCGACTTCACCGAGGCCGCACACCGCTACGGCAAGCTCGGCGGCTTCGCGCATCTCAAGACGTTGATCGATCGCCTGCGCGCCGAGGCCGGCGCCGGCAACTCCGTCCTGCTCGACGGCGGCGACCTCTGGCAGGGCAGCGGCCTCGCCGACGCGACCGGCGGCGCCGACATGGTCGAGGCCGCCAATCTGCTCGGCATCGAGGCGATGACCGGCCACTGGGAGTTCACCTATGGCGAAGCGCGGCTGCGCGAGAACATGACGCGCTTCAAGGGCGAGTTCCTGGCGCAGAACGTCTTTCTGACCGAGGACGCCGCCTTCAACGACAGACCGGCCTTCGATCCGGCGAGCGGCCGCGTGTTCAAGCCGGCGACGATCAAGGAGATCGGCGGATACCGCGTCGCCATCGTCGGCCAGGCCTTCCCTTACGTGCCGGTCGCGCATCCCAAGCGCTTCACGCCGGACTGGAGCTTCGGCATCCGCGACGCCGAATTGCAGAAGGTGGTCGACGGCCTGCGCCATAACGACAAGGTCGACGCCGTCATCCTGCTGTCGCACAACGGCATGGATGTCGATCTCAAGCTCGCCAGCCGCGTCACCGGCATCGACGTCATTCTCGGCGGCCACACGCACGATGCGGTGCCGCGGCCGGTCAGCGTCGCCAATGCCGGCGGCCGCACGCTCGTCACCAATGCCGGCTCGAGCGGCAAGTTCCTCGGCGTGCTCGACCTCGCGCTCGGCAAGGGCGCGGTCAAGGGCGTGCGCTATCGGCTGCTGCCGGTCTATGCCGACCTGCTCAAGCCCGATACCGAGATGCAGGCGCTGATCGCGCGCCTGCGCAAGCCGCATGCCGCCGCCTTCGACGCCGGGGTGGCGACCGCCGGCGAGCTGCTCTACCGCCGCGGCAATTTCAACGGCACCGTCGACCAGGTGATCTGCGACGCGCTGCGCGCGGGGCTCGACGCCGATCTCGCGCTGTCGCCCGGCTTCCGCTGGGGCAACACGCTGCTGCCGGGCGACACGGTCACCATGGACGACGTCTTGTCGGAGACGGCCATCACCTATCCGCAGGTCTATGTGCAGGAGATGACCGGCGAGCAGATCAAGTCGATCATGGAAGACGTCTGCGACAACCTGTTCAATCCCGACCCGTATTATCAGCAGGGCGGCGACATGGTGCGCATCGGCGGCATGGACTATGCCTGCGCGCCGGCGGAGACGATCGGCCGTCGCATTTCCGACCTCACCCTCGACGATGGCAAGCCGCTCGAGGCCGGCAAGACCTATCGCGTCGCCGGCTGGGCCTCGGTCAATCCGCAGGAGGGCAAGCCGGTCGCCGAAGTGCTCGGCGCCTATCTCCGCGGGCTCAAGGATGTGCGGCCGAACAAACTGAACAAGGTCGCGATCAAGGGGCTGTCCGGCAATCCCGGCATTGCCGGTTGAGGCGACGCCATGACGCTCGCCCGCATCACTCACAGTGTCGCGGCCGCCTTCGCCGCGGCGCTCCTTGCCTTGCCGGCCGCGCCGGCGGCGGCGCAATCGAACGCGAACGCCAACGCGCCGCTCGTCGACCAGCCTTTCGCCGAGCATCATCTGGCGCTGCAGCTCTCCGACAACGACTCGAAGAAGCAGGCGCTGACGCTCAGCGTCGCCTACAACCTGCTCAAGCATTACGGCCCGGACCGGATCGCCATCGAGGTCGTCACCTTCGGCCCGGGCATCGATCTGTTGCGCGCGGGCAGCGCGCATCGCGCCGAGGTCGACAGCCTGATCTCGCAAGGCGTGCAGTTCGACGTCTGCATGAATACGGTCGAGACCATCGAGCGCGAGACCGGCAAGCCGGTCGATCTCAATCCGCGCGCGGTGAAGGTGCAGGCCGGCGTCGCGCAGATCCTGGCGCTGACTGAAAAGGGTTTCACGCTCGTGCGGCCGTGATCCGCGCTGGCGCAATGCAGGAGCATCCGATGAAGCGCCTGAGCATCGCTGCGGCCCTCGCCCTCGCTCTGGCCGGCCCGGCCGCGGCCGAGGAGGCCGTCGTCACCTACAAGTCGCTGTCGCCGGACGTCGCCTTCGACCTTGCGCATGCGGCGCTGGCGCAGTGCCGCAAGGACGGCTTCCAGGTCGCGGTCGTGGTCATCGACCGCTTCGGCCAGCCGCTGGTCGTGCTGCGCGACCGCTACGCGGGGCTGGGCGCAATCTCCACCGCCACCGGCAAGGCCTGGACCGCGGTCAATTTCGGCCGCGACACCGGCGCGCTGCTGCAGGCGGTCAAGGCCGGAGAGTTGAGCGCGGGACTGGCGAGCCTGCCGAATGTCGTGATGCTCGCTGGCGGGTTGCTCATCCAGTCCGGCGGATCGAGCGTCGGCGGTGTCGGCGTCGCCGGCGCGCCCGGCGGCGACAAGGACGAGGCCTGCGCCAAAGCCGGCCTCGCGGCGATTCAGGACAAGCTCGACTTCTGACGCGACGGTGAGCCGCGCGTCAGCGCGCGCGCGGGGCCTTCGCTTTTGCCTTCACCTTCGCCTTGGCCTTCGGCTTCGCTTTCGCCTTGGCCGCCGGCTTGAGGAAGGCGGCGCACAAGGTCGGGTCGAACTCGCGATAGTCGTTGGTGATCTCGCGGCCCTTGGGGATGTCGTGCAGGGCGATCGTATAGCCGTTGTGCAGGTAGGTGTTCGGCGTGTCGGAGTGGTTGATGTAGTGGTCGTGGTCGACCGTAAACAGGATCTCGCCGTCGACCTTGTAGGCGTAGGATTTGAGGAAATCTCGCGCCTGTTTCGGCAGCCGCGCGAACTGCTTCGGCGTGTAGCAGCGGTCGAAGCCTTCGACGAAGCGCCAGATCTTCGTGCCTTTGCGGATGCGCTCGGCGGCGAACACGCCGAGGCCGTGGATCGGGCTTTTGTCGAGGTAGGTCTTGACCAGAATCATCGTGTGAACGCCAGAATCGAAAGCGTGGATCGTACGGCCACCGAACCGTCGCAACCCCGGCCTGTCAAGCCGACCGCAGGTCGCGGCGTTCAGCGGGCGGCCGCGGGCCGCACCGCGGCGAGCCAGACGCCGGCGAGAATGAGCGCAAACCCGGCAATGTGGAAAACCGCGAGGTGCTCGCCGAGCAGGAGGCTGCCGGCGATCGCCGTATAGACCGGCACGACGTGCAGGAACGGGCCGGCGCGGTTCGCCCCGATCAGCTCGACGCCGCGATTCCAGGCGGCGAAGGCGACGACGCTCGGGAAGATCGAGACGTAGGCGGTGGCGGCGATGGTCAGCGCGTCCATCTGGAAGCGCGCGCCCTGCCAGGCTTCCAGCACCGCGAAGGGCAGGGTCATCACCGCCGACAGCACCGCGAACAGGAAGATGAAGCTCAGCCAGTGCATCGGCGGCCGCAGCCTGAGGCAGGCGGCATAGATGGCGAACACCATCATGTTGGCGAGGATGATGAGGTCGCCCCAGTTGAATTCCAGCCGCTCGAGCACCTCGAGGCTGCCGCGGCCGATGATGGTCAGCACGCCGAGCGAGGACACGACGATGCCGCCGAACTGCAGCGGCGTGATGCGGTCGCGGAACAGAGCGGCGCTGGTGGCGACGATGAGCACCGGCACGAGCGAGTTGAGCACCGACACGTTGAGCGCGCTGGTGTACTGCAGGCCGACATATTGCATGGCCGTGAACAGGGCGCCGCCGGTGGCGCCGAGCCAGAGCATCGACTTCCAGTGACTGCGGATCGCCGGCCAGTCGCGCTTGAGGTGCGGGCGCACCCAGGGCCACAGCAGCACCGCCGGGATGAGCCAGCGCGCGGTCGAGAGGCCGATGGGCGGCACGTGGCCGCCGACGGCGCGGCCGACGATGTGATTGCCGGACCAGAACAGCGCCGCCATCAGGAGCAGCAGATACGGGTTGCCGCCCAGGGCCGCCTTGCGCTCGCCGGGTTCGGGCGTGGCCTCGCTCATGCCGTGAGCACCGTGAGGATCGGCGCGGCGAAGGCGGGCGAGGCGGGCAGATGATCGAGGCGCATCATATTCGGTTGTCCGCGACGCCCTGACCGGGTCGGCGCTCACCCCAGTATACGACACACAGGTCCGGCGCAAACGGCGCGGCCGCCGCCGCGGCGTCAGTCGCAGCGCACGCTCATGCCGCCGTCGACGACGAGTTCGGCACCGGTGATGAAGCGCGCCTCGTCGGAGGCGAGAAACAGCGCCGCGTTGGCGGTGTCGCGGCCGTCGCCCATGAAGCCGATCGGAATGCGCTTCTGTCGCTGCGCCAGCAGCGCTTCGACGTCGCCGCCGGCGCGCTGACGCGCGAGCCGTGCCTCCACCATCGGCGTGTGCAACTGCCCCGGGATCACCGTGTTCACGCGGATGCCTTTCCCCGCATACTGCACCGCCACCGCGCGCGAGAGCTGGATGACGCCGGCCTTGCTCGCCGCATAGCCGACCTGCGCCGCGCCGGTGAAGCGGATGCCGGAGGTCGAAGACAGGTTGACGATGCTTCCCGCGCCCTGGCGCTCCATCGCGGGCAGCACGTGTTTCAGGGTGAGGAAGACGCTCGTCAGGTTGAAGGCGAGCTGAGCGTTCCAGGCCTCTTCCGACAGCTCCACCGGGCCGCCATGCGCCGAGCCGCCGACATTGTTGACCAGGATGTCGATGCGGCCATAGCGCGCGAGACACGCCTCGACCATCGCAGCGACGGAGGCGGCGTCGGTGACGTCGCAGGCATGCACGGCAATCTCGCCGCCGGCGGCCTTGACGCGCTCGACCGTCTCGGCGGTCGCGTCGGCATTGCGGTCGACGGCGAAGATTTTCGCGCCTTCCTCGGCGAAGCGCACGGCGGTGGCGCGGCCATTGCCCCAGCCCGGGCCGACGCTGCCGGCGCCGGTGACGATGGCGATCTTGTCCTGCAGGCGGCCGCTCATGTCACGCTCCCTTGCGCTCGCTCTGGCGCGAGCATGAAACGATAATGGCGCTGCGCATGGCCGGCCAGCGCAAATCCC
>Ga0182749_1001884_pt1 | contig 15920 bp, 13 predicted proteins | sample eDN3rd37CKraftMG_FD_128875 | JGI IMG/M metagenome (GOLD analysis project Ga0182749, IMG submission 128875) | Enriched Miracle-Growth compost microbial communities from Emeryville, California, USA - eDNA 3rd pass 37_C Kraft MG (version 2) (version 2) ...
CGATTCAAATCGACATCATCTCGCACTAGCTTGTCAAGAGGCAGCCGTTCCGCTGCTGCGCCACCCCCGCCACTGAGTTCGGGACCAGTTTGCAGGTAAAGTGATTTCCGGACAAACTGCGGCAAGTCTCGCGATAAATCCATCCATTCTACCTTCGTCGCTGATCATGATGAATTCCGAGATGCCGGCCTGGACGAAAGCACGCACAGAGGACGGACCAGGGACCAGATCGGCATCGTTCCGCGGATCAGGAGGGGCGGTGCCGACATTCAAAGGAAGGTGCAGCGCGAAACGTAACTTGTCCGAGCGGCCGTATGGCGCCGCCAATGCCCGTACGCGGGAGATCAGCCCATATGCGATCTCCGGCGTTCGCGCAGAAAGTTCGAAGACGTGCGCGTGGCGCGCTGCCAGCCGGAGTGCTCCGTCTGACCGCCCGCCCATCCGGATGGGAATGTCCAATCCACTTGGGCCTTTGCGAGCCACGAAACCACCGCGCATGCTGTAGAAGGAGCCTTCGTGGTCGAAAGGCCGCCTGTTCGACCAGAGGCGCTTGAGAAGCGTCAGGTACTCGTCCGTGCGCTCGAGAAAGGAGACCTGTTCCCTCGGCGAAAGTCCCGCCGCACGACCTTCTGCGTCTTCCGTCAGCATCCGCAGAGCCAAGCGACCATGGCAGATTCTATCAAGGGCCGCGATCTCGCTTGCCGCGATATCGGGCGACAGCACGCCCGCCCAATGCGTGAGGACAACCTCCATCGGTGCCACGAGCGCGGCGGCGGTCCTGGCAACATCGAAATTGCCGAGCAAGCCCGACGGATCGTCGATGATAATCCGGCGGAAACCTGAAAGCCGTGCAGCGGCGAGTATCGACCGTGCCTGCTCGCTGTCAAAAAAGAACGAAGATTCTGCCGAGACGGGGAGGACATCGGCATTGAGACCGGGTGCGAAGGTGAACTCGATCGGCATTGCATCTCCTCCTTACAGCAAGGTTCGCCTCCGAGCCGGGTTCGCCGGCTAAGGCACGATGCCGAGAACGACCGCCAGCGCAAATCCGAAGGACAGCGCGAAGGCGGCTAGGGCAACGGCCGTTTCCACGCCGGCTGGCGGCATGCGGGAGGGCAAGGCTTGGGAGCGTCCGGTGGTTCGCTCGGTCCTCGCGGAGTGACTTGGCATCACTGCTCTCCTTCGCGTCAGTGCAGGCCGAATTCGCGCAGCAGCGCCTCGCGCTGGCGCACGAATCCGCTTGTGCTGCGATCGCGGGGACGGGGCAGGTCGACATCGATCAGCTTCACCGCCCCGCCTCGCGCCTTGGGCAGCACGAGCACGCGGTCGGCGAGGAAGATCGCCTCCTCGATGTCGTGAGTGACCATCACCATGGTGACGTTCTCCTCGCGCCAGATGCGGGAGAGTTCCTCCTGCATGGTGATCTTGGTCATGGCGTCAAGCGCGCCGAGCGGCTCGTCGAGGAGCAAGATCTCGGGCTGGACAGCAAGCGCCCGGGCGATGCCCACGCGCTGCGCCATGCCGCCCGAAAGCTGGCGCGGGAAGGCGTCAGCAAAATCGTCCAACCCCACGAGGTTGAGATAGCGGCGGGCGGTCTGCCGCGCATAGGCCTGCGGCTCTCCGCGGACCTCCAGCCCGAAGGATATGTTGCCCAGCACCGTCAACCAGGGCAGAAGCCGCGGCTCCTGGAAGATCACGGCCCGTTCCGAGCCCACGCCCAGAACCGGCCGGCCGTCGATCAGCACCTCGCCTCCGTCGGCCGCCTCCAGGCCGGCAAGCACGCGCAGCAGCGTCGTCTTGCCGGACCCGCTGGCGCCCACGATCACCAGGCATTCGCCGGCCCGGATTTCGAGCGAAAGCTGCGAAAGGACGTCGAGCCTGCGGCCGTTGATCCGGAAGGATTTGGAGAGGTCGCGGATGGCGACTTCTCCGCGTCGGACTGTGGTGAGGTTCATCGTCGCGCCCTCAGTCGGCCCGCGCCTGCTTCTGAGGCTGGAAAAGCAGGTCCGCCGGCTTGAGCTTGCCCGCGGGAATGCTTCCCTCGCGTTCGAGCACGCTGATCCAGAAGCCGAGATCATTCTCGGTTGGGACCGCGCCCGGGCGGACGCCGAAGCCACGCCAGTATTGCGCGATTTCGGGGTTCTCGCCGCGCTCCTCGAGGATTCGGGCGAGCACCTTGCGCGCCTCATCCAGGTTTTCGCGCGCCCAATCGGCAGCACGCGCGGCCTGCTCGACGAAGTGGCGCGCCGCGTCGGGATGCGCCTGGACGAAATCGCGGCGCAGCGTGACGAAGCCGCCCGCGATCTCTCCCAAAACGTCGACGTCCGTGAAGACCGGGCGCACGCCGCCATTCTTCGTCAGCACCCCCTCGAACGTGGCCTGCCAGTAGCCCAGCGCGGCGACGTCGACCTGGCCGGAACGCAGGGTCTGCTCAAGCTGCGGCCCGGGGACGACCACGAGGTTCGCCGCGTTCTGCGGCAGGCCTTCCCGGCGCAGCGCCTCGCGGATCGTGTAGTCGAGATGGGCTCCGAGCGTGTTGACGGCGATCGTCTTGCCGGGGAGATCCTGGATGCTTCGAATGGGACTGTCTGCGAGCACGTAGAAGGTGCTGTTGACGGTCTCGTCGATGCCGTTCGAGGGATAGGCGGCCACGAAGTCGTTTCCGCCGACGATGGAATTGATGACGGCCGGCGTGGCGGCCGAGCCGATGTCGGCGCTGCCGGAGGCAAGCGCAAAGAGCGATTCCGGCCCGCCGCCTGTATAACCGATGTTTTCGAGCCTCACGCCCAGCCCGTCGTAATAGCCGAGCGCTTCTGCGAGCTCATGCGGGCTGACGCTGCCGTGGCTGGCAAGGTAGCGGAAGGTGACTTCCTCGTTGGTCTGTGCATGCAGGAGACCCGGCAGGCCGGCGAGGCCCACAAGCACCGGCGCGAGCCGGAGGAAGCGGAAGGAGAAGGACATGGTGTTACCCTCTGGGGATTGATGAGTTGATCGGTTTTGCATCGCCGGACGGCACATCGTCTGCGGCAGCTTAGGCGCCCACCGGCTCGCTCCAGCGGCAGATCCGCCGTTGCAGGAGGACGATGGCGTAGTTGGCGAAGAGGCCCAGCGCGGCGAGGATCACGATTGCCGCGAACATCAGCGGGATCTGGAAATTGTACTGCGCGTTCATCACCTGGAAGCCGATCCCCTTGTTCGCTCCGATCATCTCGGAGGCGATCAGGAGCAGCAGCGCGGTGGTGGCGCTGAGTCTCAGCCCCACGAAAATAGATGGAACGGCACCCGGCAGGACGACGCGGCGGAAGATGGTAAACCGTGAAGCGCCATAGACGCGCGCCATCTCTATGAGCTTGGCGTCGACTTCCTTCACGCCGCCGATGGTGCTGAGGAGGAGCGGGAAAATCGTCGCCCAGAAGATGACGAAGACCTTCGAGGCTTCGCCGAGACCGAGCAGCAGGATGAACACCGGATAGAGGGCGAGCGCCGAAGTCTGCCGGAAAAGCTGCAGGATCGGGTCGATCGCGCGCTCCACCGCCCGGACCGACCCCATGAAGAGGCCGAGCGGGATGGCGATAACCACGGCGGCGGCAAAGGCGAGACCGGAACGCTGAAGGCTGATGGCGATGTCGTCGATGAGCGCTCCCCCGGCGATCCCCTTCCACAGGGCCGCCGCAATGGCGTCAAGTGGAGGGAACACCGCGGGATTGACCCAGCCATAGGTGCTCGACACCTGCCACAGGGCAAGGAAGGCGGCGATCACGCCGTAGCGCGAAAGGAACAGCCCGGAGGCGCTGCTGGCGCGGCGCAGAAGACCCGCCGCAAGAGCAGGCTTCTCCGCGCCCGCGGCAAAGGAAACGGATCTGTCAATGTTCTGGAGAGTCATTGCCGGTCTCCTTTGGTTGCACGATCACTCGGCTGCCTGGGGATGGCCGCGAGCGGCCGTCCACGGGTTGTCGGGACGTGGCAGACCAAGATTTTCCCGCAGCGTGCGGCCCTCATACGCGCTGCGGAACAGGCCGCGGCGCTGCAGTTCCGGGATGACGAGCTCGACAAAGTCGTCGAGGGCGGTCGGGAGATAGGGAGGCAGGATGTTGAAGCCGTCGGCCGCTCCGTTCTCGAACCAGAGCTGCAGTACGTCGGCGACCTGCTCGGCCGAGCCGACCACGGTGAAGTGACCGCGCGCGGTTGCGATCCACTGGTAGAGTTCGCGAATCGTGAAATTGCGCTCGTCGGCGATCTGGCGGATCAGCGCCTGCCGGCTCTTCATGCCTTCCGTGGCGGGAAGGGGCGGAAGCGGGCCGTCGAGCGGGTAGCCTTTCAGATCGAGCGTTCCGCCCGTGAGCGCAGCGATCAGCGCCACGCCGTCTTCAGGCAGGATCAGCTCCGTCAGGCGGCGATACTTTTCCTGCGCCTCCGCTTCGGTGCGGCCCACGAAGGGCGCCACGCCAGGCATGACGAGCACGTGGTCCGGGTTGCGGCCGGCCTTGCGCACGCGCTCCTTAATGTCGCGGTAGAATTCCTGCGCGGAGCCGAGCGACTGGTGCGCAGTGAAGATCACTTCCGCCGTGTCGGCGGCAAGGCGCCGCCCGTCCTCCGATTGCCCTGCCTGCACGATGACGGGGTGGCCCTGAATCGGGCGGGGGACATTGAGCGGACCTTTCACACGGAAATGCTGGCCGCGATGATTGATTTCGTGAACCTTGGCCGTGTCGTAGAAGCGGCCGGTCTCTTTGTCGCGCAAGAAGGCGTCGTCTTCCCAACTGTCCCAGAGCGCCTTGACCACCTCAACATGCTCGCGGGCGCGCTGGTAGCGCAGGGCATGCGGCAGTTGCTCGTCGCGGTTGAAGTTGCGCGCCGTGTCGTCGCCGGTCGACGTCACCACGTTCCAGCCGACGCGGCCGTTGGAGATGTGATCGAGCGAGGCGAATTTGCGTGCAAGCGTGTAAGGCTCCTCATAAGTCGTTGAGGCGGTGGCGATAAAGCCCAGATGCTTGGTGAGCGGCGCCAGCGCGGCAAAGAGCGTGACGGGCTCGAAGCCGACGATCTTGGCGTTGCCGCCCTCGCGCCCACCGAGGCCGACGGAAAGATTGTCGGCCAGGAAATAGGCGTCGAACAGCCCGCGCTCGGCCGTTTCCGCGAGCCGCTTGTGGAATTGGAAATTGGTTGCGCCGTCGGAGGGGCTGTCCGGGTGCCGCCAGGCTGCTATGTGCTGGCCTCCGCCGGGCAGGAAGGCGCCAAGCTTGATCTGTCGGGGCATGGTGGATTCCTTTCGTCGCGTTGATCGAGGGGCGGCGGGTCGACTTACGGACGCAGACCGGAGGCGGAAAGCGCCGGCGTCCCGGCGCCGTTGACAGGCGGTGGGAGGATCGACTCGCCCGCGGGCTTCTCGGCGGGGGCGGCGAGATAGGGCGCAAATTGCCCGATGGCGCGGTCCAGCCGTTTGGCAAGGGCCGCCGAAATGGAGTCGGCATCGGCAAAGTCCCGCTCCGAAGCATAGATTCCGGTTGCGAGCGTCCGAACCTCGAAGAAGCCGAAGAGAGGCCGCAGCTGGTGCTCGATCACGAGGGCATGCCGGTCGCCCCCGCCGGTCGCCGCCAGGAGAACCGGCTTGCCGGCGAGCGCCGGGGGATCCAGGAGGTCGATCAGATGCTTGAAGAGCCCCGTATAGCTGCCCTTGTAAACAGGACTTGCGACCACCAGGGCATCCGCCCCGATCAGCCGCTCGAGAAGCGTGCGGGAGCCGTCGCTCAGGTCGGAGATGCGGCGGGCGGCCCCTAGATCAGCGCCGAACTGCTTAAGATCGATGATCTCGGAACGGGCGTGGTACCGCTCCGCAGTCCGCCGCACGATCTCCTCGACCAGAATGCGCGTGCGGGAAGGGGAGCTGTAACTGCCGGAAAATCCGACGATTGCGGGGGTAGCCATGGTTCCTTTCCCTCCTGCATTGGAACGGCGTCCCAGGTGACGCTGAGGGGAAGGTACTTAATTCTACTAACTCGATAGAGAAAATAGATTGCGAGTTTTTGGTCTGGCCTGAATTTTCTTTCCGGAGGGGTGAACGTCGAATTCCAAAGCGCCCCGAACCCACCTCCTGGCGGAAAGAATGCGGAGCCCATTCCGTTCCTGAGGCTTTAACTCTATAAGAGTGGTAGAGATTAACCGGAGCCAAGTCGTGACTTCAATCTCTCCTTTTTCTCATGCAAAGTTTTGCAGCCTGGAAAGCGGTGCCCCGGCCCATGCCGCTTTTTCGGCACCCTCGATTCCTTCGCAATTCTTCTTGTATATCAATCCGCTAGATTTTATGGAGGAGGCGCGTCAAGCGGCGTTTGGTCGGCCCCGCGCGGCCACGAGAGAAAAAGAAAAATATGCTCACCCGGAAAGGCAAGTATGGTTTGAAGGCGCTGGTGCATCTGGCGCATCTGCCCACCGGTCAGCTTGCCTTCGTGGGAGACATTGCGCACGCCAACAACATTCCGAAGAAGTTTCTGGACGCCATTCTCGTCGAATTGCGCAATGCCGGTTTCCTGCAGAGCCGGAAAGGCAAGGAGGGCGGTTATCGCCTGGCGCGTCCGCCGGAAGAGATCATGGTCGGTCATGTCGTGCGGGTGCTCGACGGGCCGCTGGCGCCGTTCCCCTGCGCCAGCCGCACGCGCTACCAACCGTGTGACGATTGCGACGAGGCGAGATGCCAGGTCCGGCACATGATGCTCGACGTGCGCCAGGCGATCGCGGATGTGCTCGACGAGCGCAGCCTGGCCGAGATGCGCGATTGCGCGAGCGAGTTGGAGGAGCCGCTGCACCAGCAGGCCTGAACGCGTCCGCCGAAGCCGCAGCGAGGCGGCGATGAGCGGGAAACGCTCCATCGTCATCGTCGGCGGCGGCGCAAGCGGCGTCATCCTCGCGCTTCACCTTCTGAAATCGCCTTTGCCGGACCTCAGGGTCACGATCGTTGAGAAGAGGCAGTCCTTCGGCCGGGGCCTTGCCTATTCGACCCAGCTTCGCGATCACCTCCTCAATGTCAGGGCCGAGGGCATGAGCGCTGACGCGGACGATCCGGAGCACTTCCGCCGCTGGCTGGCGAAGAGGGGATTGGGGGGGCCGAACGAAACCCCTTATTACGCGCCGCGCCGCATTTATGGCGACTATCTCGAAGAGCTTATCACCGCGCTTGAGAAGGCGGAGCCGGTGCGCCTGCGTCTGGTGCGCTCAGAAGCCCTTTCCGTCACCCCCACCGCCAACGGCGTGGAGGTGCTGCTTGCGAATGGGGCAAGCCTCGTCGCGCACGCCGCCGTGCTTGCCGTCGGCCATGACGAGCGGCCGGCGCCGCCGCAGCGTTTTGCCCTGCGCATGGCAAGCGAAGAAGACACGCCCGTCGACCCGTCCGTGCGCGTCCTCATCCTCGGCACCGGCCTCAGCATGGTCGACGCATGGCTCAACCTCGAGGCTCGCGGCCACCGGGGCGCGGTGATCGCCGTATCAAGGCGCGGGCTCTTGCCGTGGCCGCACCGCCCGGGCCGGCCGATCCGGCTCGATAGCGCCGATATCCCGCTGGGCACGGAGCTTTCCTATTTCGTCGACTGGTTCCGCAGTCTTGTCCGCGAGACGAAACGGTCGGGCGGGGACTGGCGCGACGTAGTGGACGGATTGCGGCCGTTCAACCAGCGCATCTGGCAGAGCTGGCCGGCGAGCGCCAAAAGGCGCTTCCTGAACCACACCAAGGCCTGGTGGGACATCCACCGCCACCGTATGGCGCCGGACGTTCACGTGCGGGTCACCGAGGCTCTGAGGGCAGGCCGCCTGACCGTGCTCGCTGCCCGGGTTGTCAACGTTCGTCAATATGAGGGCGGCCTGGAGATTGAGGTCCAGCATCGCCAGTCCCGGACAATCGAGGTCCTCCGCGTCGCCCGTGTCTATGACTGCACCGGCATCGTCAAGAACGTGGAAGATGGGTCGATCGGCATCGTTCGCTCGTCGATCGAGCGCGGGCTGGCAAGAGCCGATTCGCTGAAGCTCGGCTTGGATGTCACGCCGGAATGCGCCGTCATCGATCGCGATGGAGCCGTCTCGGACAAGCTGTTTGCGATCGGCCCCCTGACGCGCGGCACATTCTTCGAGATCGACGCGATCCCGGACATACGGGTCCAGTGCAAAGCCCTGGCGCAGCGGCTCGCAGCCGAAGCCCGTTGAGGTGCACTGGCCAGTCCGCCAAGCCAATGCCTTACGCGTACGACAGCTCCGCAAGCGCGGCAGGGGCGTCATATGGGGAGGGACTTTTTTGTCGGCTCTCCCCATTTGCAAAGCGGCCGTAAGCAGGCTGGCTGCTTTGGGCCGAGATCAGTAACAAGCAGCTGTAACAACGAGCGCAAATAAAGGCAGCTGACTGCCCCTACTGCAGCACCTGGATGGCCTTCACAGCCGCCGAGGCGCGGTTCTCCACACCGAGCTTCACATAAATCTGCTCCAGGTGCTTGTTGACCGTGCGCGGACTCAGGCCCAGCACCTCCCCAATGTCGCGGTTGGATTTTCCCCGTCCAATCCACAAGAGCACTTCGCTTTCACGCGCCGTAAGGCCGAAATGCTGCCGCAGGGTCTCCCCCTGATTGGTCTCGCTTTCGAAAACGAGCCGGAACAGGATTTCATTCGGCGTGATCACCCCGAGGCAGACGAGGCGCATCCGTCCTGGCCTTAAGCCCAGACTGAAGCTTTCGCCCGCCACCGCGCTTTTCCCATTCGCCAGCCACCCGCGCACCCCCTCACCGAGTGACGCGAGAGCGCCCTCCGCATCGGCGGAGTCGCCGAGAAGCCGGGTTGCCTGGGGCGTGCTCCATAGGACCTCGCCTGAGGGCGAGAACGCCATCAGATGCCTGCCGGCGGCGTCGAGCGCCAGCTTGGCGCTTTGCGCCCGTCGTGCATTGGCAAGGTGCACCCGCATGCGTGCGCTGAGCTCCTCCAGATTGATGGGCTTGGTGAGATAGTCGACCCCGCCCGATTCCAGCGCGTGCACCACATGCTCCGTCTCCGTCAGCGCGGTCATGAAGATGACCGGAACATGGGCCACCTGCGCCATCGCCTTGAACTTGCGGCAGGTCTCAAAGCCGTCGAGTCCCGGCATGACCGCGTCCATGAGGACGACGTCTGGCGTCACCTGTTTGGCGACAGCAAGCGCACCTTCCCCGCTGGTGGCAACGAGCACGGTGACCCCCGCCTCCTCCAGCGCGCGCGTGAGGAAGCCCAGGGCCTCCGGTGAGTCGTCCACCACCAGCACGATATCGCCCTCAGGCGTGACGTTGCTCATCCTCATTCATGCTTTCCAGGAGCTTTGCATAACCGGCAAAATCATAGACTTCCATGTGGGCACGCAGCTTTTCCACCAGGGGCAGGTTTTCGGGCAGCTCGGCAAGTGCGGTCAGCTTGCGGTCAATGCCGCGCACGTGGCCTATCCTGCCGAGGCTTAACAGCTCTTCGACATGCGCGGCCCCGGGCGAGCGGTGAACCGGCTCGTTCCCCTTGGCCGCGCCGGAGGTGCCCTTGCTTCGCTCCTCGATCCATTCGAGCCTGAGATGCGTGGCGATCTTTTCCAGAAGCTGTCGCAAATTCAGCGGCTTTGCGATCACGTCATCATGGCCTGCGTCGCGATTGACCTTTGCAAAACCGTCGCCGATGTTGGCGGACAGCATGATGATGGGCGCAGCGATCTCCTTTTCCCGCAGATGCTCAACCAGTTCCCACCCATTCATGCCCGGCATCAGGATGTCTATGAAGAAGAGGTCAGGCTTCACGCTCTCGACCATGGCCAGGCAATCGGGCCCGTCGATGGCGGTCAGAACGGCGAAATCCAGAGGCTGCAGCATCTGGCGCATCATCTCGCGATGTTCGGCGTTGTCGTCTACCACCATGATTGTCCGGCGCGGCCCCTTGTAGCCATTGAGCGGGCGGCTCTGCACTGCAAGCGCCTCCGGCCTTTCAACCTTGGCCAGCATCAGCCGCACCTGGAAGGTGGCACCGGCCCGTGGCGTGCTTTCCACCTTGATCTCTCCGCCAAGGGTTTCCGCCAGAAGCTTCGTGATCGTCAGCCCGAGACCGAGGCCGGGAGACAGGCGGTTGTGCTCGGCCTGGCCGCGCACGAAAGGCTCGAAGATGCGCTCGAGATCCTCTTTCAGGATGCCCGGCCCGCTATCGCCGACGCGGAAGCTCGCCACTTCGGAGCGATAGAAGACGGAAAACTCCACATGACCGCTCTCGGTGAATTTAACGGCATTAGACAAAAGATTGACCAGGATCTGCCGAAGCCGCTTCTCGTCCGTGCGCACATATTGGGGCAGGTTCGGATCGCGCTCATGGCGAAAATCGAGCCCCTTGGCTTCAGCCTGCAGGCGGAACATGCTGACAATCTGATCGAGGAAATCGGAAAGGTTGATCTCGTTGGAATAGACCTGCAGCCGCCCAACCTCGATCTTCGAGATATCGAGCAGACCGTCGATAAGCCCCGACAGATGCTCAGCGCTGCGCCGGATCACGCTGACGGATGAGCGCCACGGCGCCGGCGCGTCAACTTCTCGTTCGAGGATCTGGGCATAGCCGAGCACCGCGTTGAGCGGCGTGCGCAACTCATGGCTGAGCCCCACCACATAGCGGCTCTTGGCCTGGTTGGCGGCCTCCGCCTTCTCCTTCGCTCTTTGCAGCGCTGTATCGGTCCTCCGGTGAGCGGAAATCTCGTTGAGCAGCAGCATGTTCTGACGGGCGCTCTCTTCTTCCGCCACTTTCCGGCTGTCATGGGCAAGCACCAGGAACCAGGTGACGATGCCCGCGACCACGCAGAAGACGAAGAAGACGACCACGATCGTGCCGCCTACCACATCCGCTGTCTCGGGCGCAGCCATGATGGCGAAGGAATAGGTGAGCGCCAGGATCGAGCCGATGAGCACCACGGCAAAAGCCATCGCCATGCCGAAGCGGCCGAGCCGGGTGCCAAGCCTTCCCAGTGCCCAGGAGGGGAGCAGAGCCTGTGCCAGCGTCAGCGCCTGCGCCTTTGCATTGGCCTTCGGCTTGCAAAGGTCGTGGCAGCGCACATCAAGGGAACAGCAGAGCGAGCAGATCGGCGCCGCGTAGGCAGGGCACCAGGCCATGTCCTCCGGTTCGAATGGGTGCTCGCAGATCGAGCAGGTGATGGTGCCCGAGCCTGCCCATGCCTTGCGCGGCTTGCGCGCGAGATAGAATTTGCCACCCGTCCCATAGGCGATCGCTGGCGCGGCGATGAAGGCCGTGACCAACGTGATGTACGAGGCCAGCGCTGAAGCCATCTCGCCGAAAGCCCCGAAATGCGCGATGAGCGCCAACCCTCCCGAAAGGACCATCGAGCCTAGGCCGACGGGATTGATATCATAGAGATGCGCCCGCTTGAACTCGATGCCGGCAGGGGCCAGCCCCAAGGGCTTATTGACAAACAGATCCGCCGAGACCGTGCACAGCCAGGCCATGGCGATGATGGAAAAGATGGCCAGGGTGGATTCGAGGAGGCGATAGATACCGAGCTCCATGAGAAGCAGCGCAATCGCCACGTTGAATACCAGCCACACCACGCGGCCCGGGTGGCTGTGAGTGAGGCGGGAAAAGAAGTTGGACCAGGCGAGCGAGCCCGCATAGGCATTCATCACATTGATCTTGAGCTGGGAGACGACCACGAAGACGGCCATCAGCCCCAGCGCCAAGGTCTCATTGGGGAGCATATAGCCGAAGGCCACCGCATACATCTGTGCGGGCTCGGACGCATGCTCCGCCGGAACGCCCGCGGACAGGACCAGGACCGCGAGGAACGAGCCGGCGATGAGTTTCGGCGCACCGAGCACCACCCAACCCGGCCCGGCAAGGAAAACTCCCAGACGGTGGCGTTTGCGCGCTGCGTTCTCAGGCGGCAGAAAGCGCAGGAAATCGACCTGCTCGCCGATCTGAGTCATCAGCGCCAAGATAACCGCAGACGCCGCGCCGAATTTGGCCAGGTCGAGCACAGAAACAGTGTCCGCCGGCTCGTGAATGCCAGGAAATGCCTGCCAGAGAGCGAACTTCTCCCAATCAAGGAACGCGATGAAGAAAAAAGGAAGGATATTGAGCACGATCCAGACCGGCTGCGTGACGATCTGGAAACGGCTTATGAGCCTGACGCCATAAGTGACCAGCGGGATGACAACCACGGCGCTCACGATGTAGCCGATCCAGAGCGGGATGCCGAAAGCAAGGTCCAGCGCGCTCGACATGATCGAGGCTTCGATGGCGAAGAGAATGAAGGTGAAGCTCGCATAAATGAGCGACGTGATGGTGGAGCCGATATAGCCGAAGCCCGCTCCGCGCGTCAGAAGGTCGATATCGAGCCCGTGTCGCGCGGCGTAGCGCGAAATCGGCACGCCGACGGTGAGAATGACAACGCTGGCGGCGAAGATGGCGGCCACCGCGTTCGCCGTGCCGTAGGAGAGGGTGATCGCACCACCGATCGCCTCCAGCGCCAGGAAGGAGATCGCGCCGATTGCCGTTTGCGAGATGCGTTGGCTGGAAAAACGCCGGGCACTCTTGGCCGTGAAGCGAAGGGCATAATCCTCCATCGTCTGGTCGCCAACCCAGCGATTATATTCGCGTCTTATGGGAAGGATCCGCTGCCGCGCCATGTCAGTACGAGTGTCCCCACATCATCTAGGCTCCTCGGCTACATGACTACTTTCTCGGCAGTTTCGCAATATGATTAAAATATAGGCGCTGTTGGGGCTGGAAGATGCGCTCTCCTGTCGACAATCCACGTGCCTACGTCGTTCAACGTATAGGCGCGCGCATGCTGCAGTGCAAAGCTCCCTATGCAAGGGGCCCTTGAGCCCTCACGAAAACGACGTTTGCAGGGGAACTTAAAATGGGCATGAAACTCAGCCGCCGTACGGTTCTCGCCACGGCACTTGCAGGATCGCTCTGCCTCGCGGCAGGCATTTCCGACGCGCAGGAGGAGACAATCAAGGTCGGCGTCCTGCATTCGCTCTCAGGCACCATGGCCATCTCCGAGACGACGCTGAAGGACACGATGCTGTTCCTGATCGACGAGCAGAACAAGAAAGGAGGGCTCCTCGGCAAGAAGCTCGAAGCGGTGGTGGTCGACCCCGCCTCAGACTGGCCTCTCTTCGCCGAAAAGGCGCGCGAGCTGATCGCCGCGAACAAGGTGGCGGCCGTGTTCGGATGCTGGACCTCGGTGAGCCGCAAGTCCGTGCTGCCGGTTTTCGAGGAGCTGAACTCGATCCTTTTCTATCCTGTGCAGTATGAAGGCGAGGAGAGCCAGCGCAACGTTTTTTACACGGGTGCCGCTCCCAACCAGCAGGCGATCCCCGCCGTGGACTACCTCATGAACGAAGAAGGCGTGGAGCGCTGGGTGCTCGCCGGCACCGACTACGTCTACCCGCGCACGACCAACAAGATCCTCGAGCAGTACCTTAAGGACAAAGGCGTGGCGGCCGAAGACATCATGATCAATTACACGCCGTTCAGTCATTCCGACTGGCAGACGATCGTCTCCGACATCAAGGCCTTCGGTTCGGCGGGCAAGAAGACGGCGGTGGTTTCCACGATCAACGGCGACGCCAACGTGCCGTTCTACAAGGAGCTTGCGAACCAAGGCATCTCTGCCGAAGACATCCCGGTCGTCGCCTTCTCGGTGGGCGAAGAAGAGCTCGCCGGCATCGATACGGAGCCGCTCGTCGGCCATCTCGCCGCCTGGAACTACTTCCAGTCGGTCGACACGCCGCAAAACGGGGAGTTCATCGATAAGTGGCATGCCTTCATTGGCGATGACAAGCGCGTCACCAACGACCCGATGGAAGCTCATGTGATCGGCTTCAACCTCTGGGTCCAGGCGGTCGAGAAGGCCGGCACCACGGACACCGACGCCGTGATCGATGCTATCGTCGGGCTGGAGACGCCGAACCTCACCGGCGGCATCGCCAAGATGCTCCCCAACCATCACATCACCAAGCCTGTGCTGATCGGCGAGATCCAGGACGATGGCCAGTTTGAGGTGGTGTGGGAGACGGAAGAAACTGTACCGGGCGACGCCTGGTCCGATTTCCTGCCTGAATCCAAGATGATTGAGGCCGACTGGACCGCACCCATCAACTGCGGGAACTACAACACCGAAACGAAAACCTGTGGCGGCGGAAGCTGATTACATCCGGGGCGCGGCCGGTGCCGTGCCCCCACGGCTCCCGTCTGGCCGGCCATAGGCAGCAAACACATGCACCCACTCCGCTCGATTCAGAAGCTTCTCCTTGCGCTGGCGGTGTTCTGCGCCGTTTCCTCCAGTGCGTTCGCGCAGGCCGCCGATATCGAAGCGCTTGTAAAGGCCCTGCCGGAAGGCAGCTATTCCGACCGGGAGAAGGTGGTTTTCGATCTTGCCGCCACCGGCGATGAGCGCGTGGCGGGACTTTTGGGCGCCCTTGGCGAGGGCGACCTTTACGTGCGGCAGGCCGATGGCCGGGTGGTGACGGCGAGGCGCGCCGGCTCCGACTATACACTGAGGGATGCGCTTACCGGCGAGGAATTGGGCGCCGCCCCTTCCTCCGATATCGAAAAGATAAGGGTCAACAACCGGCTTCGCCGTGCAGTCAGCAGCGCCATGGGACAGCTGACGCTGATGAGCCCCGATGCAGCTGTACGGCTCGCGGCGGCGCAAAGCATGCTCAAGACCGCCGATCCGGAATCGCTGGATCTTCTGAATGAGGCGCTCGGCAAGGAGACGGACGCGCAGGTGAAACAGGCGATGGAGGTTGCCCGCGCGGCGATCGTGCTCAAGACCGAGGCTGACGCTGCGGGGAAGGCAGCCGCCATCAAGGCTCTGGCCGCGCACGGCAATCGCGAGACCCTCGCGATCCTCACCGGCGCTCTCACCACCGCATCGCCGGAGTTCGTGCCAGCAATCCAGCAGGGCATCGACCGGATCGAGGGGCGGCTTGCCATGTGGCACGGGCTGCAGAACGTCTGGTACGGCCTGTCGCTCGGTTCGGTTCTGCTTCTGGCGGCCATTGGCCTTGCCATCACCTTCGGCGTGATGGGCGACATCAACATGGCCCATGGCGAGATCGTCATGCTGGGCGCCTACACCACCTTCGCCGTGCAGCAAGTGATCCGCACATCTTTCCCTGGCCTGTTCGACTACTCACTGGCGATCGCCCTGCCGCTCGCCTTCCTCGTAGCCGCGGCGGTCGGCATCGCCATTGAGCGCGGCATCATCCGATGGCTCTATGGCAGACCGTTGGAAACGCTGCTCGCCACCTGGGGCCTAAGCCTAATCCTGCAACAGTCGGTGCGTACGATCTTCGGCCCCAACAATCGCGAGGTGGGCAACCCCTCCTGGATGTCCGGTGCCTTCGAACTGGGCAGCCTCTCGATCACTTGGAACCGGCTCTGGATCGTGGTTTTCGCACTCCTGGTCTTCGCCGTACTGCTCATTGTTTTGAACCGGACATCGCTCGGCCTCCAGATGCGCGCGGTAACGCAGAACCGGCGCATGGCCTCCTCCATGGGTATCCGTACGCCCTGGGTGGACGCCATGACCTTCGGGCTCGGTTCAGGCATTGCCGGCATGGCGGGCGTGGCACTCAGCCAGATCGATAACGTCTCGCCCAATCTCGGCCAGAGCTACATCATCGATTCTTTTATGGTCGTGGTCTTTGGCGGCGTGGGGAATCTCTGGGGCACGCTGGTCGGCGCCTTCACGCTCGGTATCGTCAACAAGTTCCTGGAACCCTATGCCGGCGCGGTGCTCGGCAAGATCCTGATCCTCGTCTTCATCATCCTCTTCATTCAGCGGCGCCCGCGCGGGCTCTTTGCCCTCAAGGGCCGGGCGGTGGAAGCATGATCACGAAGACCTTTCTGCGCGCGCTCGACGGCAAGGCCCG
>Ga0182749_1001885_pt1 | contig 15918 bp, 15 predicted proteins | sample eDN3rd37CKraftMG_FD_128875 | JGI IMG/M metagenome (GOLD analysis project Ga0182749, IMG submission 128875) | Enriched Miracle-Growth compost microbial communities from Emeryville, California, USA - eDNA 3rd pass 37_C Kraft MG (version 2) (version 2) ...
CATTTACAAGATCTGCCCTGCCGCGCTGTGGCGCGAAGCCGAACGCGCCGGCGTCTTTCGCGGCGCGCCCGTCGATCTCGCCGACGGCTTCATCCACTTCTCGACGGCGGCGCAGGTGGCGGAAACCGCGGCGAGACACTTCGCCGCGCAGGACGACCTGCTGCTGGTGCGCGTCGCGGCCGAAAAACTGGGCGCGGCTCTCGCCTGGGAGCCGTCGCGCGGCGGCGCGCTGTTTCCCCACCTCTACGGCCCGCTCGCCGTTACCGACGCCCACAAGGTCGAGCCGCTGCCGCTCGGGCCGGACGGGCGGCATCTGTTCCCGCCGCTCGAGCCTTGAGCCGCCGTCATTTTGCTCCGCGCCGGGAACGGCACACAGGGGGAGCGGGTTTACGGCGCAACGCAACAACAAGAAGAGGCGGAAATGTCGTTTCCTTTCAATGCGATTGATCCCTCTGCCATGCGCCAGCCGGCCCTCCCCGGCTGGGTTCCCGCCCTGCGCCGCTCGCGCGGCGCGCTGCGTTACCGGTGCCCGAAGACCGGAAGTTTCGTGCTGCTGACCGATCCTGTCGAACTCGCGCGGATGGCGTCACCGGCGGCGGCGCCGGTGCATTGCCCCGGCTGCGGCGATGCGCATTTCCTCGCCCTCGACGACCACCCCTCCACCCTTGCATCGCGCACCGTCGCCTGATCGGCGCGGAGTCCGGCTGGCCCGGTCCGCGCGCAATCCCCTAACACCTCAGTCCGCAGGGGCACTGGATTGCCCGCTTGCGCGGGCAATGACAGTTCCGCTTACGACAGTTCCGCTTACGCGTTCGCCAGGCGCGGCCGCGCGGTGAGCCGGCCGAGCGCATAGGCGCCCTCGCCGATCAGCGCCTGCACGCCCGAGACCACGATGAGGAACGCCGGGTACTCCCAGCCGCCGTTCGGGTAGGAGAACACGAAGCCGTTCGGCAAATGCACCTTCAGCGCGCCGAGCAGGACCGGCACGAGAACGAGCGCGACCGCGCGCACCTGCACGCCGAGGATCAGCATCGCACCGCCGACGAGTTCGGCGGCGACGACCGCATAGGCGGTCCAGCCGGGGAAGCCCTGCGCGGCGAAGAACTGCACCGTCGTCGGCATGCCGAGGGTGACGATCTTCCACAGCGCGTGGGCGACATACATGGAGCCGAGGGTCAGCCTTAGGGCCAGCCCGGCGAGTTCGATGCGATTGGCGTTCATGACTCTCTCCTGAGAATTGGGAATCCGTGCGGCACGGCCTGTCGCGTGCGTCGCTGGGCAGAGACCTAGACGCTGCACGAATGCAATGCGATAAGCATTTACGCCAATCGTATTTGCACGGGTGCAAATGCTCGCCTGGGACGACCTGCGCTTCGTGCTCGCCATCGCCCGCAACGGCAATCTGCGCGCGGCCGCGAGCGCGCTCGGCGTCAATCACTCCACGATGTTCCGCCGGCTCAACGCCGCCGAGGCTGCGATCGGCGCCAAGCTGTTCGAGCGCCTTGCCGCCGGCTACCGGCCGACCGACGCCGGCCGCCGCGTGATCGAGGCGGCCGAGCGCATGGAGACGGAGGCGCTGGCGCTCGACCGCGAGCTGACCGGCCGCGACACGCGGCTCACCGGCACGCTGCGCGTCACCGCCTCCGAGACCCTCGCCTTCGGCATGCTGACCGGCGAGATCGCGGTCTTCCGCGAGCGCCATCCCGGCATCGTGGTCGAGCTTCTCGTCGACAACCGCGTGCTCGATCTGTCGCGGCGCGAGGCCGATATCGCGCTGCGCGCGACGCGGCCGGCGCAGGGCGACCTGTTCGGCCGCAAGCTCGCCGATGTGCGCTGGTGCTTCTACGGCGCCGCCGCCCGCCTCAAAGGCGGCCGCGCACCGGCGTCGCGCCGCGACCTCGCGCGCCACGAGATCGTCCGCTGGGCCGAGGCGACGCAGCCGACCAAGGCCGCCGCCTGGCTGGCGAAGAACGTGCCCGACGCGCCGGTCGGCTATCGCACCGGCAGCCTGGTCAACCAGTTCATGGCGGCGAAGGCCGGGCTCGGCCTCGCCTTGCTGCCCTGCTACCTCGGCGACGCGGATGCGGCGCTGGCCCGCGTCGGCCCGCCCCTCACCGACCTCACGACCGAGCTCTGGCTCGTCACCCACCGCTCGCTCAAGGACACCGCCCGCATCCGCGCCTTCATGGAGGTGGTCGGCGGCGGGCTGTCACGCCGGCTCGCGGCGATTTCACGCAGGCCGCCGAGTTCCCGTTAACCGTTCGCTAACCATGCACCGGGCAAAACTTGCCTAGAGGGCAAGGGGCCTGCATGAGCGACGTGACCGCCGCCCCGACCGGGGCTGTCGGCGGATTGAAACTTCCTGCAATCGGTGACGTCGGCGCTTTCTTCAAGCGCGGCGACATTGCGCTTGCGATCGGCGTGCTCACCATCCTGGTGGTGCTGATCCTGCCGCTGCCGCCGCTGCTGCTCGACTTCGCGCTCGCCGTCTCGATCATCTTCTCGGTGCTGATCCTGATGACGGCGCTGTTCATCCACACGCCGCTCGAATTCTCCGCCTTTCCGACCGTGCTGCTGATCGCGACCATGCTCAGGCTCGCGCTCAACCTCGCCTCGACGCGCCTGATCCTGTCACGCGGTCATGAAGGCACCGACGCCGCCGGCCACGTCATCGAGGCCTTCGGCAACTTCGTGATGAGCGGCAACTTCGTCATCGGCATCATCGTCTTCATCATCCTGGTGATCGTGAACTTCGTCGTCATCACCAAGGGTTCGGGACGCATCGCCGAGGTCGCCGCGCGCTTCCACCTCGACGCCATGCCGGGCAAGCAGATGGCGATCGACGCCGAGCTGTCGACCGGCGCCATCGACGAGAAGGAGGCGCGCCGCCGCCGCCAGAAGCTCGAGGACGAAGGCGGCTTCTTCGGCGCCATGGACGGCGCCTCCAAGTTCGTGCGCGGCGACGCCATCGCCGGCCTGCTGGTGACCTTCATCAACATCATCGGCGGCATGATCATCGGCATCGCGCAGCAGGGCCTCACCTTCGCCGACGCCGCGCATTCCTACACCGTGCTGACCGTCGGTGACGGCCTCGTCACGCAGGTGCCGGCGCTGATCGTGTCGACGGCGGCCGGCCTGCTCGTATCGAAGGCCGGCGTCTCCGGCTCCGCCGACAAGGCGTTGCTGACGCAGCTCTCCGGCTATCCCAAGGCGCTCGGCATGGCCGGCGGCGTCATGCTGATGATGGCGCTGCTGCCCGGCATCCCGATGATCCCGTTCCTCGCGCTCGGCGGCGGCGCCGCCGCGCTCGCCTTCATCGTCGACAAGCGCAACAAGCTCACGGCGACCGAAGCCAAGGCGGAAGAGGTCAAGTCGACGGAGCAGAAGGAAGAGCCGATCTCCAGCGCGCTCAAGATCGACGACCTCAAGGTCGAGATCGGCTACAGCCTGCTGCCGCTCGTCAACGCGCCCGACGGCACCGACCGCCTCACCGAGCAGATCAAGGCGCTGCGCCGCTCGCTCGCCGCCGAGATGGGCTTCGTCATGCCGGCGGTGCGCATCCTCGACAACGTGCAGCTCGATTCGAACGCCTATGTCATCCGCATCAAGGAAGTGGAGGCCGGCAGCGGCAAGGTCTGGACCGGCCAGTACATGGTCATGGACCCCGCCGGCGGCCAGGTGAACCTGCCCGGCACGCACACGACCGAGCCGACCTTCGGCCTGCCGGCGACCTGGATCGACGCCTCGCTGAAGGAGCAGGCCTCGATGCAGGGCTACACCGTCGTCGATGCGGCGACCGTGCTGTCGACGCACCTGACCGAGCTGCTCAAGGGCAACATGGCGGAGCTGTTGTCCTATGGCGAAGTGCAGAAGCTGCTCAAGGAACTGCCGAAGGAGCAAAGCGAGCTGTTGAAGGAGATCGTGCCGGCGCAGATCACGAGCTCCGGCATCCAGCGCGTGCTGCAGCTTCTCCTCTCCGAGCGCGTCTCGATCCGCGATCTCGCCACCATCCTCGAGGGCATCGCCGAAGGCATCACCGGCTCGCGCAATCCGGTGGCGCTGACCGAGCACGTGCGCCAGCGCCTGTCGCGGCAGATCTGCGCGCAGCACACGAGCCCGTCGGGCTATCTGCCGCTGATCGCGCTGTCGGCGCCGTGGGAGCAGGCCTTCGCCGAGTCGCTGATCGGCCAGGGCGACGAGCGCCAGCTCGCGATGCAGCCCTCGAAGCTGTCGGAATTCATCATGGTCGTGCGCGAGCGCTTCGAGCAGGCGGCGCGCGAGGGCGAGGCGCCGGTGCTCGTCACCTCGACCGGCATCCGCCCGTTCGTGCGCAACATCGTCGAGCGCTTCCGCGCGCAGACGCCGGTCCTGTCGCAGGCGGAGATCCACCCGCGCGTGCGGCTGAAGACGGTCGGCAGCGTCTGAGCGGCCCCGCGCCGACATTTTGAATTTTTCCGCCGCCGCGGAACCCCGACATTTGCGCGCGCTTAACGGCATGGGCGGCCGTTTTGCGAGTGTCATGATCCTTCATCGTCGACAGCTCCTCGCCTCCGCCGCCTGCATTGCCGGCAGCACCATGCTCGCCCGCGCGAGCGTCATCCGCGGCAGCCTGCCGTGGCGTCCCAATGCCGGCGCGCCGCCGACGCAGGTGCGCCCCGGCCCCTGGCTCTTCTTCACCGCGGGCGAGGCCGCCGCGGTCGAGGCGCTCGCCGACCGCATCATCCCGCCCGATCCGCGCGCACCCGGCGGCAAGGACTCCGGCTGCGCCGTCTATCTCGACCGTCAGCTCGCCGGCCCCTACGGCCGCGCCGAGGGCGACTACAACGCGGGCCCGTTCATGCCCGGACTGCCCAATCAGGGACGCCAGTCCGCCAACGGGCCGGCGAAGCAGTATCGCGACTGGCTCGCGGCGCTCGACACGTATTGTCTCGCGCATCGCGGCAACAAGCACTTCGTCGAGCTCAACGATACGGAGAAGGACGACCTCCTGCACCAGCTCGAGGACGGCAAGGCGAAGCTCGAAGGCGCCGACGGCAAGAAGTTCGTCGAGCAGATCGTCAAGGATCTGCAGATGGGCTTCTTCGCCGACCCGATCTACGGCGGCAATCGCGACATGGCGGCGTGGAAGATGATCGGCTTCCCCGGCACACGCTACAACTATCTCGACTGGATCGACCGCCACAACGAACGCTTCCCGCTGCCGCCCGTCAGTCTCGCCGGGCGCGGCGAATGGACGCCGAAAGCAGGGTGACGGCGATGGCGACGACGCTGCCGAAAAAGGACGTGGTCATCATCGGGCTCGGCTGGACCGGCTCGATCCTCGCCAACGAGCTCACCGACGAAGGCCTCGACGTCATCGCCATCGAGCGCGGGCCGTGGCGCGACATGGCGACCGATTACCCACCGAACTACGCGCAGGACGAACTGCGCTATCGCATCCGCCACGAACTGTTCCTGCGGCCGGACCAGACGACCTTCACCTTCCGCAACAAAATGGACCAGACGGCGCTGCCGATCCGCACCTGGGGCGCGTTCATGCCGCCCAACGGCGTCGGCGGCGGCGGCGTGCACTGGAACGCCGAGACCTGGCGCTTCCTGCCGAGCGACTTCGTGCTCCGGACGCACCTGACGCAACGCTACGGCGCCGGCTTCCTGCCGGGCGACATGACGATCCAGGACTGGGGCGTCACCTATGACGACCTCGAGCCGCATTACGACCAGTTCGAATATCTGTGCGGCACTTGCGGCGCCGCCGGCAATCTCAAGGGCAAGATCCAGGAGGGCGGCAATCCGTTCGAGGGGCCGCGCTCGCGCCCCTACCCCAACCCGCCGCAGAAGCAGGGCTTCGGCCACATGCTGTGGGCGAAGGCGGCGGCCGGGCTCGGCTACAAGCCCTTCCCCCAACCTTCAGGCAACATGTCGCAGGCCTATATCAATCCGCTCGGCGTGCGCCAGGGGCCGTGCACCTATTGCGGCTACTGCGAATGGTTCGGCTGCGGCAACTATTCGAAGGCGAGCCCGCAGACGACGGTGCTCCCGGTCCTGCTGCGCAAGTCCAATTTCTCGCTGCGCGACAACAGCGAGGTGACGCGCATCGACACCGACGGCTCCGGCAAGCGCGCGACCGGCGTCACCTTCGTCGACACCAGCGGCAACGAATGGCAGCAGCCGGCCGACCTCGTCGTGCTGTGCGCCTACGCGATGTTCAACGTGCAGCTCCTGCTGCTGTCGAAGATCGGCCAGCCTTACGATCCGGTGGCGAACACCGGCGTCATCGGCCGCAACTTCACGCACCAGTGCATGTCGAGCGTGAACGGCTTCTTCGACAAGACCAAATTCAATTTCAACCCGTTCATCGCCTCCGGCGCGATCGGCATGTGCATCGACGACTTCAACGGCGACAATATCGACCACGGCCCGCTCGGCTTCGTCGGCGGCGGCTATCTCGGCCAGGTGCAGACCAACGGCCGGCCGATCGAGACGTCGGCGGTGCCGAAGGGCACGCCGAAATGGGGCGCCGCGTGGAAGAAGAACGTCGCCGACTATTACCTGAGCAATCTCAAGGGCGGCTCGATCCACGGCAGCATGTACAGCTATCGCGACGTCTATCTCGACCTCGACCCGACCTACAAGGATCGCTTCGGCCGGCCGCTGATGCGCATGACCATCGATTTCCACGACAACGAACTGAAGGCGGCCGCCTACATGACCGACAAATACGCCGAGATCGTCAAGGCGATGGGCGCCAGCATCGTCGAGAAGGAGCCGCGCAAGGGGCCCTACGACATCACCAAGTACCAGACCACGCATTTGAACGGCGGCGCGATCATGGGCAGCGACCCGAAGACGAGCGCGCTCAACCGCTATCTGCAGAGCTGGGACGTGCCGAACCTGTTCGTGATGGGCGCCTCGGCCTTTCCGCAGAACGCCGGCTACAACCCGACCGGCACGGTCGGCGCGCTGGCCTACTGGGCGGCCAAGGCGATCCGCGAGCAGTACCTCAAGAACCCGGGGCCCCTGGTCCATGCCTAGGCCGTCGACCATCGCCGCCGCAGGGCTTGCGGCCGCCGCCCTCTTTGCCGCCGCGCCGCTCGCCGCGCGCGACAGCAACCTGCAGGACTTCGCGCAGATCGAGCGCGGCCGCACGCTCGCGACGCTCGCCGACTGCGTCGCCTGCCACACGCAGAAAGAAGGCGGCAAGCCGTTCGCCGGCGGCCGGCCGATCGAGACGCCGTTCGGCGTCATCGTCTCGCCCAACATCACGCCCGATGCCGAGACCGGCATCGGCAACTGGAGCGACGAGGACTTCGACAACGCGGTGCGGCGCGGCATCCGCCGCGACGGCGCGCGGCTCTATCCGGCGATGCCGTACCCCTATTACACGAAGATGTCGCGCAGCGACGTGCGCGCGATCCGCGCCTATCTCGCGACCGTGCCGGCCGTGCGGAACGAGGTGCATGCCAACCAGCTGCCGTTCCCGTTCAGCATCCGCTGGTCGATGCACGCCTGGGACTGGCTGTTCTTCACGCCCGGCGAATTCAAGCCCGAGCCGGACAAGTCGGCGGAGTGGAACCGCGGCGCCTTCCTGGTGACCGGGCCCGGCCATTGCGGCGCCTGCCACACGCCGAAGAATTTTCTCGGCGGCGACAACACCTCGCAGGCGCTACAGGGCGGCCAGGTGCAGGGCTGGTTCGCGCCCGACATCACCGGCGACAGGACGCGCGGCGTCGGATCGATGTCGGTCGAGGACATCGTCGCGCTTTTGAAAACCGGCCACAACGCCGTCACCGCGGTCACCGGCCCGATGGGCGAGGAGGTCGCCGACGCGAGCGCGCATTTCAGCGACGAGGACCTCAAGGCCATCGCCACCTATCTGCGCACCGTGCCGGCCGGCAGCGGCGCGCCGCCGACGCCGGTCGCCGCGTCCGATCCGCAGATGCAGGCGGGCCAGGCGATCTACCGCGACACGTGCTCGGCCTGCCACGCCATCGACGGCACCGGCGTGCCGCATCTCTTCCCCTCGCTCGCCAAGGCGCCGCAGGTGCGCGCGCAGGATCCGACCTCCGCGATCCGCATCGTGCTGCGCGGCGCCCGCAGCGTGGCGACCGACAGCGAGCCGACCGCGCCGGCGATGCCGTCCTACGCCTGGCAGCTCAACGACGCGCAGATCGCCGCCGTGCTCACTTACGTCCGCAACAGTTGGGGCGGCGCGGCCGCGGCGGTGTCGGAAGGCGACGTCCACAAGCAGCGGCAGGACGTCGCCGATCGCACGGACTGACAACACGCAACGGAAGGAGACCGGTCATGAAGGCACTCATCCTCGGTGCGGCACTGATCCTCGCGGCGACGCCGGCCTTGGCGCAGAACCAGCCGACGACGAACGCGCAGACGGCGCCGAACAACATCAACCATGCGCCGAAGGGCGTGCCCGGCTATCGCTCGGGCGCCGAGAGCCAGCCGGCGGCGCGTGGGGCAGCCGCGCACATCGTCGGCCGGTCGCGCTATTGCGCCCAGGAGACGCCGCAGAGCCTGCGCTGCAGGTACCGCACGATGGCCTCGTGCCAGAAGGCGGGCCGCGCGAAGAATCTGTCCTGCGTCGAGAATCCGCGCATGGCGGTCGGCACCGCGCCGCGGCGCTGACGCCAAAGACGGCGCGGGCGGCATGCAGCGTGCGCCCGCGAATCGTATCGTTCGCGATGAAATGCGCGTGCAGCCGGTGCCACGCCGGCTGCACGCAGAAGGCTATTCGTCGCCGCGCAGGCCGGGCGTGCCGCCCTCGCCGAGGCCGCCGATATGCGCCTGGGTATAGCGCTCGAGGCCGATGCGGCCGATGAGGTCGAGCTGCGTCTCGAGGAAATCGATGTGGCCTTCCTCGTCGGCCATCAATTGCTCGAACAGCTCGCGCGAGGGATTGTCCTTCACCTCGATGCAATAGGCGGCCGCTTCCTGATACAGCGCGCGGGCGCCGATCTCGGCCGCGAGATCGGCCTCGATCACTTCCTTGACCGTCTCGCCGATGCGCAACGGGTCGAGCACCTGCATGTTGGGGAAGCCCTCGAGGAAGAGGATGCGGTCGACGAAACGGTCGGCGTGACGCATCTCCTCGATCGACTCCTCGCGCCACTTCTTGGCGAGGCCATTGAGCCCCCAGTTGTCGAGCAGCCGGAAATGCAGCCAGTACTGGTTGATTGCGGTGAGCTCGCTCCGCAGCCCCTTGTTGAGATACTCGATGACCTTGGCATCGCCCTTCATGGAAACACTCCTGAGACGGGAAATTTATTCGGCAGCGATCAGGTAAGGCGTGTCGGCAGGCCCGGTTCCATCGACCTCGTGCGCCGGGCAGCCGGCGCAGCCGACGTTGCAGTTTTCCAGATGAACACGGTCGACGAGCGCCCGCACGGTCTGGACGCAGCGGCCGCAGCGCGGCGCGCAGCCGAGACAGCGATAGGCCTGACCGGCCGAGCGCGGCCGTCCGCCCGCCTCGCTCCTGAGCGATTCGAGAATCTGAGCCTCGGTCAACACGTTGCAGGAGCAGACAATCACCAGCGGGCCACCTTAGAATGAGTAAAAACTACTGTGATTTCAAATACTTATAATCATCGTGAGCAAGGCGGGCAATACTGTATTGATGCGGAGGCGGCGCGACGGGATGGCGCGCGGCACATCTGCGCGCCCGACGCGCGCCCCGCAACCGAGGCGCATTTGGCTGCCGCCTGGCCCACCCGCGCGTGAGCCGGCGGTTAACCCCAGGGGCCGAGCACAGGCCCAGCGCCCTTTCAAACGCCCGATTCCGACCCCATATAGGGAGTGTTCATTCATCCTCGGATGATTGTGGCTGTGCTAGAGTTTGATGTGGCTGTGCTGGAGTTTGAAATGCAGAAATTCGACTACGCCTCACCCGCCGAGCTGTTTCCCTCACGCAACCGCAAGGTGGCGAGCAAGGTGAAATACCGCCGCTTCGATAACGCGGCCGACGCGATCCGCTATGCGATGGAAGAGCTGCCCGAGCCGCTGCTGCTCGGCGCCTGCATCGAGATCAACGAGCGTCGCCTCGGCCATCAGGAAATCCGCGCGCTCTATGCGAGCGACGCCTATCCGCTGAAGAAGAAGCAGGCCGCCTGACGCAGACGCAGGCCGCCTCGCTCCGGCGTCCAAATGACGCCCTCTTGCTGTCAATTCCCAACGCGCGAATGACCAAATTGTGCCGGTGGCGCGCCGCTTTTGCGGCGGCCGCTCGCGCCGTTTCACGTCTTATCAACGAACCGTGAGAGCCCCTGAGGAACACGCGGGCCGATCCCCACGTTGGGAGGGTCGGAACACGCGTTGAACCTTTTCCCGAGGCCGGCCGACCTACGGTCAACCTTGGAGGGCGTCATGAACTGGTCGATCTACACTGCCGATCGCGCCACCCACCTGAAGATCGTGGTGGTCGGGCTTGCTGCCGCGCTGCTGATCGCCGTCATCGGCATCTCCGCGCGCGAGCTCAATCTCGGCACCGATATCCTGACCGCCCAGGGTCCGACCGTGATCAAGGCCGGCGGGCCAGTCGTGATGACCGACCGCGCCGGTCCGACGATCCACTGAAGCCGTTTCGTTTGAACCTCACCTTGATACGCGCCGCATTTGCGGCGCGTTTTTTTGTCACAAGCCTCGAATCGTCACCTCTGCTAACTGGCGGGACATGGTTCGACGCCGCCTGACGCCTCTCCTCTTTCTCGTTGCCGCCACCCTGACCGCCACGGCCGCTGCGCTGGCCCAGTCTGCTCCGGACGAGGCGGCGATGGCCGCGTACCGGGCGAAGCTCGCCGCCTGGGAGCGGGTGCATGGACCCTATGCCCGCGTCGCCGACGCCTATTGGGATGCCGTCGCCGACAAGCGGCGGGTGCGCAATGCCAAGCGGCGGGCGCGCGAACCGATCGGGCCTGGCGACTACGTGCTGACCCAGCCGCCGGTGTACAGCGGGCCGCCGCGGCCGCTCGATCCGTCGGCGCCGCCGCCGCCGGAGCGGGCGCCGATCCCGACGGTCGCCGATTTCCTCAAGGCCGCCGCCGACGAGTTCGGCTTCGTTCCCGACCTGCCGCACAACGACAGCGAGTTCAAACGGGCCTATGCCATGGCCGCCTCGGCCGCCGGGCTGACCCGCGACCAGGTGGTCGGCATCTACGCCTTCGAGACCGGCGGCAACGGCCGTTACGACACGCAGGCCGGCGTCACGCCGACCCGGCCGCGGCCGATCTCGCCGGCGGTCGGCTACAATCAGTTGCTGTCCACCAACACCGTGTCGCTGCTCGCCGAATTCGGCGACCGCTATCTTGCCGCGCTGCACCAGAAGGCGGTGATGCTGCGCGGCGAGAAGAGGCAGTCGTTCGAGCGCAAGATCGCGGCGCTCAAGCGCATGATCGCCTATTCCCGCTCGGTGCCGCCGCGCTGGAGCGAATACGACAAGCTCGCCAAGACCACACGCGGCGGTTGGGGCGTGCACGCCGCCGTGCTCGACATCGATATCGGCCCGCTCCTGCAGGTGCAGAAGCTGGTCAACTCGGTGCGGTTCGCGCGCGCCAAGGGCTTCACCGCGCCGCTCTCCGCCGCCGAGCTCGAATTGATGAATCTGACCGGCGACGGCAACGGCATCGACATGGTGACGATGCCGCAGGCCCTGCGCGAGCGGGTGCCGACCGCGAACTTCTTCCAGCCGCACGGTTACTGGCGCAATCCCATCGCCCGCCGCACGGGCGTCGTCGCCGGCCTCGTCGCCGAGATCGCCACGACCATGCAGCGCGAGGCGCAGTCGCCCGGGGCGAAGGACTTGGCCGCGGCGTTCTGATCGCCTATTCCGCTCGCGCGTGCCGGAACTGCGGCCGGCGCTGCACCATCGGCGTCGAACCGATGCTATGATGCGCGTACGATTGCTGTCGGGGAGCCCGCACCTTTGTCTGAGCCCATTGATTTGTCCGAGCCCGTTGAAGCCTGCACACCCGTCCCCGGCGGCCTCTCCGGTTACCGCCTGCTCGCCGACCCCCGCTACAACAAGGGCACCGCCTTCACCGAGCAGGAGCGCGACGCCCTCGGCCTGCACGGCCTCCTGCCGCCGCGTGTCGCCGCCATCGACGAGCAGGTGACGCGCCGGCTCGCCGCCTTCCGCGAATTCGCCACCGACCTCGAGCGCTACGCCTTCCTGCGCGATCTGCAGGACACCAACGAGACCTTGTTCTACGCGCTGCTGGCGCAGAACCTCGAAGAGCTCCTGCCGATCGTCTACACGCCGACGGTCGGCGCCGGCTGCCGCTCCTTCAGCCGCCTGTTCCGCAAGCCGCGCGGGCTGTTCCTGTCGCTGCCGCGCAAGGGCACGCTGCGCCAGATCCTGGCCAATCCGCTGTTCGACAGGACCGAGGTGATCGTCGTCACCGACGGCGAGCGCATCCTCGGCCTCGGCGACCAGGGCGCCGGCGGCATGGGCATCCCGATCGGCAAGCTCGCGCTCTACACCGCCTGCGGCGGCATCGATCCGGCCGCGACGCTGCCGGTACTGCTCGACGTCGGCACCGACAATGCCGAGAACCTGCGCGATCCGCTTTATGTCGGATGGAATCACGCGCGCGTGCGCGGGCAGGAGTACGACGACTTCGTCGAGGAGTTCGTCAGCGCCGTGACCGAGCGCTGGCCGCATGTGCTGCTGCAGTGGGAAGACTTCGCCAAGGGCAACGCCAACCGCCTGCTCGAGCGCTACCGCGACCGTCTGTGCACCTTCAACGACGACATCCAGGGCACGGCGGCGGTGGCGACCGGCACGCTGCTCTCCGCCATCAACGTCACCGGCCTGCCGCTGAAAGAGCAGCGCATCGCCATCTTCGGCGCCGGCTCGGCCGGCTGCGGCATCGCCAAGCTGTTGCTCGCGGCGATGGTCTCCGACGGTCTCGACGAGCGGGAAGCGGCGCGCCGCTTCTATCTCATCGACCGTGACGGTCTGCTCGTCGAAGGCATGGGCGGCCTTGCCGAATTCCAGAAGCCGTTCGTGCAGCCGCGCGCCGCGGTCGCGAACTGGGGCTCCGGCGACCTCGTCTCTTTGCTCGACGTGATCGAGCACGGCAAGCCGACGGCGCTCATCGGCGTGTCCGGTCAGCCCGGCGCCTTCAGCGAGCAGGCGGTGCGGGCGATGGCGGCAAAGCACGCGCGCCCGATCATCTTCCCCCTGTCCAACCCGGTCTCCTGCGCCGAGGCGGCGCCGGCCGACATCGACCGCTGGAGCGAAGGCCGCGCCATCGTCGGCGCCGGCAGCCCGTTCCCACCGCTGATGCGGCGCGGCACGAGCTTCACCGTCGACCAGACCAACAACTCCTACATCTTCCCCGGCGTCGGTCTCGGCGCCATCGCGACGCATGCGCGGCGCATCAGCGACACGATGTTCATGGCGGCGGCGCGCGCGCTCGCCGAACTGTCGCCGGCGCGGCGCGACCCCGAGGCGAACCTGCTGCCGCGGGTCACGGCGCTGCGCGAGGTGGCGATCGCGGTCGCCATCGCGGTCGGCAAGCAGGCCTGCGCCGAGGGGCTGACCTCAGGCGTCAGCGCCGACGGCGTCGAAGCCGCGGTGAAGGCGAAGATGTGGACGCCGCGCTACCTGACCTATTGCCTCGGCAGCGCGCGCTGAGCCGCAAACGACAACGGCGCCGTCGCTGACGGCGCCGCCCATCGGCAATCCGGATCGAAGATCCCTACGCCCGCGCCCCGCCGGCCGAGTAGCGCATGGCGGCGATGCGGTCGAGCTCGGCCTGTTCGCGCGCGCTCGCCTCCGCCTTCTCGCGCGCCTGGTCGCGCTCGTCGAGCATCTCGACCTTCTTGAGCTCCTCGAAGGCCTCGCCGAGCGCGGCTTGCGCGTCGTCGAGCTGCGCCTTGAGCTCGGCGGTCGAGCGCTTGAGGTTCTCGCGGCGGGTGATCGCCGCCTTGGCGTAGGTCGGATAGGCGAAATGGGCGGGGTCGTGGATGCCGGCGCGGTCCTGCTCGACCTTGATCTCGCGGTCGAGCTCGGTGGCGATGCGATCGAACTCGGCGATCATGGCCTCGATCTGCGCCACCTTGCGCCGCTTCTCGTCGACCTGAAACTTCTTCAGGCGGATGAGGGTTTCGCGTGACTTCATCGACTGGATACTCCCCAGAAGTCCCGTAGTTGCGCCCGCAAGCGGCCATGCCGGCTTGCGCCCGCGCGGGCGGCCCGGACCAATTCGGCTCGACTGTGGCGCAATAACGTTAGTTTTCGGTTTCCACCGCCCCTTCACCCACAGCCGCGGAGCGCGCCGCGGGCGGCAACCTGCCGCAGGCCGGTGGTTAACGGAGGATGAAATCGGCGGCGGCGCGGCGGCCGGTCACGACGAAGGGTCGGCCGCCGGGGCGCCCTCGCCCACGATCGCCGCCAGCCGCGCATAGCCCTCGGCGAGCGTGGTCGCTTCTTCCTTGCGCTGGCCGAGGAAGTCCTCGAGCGGCTTGTGCAGGGCGATCGCCTCGTCGACCTCGGCGCTCGAGCCGGCGCGGTAGGCGCCGAGCCGGATCAGCTCCTCCATGTCGGAATAGGTCGCCATCACCTGGCGCGCGCGGCCGATCACCGGCACGAAGTCGGGATCGGCGGCGCGCGGCATGGTGCGCGAGATCGACTTGAGGATGTTGATCGCCGGATAGCGGCCGCGCTCGGCGATGGCGCGCTCCATGACGATGTGGCCGTCGAGGATGCCGCGCACCGCGTCGGCGACCGGCTCGTTGTGGTCGTCGCCGTCGACCAGCACGGTGAAGATGCCAGTGATGGTGCCCTCCTCGATGCCCGGTCCGGCGCGCTCGAGCAGCCGCGGCAGTTCGGTGAAGACGGTCGGCGTGTAGCCCTTGGCGGTCGGCGGCTCGCCGGCCGAGAGGCCGATCTCGCGCTGCGCCATGGCGAAGCGGGTGACCGAGTCCATCAGCACCAGCACGTCCTTGTGCATGTCGCGGAAGGATTCGGCGATGGCCAGCGTCAGGTAGGCGGCCTGGCGGCGCATCAAGGCGGGCTCGTCCGAGGTCGAGACCACGACCACCGAGCGGGCGAGACCGGCCGGGCCGAGGTCGTCCTGCAAGAACTCCTGCACCTCGCGGCCGCGTTCGCCGACGAGGCCGATGACCGAGACGTCGGCGGCGACGTTGCGCGCCATCATCGACAGCAGCACCGACTTGCCGACGCCGGAGCCGGCGAAGATGCCCATGCGCTGGCCTCGGCAGCAGGTGACGAAGGTGTTGAGCGCGCGCACGCCGAGGTCGAGCGGCGCGCCGACCCTGCGGCGGGCATGCGCCGGCGGCGGCGAGGAGCGGAACGGATAGGGCGCCGGGCCCGGCGGCAGCGGTCCGAGCCCGTCGATCGGCTCGCCGAGCGCGTTGACGACGCGGCCGAGCCAGGCCTCCGACGGTCGCACGGCAGCCGAGGCGGCAGCCACCATGGCGCGGCAGCCGCGGCGGACGCCGTCGAGCGCCGCGAAGGGCATGGCCAGCGCATGGCCTTCGGAGAAGCCGACCACCTCGCAGGGGATGCCCCGGCCCGGCCCGGTCTCGATCGTCAGCCGCGCGCCGACCGACATTGCATGGATCGGCCCGGCGATCTCGACCATCAGGCCGCGCACGCCGACGACGCGGCCGTAGATCTCGACGCCGTCGAGGTCGCCGATCTGCTCGGCCAGGGCTTTCATGGGGCCAAGGCCCCGGCGCGGTAAGGCAGGCCGCCCCGCGCCCCGGGAAGAAGGTGAACAGCGGGGAAAGGCCATAAACCGGGCCTTAGGCTTACCGCTGCTGTTCCGCCTTTAACCGGTTGTTTACCCGCGTCGTTAATCATTGCGTCATCGTCCATGGGACACACGGCCGGGTTTCGAATCGCCCGGCCCGGACGATCTGGGCGATCCTGAGCCGGTCCAC
>Ga0182749_1001890_pt1 | contig 15894 bp, 15 predicted proteins | sample eDN3rd37CKraftMG_FD_128875 | JGI IMG/M metagenome (GOLD analysis project Ga0182749, IMG submission 128875) | Enriched Miracle-Growth compost microbial communities from Emeryville, California, USA - eDNA 3rd pass 37_C Kraft MG (version 2) (version 2) ...
CGACGAGCGTGAAGTCGCGCGGATCATAGCCCCGGTTGAGCGAAACAAGCTTCAGCGCGTTGACCATATTGGCGTTGGCGATACGGACGATGCCGCGCGCCGCCTCGATCGGCGTGGAGCCCAGCTTTTCCGCCAGCTCGCCCAGTGCCTTGTCGACGGCCGCCATATCCGCCACCACCGAGCCGCCGCAGAAATAATCGCGGTTGATGCGGCCGAGCGCCAGATTCGCGTCGGTGGTCGTTGCGCTGGTGCCGCCGCGCCCATAGGCGGCCGGGCCAGGCATGGCGCCCGCCGATTGCGGCCCCACATGGAGCTTGGCGAAATCGTCTACCCACGCAATGGAGCCGCCGCCATTGCCGATCTCCACCAGATCGACCACCGGCACCATGATCGGATAGCCGGCGCTTTTCCGGTCGCGCTCGATCCAGTAGTCGGTCTTGATGCGTACCTGCCCGTTCTCGATCAGCGAGCATTTCGCCGTCGTGCCGCCGATGTCGAGCGCAAGAATGTTCGGCTCGCCGATGATGCGGCCGAGCTCCGCCGCGCCCCAGAAGCCGGAAGCCGGACCCGATTCCACCATGGTGATGGGAATGGCCTTGGTGGATTGCAGCGAGTCGACGCCGCAATTGGACTGCATGATGTAGAGCCCGCCGTGATAGCCGCCGCGCTTCAGCCCTTCCTCCAGCCGGCCGAGATAGCGCTCTGCCGTAGGCTGCACATAGGCCGACAGGACGGCCGTGCTGGTGCGCTCGTATTCGCGCCATTCGCGCGTGATCTGGTGCGAGGCGACGACCGAGACCTCGGGCCAGAGCTCGCGGACGGCCGCCGCCACCTTCTGCTCATGAGCCGGATTTGCGTAGGCATGGATCAGGCAGATGGCGATGGCCTCGATGCCCTCGCGCTTGAAATCCTCTACAATCGCCGGAAGATCCGAAAGATCGAGCGGCTCCGTCTCGTTGCCGCGGTAGTCCATGCGCCCCGGCACCTCGCGGCGCAGATAGCGCTCCACGAAGGGCTGGGGCTTCTCATAGGAAAGGTTGAAGAAGTCCGGCCGGTTGCCGCGCGCGATCTCCAGCACGTCGCGAAAACCCTTCGTCGTGATCAGCGCCGTGCGCGCACCCTTGCGCTCCGTGAGCGCGTTGATCACCACCGTCGTGCCATGGGCGAAAAAGTTGGCCTCCGCGAGGTCGATGCCGCCCTTCCTGAGGACGTTCAGGACGCCTTCCTCGAAATTGGGGGGCGTGGTGTCGGATTTCTCCGTCCGTATCGTCTGCCGGCCCGTCCTCTTGTCGGTCTCGAAATAGACGAGGTCGGTGAAGGTCCCCCCGACATCCGTGGCAATGCGCCTGATCGCTTCGCTCATGATTATCCTTCAGGTCTCCCGCTCGCCCCAGCCTCCCGCAATGCGGAGAAGCTGGAGCCAGCATCTTGTCGACAATCTGCCGACAGGTCAACCGGGTCCAAGTTTCTTGTCGACAAACTAAATACAAAATTCTAAAGCTTGGGAGACACCCTGCTTTGACGAAAAGAGGACCGAATGCAAAAGAGTGACTTCCGCGGCATCCTCCCCGCGATCACCACCAAGATGACGCCCGACCAGGAAGTCGATCTCGCCGGCGTGCGGGCGGACGTGACCTTCCAGATCGAGGCAGGGGTGGATGCCATCGTCCTCTGCGGCTCTCTCGGCGAAGCCTCGAGCCTCACGCGCGAGGAGAAGATCTCCATCGCCAAGGCCGCGAAGGAGGAGGCGAGGGGGCGCGTGCCGATCGTGCTCACCATCGCGGAGGATTCCACCGCTGCCGGCGCCGCGCTTGCCACAGAAGCCGAGAAGATCGGCGTCGACGGCCTCATGGTCCTGCCCGCCATGCGCTACCTTGCCGATGATCGCGAGGTGGTGGTGCATTACCGCGCCGTGGCCGCGGCCTCGAAGCTCCCCATCATCATCTACAACAACCCGCTCGCCTATGGCATCAACATCACCACCGGGATGCTGCAGGAAATGGCCGACGAGCCGAAATTCGTCGCCATCAAGGAATCGACCGGCGACACCCGTCGCATCAACGAGACGATCAACGCGCTGGGCGACCGCTACCAGTTGCTCACCGGCGTGGACGATCTGGCGCTGGAAAGCCTGATCCTCGGCTGCTCGGGCTGGATCGCCGGCCTTGTGGTCGCTTTCCCGAAGGAGACGGTCGCGATCTACAAACTGGTGCAGGAGGGCCGCATCAAGGAGGCGCTGGAGATCTACCGCTGGTTCCTGCCGCTGCTGCACCTCGATATCGGACCGAAATTCGTCCAGAAGATCAAGCTTTGCGAGCACATCGTGCGCGGCACTTCGCCCGCGGTGCGCCAGCCGCGCCTGTCGCTGATCGGTGCGGAGGAGGCCGAGGTCCGCGCCATCGTCGAGACCGGGCTCAAGAACCGCCCGGACCTGAGCAAGTACGGGTTTTGAGGTCCGCTTGCATTAGAGTAGGATCGCGTGCAACTAGGGGCGGGGGCCGAAGGTCGTCGCCCTTCTTTTTTGACAATCAGCAGGAGCACGGAGCAGAAATGTCGATCGAGCGCATCGAAGTTGGTCCCCGCATGAGCCAGGCCGTTATCCACGGCGATACCGTTTATCTTGCGGGCATCGTCGCCGACCGGCGCGCTGGCACGTCCGTCGCGGATCAGACGACACAGGTGCTCCAGCGCATCGACGATCTGCTCGCCAAAGCGGGGACGGACAAGTCGAAGCTGCTCAAGGCCAATATCTGGCTGCGCGACATCGCGACCTTCGACGAGATGAACTCGGTCTGGGACAAGTGGGTCTCCGCCGGCAATACGCCCGCCCGCGCCTGCGTCGAATCCCGCATGGCCGCGCCGGACATTCTGGTGGAGATCCAGGTCGTGGCGGTGAAGGGGTGATGGCGGTTACAGCTGCAGCTTGCGGATAGCGCGGGCTCTGCGCAATTGGTGAGTTCGGCGTCCCTTCGCGCCCCCCTCTGGCCTGCCGGCCATCTCCCCCACAAGGGGGAGATCGGCTGTCATCAGGGCTTCGCCAATCGCCAGGTCGCAGGGAAGCGGCCGGCTTGATCTCCCCCCTTGTGGGGGAGATGGCCGGCAGGCCAGAGGGGGGCGCGAAGGGGCGCTACTTTCTGTTAAATCCTTCTTCTGCGAAAGGTGTGCCCTCTCACTCCACCGTGAATCCCTTCACGAAGGGATCGCGGTCGTCGAGGAAGATGGTGTTGTAGCCGGTGATCCAGGCCTGGCCGGCAATGGAGGGCACGATGGCGTCGAACTCGCCCGCCTTGGCCGCCTTCTCCACCTTGCCCCAGAACAGGCTGCCGATGATGCTCTCGTGGACGAAGCTGTCGCCCACCTTCAGCTCGCCCTTGCCCGCCTTCTGGGCCATGCGGGCCGAGGTGCCGGTGCCGCAGGGCGACCGGTCGATCGCCTTCTCGCCATAAAACACCGCATTGCGCGCGTCGGCCTCCGGGTTCTTCGGCGCGCCGGTCCACATCACATGCCGCAGGCCCTTGATGGTCGGATACTCCGGGTGCTGGAAAGTGTATTTCTCGTTGATCAGGCGGCGCGCCACCGGCGAAAGCTGCTGGATGCCGAAGGCGGAGAACTGGCTCATGTCCGAAAAGCCCGGCTGCGGCTCAAAGATGGCGTAGAAATTGCCGCCATAGGCGACGTCGAATTTCAGCGGCCCGACCCCGGGCAGATCGATCTCCAGATCGGTCGCGTAGAGGAAGGACGGCACGTTGGTGATCTTCACCTTGGTCACGTGCCCGGCACCGTCCATCTCGTATTCGGCCTCGATGATGCCCGCGGGCACTTCGAGCCTCAGCCTGCCGGGCACCTTCGGCGTCACCAGCCCCTCCTCGATCATCACGGTGACCGTGCCGATCGTGCCGTGGCCGCACATGGGCAGGCAGCCGGAGGTCTCGATGAAGAGGATCGAACCGTCCACATCCTCGCGCAGCGCGGGGTAGAGAATGGAGCCGCTCATCACATCGTGCCCGCGCGGCTCGAACATCAGGCCGGTGCGGATCCAGTCGTATTCGGCGACGAAATGCTCGCGCCTTGCGTTCATCGTGTCGCCCTTCAAATCGGGCCCGCCGCCCGCCACCACGCGCACCGGGTTGCCGCAGGTATGGGCGTCGATGCAGAAGAAGCTTTTCCTGGCCATGGTCTTCAAAACCTATTGAAAGCGGTTGATGCTGAAAGGGGCAAGCGCGGGGTCCGCGCTACCGGGCTTGAGAAGGCCTTCGACAAGGCGGGCGGTGACGGCGCTGAGCGTCAGCCCCAGATGGCCGTGGCCGAAGGCATGAACGATGCGGTCGTCGCCCGGATGCCGGCTGATGACGGGAAGCGAATCCGGCGTCGAAGGGCGCCGGCCCATCCATTCGGAGCCGCCCTCCTCGGGCAGCGATGGCACATAGCGCCGCATCTTGGTGCGCATGGCCCTGGCGCGGGCGAAATTGGGGCTGGTCTCGGGTTTTGCCAGCTCCACCGCGCCGCCGACGCGCAAGCCGCCGATGAGCGGCGTCGCGACGAAACCATGATCGGCAAAGCCCAGGGGCATCGGCAGGTTCCAGCCGAGATTGGTGAACGTGGTGTTATAGCCGCGCTCGGTTTCGAGCAGAACCTTGATCCCAAGCCCCCGCACGATCGCGCGCGACCAGACGCCGGCCGCGACCACCACCTTGTCGAACATTTCCCTGCCTGTTGAGGCCTGCACTTCGATCCCTGCCTCCGTCTGTCGAAGGCGTTCCACACGGACGGGCACAAGCCGCCCCTTGCCCGCTACATAAGCCTGATAATGCCTCAGAACAGCCAGCGGGTCGGTCGCCGTCCAGTAGACCGGCTGATGGATTGCACCCGCGAACGGGCCCTCGAGCTGCGGCACCATCTGCCGCGCCTCAGCGGGCGTCAGCCGCGTGAAATCGTAGCCGAGGGCGGCCTTCACCACCGCCGCTTCCTTCAGCGCCGCATCCACGCTCGCTCCCGTATCGTGCACGGAGATATAGCCGGTCTGGCGCAAGTGGCCGGTGAGACCGGCAACGCGGCCGAGCTCCTCATGGTCCTGCAATGCGCTGCGCATGAGGAAGGTCAGGGCCGTCCGCGCCTTCATGCCGCGCGCGGGCGTCGCGGAAGCGAGGAAGGCGAGCAGCCAGGGCAGGAGCGCGGGCACATCCTGCCAGCGCAGCGCCAGCGGTCCGAGCGGATCGAGCAGCCAGCCGGGCACCGCGGTCAGGATGCCGGGGCTCGCGATCGGCGCGATCTCGGGAAGGGCGATCAGGGAGGCATTGCCGGAGGATGTCGGCAGGCCGTCCGGCTCCGGCTCGAAGGCGGTCACCTCGTGGCCGGCATTGATGAGCCGCGTGGCAATGGTGGCGCCGATGATGCCCGCGCCCGCAACCGCGATCCGCATGCTCATGAGCGGTCCACGGCTGGTGTGAGGGAGATGGCGAGGTCGCGGGAGATGTAGTTCTGGATCTGCCGCACGATCTGCGCCGCATGGGCGGTGGCGAGCCTGTCGGCAAGCTCCGCATCGCCCTTTTCGATGGCCGCGACAATCTCGCTGTGCTCGTCCACATATTGCCGCGGCAGCTTATCGTCGAAGGAGGAGTAATAGAGGCGCAGGATGCGCCGGCCCTCGTCCAGCAGCCGCCCGAACAGGGCGGTGAAATAGCTGTTGCCGCCGGCTTCCGCTATGGCCATGTGGAAATCGCGATTGGCCTGGATCATCGCCAGAGCATCCCTTCGCGAGACGGCCTCGGCATAGGCCGCCTCGTAGCCTCGGATGGCCAGAATATGCTCGGGTTTGCGGTGGACCGCCGCCGAACGGGTGGTGACCCGGTACATCAGCGTCAGCGCCTCGAAATAGGTGGGCAGCTGCTCGAAATCGATGGTCGCGACGATGGTATTGCGGTTGGGCAGTGTCCTTGCGAGTCCGTCGGCCACGAGCCGCAGCAGCGCTTCGCGGATCGGCGTGCGCGACATCTCGAATTGCTCGGACAACGTCGCCTCGTCGAGCGGGCTGCCCGGCGGAAGCGAAAGCTCCAGGATCGACTGGCGCAGCTTCTCATAGACCGTCCGCGCGCCTTGCCCGCGCACCCGGCCCGCAGCCGCCATCTCCTTCATCTCGTCCTTGGTCTTCCTGGCCCCGGCCATGTTCGGCTCCCGTCGTCGTCGCGCGCTTCAATGCCTCTTATCGTCGCCTTTTTCCAGCGCTAAGCGCGACCGCGGCAACGATGATCGCGCCGGTCGTCAGGTCCTTGTAGAAGGGGTTGACGTTCAAGATATTGAACCCGTTGCCGATCAGCGCCAGGAGCATAACGCCGGCGATCGAGCGCCAGACCGCGCCCGCGCCGCCATAGATGCTCGTCCCGCCGAGGATGACGGCGGCGATGGCCTCGAGCTCGATGCCCACGCCCGCCTGCGGCTGGCCCATGGAGATGCGGGAAACCGCGATGACACCGGCAAGCCCCGCCGCAAATCCGGTGAGGCTGAAGGCCGCGATCTTGATCAGGTTGGTGCGCACGCCCGAGAGGATGGCCGCCTCTTCGTTGCCGCCCACGGCGATCACGCGGCGGCCGAAAGTGGTGCGGTTCAGGAGGATCATCATCGCGGCGGTGAAGATGACGAGCACGATGACGGCGACGTTCACCATGCCGATCCGCTCGCGGCCCAGCCAGGCGAATTCGGGCATGCGCACGGGGATGAGCGCGCCGCCGGTGATCAGCACCGCGATGCCGCGATAGACCATGCTGGTCGCAAGCGTCGCCAGGAAGGAGTGGACATTGAAGCCGGTGATGATCAGGCCGTTGATGATGCCGAGCACGATGCCGATCAGCGGGCCGGCGATCATGCCGAGCGTCGGGTCCACATTCACCGCCAGCCATGCCGCGCTGACGCCCGCCACCCCGAAGATCGCGCCGGTCGAAAGGTCGAAGCCGCCGCTGATGATCACCAGCGTCAGCGCGGCGGCGATCAGCGCCAAAGGCACGCTTTGATTGACGATGTTGAGCAGGTTGCGCGCCGTCAGGAACGATGGGCTGAGGAACGCAAGCCCGATCATCAGGAGGATGATGATCAGCAGCACGCCATACTGCCGCGCGAAATCCTGGATCGAGAACCTGCGCTTGCCGGTCTCTGGGGCGGTGGCGGAAATGGTGGTTTCAGTCATGGTTGACGTCCGCTGTTGCGTTTATGCCGGCAGCACCTTGAAGACAGCCGGTCTCTTCCGTTGGGCGGAGATATGCTTGCCAGAAAAGCGGAGACGCGGCGGCCGGCGGTTCCTCGCCCCCGCTTGCGGGGGAGAGGTGCCGAGCGCAGCGAGGCGGTGAGGGGGAATGCCATCGACCCCCTCACCGTCCCGGCCTTCGGCCGAGCCACCTCTCCCCCACTTCGTGGGGGCGAGGAACCGCCGGCCGCGGCGTCTACATGATGCTGCCAGCGATCGATCATTGCGCCTCTTGATAGCTGGAAGGAGAAGGGTCCTCATGCCCGTCCACCTGGAAAAGGCGGAACAGCACCTCGTCCACGCTCGCAGCGCTGCTCTCCACCTCGCCGATGATGGTGCCGGCGCTCATGAGATAGCCGCGGTGGGATAGGTTGAGCACCTCCTCCAGCTCAGAGGAGATGAGGATCACCGCCACGCCGGACTGCGCCAGTTCGACCACGAAATCATGGATGCGCCGGCGCGCGCCGATGTCGACGCCGCGGCTCGGCTCATCCAGGATCACGACCTGCGGCTTGCCGTAGGCCCATTTGGAAAGCAGCACCTTCTGCTGGTTGCCGCCGGAGTAATAAGCCACCTCGCCGTCGATGCTCGCCGGCACGATGCCGAAATGCTCGATCATGCGCTGCGTTCGCTGCCGCTCCTCCGCCATGTCGAGAAGACCGAAGCGGCTGATCTGGCCTAGATGCGGCAGGCTCATATTCGGCCGGGTGGTCTGCGTGAGCACGAGCCCCTGCTTGCGGCGGTCCTCGGGGATGAAGGCGATGCCCTCGCGCACGGCGTCCTTGGGAGACAGGTTCCGCAGAGCCTGGCCGTTGAGCGAGATGCTGCCCGAGGTGAGCGGATCGGCGCCGAAGAGCGCGCGCGCCACTTCGCTCCGTCCGGAACCCACGAGCCCGAACAGGCCGACGATTTCGCCCGGCCTCACGACGAGGCTTACGTCGCGGACGCCCGCATCCGTCGCCAGATTCTCAGCCACCAGCCGCGGCGGCGTGGTTGGATCGGGTGCCGGGGGGAGGGGTGGATAGGCGACCTCGACGCTTTCGCCCAGCATCGCCTCCACCAGCGAAAGCTTGGTCTCCTCGGCGACGACGCCGGTTCTCACCACCTTTCCGTCGCGCATGATGGTGACGCGGTCGCAGACGGCCAGGACGTGGTCGAGGAAGTGCGTGACATAGATGATCGTGCGGCCTTCGCTCTTCAGCCACGCGATCACATGGTGCAGCCGGTCGGCTTCGTCCGCCGTGAGCGAGGAAGTGGGCTCGTCCATGATGATGATGCGCGCATCGCGGGCGATGGCACGCATGATCTCCACCTTCTGGCGCTCGGCGATGGGAAGGTCACCCAGCTTGCGGCGCGGGTCGAGCCCGAAGCCGCAGCGCTCGTCGAGCGCGGCGAAGCGCCTCGTTTCCGAGCCGCGCAGCAGCCCGGCGACATTGTTTTCAAGGCCCAGGAACACGTTTTGCGCCACCGTGAGCTGCGGCACCAGCTGCAGCTCCTGATGGATCATGGCGACGCCGAGCTGGAGCGCGTGACGCGGTGTCGCCTGCGTCAGGGGCTGCCCCTCGATCTCCACGCTGCCCGCATCGGCCGTGTAGTAGCCTCCGATGATCTTGCCGACGCTCGATTTGCCGGCGCCGTTCTCGCCGATCAGCGCGTGGACCTCGCCCGGCGCGAACTCCAGGTTGATGTCCGTGAGGATCCGCGCCGAGCCGAAGCTTTTCTCAACTCCCGTCAGCCGGACGGCGGGCGCTTTCTCCCGGCCTGGCATCCTGGCGCTCAGCCCTGCCATTCGGCCTTGAAGTCGGGATTGGCGTCGAGCCATTCCTTGGTGACGATGATGGGCGTCTTGCCGAGTTTCATCGGGTCTATCCAGGTCGGCACCTCTTCGCCCTTCAGCTTCTTGACGACCGCTTCGAGCGCCGCGTGGCCCATGCTCGCCGGATATTCGGCCAAGGTCGCGTCGATCGTGCCGGCGCGGATGGCGTCCACCGTGATCTGGTTGAGGCCGCCGCCGATCATGTAGATGGACGGGACATCGATCCCCGCATCCGCCAGCGCGATCTCGACGCCGACCAGATGCTGGTCCGCGTTGGAAAGGACGGCGTCGATCTCAGGATTGGCCTGCACGATGTCCTGCATCGCCGTCAGCGAGGCGTCGGGGTCGTAATTGCCCTCGCCGGTGGCGACGATCTGAATGTTCGGATGTTCGGCCAGAACCTTCTTGTAGGTTTCGTTGCGCAAATTGTCGAAGGGGTAGATCAGCTGACCGATCATCACGACGACGCGGCACGGGTCCTTGTCGGCGCAGAACTCGGCGACGGCCTTGGCCTGCGCCTCCGCGCCGATGGCGGGGTTCGCCGCCACCGTGGTGGTCAGCCCCTCGACCTGCGGCTCCATGTTGGCAAGTTCCGGCCCGACAGGGAAAAGCGTCGTGGCCACGGTAACCCCTGCGGCCGTTGCCTCTTCGAGCGCGGCGGCAATGCCGACCGTGTCGTTGGGCGTGACGATGAAGGCGTCGAAGCGTCCGCCGGCGGTCAGGTCTTCCACCTGTGAGAACTGCTTGGTGGCGTCGAACTCACCGTCGAAAATCTCGGTCTCGACGCCGCCGAGTTCCTGGGCGGCTTTCTGGATGCCCGAATAGATCGCCTGGTTATAGCCGTTCTGGCTCGATGCGGCGAGGAAGGCGACGCGGAAGGTCTCCTGCGCCCCGGCGGGCAACACGGAGATCATGGTTCCGGCGAGAATGGTCGAAAGCAATGCACGACGTAGATTCATGACTGTTTTCCCCTTCAGGCGAGGTTGGTTATTTCCTTCAAGGCTCCGAACTTCCAATTTGCCGGTCCCGGCGCTCCTTGCCGTGGCTTTCCGCCCGGGCGGCTTTCGCTCCCTCGCATCATAACGGCGAAGAAAAGCGGAACGATCATGCGGATGCGGGCCTTCCGTCGAGGGCCATGAAAGCGATTGTCGCAAACGGGAGCAGCTCATCAGCCGGCTTCAACCGCTCCGCCGTATAATAGCCCGCCTCGTGCAAAAGGTTCAGCGCACCGATCACCTTCCCGTCCACGACCACCGGAATATTGGCGCTCGACTCGCAGCCGAGCGACTGGATCAGCTTCCAGTCGAAGAAGATTTCCGCCACCTCCTCGATCGTAAGCGTGTGGTAAAGCTGGTGCCGGTTCAGCACGAACTCGGTCCATTTGTTGTCCTCGATCGGCTTCAGGCCCGAAAGCGGATAGGCCTCCTTGTTCTCGGAGTAGACCCGCCGCGATTGCCGCGCCTTCATGTCGAAGACGGAGGCCGTGAGCAGCTTCGTGCCGATCGTCGCATGGACCATCCTGCCCACTCCGGCGAGCAGTTCTTCTCCCGTCGTTCCGGGGCGGCGCACCGCATCCATAAAGGCTGAAATCAAGGCTTTGTCGATCACGTTTCCTGGCTCCCTTATGACTTGAGCCTACAGCGTATCCAAATTGTCGACAAGACCATTGTTGCACGGCGCTCGCAAAGCGCGAAGCGCATCCGCTCGCGCATTGGGGCCGGTATGCGCGTAACCCGTCGCGGCGTTATGAACCGCAGCCCGCGTGCATCGGCCTGATCTCTGCTGCCTGGGATTGTGTTTCGTTAACCGTGAGTTTATAGGCCCACACCGTAAACACCATAGTAAGAGGTTTTCATGCGAACCATTTTATCCATTGCGTTCATCGGCCTGCTCGGCACTTCCGCCTTTGCCGCGGACGCCATCATCCAGCGGGATGACCCCATCCCGGCGGCCCCGCCTGTGGCCGCACCGGCCGCGTCCTATGACTGGAGCGGTATATATCTTGGCGTTGACGGTGGCTTTGGAAGGGGCAACGCGAAGGCAAACGGCGACAAGATAAGTCCACAGGGCGCTTTCGGAGGTCTCTTCGCAGGCTATAATTTTCAGGTCGACAACTGGGTTATCGGTGTGGAGGGCGATGCCCAATTTTCCGGCATCCACAAAACCGAACGGTTCGAATTTGCCTCCGTGGATGGGGAATATGCGTATAAGACAAAATGGACCGGAACAGCCCGTGTCCGCGCCGGCTACGCCATCGACCGCTTTCTTCCCTATGTGACGGGCGGTCTTGCCGTCGGCGAACACGAGGTTTCGGCCCGGTTCGGGGACAAGTCCGGAAAAATCAGCAAGACTCAGGCCGGATATGCGCTCGGGGCAGGTCTTGACTACGCCATTACCGACAATTTGATCGGTAAGGTCGAATACCAGTTTATGGATTTCGGAAAGAAGTCCTATGGTGTCGGTGAGAGCGCTGCTGATGTGAGCACGCAAGCACATACCGTGCGAGTTGGTCTGTCGTACAAGTTCTAGAGCATGATCCCAAAAAGTTGCAGACTTTTTGGACAAGATCATGCGGCTAAATCAAACCGCTAGAGCGCGCGTTCGATTCCATCGGAACGCATCGCGCTCTAAGGCCGCGCGAGCCTGCGGAGAGGCCTACGCCTCTTCGCAGGTCTCGTCATCGACGGAGCAGGCGCGTGTTTATGCGCCAGTCTCTACCTTAGGCGACATCGGATCCGCGCAGCATCCCGTAAACCGTTCGCTTGCCGAGCGCCACGCTGTTTTCCAATGGAAGCCCGCGCGCCAGGCGCGCCGCGATGGAACTGGCGAGCGCGCAACCCGTGCCGCGCATTTTTCTATCGAGCCGCCGCGCCTCGAAGCGCATCGGCGCATGTCCGCGCCGCAGCAGGACATCGATCGATTTCTCGCCATCCGGCGCATGTCCGCCCTTGACGAGCACGGCGCCGCATCCGCCCGCGAGCAGCAGGTCGCCCTGATCGAGCGCCTCCTCCTCGTTTCGCGCCGGCTCCGCATCGGCAAGCGCGGCGAGTTCCAGCCAATTGGGCGTGACCAACAGGCAGAGCGGCAGCAGGTCCTGCTTCAGCGCCGCCGCCCCATCGCGCTCCAGCAGCCGCCCCCCGGAGGAGGAGACGAGCACCGGGTCGAGCACGACCGGGATGCGCGCGTGCTTCCTCAGCACCGATGCAACCGCTTCCACCGTGCCTGCCGTCGCCAGCATGCCGATCTTGATCGCGCCGACCGGCCCAGCCTCCAGGGCCGCTTCCATCTGCGCCGTGACCAGCGCCGGCGGCATCGGCTCCACCGCCACGACGCGTTCATGCGTTTGCGCGGTCACCGCCGTTACGACGAGGGAGGCGTGAACGCCGAGCCCCGCAAGAACCTCCACGTCGCGGGCGATGCCGGCGCCTCCGGAAGAATCGGAGCCCGCGACGACCAGCACGCGCGGCTCTGGGCTCATGCTCCGCCCGTCTGCCGCCATGGCGCCGTGGCGGCGATCCACTCGCGCGTGCGCGCCTCCGGGTCGGGATTGCGCAATATGTCCGTCACCACGGCAGCCGAATCCGCACCCCGCTCGAAGACGCCGGAGATGCGCTCCGGGGTCAGCCCGCCGATGGCGACGAGGGGCAGCGGTGCCACGCGCGCCTTCCATTCGGCGATGCGGTCGAGGCCCTGCGGCGCCCATTTCATCTTCTTGAGAATGGTGGGGTAGATCGGCCCGAGCGCGATGTAGTCGGGCTTGGCCGCCAGCGCCGTCGCAAGCTCGGCGTCATCGTGCGTGCTCAGGCCCAGCCTCAGCCCGGCGCGCTTGATCGCGGCAAGGTCGGCGGCCGCCAGATCCTCCTGGCCGAGATGGACGAAGTCGCAGTCCTCCTCGATGGCGAGCCGCCAATAATCGTTGACGATGAGCTGGCAGTCATGCCCCGCGCAGATTTTCCGCGCGCGGCGGATTTCCCCGCGCAGCTCCGCCTCGTCCATCTCCTTGATGCGCAGCTGCACCAGCTTCACGCCGAGCGGCACCAGGCGTTCGATCCAGGCCGATGAGTCGACGATGAGATAGAACGGGTCGAGCCTCATGAGAACACCGCCTTGCCGATGATGGGCGTGGAGGGCACGGCCATGTCGCGCGGCTCAAGCGGCCCCGCCTCGAAGGCCCCGCGTCCCGCTTCCACCGCCTGCGCGAAAGCCGAAGCCATCATCACCGGGTCGCCGGCCTTGGCGACGGCGGTGTTGAGCAGCACCCCGTCGAAGCCCAGCTCCATCACCGCTGCCGCATGGGAGGGACGGCCAAGCCCGGCATCGACGATCAGCGGCGTGCCCGCGAAATGAGCGCGGTAAGCCCTGAGCGCATCCATATTGACCGGCCCCTTGGCCGAGCCGATCGGTGCGCACCAGGGCATCAGCACTTCGCAGCCCGCCTCGATCAGCCGCTCGCCCACGACGAGATCCTCGGTCGTGTAGGGAAAGACGGCAAAGCCGTCGTCGGCGAGGATGCGCGCCGCCTCCACGAGGCCGAACACATCCGGCTGCAGCGTGTCGTGATGGCCGATCACCTCGAGCTTGATCCAGTTCGTGCCGAACACCTCGCGCGCCATCCTGGCCGTGGTCACCGCCTCCTTCACCGTGTGGCAGCCCGCCGTGTTGGGCAGCACGCGCACGCCAAGCTCGCGGATCAGCGACCAGAAGCCGCCGCCCGATCCGCCCTCTATGCCCTCGCGCCGCAGCGAAACGGTCACCACGGCCGTGCCGGAGGCCTTCACCGCCTCCGCGAGCGTGGCGGGGGAGGGGTATTGCGCCGTGCCGAGAAGCAGACGCGAGGAAAGTTCGGTCCCGTAGACGGTGATCGGCATGGTTAGCCCCCCTGTCTTGGCGTGAGGATTTCCACGCGGTCGCCTTCGGAAAGCCGGGCCGTCTCGCGCTCGCTGCCCGGCACGAATTCGGAATTGACGGCGGTTGCGAACCAGTTTCCGGCGTGGCCCAGCTCGGCCATCAGCTCGGAAAGCGTTTGCGCCTCGGTCTCAAGCGCTTGCCCGTTCACGATGAGCTTCATTGCTTGCCTCGTTGGAGATGATCAGTGCGGCGGCCTGGCGCGCCAGCGCCGGTGCCAGCAGAAAACCGTGGCGATGAAAGCCGTTGAGAAAGAAAGTCGCGCCCCGCGGCTCTATCTTGGGCAGATTGTCGGGAAAGGCCGGGCGTATGCCGACGGCCGCTTCGAGAACACGCGCCTCGCCGAAGGCCGGATGCACCGTGTAGGCGGCGTTGAGCAGTTCCATCATCGAGCGCGCTGTGACCGGCCCGCTATCGGCGCTTTCCACCATGGTCGCGCCGACCATGAAACGGCCGTCGCCGCGCGGCACCACATAAACGGGAAAGCGCGGATGGATCAGCCGCACCGGCCGGGAAAGCGTCACCTCCCGCGTTTCGAGATAAAGCATCTCGCCGCGCACCCCGCGAAGTTCGCAGAGCGCTTCTGCGGCCGCGAAACCGGTGCAGTCCACCACATGGTCGAAAGTCTGCGCGGCCTCGGTAGAGCCGAAGAAGAAGCGTACGCCCAGGCTGTCGAGCTTGGCATGAAGCCGCTTCAGAGCCTTGCGCGGGTCAAGATGCGCCTCCGAGGCGAAGAAGAGCCCACTGCGGAACCGCCCCGCGAGGTCTGGTTCCAGCGCCTCGATCTCTTCCGGTGATAGAAGTGCGTGGCCTTCCGTCCGCGCGGCAAAGCGGCGAAGCTCCGCCGCATCGCGCGGCGGCGCCACGACGAGCGTGCCGTTGAAGCTGACCGTACCGGGCAGTACCGCCTCCCACCATCGCGCGGCATCACGCCCCAGCCGCACCACATCCTCCTCGGCACTCTCCCGCTCGCAATAGGGCGCCAGCATGCCGCCGGCGAGCCAGGAAGCTCCGCCGCCGACGGAGGCGCTCTTCTCGATCACAGTGACGTCCGCGCCGCGCGTCGCCAGCTCATGCGCCGTCGCCAGCCCCGCCACGCCAGCGCCTTTGACGAGCACGCGCATCAGGGTGTCCTCGCGGAGGCAAGGGAGGCGTCAGAAAATATAGTCCAAGCAGACAAGCCCGCCGCCCTGAACACCCCCCTCTGCCCTGCCGGGCATCTCCCCCTCAAGGGGGGAGATTGGGCCGGCCGCGTGGATCGTGCCTCTTTCTGCATCGCTTCTGGTTGGCGAAAGCCCTGCTGACATCCAATCTCCCCCCTTGAGGGGGAGATGTCCGGCAGGACAGAGGGGGGTGTCAGACCGCAAGCATTCCCGAGCATGGCCAAATCCACTCGCCCTCAAGCGCCCTGCGTTCCGGCCGTCTCCTCCACCGGCACATATAGATCACCGCCCTCGCGGTACTTCTCCGCCATCGCCGCCATGCCCTCCTTCTGAGCCTCGGCGCGGATGTCGTGCGAGATGCGCATGGAGCAGAATTTCGGGCCGCACATAGAGCAGAAATGCGCCACCTTGTGCGCTTCCTTGGGCAGGGTTTCGTCGTGCAGCGCGCGTGCCGTTTCGGGGTCGAGCGAGAGGTTGAACTGGTCCTCCCAGCGGAACTCGAAGCGAGCCCGCGAAAGCGCGTCGTCGCGCACCTTCGCCGCCGGATGCCCCTTGGCGAGGTCGGCCGCATGCGCCGCGATCTTGTAGGTGATGACGCCGGTCTTCACGTCGTCGCGGTCGGGCAGGCCGAGATGCTCCTTGGGCGTCACGTAGCAGAGCATGGCCGTGCCGAACCAGCCGATCATGGCCGCGCCGATGGCCGAGGTGATGTGGTCGTAGCCGGGCGCGATATCCGTCGTGAGCGGCCCGAGCGTGTAGAACGGGGCCTCGCGGCA
>Ga0182749_1001891_pt1 | contig 15878 bp, 16 predicted proteins | sample eDN3rd37CKraftMG_FD_128875 | JGI IMG/M metagenome (GOLD analysis project Ga0182749, IMG submission 128875) | Enriched Miracle-Growth compost microbial communities from Emeryville, California, USA - eDNA 3rd pass 37_C Kraft MG (version 2) (version 2) ...
CGCCTGCAAAAGCGCACCCGATACGTTTTTGACATCCACCCGCGACAGAACATGGGAGCCAAGCTCCCAGACTTTCAGCGTCGCGCTGTACTTGCCGGCATCCGCGTTGTTCTGGGCGAAGCCGCTATGCACCAGCGTTTTCAGTAGGCGATGCGCATTGCTCTTGGTCACGCCCAGTTCGCGCCCAAGCTCGGTGACGCCGCGCGGCCTGTCCGACAGCGCCAGCGCCTGAAGCATCCTCAACCCTTTGAGAAACGTCGCGTCCATCGTATTCTGGTGTGTTCCAAATATTGATACAGCGTTCCAAATTTTGATCTGATGAACCCGGGAGTGTCAATACGCATCTACGAGGCACACGCCATGGCGCGTGCCGGATATTGGGACACGATGGGAAATACGCAGGTGCGCATCGCTAAATGCGATGACATCGCGCGGGATCGCGTTCGGAGGTGATCAAAACGGCGGCCGGTACCGTATGCTTTTTGCGAGAGATGTTATCCAGCGCTTGCAGCTGAAAGAGCCGTCAGCGCCTCAAGGCACCCAGACGTTCGGCACGATGTTTGACGAGTAGCCACTCCGGAAGGTGTTGGCCGTTCCGCTGACATCGAACGAATGGCGATCGATCGCGCCGATGTTGCCGCCGTAAAGATGAAGGCTGACAGAGGGCTTCGACTTCAGGCCATTGGAGACCTTGTGAATGTCGCCGATCGACGGCGACACCATATCGATCGCGCCGGCTTCCAGCACGTCTGCGCTTCCGGTCTCATGGAGCGTACCATCGCCCCACTCGTAGCGCTGGGAAACTTCCGATCCACGCAACACGCCGATGATGCCCCAGACCGTGTGATCGTGAATCGGCGTCTTCTGCCCCGGTCCCCAGACGAAGCTCACCAGGGAAAAGCGCTCCAGCGGATCGCAATGGAGGAGATACTGCCGATAGCTTCTCTCGTTGGGCTCGGCGAAAGCGTCAGGAAGCCATTCATCTTTGGAAAGAAGCTGCTGCATCAGCGGCCGCGCCTTCTCCAGCAGATTCGGCTCATCCATGCCCTCACCCGCCAGCCGGGTCATGTCCGCAATGAAATCTCTCAGAGGCTGAATGCTCGCCATTTGACGTCTCTCTTTTAAGCCCGCAGCGTAGCGCACCCGCGGACGATATTTTCCGCTTCGCTGCACTCCTTAGCAGTTTCGAGAGAGGCGACCTAGATGGCCCGCTCAATATTCTCCAAGACTTTCATGCGCTCGGCACAAAATGTGTCGTGCGGATACGGCAAAGCCAAAACGGTTCCAAATACTGAAACAGAAAGCGGGCATCACAGCGCTACGGCTCAATCTTGAGCAGCAGTTTCCCGCGCGTCTTCCCGCCTTCGATATGACGGTGGGCGGAAGCAGCATCAGCCAGCGGGAAGATGGTGTCGATAGCGACGGACAGCCGCTTTTCCTTCATCAACCTGAACAGATCTCCTGCCCGGCCGCGGATTTCATCGGCGGTCGCCATGTAGTCTGCCAAATGGGGGCGCGTGAAAAATACAGACCCAGCCTCCGCAAGCGAAAGGGGTTCAATCGCATCGACGACGCCGGAGCTTGCTCCGAACAGCACACAAAGCCCTCTGCGCCGGACGCATCGTATGCTACTCATGATTGTCGTCTTTCCGACGGAATCGTAGACGACATCGACTCCCTTGCCGGAGGTGAGTTTCATTAGCTCTTCGCGAAAATCCACGTCACGATAGAGAATGCAATGATCAGCACCACGGTTACGCGCGATTTCGACCTTTTCCTGCGTACTGACCGTCGTGAACACCGTCGCACCCAGGTTCTTCGCCAGTTGAATCAACAACTGCCCGACGCCGCCTGCACCCGCATGCACGAGGCAGCTCTGCCCCTTTTGCAGCGGAAAGGCTGAATGGCTGAGATAATGCGCCGTGCAGCCCTGCAGCATCAGCGCCGCCGCGATCTCGAGCGGCACATCATCGGGCACCGGCACCAGCTTCCAGGCCGGCACAGCGACAAACTCGGCATAGCTACCACGCAACAGGCAGAAGGCGACCCGCTGCCCGACGCGCAGATCCGTGACCCCTTCACCGATTGCATCGACTGTGCCTGACGCCTCCATGCCGATCACCATCGGCAGCGGCGTCTTGTAGGTATGCGAGCGCGCGTAGGTCCCGTTCCGCATATAAACGTCGATGAAATTGACGCCGGCGAAAGCTACCTTCACCCGCGCCTCACCCGCTGCCGGTTCCGGAATCTCAACGTCATCGATAATGCAGGTCTCCGGGCCGCCAAACGCGTGAACGTTAATCGCCTTCATGCCAATCCCTCAAAGATAAAACGATAGCCCCTTGATGGTCACAACCACGCCGGTTGCGGCCACGCACAAGATCGAAATCTTCCGATACTTCGACGCGTCGATGCGATCGAACACATAGGCCCCGAGATACTGGCCGAGCAGCAGCGCCGGAATCGACAGTGCAGCGATAACCACGCACTCCCTCGTGACGATGCCGTGCAGGAATCCGATCACCACGCTGGCCGTGCCGAGAAACAGAAAGACGCAGGACAGCGTGGCGCGACAGCGCGCTGCGCTCCATGACGACGACAGGATCAGCAGGATCACCGGCGGGCCCGCCATTGCGACGGCGCCTTGCATCAGACCGCTGAGCGCACCGGCGCCGAACAACTCGTAACCCTTCGGGTTTCGATTGGCTTTCACACCGAACGCGAGACAGAGCGAGGAGAAAACAACAGCCACGCCGACTGCAAGGCGCATGATGTCCGGCGACATATTCGCGACCAAGTAAACGCCCGGGACCAGTGCCGGCACCCCGCCGAGCCACGCAATCGATGCCGAGCGAAAATCGGTATCCGGCCAGTCACGAAACACCGTCGGGAGGCCCGACGGAATTTGCAGCAGTGTTGCCACTGGCACAGCCACGGCTGGTGGAAAAACCAGAGCCAGCAACGGCGTTGCGACGATGGCAAATCCAAATCCGGTCAATCCTCGGACAAACGATGCGATCCCGATGAAGATCACAGCCGCCAGTACCATGCCCCATTGCATGCAATGCACCCCAAGGAGAGCCGACTGCTACGGCTTGCCGATCGCCACGTGCGTTTTGAATCCGGGGCGTTGCGACAACGCCTGATGATAGGCTGCAACCCGCTGGTCCAGCGCATCTGTGCCGAGCAGCGACACATAGCGATGCAGCATCACACCGATGCAAACATCGGCAGCCGTGACGCCTGCCCCGAGCAGAAAGCCTTCGCGTGGAAGTGCCTTCGCCAGCACACCATTAAGCAACTTGTTGACGCTGTCGGTTGAAGCCTGCACCACCTTTTCGTCGCGCTTGTCACCAAGCCTTACGATCTGAAGGAAGATAGTATGTAACGGCGGGTTGAGTGTGCCGAGTTGCCAGTCCAGCCACTGACCGATCCGCGCGGCCGATGCAGCATCCTTTCCGCCGAAATCCTTGCCTGGCACATAGGCCGCAGCAAGATAGCGAATGATCGTGTTCGATTCCCAGATCGCAACATCGCCATCAACAAGCGTCGGAACCAAACCGTTCGGATTCATCGTGCGATAATCCGGCGTATCCGTCTTCCCGAACGGGCCGCCGTAATCTTCGCGCGCAAGGGCAAGCTCCATCTCGGCAGCTGCCCACAGCACCTTGCGCACGTTGGACGAATCCGCCCGCCCCAAGAGCCTGATCATTACACTCTCCCACTTCTCACTATGTTTTTGAATTTGTCGTCAGACACGGACAAACCACTCGCCGTTGTCTTCGCGCAGCTCGAACATCTCGAGCGGCAGCTCTGCGATCCCGACCTTCTCGCCTGTGCGGACATTCCATTGCCAGAAATGCAACGGGCACGTCAGAATGTCGCCATCAAGCGACCCTTCAGCGAGCGGCGTATCCTGATGCGGACAATCCGCACAACAGGCGTAATAACCGCTCTCGCTTCTGAGAATGAGGATGAGCTTACCATTAGACAGCGACACTTCCTTGCGATCTCCCACCTCGAGATCGGCGAGCGACCCGACGGGCTGCCAGACATCAGCCGAAACGGTCATAACGAATCTCCGCAGGACTTACTTTGCATTCGGTGACGAGCATGCGCATCGTCGCGTTCACCATCACGGGCGGTCCCGCGACAAAGAAGATCGGATTGGTATCCGCAGGCACTGCACCACTCTGCATGGCGGCGCGCACCACATCGTGCACAAACCCGTTAGCGAAATTGATGTTCGGATAGCGCGCGGCGAATTCCGGGCTGCATGCCTCGTTGGAAAACGCAACAGTTACAGCGAGATTGTTCTGCAAGGCGGCGACTGCTGCTGAAATCTCATCAAGAAGATAGCTGGTGGCGGCATCACGCAACCCGAAGAACAGTTTCGATTGATGCTTGCTGAAGTGTCCGCCATTCATCGCATGATCGAGAATTGCGAGAATGCCCGCGATACCCGAGCCGCCGGCCATTGCAATGAATGGACGCCCCTCATCGCAGGAGAAGGTGGCGCGGCCAAGCGGGCCGAACACCGCAACCTCATGAGAGCGCCCAAGGTCATCAAACAGCGCGGTGGAGAATCTGCCGGATGGATCCTTGCGGATCAGGAGGTCGATGCGGCTTGGGTCCGCCACCTCGCGCGTCATCGAATACCCGCGCGCACCTTCGATCCCCAAACCCGACACCAGAACAAACTGACCGGGTTGCCATGCCATCGGGTCATGGAGTGCAATCGAGAACAGCGCCACCTCGGGCGTAAGCTCCCGCACAAGCGACAGCTCGCCCTTTGTCTCCCGCGGAGCAGGCTCATAAGGCGGAATGAAGTTTGCGCGCAACGACAGTTCGACCGGTCCATCGGCAGCCGACTGGCACAAGAGCGTTTCATTCGCGCTCCGAAGTGCTTTCGCGCCCGGCGCTTCCGGCCAAAGGCGACGGATGTCGCCTTTGACCACCGTCGCCTTGCAGCTACCGCACGTACCGGTCGCGCATTCATGCGGCAAGCCGACCCCGAAAGCGAGTCCGGCCTGCAGCAATCGTTGCCCGCTCTCGGCGGAGAACGCCGCACACTGCCCCTGTCTATCGACGACCTTGACTGCGATCATACCGTGACCACGACGTCGCTGCCTTCGATCTGCACATCGAAGAAGCGAAGCTTCATTGGCAGATGCGTGGTGCCTTCAACGATCGGGCGACCATCCAGCAGCGAGAACTCAAAGCCATGCCACGGGCACCGCAACGTCTCTCCCTGCCCGCAATATTCCAAGGTGTTCACGGATTCGCTTTCGGTATGTCCCGAAATGCATCCATGCTCCAGATCAGCGCCCTGGTGCGGACATCGTCCACCGACCGCCCGGATTTCTCCGGACGGCAGCTTGGAGACGATGATCGGAGAACGGCCGATCTTCGCCGGAATGATTTTCCCGACTTCGAGATCGGACACCTGACAGACAACGTGCTTCGCCATGATTCACTCTGCCGCCTGGTTGGGGATCGTCGATTCACGCACATCGAGACCGTAGAAGTCGGCAGCGTTCTTCCAGAGGATCTTGTCGCGCGTTCCGGACGGCAGAGATTTCGGAATCGCCGCATTCGGATCGTCGAAATCGAAGTGCGGGTAATCGGTCGAAAACACCAGAATATCGTCGGTGCCCATCAGATCGATCAGCTTCCCCCAGTCTTCACCGCTAATGTCTTCGGTTGGCTGCGTGGAAAGGCGCAGCCGCTCGCGGCAATGCTGGCTCGGCAGCTTCTTGATCCACGGCACCTCGACGCGGCCCTGTCGATACTCGCGGTCCATGCGCCACATCACATGCGGCAACCAGCTGAAGCCTCCCTCCAGCACCATGAAGCGCAGGTTGGGATAGCTGTCGAACACGCCGTTCGCGATCAGGCTGATCACCTGCGGCATCAGCGAGATCGGAATCAGGCAGTGCCGCTCCATGTAATGCAGGCCCATGCCGTAGGGTCCCTGCGCAAACGTGGTGTGATGGAAGGCGACCATCAGCTTGTTGCGCTCTGCCGCAGCGAAGATCGGACGATACATCGGATGGCCGTAGGCAATATCGTCAACCACCGGCAGCATCACCTGACGGATCTGCGGGTGCGCAGCCATGCGATCGATTTCGCGCGCAGCCGCTTCCGGATCACGCGCGTTGATCTGCACACTGCCGAGGAAACGCTTGTCCTTGGAAATCCAGTGCTCCAGGACGTAATCGTTGTAGGCGCTCGCGAGCGCACTGCCGAGACCGTACTGAAGCTTCAGGCCTGTCGGATAGAAATATCCGGTCAGCACCGCATAGGACAGCTTGTACGGATCAAGCAGCTGCGAGCGCATCAGGTTGTAGTCGGAGACAGACGCCGAGCCATCCGCACTCTTGACGTCGGCGCGGTTGCCATTGCCGGGCGACGTATAGGCAAACGGCTGACTGAAGCCACGCCAGGCTCCGTTTCCAATCCAACTTTTATACGGCTCTGGCAGATACGGAACCAAGTCCTTCAAGCTGGCAAAGCTCTCATGAACGTCGGTATCGATGATGTGCATGGTGTTATCCTCGTTAGCTTAAAGGCGATTTATCTCAGTTGGCTCTGGCGGCCGCCGCTTCAGCCATTTTCACGTCGGCGTTCTTCCGCGCTGAGGCGCGAGAGATCATTTTCTTCAGTGTTGGAAACACCAGCGACAGGATCGACAGGAACATCAGCGACGCGCTGATCGGTGAGCGGAAGAACATCGTCCAATCGTCGTGATAGGTGATCATGCTGCGCGTGAAGGAATCCTCGGCGATGGGCCCGAGAATGGCGCCAAGAACCATCGGAGCCACAGGCAGCTTGACCCTTTCCATGATCCACGCCAGCACACCGAAGATCACGACGACCCACAGATCGGACATGCTGTTGCGATCAGCGAACGCGCCGATCAGCGCGAACATGGCAATCACCGCGATCAGGATTCCCGGCGGCACCTTGAGCACCTTGATGACAAGGCGGATCCAGACGAAGCCAAGCAGGCACATGCCGATCACCGACACGAACATCGAGGCCAGGATGGTGTAGACGGTGAGCGCCGACTCCGGATTCTTCAGCATGAACGGCCCGGGCTGCACGCCGTGCAGCAGGAACGCCGCAAGGATGACCGCGGTCGCGCCGCTGCCCGGCAAACCGAGCGTCAGCAGCGGCACCATGTGACCGGCCACCGATGCGGTGGATGCGATCTGCGGAGCCACAATACCTTCCGGAATGCCGGTGCCGATCTGACGGCCGCGCTTGCCGTACTGGCGCTCGATGCCGTAGGCGACGAAGGAGGAGATCGTCGCTCCCGCACCCGGAATGAGACCGAGCAGCGTCCCGACGGTGGTGCTCCGCGCAAGTGTCGCGCGTAGCCCCCACAGCTCCCTCCAGGACGGCAGGCTGGTCGCCGTGCTGCTACCCGCCGGCAGCGAGACGGATTTCGAGCCTTGGCCGATCTTGTCGAGAATCTCGCCAAAGCCGTACATGCCGACCAGCACCATCACGAACGGCACGCCGTTGATCAGCACGTCGGACCCGAATGTGAATCGCTCCGATCCGTAAGTGGCGTCGATACCGATGGTGGAAACGAGCAGACCAAAGCACAGGCTGATCAGCGCGTTCGGCAGAGACTTGCCTGCGAGAGCAACGACGGTTGTCAGACCAAAGAAGACCGCGGCGAAATATTCCGGTGCGCCGAAACTCAACGCGACCTTGCTGAGCGGGCCAGCGAGACTGACCATCACCGCCGAGGACACAAGACCACCCGTGAGTGCTGCGACCAATGCCCAGCCGAGCGCCTTCGCCGCATCACCTCGCATCGTCATCCCCCACCCGTCCCACAACAGTGGAACGTCCATCGGCTCGCCGGGGATTTTGTAGAGGATCGCCGTGTAGCAACCGGCATAAGTGCCGGACATATAGATGGCGGTCAGCAGGATGATCGAGGTTTCGAGACTCATCGAATAGGTGAACGGCAGCGCGAGCACCACACCCATCACGAGACCGAGACCAGGCAGAACGGAGACGGCCATGCCGACGCACAGGCCGATCACCAGCGCAACCATGTCTTGCCATTTGAAGACTTCGGCAAAGCCTGCCAACAGAAGATGAAAGGTATCCATGTCGTCCCCCTCAGTTGGCGCCGACAAGTTTCATGACGATCAGCGAGATCTGAGCGAACGGCCCCTCCCCGAGCGGCAGCGCGACGTAGATCAGCGTCATGAAGAAGAATGAAAAGACGAAACCGAAGGAGATCGACAGCAGGCCCAGAAGCGCGGGCTTGCGTACACCACCGATCCACATCACGGCCGCGAGATACAGAACTGTCGCCGTGAAGAAACCAAGCAGGCCGAGCAGCAACAGGTAGCCGACCGTGGCGGCTGTCGCCGCGGCGACCAGCATCGGATGGGCTTCCATCTGCTGTGAGAAACCCTCGTCATCCACAGTCTCCGCAGCAGCGCGGGGTCTGACGGATACGATGATCCGGCGCACGATCTCGAATCCGCTGACGCAGATCAGCAGCGCGATGATGATCTTCGGCCACCGCTCCGGCCCCATCTGACCGGGGATTTCGGTATAGGAAATCCGGGACGCGATCTGATAGAGCGCGATCGCGACGCCGATGATCAGAACGTAAGGCCCAAGCTCGCGGAGCCACTTCAAGGCAGGCACAGGAGTGCCGGACCCGGCGCTCCCATGCACTGATTTACTGGACATTGCGTCACCCGACATGGCTGGCGCGTTACTTCGCGGCCGTAGTGGCGGCATTGTTCTGCGAGAGCGCACTCGCCTCGCTGAGCCAGCCCTTCATGAACTTCAGGCTGTCTTCGGGACCGATAAAGCTATCAGCCTCGGCATATTGCAGCTTGAGATAGTCGCGGTATTCCTTCGACTGTGCGACCTTGGCCAGCGCATCCGACAGAGTCTTCACGATCGCCGGATCGGTGCCGGAGCGCGCGATAATGACGCGGAATTGCGGAAGGTAGACGTTGTAGCCGAGCTTGCCCGAATACGCGACGTCCTCGAAGCCCTCGACCGGCTTCTTGCTGAAGAACAACACCGGCTTCATCTGCTTTCCGTCGATGAAGCTGCGAACATCACCAGCCTGTTCATAGAGCAGATCGCTCTGGCCGCCGACCACTGACGCGTAGCGCATGCCAGGCTCGGCAAAGCTGACGCTCTGGAATTTCATGCCTTTGGCTTTGAAGAAATTGACCGACATGTCGTCCGGGCTGCCATAGCCCGTCACCGCCATCCGCAATTCCTTGTCCGCGACGGCCTTCTCCACATCGGCCCAGCTCTGCAGCGGACCGGTCACGCTTGAGAAGAAACCTGATGGCTGCTGGATCATCACCGCGAGCGGCGTGATCTGCTCAAGCTTGAAGCGGGAGTTCTTCGCGGCGAACAGCGCCAGCGTGTCACCGGTCATCACCTCGATGGTGTAGCCGTCGGCCGGTGACGTCACGAGCTTGGTGAGGCCGGTCTGGCCGGTCGCACCCGGCATGTTCACCACCGGCACCGAGGTCTTCAGCTCAGGCTCGACCAGCTTGCTGACGATCCGCGCGACCTGATCGGCCCCGCCGCCAGGTCCCCACGGGACGATGAAGGTGATCGGACGAGACGGATAATCGGCCGCAACGGACGCAACGGGCGAAAAAACCACCGTTCCAGCCAAGCCGGCTGCGAAAGCCAAGAAAAGACCCCTCATTAGCGTGACTCCCTTGATTTATTTGGATTTTTGGGAGGGGCGTTTGGCCCCTTTTTGATCTTGATCAAAACTTGACAGCAAATCTCGAACGAGTCTAGAAAAAAATGGTACGTTTTTTTCAAAAAAATGGAACGATAAAACAATGCCAACAGGTCTTCCCAATTCCAGAATCGCCCTTGCGACGGCCAAGCTGCGGCTGCCTCTCACGGTCCCCTACCGATTAGCCTTCGGCGAGCAGACGCATTTCGACGTGCTGCTGGTGGCTGTTCTCGACAGCGGAAGTATCGGCTGGGGGGAAGCAACTATCCTGCCCGGCTATACCGACGAAACCATCGATCAGAGCTGGTCGCTGGCACGGGACCTGACGGACAGTTGCACGACGACGCAGGAACTGGTTTCCGCATGTGACAAAATGCTGGATAAGGCGCCGTTCACGGCGACTGCATTCCTCACTGCACTCGACTGGCGAGCAGGAAATCCAATCCTGCAGCGTAGTGGCCGGTTTGAATTGCTCGGAACGGTCAACGGAAAAGCCGATCACCGCGGCAAGCTCGAGCACGAAGTCGAGACATTGCTGGATCGCGGCTACAAAACGCTGAAAGTCAAAATTGGCTGGGAGCCCGAAGCGGACCTTAAGCAGGTGAACGTGGTCCGGGAGATCGTAAATGGCCGGGCAAAACTACGCGTCGACGGCAACCAGGGTTACAATCGCGAACAAGCGATCCATTTTTTGAGCCGGCTCGAACCGGAAGACATCGAGCTTGTTGAACAGCCTTGTGCGGCAGAGGATTGGGAGTCGGCAGCCGCGATCGCCAAGGTCAGCAGTGTGCCTTTGATGCTCGACGAATCGATTTACTCTTTGAGCGATATAGATCGGGCAGCCGACCTGAAATGCGCCGATTACATCAAGCTCAAACTCATGAAACTGGGCCGATTGAATACGCTGGAAAACGGCCTGCGGCAGATTTCCGACCGCGGCATGACAGCCGTTCTCGGCAACGGCGTCGCAACGGATCTTGGCTGCTGGATGGAGCTTTGCGTAGCGCTGGGCAACGTCAAGACGGCCGGCGAGATGAACGGGTTTTTGAAGACCCCTGTCCAGCTTCTCGAGCCTGCTCTGACATGCGAGGGGGCATCCGTTATTCTCGATGGCAGCATGCCAAAAATTAATTTAGACGCTGTGGAGCACCACGCAATCGATCGCGCGGGCGCATGGAAAGAGATAGGCTGAAACAACACGCCGACCCGGATTTTGGCGAGCCATGGTGAAAAAAACGGACGACGAGGCTGACAGCAAAATCACCGCGGTCCAAAAGGCCGCGCGTCTGCTTCAGGCCATTGCCTCTGCCGACGAACCGCAATCACTCGCTGATCTCTCCGATCAAACAGTGATGCCAAAGCCGTCGGTTCACCGGCTTCTCTTGCAACTCGAAGAGATTGGATTCGTGAAGCGCGACCTCAGCGGCCGTGGTTACACGGTCGGCGCATCGTGGCTGCGCCTCTCGGTCGACGCATTGGTCACTCAAGCGCGTCAACCAATTGTTCGCGGTGTGATGCAGAGGCTCGTGGATCGGGTAAAGGAATCCTGCAACCTTTCTGTTCTGCAGAATCACGAAGTGCTCTACCTTGAGCGTGTCGAATGCGACTGGCCATTACGCATGCAGTTGCAATCGGGCTCTCGTGTCCCGATCCATGCGACGGCGTCCGGCAAGCTCCTGATCGCGCAGATGTCGGAGAAGAACCGGCGCGCGCTCCTCAACAGCGTTCACCGCGAGAAATTTACCGACACAACGATTGTCGATCTCGACGAGATGGAAGAAGAATGCCGCATCATCAGGAAGAACGATCTGTCGATGAACAAGGAGGAATACCATCGCGGGTTGATAGGTGTGGCCGTTCCGCTGCGACGTTCAGACAATACCGTCATCGCCACGCTCTCGATCCACGCGCCCAGCTTCCGAATGTCCGTCGAAACGGCACTTAGCTATGCGCCGCTTTTGAAGGAATCGGCAAAAGAGATTGTGGCCGAGCTTGGGCTGTAAAGATGCTTACAATTGCTGACGTTCGACGGCTTTTCCCGCCGGTTCCTCTAACAACGACACGTATGCATCGTCGAACTCTTCCACTATAATCATGAACTGGCGTCAGCGTCTTCAGCACCGGCAGCAGGAAGCGAGCAAGGAGAAGGAGCAATTTTCTAGCCGCAGAGGAGATTGAGAATGCCAACAATTGCGGCAGTTATTCCGCTTTATAATGGTGCGCCTTATATCAAACAGGCTATTGAGAGCGTGTTTGAGCAGGATCGCCCAATCGATGAAATCATCGTTGTCGATGATGGCTCGTCAGACGATGGGGCGCAGATCGTCGAGGACATGCGCCGGAGCGACGATCGGCTCCGGCTTTTTCGCAAAGCGAATGGTGGCCACGGGTCCGCCAGAAATTTTGGTGTTGCCAATACCTCTTGCGACCTGATCGCGTTTCTGGACCAGGATGACTATTGGTATAAGAATCACCTTGCGGTCTTGGAAAAGCTGTTCCTTGCCAAAGATGACGGGCGGCTGGCGTATGTTTACTCCAACCCCGATCGAGTCGCTGTGAACGGCGACCTTATCGCTCCGAGATTTCTTGACACCCTTAAAAACCAAGAACACCCGAAGTCATCTTTGATGTCTTGCCTCGCGAACGATATGTACGTTCTGCCTGGGTCGCTGTTGATAAGCCGAAATATTTTTTCTGAGGTCGGCGGATTTGATGAGCAATTCAAAGGCTACGAGGACGACGATTTGTTCTTGCGCATATTCTACGCCGGATATCGATCGGAATATGTAAATCAGGGCCTTTATGCCTGGAGAGATAACCCCTCTTCCACCTCTTACAGCCGCAAGATGCTGATTTCCCGCATGAGATATTTTGATAAAATTTCCAATGGCAATATAATTGATCGGCTTTCAAAGGCTGAAAAATCTATCGTTGCCCATAGATTTGCGCGACTGGCTGCCCGGGACGTTAAGCTTCTCATTCCGCGGAATGATCGAGAAACCATCGACTTCCTTCTTCCTCACATAAGAAAAGCCACGAGCGAGATGTTGCCTTATCCTCGATCTCTTCTGAGGTTTAAGGTTTTCAGGCGATATTGGCTTTTCCGAGCACGGCTTGCGCTTGAGAGCATGCTTGGCATTAAACGCGATTCAAAGCCGATGCCGGCATCTCCCAATCAGTAGATACATCCATAAACGACGCTTCGGACTAGGTGCATATCTAAGAACGCCCCCCGGCGCAGCTTGCCACGCTTGCGCTGGATCAAACCTCACTAATATCCGTGAGGTAGGCTTCCGTATATAAAAAGGGAGCTTCCCATGGCCTTCAAGGATGTTCTTCTGTCGCTGACGACCTATCCCGATCCGACGCCAGTGTCTGCCTTAGAAGACCCAATCGCTTTTGCTGCGGCGATAGGTGCGCGGATTTCGGCCGTTGCTTGCGAGGTTAAATATCGTGTGCCCGGTAGCGTGTTTGGAAATATGCTGCTGAACATTCCGGCAATAGCCACCACGGAATTCAAGAAAAGCGCAGCCAACGCTGAAGAACTCCTTTCCGCATTTCAAAGCGCCGCGGAAAGAAAGGGCGTGTTCGGGGAGCGGATCACCGAACAGTGCCTGACGTCGGATACGGCTGACGTCCTGGTCGAACATGCCAGGCTGCGCGACCTGACGATCGTCCCGGTTCCTGACGGTGATCACCTCGATCAATGGTATGCTCAGTCGATTATCTTCGGATCCGGACGACCGACGCTTGTTACGCCTCACGCACGCAAACGGACCGGCACATTTGCTCTCGATACCCTGGCTGTGGCATGGGACTTCAGTCGCCCGGCGGCGCGCGCCGTTGCCGATGCGCTCCCGATCCTGGAGAAGGCGAAACAGGTTCATATCGTGACGGTCACCCATGAGAAGAATATCTCCAGCCGGCGGTCGGCCGACGAGCTGGCGAAAAATCTCCTCAGTCACAACGTGCAAGTGACCCTCGACACTGTTGATGCCGGCGGCCGTGGAATTGGCGAGACTCTCACATCCTATGTTGACAAGGTGAATGCAGACATCCTGGTCATGGGCGCTTACGGGCACTCACGGTTGCGGGACTTCATCCTGGGCGGCGCGACCAAGAGCATGGTATCGAAACCTGCGGTGCCAATCTTCCTCTCGCATTGATGGCCGAGGTGAAGAATCTGCCCAAATGCGAGCCGTAATACCTCTGGCGCCAATTAAGATGAGCAACGTGAACCCGGTATTATAAGCGCGGGAGTTGCCGTCGGCTGGCCCCGACGGCAACTCAGAGGTTGGCAAGGCTGAAGGCCATCTATCCGGCTGCAGAAAATAGCTTGTCGAGATTTCACAGCCCGTTTAACTGAAAGGAGCCTTATGGCCGTGAATGGCTATAAGGCTGGATATAATTGCGCCGTATTTTAACCCGCCCGTTCCGGATCGCTGCTATTTTGATCCTGAAATCACGATAGCTTATCGATATGTTCAACTGGAACGATCTGGTCTTTTTTCTCGAATTGGCGCGGCAGAATCGACTCGCGCCGGCGGCGCGGCGACTGCGGGTGGATCACACCACGGTCAGCCGCCGAATTTCCGAGCTCGAGAGGAACCTGTCGGTCAAACTTTTTGACCGCAAACCGGACGGCTTTGTTCTCACCGAACAAGGCCATCGCCTGTTCGTCGTTGCCGAGCGGATTGAGCAGGAAATCGGCAACGTGCCGCAGGCACTGGGCGCCGAGGACATGGCCGCGACCGGCCGCGTCCGGGTCGTCACCATGGAAGGTATCGGCGCGTTCTTCCTTGCCGAACGTCTCGCCGAGTTGGCTCAGCGTCAGCCGGGAATCGTGGTCGAACTGGTGACGGAGCGTCATATCGTCAGCCTGACCAAGCGCGAGGCCGACATCTTCATCAGCTTCATTCCGCCAACAGGCCAACGCCTCGTCGTGAGAAAGCTCGGCAGTTTCCGCCTCGCCCTCTATGCCAGCTCAGCCTATATCAGCCGCAACGGCATGCCGAAGGATCACTCCGAGCTGATCCATCACACCTTCGTCGATTATGTCGAGGACCTGATTGCAATCCAGCCGGTGCGCTGGTTGCTCGATGTGATCGATCCGCTTACCGTTTCGTTTCGTTCGTCCAGCATGCACGCTCAACAAAATGCAATTGCTGCCGGGGCAGGAATCGGCCTGCTGCCGCTGTTTTCCGCGAAACGAAATCCGGGTCTGGTGCCGATCCTCGCCGACGCGGTGCAGGTCCACCGTGACATCTATTTGTCGGTGCACGAGGATCTGGAATTCCTGGCGCGCGTGCGCTCGGTGATCCGCCACCTCGGCGAAGTGTTCCAGCGCGACAACACCTACATGAACGAATTCTAAGAGCCCTGGTTCTGATGCGATCAGAACCAGGGCTCTATATTTTTCATCTCGCTCGAAAACGCGACAGGCATTGCGAGCGCTCAGACACCCGCAATACCTAATCCCATCAGATCGCTGTCTTGGTGAAATCGTAACGCGGCGGAAGAACCTTGATCATCTCTTCCTTCGTCACCTTCTTCTTCACTTCGAACTTGCCATTCTCGACACGGGAAATATAGCAATCCACCATGCCGGAATGGTCCTCGCGGCGCAGCAGCTTCTCGCCCTGCGGGTGGCCGAGAGAATTGGCGAGCTTGGCGCCTTCGAGCGCCTCAATCACCAATTTATCGTCCTTTTTCGTCTTCCACCCCGAAGCCTCAATCGCCTGCTTGATCGCGAAGACATTCTCCCACGACTGCCAGGCATGGCTCTTGGCCATCACCCGCTTTGAGTTGGTTTCGCGCGCATCGACGTCGTCGATTCCCATGCGCTTGTTATGCTCGCGATGGAATTCATCGTCCTTATATTTGAGCACTCGCGGGAAGTTCTCGACGATATAAACACCCTCGCCCGCACCTTGAAGATCGTCCGGTGCGATCGCTTCCATCGTTCCGCAGATCGAATACATTTTCATGGTCTTTTCCAGACCCATCGACTTGGCCTGGGTATAGAAAGCAACCGACTGCGCGCCGAAGAACACCGAGAACAGAACCTGCGTGTCCTGCGGAATCTTGGCGAGATAAGGCACCATGTCCTTGGCATCGAGCG
>Ga0182749_1001893_pt1 | contig 15871 bp, 14 predicted proteins | sample eDN3rd37CKraftMG_FD_128875 | JGI IMG/M metagenome (GOLD analysis project Ga0182749, IMG submission 128875) | Enriched Miracle-Growth compost microbial communities from Emeryville, California, USA - eDNA 3rd pass 37_C Kraft MG (version 2) (version 2) ...
CCGATCGCGCTCATGGTCCGCTCCGGCTGCGTGAAGCCCGGCGCGCTCATGCCGTGCCCCGCGGCCTTGCCCCACATGGCGGTGCGCCAGACGTCGGCGAGCTCCTGGTCGCTCGCGCCGGCGCGGAGCGGCCCGAGCAGGTCGGTCTCGGAGTGCGCGAACAGGCAGCTACGGACGGCTCCCTCCGCGGTGAGGCGCGTGCGGCGGCAGTCGGCGCAGAACGGCTCGGTGACGGACGCGATGATCCCGACCGTCCCGAGCCGGCGCCCGGCGGTGCCGTGGTGCGCCCCCGGGTGCGACCCGCCACCGCGCCCCGGGGCGAGCACCGCGAAACGCTCGGCCGGTGCGCCGTCGCGCGGGGCGTCGTCGGGCACGAGCGTGAAGCGCTCGGCGAGCAGCGCGCGGACGTCAGCGGCCGTGACCATGCCGTCGCGGGACCAGCGGTGGTCGGCGTCGAGGGGCATCTGCTCGATGAACCGCAGCTCGAAGCCGCGCTCGAGGCACCAGGCGAGGAGGTCGGCCGCGTGCTCGGCGTTCACGCCGTGCACGAGGACCGCGTTGACCTTGACGACGTCGAAGACCTCGGCGGCCGCGGCGAGCCCGGCGAGCGTGCGCTCGAGGAACGGCCGCCGGGCCATGGTCGCGAAGGTGTCGGGGTCGAGCGTGTCGAGGGAGACGTTGACGCGGTCGAGGCCGGCCTCGCGCAGGGCGTGGGCGCGGTGGTCGAGCCCGACGGCGTTGGTCGTGAGCGAGAGCTCGGGGCGCTCCGGGAGCGCCGCGCACCCGCGGACGATCTCCACCAGGTCGCCGCGCAGGAGGGGCTCGCCGCCCGTGAACCGGACCTGCCGGACGCCGAGGTCCCGCGTCGCGATCCCGACCAGCCGGACGATCTCCTCGCGCGTCATGACGGCGTCGCGCGGGAGGGTCGGGAGCCCCTCGGCCGGCATGCAGTACGTGCAGCGCAGGTTGCAGCGGTCCGTGAGGGAGACGCGCAGGTCGGTCGCGGTGCGGCCGAAGCGGTCGACCAGGCCGGGCAGGTCGGGGCGGTCGGCGGGCAGCGCGGGCATCGGCGCACCCGCTCGCGCGTGCGGCGCGGCGGTGGGGAGCCCGAGCGGGACGACGGCCATCGCTCGATTCTGCCCCGTCCCGGCCGCCGATTCACGTTCTCACCCGAGGCTCCCGCGCCCTGCGAGAACGACGTGACGCAACCGCAACGCGCGTCGATCGGCCGAGCCGCAGATGCGGCACTAGGGTCGGTTACATGACGCACCTGCGAGTCAGCGAGGCGGCGCGCCTCCTCGGCGTGAGCACGGACACCGTCCGTCGCCACCTCGCCGCCGGCCTCCTCGAGTCGCGTACCGACGACGCCGGGCACCGCGTCGTCGACGGCGCCGACCTCGCCCGGTTCGTCCGCGAGCACGCGCACGCCCCCGACGACGGCGCCGGGGGCTCCGCGCGCAACCGCTTCGTCGGGCTCGTCACCGCGCTCACGGTCGACGGGGTGATGGCGCAGGTCGAGGTCCAGGCCGGCCCGCACCGGGTCGTGTCGCTGATCAGCGCGGAGGCGGTGCGTGAGCTGGAGCTCGAGGTCGGTGACGTGGCCACCGCGGTCGTGAAGGCGACGTCGGTCATGATCGACACACCGAAGGGGATCCGATGACGAGGCTGTCGGCGGTGCTGGGCGCGGGCGCCCTGGTCGGCGCGCTCGCGCTCGCCGGGTGCTCGTCGGACGACGGCGGGGCGAGCGGCCAGGGGAGCACGGGCGGCGGGGACCGGACGCTCGTCGTGTTCGCGGCGGCGTCGCTCACGGGCACGTTCCAGGCGATCGCCCACCAGTTCGAGCAGGACCACGCGGGGGTGACGGTCAAGCTGTCGTTCGCGGGCTCGTCGGACCTCGTGGCGCAGATCCAGGAGGGCGCGCCGGCGGACGTGTTCGCGTCCGCGGACGAGCCCACCATGAAGAAGCTCACGGACGCGGGGCTCGCCGCGGGCGACCCCGTGCCGTTCGCGACCAACGTCCTGACCATCGTGACGCCCCCGGACGACCCCGCGGGGATCACGTCGTTCCAGGACCTCGCGAAGCCGGACGCGAAGGTGGTGGTGTGCGCGCCGCAGGTGCCGTGCGGCCACGCGACCACGGAGGTCGAGGCGGCCACGGGCGTCACCCTCAAGCCCGTGAGCGAGGAGTCCCAGGTCACCGACGTGCTCGCCAAGGTGACCTCGGGCGAGGCGGACGCCGGGCTCGTCTACGTCACCGACGCCAAGGGGGCCCTGGCCAAGGACGCGAACGCGCTCAAGCAGATCGACTTCCCGGAGGCGGCGGAGGCCGTCAACACGTACCCGGTCGTGGCGGTCGAGGGCAGCAAGCACGCGGAGCTCGCGAGCGAGTTCGTCGCCGCCGTCACGTCCGACGCCGGCCGGACGGTGCTCCAGGATGCGGGCTTCGGTGCGCCCTGAGCGGACCGTGGCCCCCCGCCTGCCGTGGTGGCTCGTCACGGTCGCCGCGGTGGGGATCGCGTTCGTCGTCGCGCCGGTCGTCGTCATGGCCACGCGGGGCGACTGGGCGCACTTCTGGTCCCTCGTCACGTCGGCCGAGTCCCTCGACGCCCTGCGCCTCAGCCTCGTCACGTCGGCGGTGAGCACGGCGGTCTGCGTCGTGGTGGGGGTGCCGGTCGCGGTGGTCCTCGCGCGCACCCGCTTCCCCGGACGGTCGGTGGTGCGCGCCCTCGTGCTGCTCCCGCTGGTCCTGCCGCCCGTCGTGTGCGGGCTCGCGCTCCTCTACGCGTTCGGCCGCCGCGGGCCGATCGGCCACCTCCTCGACGACGCCGGCGTGTCCATCGCCTTCACGACGACCGCCGTCGTGATCTCGCACGTGTACGTGTCGCTGCCGTTCCTCGTCCTCACGCTCGAGGGCGCCCTCAAGGTCCGCGGCACCGGCCCCGAGCTCACGGCCGCCTCCCTGGGCGCCGGGCCCTCCCGGACCTTCTGGCTCGTCACGCTCCCGTCCGTCGCGCCGGCGCTCGCGGGCGGCACGCTCCTCGCGTTCGCGCGCTCGCTCGGCGAGTTCGGCGCGACGCTCACGTTCGCGGGCTCGCTCCAGGGCGTCACCCGCACCCTGCCGCTCGAGATCTACCTCCAGCGCGAGACCGACCCCGACGCCGCCGTCGCGCTGTCGATGCTCCTCGTCGTGGTCGCGGTGCTCGTGGTCGCGCTCGTCCACTCGGCGGGCGGTACGCGCGGCTTCCGGCGCGGGCTCGCCGGAGGGGTCGCCGCATGAGCGCTCCGGAGCCGCGCGGTCTGCGCGTCAGCGTGCACGACGACGTCCGCGACGTCCGCGTGGACCTCGCCGTCGCGCCGGGGCGGACGCTCGCGGTGGTCGGGCCGAACGGCGCGGGCAAGTCCACGCTGCTGAGCGTCGTGGCGGGGCTGTACGTGCCGACCTCGGGCCGCGTCGTCCTCACGGGCGCGACCGACCGCGTCCTCACGGACACGGGCGCGGGCACGCGCGTGCCCCCCGAGCGACGCGGCGTCGTGCTGCTCGGGCAGCGGCCCGAGCTCTTCGGGCACCTGAGCGTCCGCGCGAACGTCGCGTTCGGGCCGCGGTCGGCGGGGTTGCGCCGTGCGGACGCCCGGCACGTCGCGGACCGGTGGCTCGACGCCGTCGGCGCGCGACACCTCGCGAGGCGGCGCGCCCGCGCCCTGTCGGGAGGCCAGGCGCAGCGGGTCGCGATCGCGCGGGCCTTCGCGGCCGAGCCGAGCGTCGTCCTGCTCGACGAGCCCCTCGCAGCCGTCGACGCACCGTCCGTGCCGCACCTGCGCGACGTCCTGCGCCGGGCGCTGGCCGACGCGACCGCGCTCGTCGTCACGCACGACGTCGCGGACGCGCTGGCCCTCGCGGACGACGTCGTGGTGCTCGACCGCGGGCGCGTCGTCGAGCACGGGCCGGCCGCCGAGGTCCTCGACGACCCCCGCAGCGCGTTCCTGCGCCAGCTTCCCGGGACGTCGTCCGCGGGAACGGGCAGACTCGGCCCCGTGAGCACCGCCCCGCGAGCCCAGGACCCCACGACGCACGCCGGCGAGCGCGAGGCGGAGGGCGCCGAGCACGCGCGGCGGACCGTCGAGGAGCACGCGCGACGCGTGGCCGCGGCGCTCGCCCCGTCGCTGGCCGCGCTCGGGTCGCCGGGCCGGACGAGCGAGCTCGCCGTCGCGGACGCCGTCGCCGACCCGCGCCCCCGCGTCCTCGCCGCCGACGCCGTCGCGAGCGTCGCGACGCCCGGCTTCGACAACGCGCAGATGGACGGGTACGCCGTGCGCTCGGCGGACCTCGCGGTCGCCTCCGCGACCTCGCCCGTGGGACTCGTGGTCGCGGACCCGATCCCGGCCGGGCGCGTCGGCCGCCCGCTCGCCGTCGGGACGGCCGCGCCGATCATGACGGGCGCCCCCGTGCCCGAGGGCGCGGACGCCGTCGTGCGGATCGAGGACGTCCTCCCGCCCCGGTTCGGGCTCGCGACGGGCGAGCGGGTGTCGTTCACGGCGCCCGTCGGCCCGGGGACGTTCGTCCGGCGTGCCGGGAGCGACTCCGCCGCGGGCGACGTGCTCCTCGCCGCGGGCTCGCCGCTCGGCCCCGCCCAGCTCGGTGCGCTCGTCGCGTCGGGCGTGGCCGCCGTGCGGGTCGCGGCGCCGCCGCGCGTCCTGCTCGTGAGCACGGGCAGCGAGGTCGTCGCGGCGGGGGAGAGGCTCGGCCCCGGCCAGGTGCACGACGCGAACGGCGCGTCCCTCGCCGCGGCGCTGCGGGCCGTCGGCGCGGAGGTCCGGGTGCGCACCGTCGCGGACGACGTCGACGCCTTCCGCGCGGCGCTCGCCACCGTCGGCGTCGACGGCTGGGCGCCGGACCTCGTCGTCACGACGGGGGGCGTGTCCGCGGGGGCGTACGAGGTGGTGCGGCTCGCGCTCGGCGCGATGGCCGAGGACGGGCTCGCGGACGCGTGGTTCGGGCACGTCGCGATGCAGCCGGGCGGCCCGCAGGGCCTCGCGGCGGTCGCGGTGGCCGCCGCCGGCTCCGGCGGCGCGTCGGGGGAGCGGCGCGTCCCGCTCGTCGCGTTTCCCGGGAACCCGGTGAGCGCGCTCGTGTCGTTCGAGCTGTTCCTGCGGCCGGTGCTCGCGCAGGCGACCGGGCTGCGTCCGGCGCGGCGCGGCCGGGGACGGGCGCCGCTCGCCGACGCCGTCGACTCCCCGCCCGCGGTCCACCAGGTCCGCCGCGGCGTGCTCGACGACGCCGGGCGCGTGGTGCTCGTCGGCGGCCCCGGGTCGCACCTGCTGGCCCGCTACGCGGCCGCTACCGTTCTCGTACACGTCCCGCTCGGCGTCGGGCACCTCGACGCGGGGGACGAGGTCGAGTACGAGGAGATCGGATGACGGACGCAGCGGCGGGCGGCACGACGGGCCGGCACGGGCTGACGCACTACCGGGAGGACGGCGCGGCCGTCATGGTCGACGTCTCGGCCAAGGACGTCACCGTGCGCGAGGCCACCGCGACGGGCGTCCTGCTGACCCGGCCGGACGTCGTCGAGCGGATCGCCTCGGGCGACCTGCCCAAGGGCGAGGCCGTCGCGGTCGCGCGCGTCGCCGGGATCATGGCCGCGAAGCGCACGCACGAGCTCGTGCCGCTGTGCCACCCGCTGCCGCTCAGCGGCGTCGACGTCGACGTCGTGCCGTCGGGCGACCGCGTCGACCTGCGCGCGACCGTGCGCACCACCTCGCGCACCGGCGTCGAGATGGAGGCGCTGACCGCCGTGACCGTCGCCGGGCTGACCGTCTACGACATGATCAAGGCCGTGGACCGCGCCGCCGTCCTCACCGACGTGCGGGTCGTCGCGAAGTCGGGCGGCGCGTCGGGCACGTGGGAGCGCGAGGCGGACGCCGGGGCGGGCGCATGATCGCGGGGGTCGTCGTCGCGTCGACGCGCGGCGCGCTCGGCACCGCGACCGACACGACCGGGCCGGCCATCCGCGACTGGCTCGCGGAGCGCGGCTTCACGGTGCCGCGCGTCGACGTCGTGCCCGACGGCGACGCGGTCGGGGCGGCGCTGCGCGCCTGGGTCGCGGAGGGGGCCGCGGTCGTGCTGAGCACGGGCGGCACCGGCATCGCGCCCACGGACGTCACGCCCGAGCAGACGCGGGCGCTCCTCGACCGCGAGCTGCCCGGCGTCGCCGAGCGCGTCCGGCTCGCCGGGCAGGACCGCGTGCCCACGGCCGCGCTGAGCCGGGGGACCGCCGGGGTCGCGGGCCGCACGCTCGTCGTGAACCTCCCGGGCTCCCCGGGCGGGGTGCGCGACGGGCTCGCCGCGCTCGACGACGTCCTGCCGCACGCCGTCGACCAGCTCGCGGGCGGGGACCACGTGCGGCCCGCGGACGACGGAGCGGCCGGCGCCGCCGCGGGTCCGCGCCACGGCGACGCGGGTGCCGGGGCCGTCCTGCGCGCCGACGTCGGCGAGCTCACCGGCGACGAGGCGGGCGCGCTGCTCGGGGTGCTGACCGACCTCGTCCGGGACGACACGTCCGGGGCCGTCGCGACCTTCACCGGGTACGTGCGCAACCACGACGAGGGGCGCGGCGTCGTGCACCTGCACTACGAGGGTCACCCCGAGGCGGCCGCGGTGCTCGCGCGCGTCGCCGGGGGCGTCGCGGAGCGCCACGGGGTGCGGGTCGCGGTCGTCCACCGGCTCGGGAGCCTGCGCGTGGGGGACGTCGCCGTCGTCGCCGCGGTCGCGTCGGCGCACCGGGCGGAGGCCTTCGCGGCGGTCGCCGAGCTCGTCGACGAGCTCAAGGCGCACGTGCCGATCTGGAAGGAGCAGGGCTTCACGGACGGCACCCAGGAGTGGGTCGGCTCGCTGGGCTGACCGCCCGGCCGTCCGCGGGACGGTGCGTCACGGGGCGTGACGTCGTCCCGGGACGTGAGAACCCCGACCTTCCCCGGTCTCTTCGCGGTGCGCCGTTGCTACGGTCCGGCGCACCACACAGATCGGGCGCGAGCCCGGGAGAGGCGGCCGACCGTCATGTCCTTCCATCTCGGCATCGCGCTCGACGGCGCAGGCTGGCACCCGGCGGCCTGGCGGGAGCCGGCCGCGCGGCCGGCCGACCTGCTCACGGCCGGCTACTGGCTCGACCAGGTCCGCCTGGCCGAGGAGGCGCTCGCGGACCTCGTGACCTTCGAGGACTCGTTCGGGATCCAGTCGACGGACCCGTTCGCCCCCGACGACCGGCTCGACCAGGTCCGGGGGCGCCTCGACGCGGAGCTGATCGCGGCGCGTCTCGCGCCGGTGACGCAGGGCATCGGCCTGGTGCCGACCGTGACGGTCACGCACACGGAGCCGTTCCACGTCGCCAAGGCCCTCGCGACGCTCGACTGGACCAGCCGTGGTCGTGCGGGCTGGCAGGTCCGGGTGAGCGGGGGCCCTTACCAGGCGGGTCTGTTCGGCCGTCGCGAGTTCCCCGAGCTCGCGGTCCCCTTCGACCTGGAGGACCCGGTCCTCGCGGCCCACGTGGCCGAGACGTTCGAGGAGGCCGCGGACGTCGTGGAGGTCGTCCGGAGGCTGTGGGACTCGTGGGAGGACGACGCGGAGATCCGCGACGTCGCCACCCAGCGGTTCATCGACCGGGACAAGGTGCACCGGGTCGACTTCGAGTCGCGGTTCTTCTCGGTCCGCGGGCCGTCGATCACCCCGCGCTCACCGCAGGGCCAGCCGGTCGTGACGGCGCTCGCCCACGCGCGCGTGCCGTACGAGCTGGCGGCGCGCTCGGCCGACCTGGTCTTCGTCACGCCCTTCGACGACGCCGACGCGCGCCGGATCCTGGGCGAGGTCCGCGACGCCGAGCCCCGGGTCGGGCGTGAGGGCGAGCCGCTGCAGGTGTGGGCGGACGTCGTCGTCCTCCTCGACGTCGACGGCGAGACGGGGCCGGCGAGGCGGGCGCGGCTCGACGAGACCGCGGGCGCGGTCTGGACGACGGACACCGGGATCTACGCGGGCTCCGCCGCCGAGCTCGCGGACCGGATCGAGGCGTGGCGCGACCTCGGGTACGCAGGTGTGCGCCTGCGCCCCGCGACCGTCCCCGGCGACCTGACGGCGATCGCGCGGGACCTGGCGCCGGAGCTGCGCCGCCGCGGGCTCGCCCGCGACGCCTACGACCGGCCCACGCTGCGCGGGCTCCTCGGCCTGCCCACCGACGTGCCCAGCCGCTACGCGGCCGTCCGCGCCTGACGCGCTCGCACCGACCACCCGACCCGACCGGAGGAACCGCCATGAGCGAGACCGGCAAGCCCCGCAAGCAGATCATCCTCGGCGCCTACCTCGGAGGCGTGAACCACCACACCCTGTGGCAGCTGCCCGAGGCCGGCAGCCAGATCGACTTCTCGTCGTTCGAGCACACGGCGCGCACGGCCGAGCGCGGCCGGTTCGACTTCTTCTTCCTGGCCGAGGGCCTCGCGCTGCGCGAGCGCGACGGCCAGGTGTTCGACCAGGACGTGATCGGCCGTCCCGACACGTTCACGGTCCTCGCTTCGCTCGCGGCCGTCACCGAGCACCTCGGCCTCGCGGCGACCATCAACGCGACCTTCAACGAGCCGTACGAGCTGGCCCGCCAGCTCGCGACCCTCGACCACCTGTCGGGAGGGCGCGCGGCCTGGAACGTCGTCACCAGCTTCGACGCGTTCACGGGCCAGAACTTCCGCCGCGGAGGCTTCCTGGACCGTTCGCAGCGCTACGAGCGTGCCGGCGAGGCGGTCGCGCTGGTGCGTGCGCTGTGGGACTCGTGGGCGCAGGACGCGGTCGTGGCCGACCAGGCGACGGGGCGGTTCCTCCGGGGCGCCGACGACGCCGGCCGGTTCCCCGGGCAGTTCGAGCACCACGGCAGCCAGTTCGACGTGCGCGGCCGGTTCACGGTGCCGCGCTCCCCGCAGGGCCATCCCGTCGTGCTCCAGGCGGGTGTCTCGCCGCAGGGGCGCGACTTCGCCGCGGCCAACTCGGACGCGATCTTCTCGCCGTTCACGCGTCTCGACGAGGCGCAGGCCTACTACCGCGACATCCAGGAGCGGGCGTCGCGCCTGGGGCGTGCCCCCGGCTCGGTGAAGATCCTCCCCAGCGGCTCGTTCGTGCTCGGCGACACGCCCGCCGAGGCCGAGGAGAAGGCACGGTGGGTCCGCGACCAGCAGGTCACCGGCAAGACGGCCCTCATCCTCCTCGAGCAGATCTGGAACCGCGACCTGTCGTCCTACGACCCGGACGGCCCGCTGCCGGACGTCGAGCCCGACGTCGACGCGCCGCCGTTCATCCAGGGCCGGGCCCTGCTCGACGCCGACCGCGTGGGCTGGGCGAACCGCCTGCGGGCCCGGGCCGAGGAGCAGGGCTTCACGCTGCGCGAGACCGTGATCGACCAGTTCTCGCGCGCCGAGTTCGTGGGGACGCCGCAGCAGGTGGCGGACCGGATCGACGACTTCGTGCAGCAGGACGGCTCCGACGGGTTCATCGTCGGCTCGCACCTCGTGCCGACCGGGCTCGACGAGTTCGTCGACCGCGTGGTCCCGCTGCTCCAGGAGCGCGGGTCGCTGCGCACCGAGTACACCGGCACGACCCTGCGCGACAACCTCGGGCTCGAGGTCCCGCAGCGGCAGGTGGTCGAGCCCGAGCCGGCCTTCGCCTGACCGAGGGCGCTCGACGGCGCGCGGTCACCGCGCGTCGTCGAGCAGCACCTCCAGCCACGCCGCGCCCGCTGCTCCTTGGGCGCGCTGGAAGGCGCGGAGCCGCGGGATCGACGGCACCGGCGGCCGGCGCCCGGAGTCGAGGAAGTACGCGGTGATGCCCGCGACGACCGGGAGCACCTGCGCGTCGTCGACGCCTGCGGCGGACGGGCTGGACCGGAAGAGCGCGTCGAGCTCGGCCCCGACGGCGCGTCGGTGCCCGAGGTCGGCCGGGCCGGTCAACGGCTCGGTGCGCCCGCGGACGCCCTGCATCCCGACGCTCGGAAGGAACGCGACGAGGTCGAAGAACGCAGCGCCTCGCATGGCCCACGGCCAGTCCACGACGACCACGCCGTCGTCGGTGACGAGGAGGTTGTCGGCGCGCAGGTCGCCGTGGACGAGCGCGTCGCCCGCGCACGCGGCAGCGGCGCGACCGGCGAGCCCGGCCAGCTCGTCGAGCCGGTCGACCGCCCACGGTGCGACGTCCGCGAGCGACGGGTCGGGGTCGTCACGCAGGTGTTCCCAACCGGTGAAGAGCGCGCCGACGTCGGTCGCGGCGTCGGGCAGCCCGAGCGAGGTCGCGTCGACCGCGCCGAGCTGCGCGACCGTGTCGAGCACGGTCGTCAGCTCCGCGGGCTCCCAGGGCGTCGTGGGCGTGTGCCCGTCGACGGCCTCGTAGGCGACGACGACCCAGTCGGCGTCGTCGTGCGTCCACAGCAGGCGCGGCACCGGCAGGCCGGGGTCGAGCGCAGCGGTGACGCGAGCCTCGGTCCGGTGCAGACGGGCGGACTCGGCCTCGTCGGTCTCACGTGCCGCCTTGACGAACGCGCGCGTGCCCTGCGCGGTGACGAGGGCCGAGGCGAGTCCCGGGCTGAACCCGGTCGTCGCGCTGTGCTCGTGCACGACCACGCCGCCGAGCCGCTCCTCGACAGCGGCCCGCTGCGGCCCGGGCAGGTCGTGCCAGCGCAGCCGCCGACCACCCGACGGAGGGGGGACCACGTGAGGCTGGGACGTCATCGCCGCACCGTACGGCATCGGCGGTCGCGCCTTCACGCGCTTTGTCCTGGCCCGCGCCGCGCCGCGCGCCGCTCAGAGGAGAGGCCGCACCTGCGTCCCGACGTATCGGAGGAAGGCCTCGACGTCGGGCACGCCGCTGCTGTCGGCGGGCTGGACGACGACGGTGTCGGCACCGGCCTCCGCGCGGGCCCGGACGGCGTCCGCGTCCGCCCGCGCGTCGCCCGTGGTGGCGAGGTTGACGACCAGGAGGTGGCCGTCGGCCCGGCCGGACGCGACGCGCGTCTCGTCGACGACCGTGCGTGCGGTCCGCACGTCGTCGGGCGTGGAGATCGCCTCGAGGATCGTCCCGTCCGCGACCTCGCCCGTGAGCCGGACGGTCCGCGGCCCGGTCGCGGCGGACAGCACGGGCGGCGCCTGCGTGGGCGGCCAGTCGAGCGCGACGTCGTGGAGGCGGACGTACCGCCCCTCGGTCGTGAGGCGCTCGCCGGCGAGCAGGGCGCGCAGCGCGGTGGCGTACTCGCGCAGCAGCGTGAGGGGCGACTCGGCCCGGTTGCCGACCTGCCCCATCCAGTCCTGGACGCCGTGCCCGATGCCGGGCAGCAGGCGGCCGGGGAACGCGCGGTCGAGCGTCGCGACCTCCATCGCGGTGAGGGCCACGTTGCGCAGGGGCGTCGGCATGACGCCGATCCCGACGCGGATCCGCTCCGTCGCGGTGAGCGCGACCGCGGCGGACGCGATGCCGCTCTCCCGGAAGCAGTCCTCCCAGAGCCAGAGCTCGTCGAGTCCCGCGTCCTCCGCGGCGCGGGCGGCGGCGACGAGGAGCTCGGGGGGACAGCTGGGCGGGAAGACGGCGCCGAGGGTGGTCATGCTCCATTCTCGCCGCCCGCCACCCACAGCGCACCGGCGCGGCGCCCGCGCCGCACGGGCTCGGCGTCGTCACGGCCCCGGCGTTCGTAGACTTGACCGGTGACCCGCGCCTACCTCGACCACGCCGCGACGACTCCCCTGTCGTCGGCGGCGCTCGAGGCGATGACGACGGAGCTCGCGAAGACCGGCAACCCGTCGTCGTTGCACACCGCGGGCAGGGCCGCCCGGCGCACCGTCGAGGAGTCGCGCGAGTCGCTCGCGGCCGCCGTGGGTGCGCGCCCGAGCGAGGTCGTCCTGACGGGCGGCGGCACCGAGGCCGACAACCTGGCGATCAAGGGGATCTTCTGGGGCCGGCGCACCGGGCGCCCGGAGCGTCGCCGCATCCTCGTCTCGGCGGTCGAGCACCACGCGGTCCTCGACCCGGCGTTCTGGATGGCGGAGCACTCGGGTGCGGAGATCGTCCTGCTGCCCGTCGACGCCGAGGGCCGGGTCGACCTCGGCGCGCTGCGCGAGGAGCTGGCCGCGAACGGCCCGCAGACCGCGCTCGTCTCGGTGATGTGGGCCAACAACGAGGTGGGCACCGTCCAGCCGGTGCGCGAGGTCGTCCAGCTCGCGCACCAGCACGGGGTCCCCGTCCACAGCGACGCGGTCCAGGCGCTCGGGCAGGTCCCGGTCGACTTCGCGGCGAGCGGCCTCGACGCCATGACGGTCACGGCCCACAAGCTCGGCGGCCCCGTCGGCACGGGCGCCCTCGTCGCCCGCAAGGACCTGCCGCTCACGCCCGTGCTGCACGGCGGCGGCCAGGAGCGCGGCGTGCGGTCCGGGACCCTCGACGTCGCGGGGATCCGCGCGTTCGCCGTCGCGGCCGCGGAGGCCGTGGGCGCCCTCCCGGAGCGCGCCGCCCGCCTCGCGGCGCTCCGCGACAGGCTCGTCGCGGGCGTCCTCGAGCGCGTGCCCGACGCCGTCCTCCGCGGCCCCGCGGACCTCGCCCTCCCCGCGGCCGGTGCCACCGGCAGCGCCGCACGCCTCCCCGCGAACGCGCACCTGACCTTCCCGGGCTGCGAGGGCGACTCGCTGCTGTACCTGCTGGACTCGGCGGGCGTCGAGGTCTCGACGGGGTCGGCGTGCCAGGCGGGCGTCCCGCGCCCGTCGCACGTGCTCCTCGCGATGGGGGTGCCCGAGGTCGAGGCGCGCGGCGCCCTCCGGTTCTCGCTCGGCGCGACCAGCACCGACGCGGAGGTCGACCGGGTGCTCGAGGTCCTGCCCGGGGTCGTCGAGCGCGCGCGGGCCGCCGGGCTCGTGTCGCTGGGCTCGGGAGGTGCGCGATGAGGGTCCTGGCGGCGATGTCCGGGGGAGTCGACTCCGCCGTGGCGGCGGCGCTCGCGGTCGAGGCGGGCCACGACGTGGTCGGGGTGCACATGGCGCTCTCGCGCACCCGCGACCAGTTCCGCACCGGCTCGCGCGGCTGCTGCTCGATCGAGGACGCCGGCGACGCGCGGCGCGCGGCCGACGTCCTCGGCATCCCGTACTACGTGTGGGACCTGTCGGAGCGGTTCGAGGAGACGGTCGTCGCGGACTTCCTGTCCGAGTACGAGGCGGGTCGCACCCCGAACCCGTGCGTGCGGTGCAACGAGCACATCAAGTTCGAGGCGCTGCTCGACCGCGCGACGGCGCTCGGCTTCGACGCCGTCGCGACGGGTCACTACGCCCAGGTCGTGGACGCGGGCGGCCGCCGCGAGCTGCACCGCTCGCCGAACACCGAGAAGGACCAGTCGTACGTGCTCGCGGTGATGGGCCCCGAGCGGCTCGCGCGGGCGATGTTCCCGCTCGGTGGCTACGCCTCGAAGGCGGAGGTCCGCGCCGAGGCCGAGCGCCGCGGCCTGTCGGTGAGCGCCAAGCCCGACTCCTACGACATCTGCTTCGTCGCCGACGGCGACACCCGCGGCTTCCTCCGCGACCGCCTGGGCGCGCGGCCGGGCGAGATCGTCGACACCGACGGCCGGGTCCTCGGCGAGCACGACGGCGCGTACGCGTTCACGGTCGGGCAGCGCAAGGGCCTGCGCCTCGACCGCCCCGCCGACGACGGCCGCCCCCGCTACGTGCTCGACGTGCAGCCGGGGCAGAACCGTGTGGTCGTGGGTCCGGCCGAGCTCCTCACGGTCGACACGATCACGGGCACCGGCCCGGTCTGGTTCGACGGCGCCGACACCTCGGGAGCGTGGTTCGACGCCGAGGTCCAGGTCCGCGCGCACGGCCAGCCCGTCGCGGCCCGCGTCCGCGCGACCGGCGACGGCCTCGAGCTGACCCTGACGGGCGAGCGCCTGCGCGGCGTCGCGCCCGGGCAGTCGGTCGTCGTGTACGACGGGACGCGCGTGGTCGGGCAGGCGACGGTCGCGAGCGCGTCCCGCTCGGACGCGTCGCGTGCCGGGGCGCCCGCCGTCGGGTCGGCGCGCACGGCGGCGGCCGCCCGGTGACGACCGTCTCGGGGCCCGGGCCGTTCCCGGGCGTGGAGCCGCTCGCCGCCCAGCAGGCCGTGCTCGACCACCTCGTCGACGTGCCGTACGGCGTCGACGGGCTCCCGTTCCTCGTCCAGCTCCCGCAGCGTGGCGCCGGCAGCGACCCGGTGGGGCGCACCGCGTCCCTCCTCGACGAGCTCGCGACCGAGCTCGGCCCGCACGGCTGGAAGCTGGCCGACCGGCCGGGCGCCGACCAGCGCCGCGCCGCCACGACGCTGCGCGACGACCTGACCGCCCTGTCGATCGCGGCGCACGGCTACACGGCCCGGCTCACGGTCGGCGTGCTCGGCCCCTGGTCGCTCGCCGCGCAGCTCTACCTCGCGCGCGGGGACCGAGTGCTGACCGACGCGGGAGCGGTGCGCGACGTCGCCGCGTCGCTCGCGTCCGGGCTCGCGCAGCACCTCGCCGACCTCCGGGCGCAGGTCCCGGGCCTCGGCGACGTCGTCGTGCAGCTCGACGAGCCGCTGCTCGGCCAGGTCGCCGCGGGCGTGCTGCCGACCTTCTCGGGCTACTCGCGCATCCCCGCGGTCGCGGGACCCGAGCTCGTCGAGGGCCTCGAGCCCGTGCTCGACGCTGTCCACGCCGCGGGCGCGTCGAGCACCGTGCACGTGGGACCGGCGTGGGTGGGGGTCGCGCCCGCGGTCCTGGCCGGCGCCCAGGGCGTCGGGCTCGACGTCGGGGCCTGGGACGAGCGCACGTGGGAGACCGTCGCACGCGCCGTCGAGCGGGGCGTGACCTTCTGGGCCGGCCTCCCGCGGGCGCGGGTCTCGCAGTGCGCCGGACCCGAGGTCGGAACCGTCGCGGACGCCCTGACCGTGCCGTGGCGGCGCGTCGGGCTGCCGGTCGCCGGCCTCGCGGACGTCGTCGTCACGACCCCGGCCGCGCCCCTCGCCGCGGGCGCCCAGGCCGCCCGGGACGAGCTCGGGACCCTCGTGCGCGTCGCCGAGGTCGTGGCCGAGCGGTCCGACGCGTGAGCCTCGCCCGGCCGCCCCGACGCGCGCCGGACGCTCGCCCGGGTCACCCTGTTCGCATGGGGACGGGTGTGCCGGCGCGCTCGGGGGGCCCCGCCGCGCACGGTCCACGGCTGTGGCGGGCGGTCCTCTTCGCCGTCGTGTGCTCGTTCGTCCCGTGGGCGCTCGGGGGCGCGTGGGCCGTGCTCGCCCGCTCCCAGAAGGGCTTCCCGATCGGGGGCGGCTCGTTCGCCGGCGTCGACGCCGACCGCTGGCTCGAGTACGCCGACGACTGGTTCATCGCGTCGTCGTACGTCCTGCCGTTCGTGGCGACGGTCCTCGTCGCGGGCTGGGTCGTGCTCGTGCCGCAGCGCAACCGATGGGCCCTGGCGCTCGCGGTCACGGTGCTCGTCGGAGCCGTGGTCCTGCTCATGGCGTTCGGGGACGGCTTCGTGCACCGCGTGGGCTCGCCGTTCACGTACGGGCTCGTCGCGCTGCTGCTGTCGGTCGTGACCCTCGGCCTGCCCCTGTGCTTCGTGCTCGCGGCCTGGCTCGCGGTGCCGCTGCGCGTCCTGGCGCCGCCACCGCGCCCGCTCAACCCCTGGCGCTGACCGGGCGCCCCGGCGCGCGGAGAGCCGGCGTCAGCCCCGGTGCTCCGGGAGCGGCGCGAGGGTGATCGTCGTGGTGTGCTCGGTGCCGTCGCGCAGGTAGACGGCGTCGACCTCGTCGCCCGTCCGCGAGGTCACGGTGAGCCGGGCGAGCGTCGCCGACGTCGGCGCGGTCACGTCG
>Ga0182749_1001898_pt1 | contig 15843 bp, 15 predicted proteins | sample eDN3rd37CKraftMG_FD_128875 | JGI IMG/M metagenome (GOLD analysis project Ga0182749, IMG submission 128875) | Enriched Miracle-Growth compost microbial communities from Emeryville, California, USA - eDNA 3rd pass 37_C Kraft MG (version 2) (version 2) ...
CACCATCGAGTTCGGCGACCTCGACAAGCGCTATCAGCAGTCCACCTTCGGGGCGCATTTCGTGGAGGTCGGCGTGGACGCCGCGACGGGCGAGGTCCGGATCCGGCGCATGCTGGCCGTTTGCGCCGCCGGGCGCATCCTGAACCCCATGACCGCACGAAGTCAGGTCATCGGCGCCATGACCATGGGTGTCGGTGGAGCGCTGATGGAGGAACTGGCGGTCGACAAGCGCCACGGCTTCTTCGTCAACCATGACCTCGCGGGCTACGAAGTGCCGGTGCATGCCGACATCCCGCACCAGGAGGTGATCTTCCTGGACGAGGTGGACCCGGCTTCGTCGCCCATGAAGGCCAAGGGTGTTGGAGAACTCGGCCTCTGTGGTGTCAGTGCCGCTATCGCCAACGCGGTCTACAATGCCACCGGCGTGCGCGTGAGGGACTATCCGATCACCCTGGACAAGCATCTCAAGCAGTTGCCGGAGATAGGCTGACGGCTCACCCAAGGGGGAGAGGAGCGCCTCAGGCGTCGTGCTCACGCCCGGTCAGCGGAGCGGGCGATCCTCTCTGGGCTACGGGTGTCCTGCCCGCGAAGTTCGCTGCCTTTGCAGGGGACGAAGCGGATCAGCAGGCCACTGAAAGCAAAGGCGAGTGTCCGTAGGTTTCGGAATCAGGACACTCGCGAGTCTTCCAAGCTTGGCATACGCGGCCGGACCCGGAGAAGCTGGTTTTGGGAATGCGGCCATGGGCATCCGCACTCCGGTCCGTGTCGCTCCGTGGTCACCGGTAGGCGCCTCAGGCACCCCGGCTTCCGTCAGGCGCGCCGAGCCGGATGGCGGGCATCAACCAACCGGCCGGGACGCCTGGCCCGCGACGCAGGAGCGTGTTCGGGCGATGACCATCTCCAGAGCTCCACCGGCAGCCTTTCGTGAGCGGTGGAGCGCGGCGGGTTTGCTTCGATCCGGAGGAGCTGACGGGCTGCGCGCTTCGGGTCTCTGGTCAGCGCCTCCACGCGCCTCTTCCCGGCCCTGTGGCGTCTTGCCGGCTGGCCTGAGCTTCGACCCACAACGAATGCCGATAGGCTCGCATACACGTGAGAGGGGCGGAGCCTCCGGCCTCTCTTGCCTGAGCCCGGAGATCTCCACAGATCGCCCGTGAATCGGAGCCAGGTGTCTCGATAGAGTCGGGGTAAACGACCCGGGTCGTATCTGGCAGGCCGATCGGAGCCTCTGGCGGCATCAAGGTGACCACCCAGAAGGAGCCCGCGATGAAGGAAGTCCACCGCCCTGCGACAGCCACCCAGGTGCGGGAGATTTTAGGCCCCGCGGATGAGGATCTCATCCTTCGTGTCCTCGAGACCGAAGCCAGCGCACCGGAAGTGGTTGAGGCCCTGAACTGGATCAATGCGGATGACCAGTTGGGACAGGCTCTGCAGCGCCAGCCCTCTGGCCGCGTCGCGAAGCTCTGCGAGATCCTTACGGCCGATCAGGAGGATGAGCCCGAAGCCTGAGGGCAGCCCGTGCTGGTCTTCAGTGGTGCTGCAGCAGAGACTGCACGACCTGTCGCAGTTGCGCCTGCATCAGTGTATCCGCATCCACTCTTCCCGGGCGGCTCGGCGCACCTCGCGACAGACCAGAAAGGCCTCCGGACCGCTCCGTCCCTGATCAATGAGGGTTGCCCACATGGCCTCAAGCCTCTGGTCGAGTTCCTTGTGGAACTCGGTCTCGGAGCTCGCCTGCAGCCGTTCCGCAAGCCGGGACCCGATCTCCTGTGGTGCCTGGAGATAGGCCGCATCCGCAAAGCCACTCATCCTCTGCCCCTCTCAGCGCCCGCGGAACCGCCAGCGCGCAAGTGCGACACCGCAATGTGCCGTTTGGGTGAGGATAACAGAGGCGGGCCCCGGTGGTTCGATCCTTTCACGTAACGGATTCTCGAGGGCTGGCTGCCACGGGACGCCACATCGCAGCCCCACGGAGTGGGCGGGGGGTCGTGGAGCGGGCAAGCTGGATCCGCTACGGCCGGTCGCGGATGCCTAGGAGCTTATCCACGGCGGCTCTGGCTTCCGACAGAACCTGCTCGAGGGCAGCGGCATCGGTGGTCGTCACGACCTTCAGCTTCTCCGACTTGCCCTGCGAGAGAGGCTGATAGACGTGAACCGCCCAGCCACCGTCACCGTACTCCCGGACCTCCAGAAAATAAGACCGATAGTGGTGGACCTCCACAAAGGCCATGCCGTCCGACTCCAGCGGATGAATCTCAAAGTTGTCTATTGGAGGCGTTCGACAGGCGTCTATCGCAGCGCGGCAGCTTTCCGCGGAAGCCGGGATTCGTGATCCATTTGCTTCCGCCCTGCTTCCGCGGCTGGAGAAGTAAAAAGGGCCCGCCGAAGCGAGCCCTACAACGAATGATGTCCGAGCGTCTGAGCCGTTGCCTGTCTCTCTGGTGACACCATTTTCGAGAGAGGGGGCTTGCGACGCCTAAACCCCTGAAATCTTTGGCGGACCCGATACGATTCGAACGTACGACCTTTGCCTTCGGAGGGCAACGCTCTATCCAGCTGAGCTACGGGTCCTGGCCAGGGGCTTCTTTAGCGGGCTGGGCGGCGCAGGGGAAGCCCCTCCCTGCGCAAATCCCATCTCAGCTGCGTAGGGCCGCCTCCACCGCCGTGGCCGTGGCAAAAAGGGCGGCATCGGCGTCATGCGCGCCGCTCAGCATCAGCCCGACCGGCGCCTCGCCGGGGGCGTGGCAGGGCAGGCTGATGCTGCAGCGGTCGAGGAAGTTGAAGGCCGCCGTGTTGCGCAACAGCAGCAGGTTGATTCGGTTGTAGTCCGCCTCCTCCGCGACCTCCGAGATGGCGGGTGGCGTCAGGGCGGTGGTGGGGCAGAGCACGGCATCATAGGGCGCGGTGCGCGCGGCGGCGGCGGCGATGATCCGCGCCCGGGCCTGGTGCAGCGCCAGGTAGTCCGCCGCGCTGATGCTGGCGCCGCGCAGGATGCGCGCGAGGATGCGCGGGTCATAGCGGTCGCGCGCCCGCTCGATCAGGCTGCGGTGCCAGGCATAGGATTCCGCCGCCGTGAAGCCGCCCGCGGCATTCACCACCGGCAACTCGGCCAGCTCGGGCAGGGCGAAGCGCTCGATGCGGGCGCCCGCCGCCTCCAGCCGCGCCACGGCGCGCGCGAAGGCAGCCGCCACCTCGGGGGCCAGCCCCTCGAAGAGGAAGGTGTCCTCCGGCAGGCCCAGGCGCAGCCCGGCCGCCGGGCGCACCGGCGGCGGGGCGGCCGTCTCGGCGCCGGCCATCAGCCCGTGCAGCACGGCGCAGCAACCGACGGTGTTCGCCAGCGGCCCGATGCTGTCCAGCGTGCCGGAAAGCGGCAGGACCCCCTCCAGCGGCACCCGCTTGGCGGTTGGCTTGTAGCCGACGATGCCGCAGAGCGCCGCCGGCAGGCGGCAGGAGCCGCCGGTGTCCGAGCCCAGCGCGCCGAGTCCCATGCCGTCGGCCACCGCCACCGCCGCGCCGGAGGAGGAGCCGCCCGGCAGCCGGCCGGTAGCGCGGTCCCAGGGCGAGCGCGGCGTGCCGTGATGCGGGTTCACGCCCAGGCCGCTGAAGGCGAACTCCACCATGTTGGTGCGCCCGAGCACGACGAAGCCCGCGCGCTCCAGCCGCGCCACGGCGGGCGCGGTGGCGGTGGCGGGTGGCGCGTCGGCGAGCGCCACCGCGCCGGCGCGGGTCGGCACGCCGGCTTGGTCGAACAGGTCCTTCACCGAGATCGGGATGCCGGCCCAGGGGGAGGGGGCGCGGCCGGCGGCGCGCAGCGTATCCATGGCGCGGGCGGCGGCGAGCGCCTGCTCCGCCTGCACGGCGACAAAGGCACGGCTGCCTTCGCCCGCGGGATCGGCGATGCGGGCAAGCGCCGCCTCCGTCAGGGCCAGCGCGGTGGTGCGGCCGGTGGCGAGGGCCTCGGCGGCGGCGGCGAGGGAGGTGACGGGCAGGCTCATGCGAAATGCGGCTCCGGCGGACAGAAAGCCCGCATGCTGGGCGTGCCGGACGGGGGCCGCAAGGTGGCGGCAGGTTCATTTCGGGGTTTGACAGTGTCATGGTTTCCGGCGCAACCTTCAGCTAACAAGGTTGCACGGGGGGACGTACGATGACGCGACGTCTGATGAGCTGGGCGGCAGCAGCCGCCATCGCCCTGCTGGGCTGGACCTCCACACCCTCTCTGGCCCAGGAATGGCGCGGCTGGAACATCCATCCGCCGGACTACCCCGTCTCCAAGGGCATGGACCGCTTCGCCGAGCTGGTCGCCCAGCGCAGCAACGGCCGCATCAAGCTCAGGACCTACCACTCAGCCCAGCTCGGCCAGCAGGATGAGGCCATCCAGCAGATGCGCCTCGGCTCGATCGACTTCGCCGAGTTCAACCTGAGCCCGCTGAACAACCTGGCGGCCTCCACCCAGGTCCTGACGCTGCCCTTCCTGTTCCGGGACGTGGCGCACTTGCACAAGGTCGTGGACGGCCCGGTGGGCGACGAGATCGCCGCCGACCTCGCCAAGGTCGGCATCGTGCCGCTCGCCTGGTACGACGCCGGCGCGCGCAGCCTCTACACCCGCACGCCGGTGGCAAAGCCCGAGGACCTGAAGGGCATGAAGATCCGGGTGCAAACCTCGGATCTCTGGATCGACCTGATCAGGGCGCTCGGCGCCAACCCGACGCCACTGCCCTTCGGCGAAGTCTATACCAGCCTGCAGTCCGGCGTGCTCGACGGCGCCGAGAACAACTGGCCCTCCTACGAGAGCACGCGACATTTCGAGGTGGCCAAATATTACGCCACCACCGAGCATTCCAATGTGCCCGAGGTCCTGGCGGTCTCCGCCACCCGCTGGCGGCGGCTGAACGACGCCGACAAGCAGCTGCTGAAGGATGCGGCGCGTGAGAGTGCCACCTACCAGCGGCAGCTCTGGGCCGAGCGCGAGAGGATCTCGCGCGAGCGGGTTGTCGCCGGCGGCGCGCAGGTGACGGAGATTGCCGACCGCGCGCCCTGGGCCGCGCTGATGAAGCCTGTCTACGACAAATACGCCTCCGACCCTCGCATGGCCAAGCTGGTCGAGCAGATCCGCGAGACGCGCTGAAGCCTGCCCGGCGGCGGGTGCGCCACGCCCGCCGCCATTCTCCGCCTGAACGCCGCCAAACACCTCGTCAGGGGGATGATGTCTTGCGCCTGTTTTCCAAGCTGCTCGACTGGCTGTCCCGGCTGGTGATCGCTGCCGCCAGCCTCGCGCTGGTGGGGCTGGTCGCCATCATGGGTTGGATGGTCTTCGGCCGTTACGTGCTGAACGACACGCCGACCTGGGTGGAGCGCACCGCCACACTCGCCATCGTCACCATCGCCCTGCCGGTTGCCGCCGTCGGCGTGCGGGAACGCTTCCATCTGGCGGTGCTCGGCTTCCGCGAGGCCTTGCCGGAGCGGGCCAAATGGGCGGTCGAGACCGTCTGCGACATCGTGGTCGGGCTGTTCGGCCTGGCCATGGTGATCTGGTCCTGGGAGCTGATCGAGACCTCCATCGGCATCCGCATCCCACTCCTCGGCATCAGCCAGGTCTGGAGCTATCTGCCCATCACTCTCAGTGGCGCCCTGATCGTCCTGTTTTCGATCGAGCAGGTGCTGCTCGCCCTTCATCATCAGCGCACGGTGCAGCGCGCCGGTGCCTACCTGGAGTAGCCGCCCCGTGGAGCCTGGTCTGCTCATCCTGTTCGGCGTCTTCATCCTCGGCATCCTGGCTGGCGTGCCGGTCGCATTCACCCTTGGCATCGCCGCCCTCTGCGGCTTCCTCTACGAAGGGCTGAGCCCCGCCGTCGCCTTCCAGCAGATGACGGCGGGGATGAGCATGTTCTCCCTGCTCGCCATCCCCTTTTTCATCTTCGCCGGCGAGATCATGCTGCATGGCGGCATCGCCCGCCGCTTGGTGCAGCTTGCAGGCGCGGCGGTGGGCTGGATGCGTGGAGGGCTCGGTATCGTCGATGTCTCCACCTCCATGTTGTTCGGCGGTATCTCCGGCTCGGCTGTCGCCGACACCTCGGCCACCGGCACCATCCTGATCCCGGCCATGAAGGCCAAGGGCTACGGTGTCGATTATGCGGTGTCGGTGACGGTGACCTCCTCCATTGCCGGCATCCTGATCCCGCCCAGCCACAACATGATCCTTTATTCGCTGGCGGCGGGGGGCGGCATCTCCGTCACTGCGCTGTTCATCGCCGGGATCGTACCGGGAGTCATGATGTGCCTGGGGCTGGGCATCGCGGCTTACGTCGTGGCGGTGCGGCGAGGCTATCCGTCGGAGGGCTGGGCCGGCTTCCGCCACCTCGCCTGGACCTTCCTCGATGCGCTGCCCGGGCTGATGACGGCGGTGATCATCCTGGGCGGCGTGCTCAGCGGCATCTTCACCGTGACCGAGAGCGCCGCCTTCGGCGCCATCTGGGCGGTGCTGGTCACGTTGATCGTATACCGCAATCTGAGCTGGGAAAGCTTCAGCATCGCCGTCGCCGCCAGCGTGCGCACCACCGCGGTGGTGTTTCTGCTGGTCGGCACCGCCACGGCCTTCGCCTATCTGCTGGCCCTCTATGGCTTCGCCGACATGCTGACGCGCGGCATGCTGGCCATCAGCGACAACCCGATCGTCATCCTGCTGCTGATCAACGTCTGCCTGCTGCTGCTCGGCTGCGTCATGGACATGGCGGCGCTGATCCTGATCACCACGCCGATCTTCCTGCCCGTGGTGCAGCAGATCGGCATGGATCCGGTGCAGTTCGGCATGGTGATGATGATGAATCTCGGCATGGGGCTGACCACGCCGCCGGTGGGGGCGGTGCTGTTCGTCGGCTGCGCCATCGGCAAGATCCGCATCGAGCAGGTGATGCGCACCATTCTGCCCTTCTACTTCGCCATCCTGGTGGCGCTGGCCTTGACCACCTACTGGCCGGCTGTTTCCCTCACCCTGCCGCGCCTGCTCCTCGGCTACGGCCAGTGACGTCCTGAGGATCCGAACCCATGTCCGCTTCGCAAAAACCCGTCCTGCTGACCGGCGCCTCCGGCAATCTCGGCCGCATGCTGGCCCGCGAGCTTGCCGCCCTCGGCCACACCCTGGTGCTGACCGACATCAAGCCCTTCCCCGATGCCATGCCCCCGGGCGCGAAGTTCACCGCCGCCGATCTCGGCGACGAGGTGGCGATGCACCACCTGGCGGATGGCTGCGGCGCCATCCTGCATTTCGGCGGCGTCGCGGTGGACCGGCCCTTCGAGGAGGTGCTCGACCCCAATATCCGCGGCCTCTACCACATCTACGAGGCCGCGCGGCGGAACCAGGCGCGCGTGCTCTTCGCCTCCTCCAACCATTCGATCGGCTTCCACGAGCGCAGCGAGAAGCTGGACTATGACTGCGCCTTCCGCCCGGACAGCTTCTACGGTCTCTCCAAGGCCTATGCCGAGCTGATGGGCCGCCTCTACTGGGACAAGCACGGGGTGGAGAACCTCAATGTCCGCATCGGCAGCGCCTTCCCCGAGCCGGTGAACGCGCGGATGCTCTCCACCTGGCTCTCCTATCCCGACCTGGCGCGGCTCTGCGATGCCTTCCTGAAGGCGCCGCGCGTCGGCCATGCGGTGGTCTGGGGGGCCAGCAACAACCCGGCCACGTTCTGGGGCAAGGATCATCGCGACCGCATCGGCTGGCAGCCGCAGGACACCGCCGAGAGCTTCCGCGAGCAGGTGAAGGACAAGGTCTCCGACAACCCGGTGGTGGAGCGCTACCAGGGTGGCGACTACTGCGCCAACAATTACAGCCGCTCCGCGCCGAGCCCGAAGGACCCCTTCGCGCTGGACTGAACCGGGGCTGCGCTCCGCTCCACACTTCCTCCCGGAGGATGCATGCGGCTCGAATCCGGCCCCTGGCGGGCCGAACTGCTGCCAGAGCGGGGCGCCCATTTCGCCGCACTCTCCCATGCCGGGCGGCAACTGCTGGCCCCCGGCTTCGGGGCCTTCTGGATGCTGCCCTGGACCAATCGCCTCGATGGCGGCCGCTTCCCCTGGGCAGGGGTGGTACACCGCTTCCCCATCACCCATCCGGATGAGGGCAATGCGCTGCACGGCCTGTCCCGCGCCGCGCCCTGGCAGGTGGAATCCGCCTCCGCCGGGCGTGCGGTGCTGATCCAGACCCTGAAGCAGGATCCCTTCGACTATGCCGCGCGGCTGGAGGTCGCACTCTCGGAGGCCGGCTTCTCGCTGGATCTGACCCTGCGCAACGCGGGTGCCGCGCCCTGCCCGATGGGCTTCGGCTGGCATCCCTGGTTCGCCCGGCCACCCGGTTGCACCCTGCGTTTCGCCAGTGCCGCCACCTTCCTGCGGAATGCGCGCAAACTGCCGGTCCGGGCAGTATCCTCGCCGGGCGTGACGGGCGGCGAGGCGATCTGGCTGGACACCGACGGTCACTATGCCGGCTGGGACGGTGTGGCGGAGTTGCGCCGGCCGGACCTGACCCTGGTGCTGGCCGCCGCCGGGGACTGGGCGCGCAATCTGCAATTCTTCGCCCCGGCTGACCGCCCGGTGCTCTGCCTGGAGCCGGTCAGCCATGTGCCGGACGTGATCAACCGTCCCGCGCTGGCCCCCTGGGGCGCCATGCATGTGCTGGCGCCGGGCGAGGCGCTGCGCGGCACGATCACCCTGTCGGTCGGCGAGCCGGTGTCCTGATCCGGCCACCCGCGGCTTCCGGAAGGCTCTGCCTCCCGGACCCTCCGCCAGGAACCTGAGGTTCCTGGACCTCCCAAACCCATCGCGAAGTCCGGGGAGGCCGTTGTCTCTCAGGCCCAGGTGTAGCGGGCCGGAACAGTGCGATGCCCGCTAGCCAGCGCCCTCCCGCCGCGCCATCCTCGCCCCATGCCGAACGCGCTTGTCCTCGGGGCCGGGATCATGGGCCTCTCCGCGGCCTGGGGCCTTGCCCGCGCGGGCTTCGCCGTCACGGTGGTCGAGCAGGACGCGGTGCCCAATCCGCGCGGCGCCAGCGTGGACGAGCACCGCCTCATCCGCCACGCCTATGGCCCGGCCGCCGGCTACACACGGATGGTGGATGAGGCCTACGCCGCCTGGGAGCTGCTCTGGGCCGATCTCGGCGAGCGCCTCCATGTGCCGACTGGCGTGCTGGCCGTGGCGAACGGGCCGGAGGGATGGCTGGCTGACAGCCGCGCCACGCTTACCACCCAGGGCCATGGCTTCACGGACCTGACCGCGACCGAACTGGCCGGCCGCTTCCCCATGCTAGGCACCGAGGGCATCGGCGCCGCCCTGCACCTGACGAGCGGCGGCGTGCTGCTGGCCGGCCGCATCGTCGCGGCCCTGGCGCGACACCTGCGCGGGCGCGGCGTCCGCTTCCTCCGGGGGCGCGCCATCGAGGCTGATCCGGCCCGTGCCAGCCTGACGCTGGAGGACGGCACCCGCCATCAGGCGGACCGCCTGGTGCTCGCCGCCGGCCCCTGGGCGCCCCGCCTGCTTCCCGGACTTGCCGGGCGCGTCACGCCCTCGCGCCAGATCGTGGTCTATGTGGAGCCGCCAGCGCAACACCGCGCCGCCTGGGAAGTCGCGCCGATGCTGCTGGACCTTTCGGCGCAGGGCGGCTTCTACGCCGTGCCGCCGGTCGCCGGCACACCGCTGAAGATCGGCGACCACCGCTTCTCCCTCCAGGGTGATGCTGAGGACCCGCGCGAGGCCAGCGCCGCCGAGGCCGAGGCCATTCTCACCCTGGCACGACCGCGCCTGCGTGACGCGGGCGCCTATCGCGTCCTCGGTGCCCGTGCCTGCTACTACGACGTCGAGCCGGAGGAGCGCTTCATCGTCGAGCCGCTCGGCGAGCAGTGCATCGTCATGAGCGGCTTCTCCGGGCACGGCTTCAAGTTCGGCGCGCTGCTCGGGCTGGCGGTGGCAGCCGGGAACACCGGGGCGCTCGCCAGCTGGGCCGCAGGGCAGGGGGGGCGCCGCCCCCTGGGAACCCCCGCCGGGGTGACACTGTCACCCCGGCCCCGCCATCCGTCATCGAAGAGTCACGCGCCGCACAAAAAGCAAGCGCCTAGCTTGCGCCATCCGCGAATCGACAACGGAGGCGCCGATGCGTCGTCTTCTCCTTGCCACCTGTCTGCTGTTGCCGGGCATCGCCCAGGCGAAGCCCCAAATCACCATCCTCACCAGTGACGATCCGGGACTGCGCATGGGGCAGTTCCGCTTCGAGGGTGGCAAGACGCTGGAGCTCGACATCGGCATCGGCAGCGCCGCCTACCATCGCCCGAACGATCCGGCCGACATCGTCTACACCCTCTCCGATCGCGGCCCGAACATCGCCTGCGGCGACGCCCAGGAGGTCACCGGCCTCGCCGCCGACACGATCTGCGCCGCGGACAAGAAGGGCAGGATCTATCCGCGCCCGGACTACACGCCGACCCTCTACGGCGTGCAGCTCCTGCCGGAGCAGAAGCGCTTCCGCGTCTTCGAAGCCCTGGCGCTGAAGCGACAGGACGGGCGCCCCATCACCGGCCTGACCAACCCGCTGAAGGGCCGCACCGAACAGCCGCTGGACGGAAAAGGCCACAAGCTCGGCTACGACCCTTCCGCCATCGACGCCGAGGGCCTGCTACGCCTGCCGGACGGTAGTTTCTGGATCGGCGAGGAGAACGGCCCCTCGCTGGTGCATGTCGGCGCCGATGGCCGCATCATCCGCCGCATCATGCCGGCTGGCACCGCGGGCGAGCTTGCCGGCGCCGGCTACGAGGTGGTGGACGGCCTGCCTGCCATCCTGGCCAGGCGCCAGTCCAACCGCGGCATCGAGAGCATGGCCGGCACGCCCGATGGCGCGACGCTCTACGCCATCCTGCAGAACCCGCTCGCCAATCCCAGCGCCGCGGCCTATCGCGACGCCCGCAACACCCGCCTGCTGCGCTACGACCCCGCCACCAACAAGGTCACGGGCGAGTGGGTCTATCAGCTCGACGACCCGCAGAGCTTCTGCAACGATCCCTCGAGGAAGCAGAACGACCCGCGCATCTCCGAACTGAGCTGGCTTGGCCCGGAGCGTCTGCTGGTGCTGGAGCGCACCGAGAAGACCACCAAGCTCTACGAGGTGCGGCTCGACCAGGGTGCCAACAACATCATCGACACCCGCTGGGATGAGGCGGCGACGCAGCCGACGCTGGAACAAAGCAACGACCTCTCGGGCACCGGCATCAGGCCGCTCGCCAAGCGCCTGGTGCTCGACAGCGCCGACCACCCGGAACTGCCTCCCAAGATCGAGGGCGTCGCCCTGCTGCCGGGCGGCACGCTGATGCTCATCAACGACGACGACTTCGGCATCACCGGCGAACAGACCCGCATCGCGCTGGTGAAGGGCGTGCTGGACTGACCTTCCCCGGCCAGGGGGCCGCTTGCCCGGAAGCACGGAACCTGCCCTTCGGCAGGGCGGGCGAGCGGCTTCGCTCAATCCCCGGGCGGCGTCTGGCGCGCCGCCTCCACCAAGGCCCGGATCATCCAGCGCTTGATCCGCCGCGCCTCCGCGTCCTCCACCTGCAGCACGTCCTGGAACACCACCATGGCCTCCGGCCCGACCAGCAGCGCCACCGCCTTGGCGAGGGTGTCCAGCGCTGCCGGCGCGAAGGCCTCCCGGTGCGGCGCGAGGGCCGCCTCGATCAGCGGTGAGCGGCGGTTCTGCCGCACCGGCACATCACCGTTCCCGGCCCCATCCAGGCCGCGGGCGAGTGATTGCGACAGCATCAGTCTCAACGGCGCCTCGTTGGCGCGGACGATCTCATGCAGGGCGGCATCCACCCGCTCGAGCCGGGCCAGCGCGTCTTCGCCGGCTGGCGCGTCGTGGAACAACTGCCCGGGTTCCGGAATGGCGACGTCGAGGGCTGCTTCGAGAAGCAGCGCGTCGCCGCTCGGGAAGTAGCGATAGGCGGTGGCACGCGACACCAGGGCTTCCTCCGCGACCTCCTCCACGCTCGGGCGGCGGCCCTGCCGCATGAGCCGGGCGGCGGCCTGCAGCAGGTCCTTGCGGGCGCGGCGCCGCTGGTTCGCCCGTACGCCGCGCCCGGCCGCCGTTGCCTCAGGCATCCTGCGGCAACTGGCGGAGGATGGCGCCGAAGTCCAGCCACACATTCTCCCGCCGGATGCTGCCGTCGCCTGCGAATTCGAGGACGTGCAGCAGGCGGAATTCGAGCGGCCGGCCACGGCCTTCGAGACCGAAGGGGCGGCCGGGCGCGGTGCCGCGCCAGATCGACTCATCGACCATGAAATTCTCGCCATAGAGGCGCCGGAAGCATTCCACCCGGCTCTCGGCCAGGTCGGAGAACATGGTCTCGTAGAAGGGGCGCGCTCTTTCGCGGCCCTGGGTCGGCCCGGCGGGCCAGCCGACGATGTCGTGCTCGGCATCGGCGGAGAGCGTGGCGAGGACGCCTTCGACGTCGTCGCGCGCCTCGAAGCCGAAATGCTCGTCGATCTTGCGATCCATCGCCTCACGGGTCAGCGCCACCATCGGATCCTCCTTCCATGGGTGCCCTGGACGCCGGAATCATATTGAGACTGAAGTCTCAATACAAGATCGTAATATTGGCTCGCGGAGTTGCGACAGCCGCTGCGGCTTCGGTGCGCCGATGCGGGTGCGCTGGTGAGGGGCATGCTGGATCGGGGGGGAGGCGCCCCGGAATGGCGGGGTCACCCCGGACCCCGCCGACTCGCAAAAAAGATGGAGGTCCGGGGGAATTCCTTCCCCCGGCCTTTTTCCCGTTACTTGAAGATGATCGGCGCGTCGTCTGCCGGCATATCCGGCAGGGGAACCTCGATGCGAATGGTGCTGGGGTCCACCTTGGGGCCGGAATCCAGCCAGTAGGTCACGCTTTCCGGCCAGAGGATGACCACCGCCACCAGGATGAGCTGCATGCAGACCCAAGGGATGGCGCCCCAGTAGATGTCCTTCGTCAGCACCTCCTTGGGCGCCACGCCGCGCAGGTAGAACAGTGCGAAGCCGAAGGGCGGATGCATGAAGCTGGTCTGCAGGTTCACGCAGAGCAGCACGCCGAACCAGACCAGGTTGATATCGAGCTTCGCCGCCGCCGGCGCCAGCAGCGGCACGACGATGAAGACGATCTCGAAGAAATCGAGAAAGAAGGCCAGGAGGAAGATGAAGACGTTGACGAAGATCAGGAAGCCCGTCTGCCCGCCCGGCAGGTGGGAGAGCAGGTGCTCGATCCAGAGCCCGCCATCGACGCCCTGGAACACCAGCGAGAACACCGTGGAGCCGACCAGGATGAAGATCACCATGGCGGTCAGCCGCATGGTGTTCTCCATGGCCTGGCGCAGCAGCGACCAGGTCAGGCGGCGGTTCGCGGCGGCCAGGGCCATGGCGCCGACCGCGCCCATGGCGCCTGCCTCGGTCGGCGTGGCGATGCCGAGGAAGATGGTACCGAGCACCAGGAAGATCAGCACGATCGAGGGCACCATGCCCTTCGCCACGCGCCAGTAGAGCGGCCATCCGCGCGGCACCAGCGCCTCGGGCGGCAGCGGCGGCACGCGGTGCGGCTGGAAGATGGCGACCAGCGCGATGAACAGGATGAACAGCGCCACCTGCAGCATCGAGGGGCCGATCGCGCCGGCATACATGTCGCCCACGGAGCGGCCGAGCTGGTCGCCGAGCAGGATCAGCACCAGCGAGGGCGGGATGAGCTGCGCGATGGTGCCGGAGGCGGCGATGACGCCCGTCGCGATCCGCATGTCGTAGCCGTAGCGGAACATCACCGGCAGGCTGATCATGCCCATGGCGATGACCGACGCGGCGACCGTGCCGGTGATGGCGCCGAGCACGGCGCCCACCAGGATGACGGCGATGGCCAAGCCGCCCGGCACCTTGCCGAAGAGCTGGCCGGTGCCCTCCAGCAGGTCCTCCGCCAGGCCGCAGCGTTCCAGCACCGCGCCCATCAGGGTGAAGAAGGGGATGGAGAGGAGCAGCTCGTTCGACATGATGCCGAACACCCGGAAGGGCAGATTGCCCAGATAGGCCGGGGTGAAGAAGCCCATCTCGATCGACAGGAAACCGAAGAACAGGCCGGCCGCGGCGAGCGAGAAGGCCACCGGGAAGCCGATCAGCAGGAACACGACGAGACCGCCGAACATCAGCGGCGGCATCATCTCGAGGGTCAGCATCGGGAAGGAATGTCCGCTTTACGGGGTGGCGATCATTGGTCGGGGCGGTGGTACTCGGTGACCACCTCGGTCGGCGGCGCGATGCCGCGCAGCAGGGCGATGCGCTTGATCAGCTCGGCCAGGCCCTGCAGCCAGACCAGCGCGAAGCCGATGGGCAGGAGCAGCTTCACCGGCCAGCGGATCAGCCCACCGGCATTGGAGGATTCCTCCATGCGGATCCAGCTGTCGACGAAGAAGGGCCAGGTCATCCAGGCCAGCAGCCCCATGGCCGGCAGCAGGAAGAGGATCAGCCCGAACACGTCCACCCAGAGCCGGGCGCGCGGCGGGAGGCTGCCGAAGACCAGGTCCACACGCACATGCTCGTTTCGCATCAGCGTTGGCCCGGCACCCAGCATGACGATGCCGGCGAAGAAGTACCACTGCACCTCCAGCCAGGCATTCGAGGAATAGTTGAGGCCATAGCGCACGGCGGCATTGCCGGCGCTGACCAGGCAGGCCAGCAGCACCAGCCAGTAGGCGATGACGCCAAAGGCGGTGCTGACCCGGTCCATCGCCCGACTGAAGCCAAGCAGGGCACCCATCCAGCGGGTCCTTCCAGGTTTGACACAAAACAAGTCCGGCGCCGCTTGGACGGCGCCGGGGAGGGCGTCAGCGGCGCTGCTGCGCCTCCTGGCCGTACATAGCATAGACGAACTGGTCGAAGCTGTGCTCGGTCACGCGGAACCAGCCATATTCCGTGTCCCGGAAGGCCCGCCAGTTCTCGTAGATCTTCTTGAAGGTCGCGTTCCCGGCAGCGATCTCGTCGTAAAGCTCGAAGGTCGCCTTGTAGGAGGCGGCCATCACGTCCCGCGGGAAGGCGCGCAGCTGCGAGCCGGCGGCGATCAGTCGCTTCAGCGCGGCCGGGTTCTGCACATCGTACTTCGCCATCGTCACGATGGTGGCGTCGCGGCAGGCGCTCTCCAGGGCATCCTTGTAGAGCTTCGGCAGCTCCTCGTACTTGGCCTGGTTGATGTAGAGCGAGAGGTTGAGGCAGCCCTCCCACCAACCCGGGAAGTAGTAGTAGGGGGCGACGCGGTTGAAGCCGAGCTTCTCGTCGTCATAGGGGCCGATCCACTCGGCGGCGTCCACCGTGCCCTTCTCCAGCGCGGGGTAGATGTCGCCGCCGGCGATCTGCTGCGGCACCACGCCGAGCTTCTGCATCACGTTGCCGGCCAGGCCGGCGATGCGCATCTTGAGCCCGTTCAGGTCCTGTACCGACTTGATCTCGCGCCGGAACCAGCCGCCCATCTGCGCCCCCGTATTGCCGGCGGGGATGGAGACGATGTTGTAGCCGGCGAAGAACTCGCGCAGCGCCTCGCGGCCGCCGCCTTCCTGCATCCAGGCGTTCATCTGCCGGGTGTTGAGGCCGAAGGGCAGGGTGGCGTCGAAGGCGAAGGTCGGGTCCTTGCCGACGAAGTAGTAGGAGGCGGTGTGGGCGCACTCCACCGTGCCGTTCTGCACCGCATCCGCCACCTGCAGGCCGGGCACCAGCTCGCCGGCGGGGAAGGGCCGGATCTGGAACTTGCCGTCCGTCAGCGCGGCGACGCGCTGCGTCACGTGCTCGCCGGCGCCCCAGATGGTGTCGAGCGA
>Ga0182749_1001901_pt1 | contig 15836 bp, 16 predicted proteins | sample eDN3rd37CKraftMG_FD_128875 | JGI IMG/M metagenome (GOLD analysis project Ga0182749, IMG submission 128875) | Enriched Miracle-Growth compost microbial communities from Emeryville, California, USA - eDNA 3rd pass 37_C Kraft MG (version 2) (version 2) ...
GTCGATGAGGACATTGCACCTCTCAGCCGCAACTGCGTGATTGCCGTGTCTACTTTGCTGCGCGAACTTATTCTTGCAGCGATGACGGTCCCTCTCGATTATGATCCGGATTCCAGGGACGGTTGGGTCATGAGCCTGATCCTCCATGAGGTTCGGGCTATGGACGTACTGCCTCTGCACCTGCCGATGCCGATCGAACCTCGCCTCGAACTCGTATGCCGAGGTCTCCTGGCCGACACCTCCGACACTGCGTCGGCCGAGGTCTGGGCAGGTCGCGCGGGTATCGCATCCAAGACATTGCAGCGCCTGTTCGTCCGTGAAACGGGCATGAGCTTCGCGCAGTGGCGGCAGCAAGCCCGATTGCTGACTGCCTTGCAGCGGCTTGCGAAAGGCGACCGCATCATCGATGTGGCGCTGGATAGCGGTTACGCCAGCCAAAGCGCCTTCACGGCTATGTTCCGCCGGCATTTTGGTGTGCCACCGACGTCATTCTACGAGCTTGAGAGACGCCCGTAAGATCGCTCACGCATAAACATCGGTATATAGTTCGCTGAGTTCGGGTTCCGGGCTCGTCGTTGCGAAATCGACGGCATCGAGGACCACCGCCTTTATCCGCGCTTCGATCTCCTTCAGCTCGTCGGCCGGCACTCCCCAATCGTTCAAGAGCCGCGCCATAACGCGGTCGATCGGATCGTTCTCGGTCTTCATTTTCTGAACTTCGTCGCGCGAGCGGTATCTCGCCGGATCGGACATGGAGTGGCCGCGATAGCGATATGTCAGCATTTCGAGGATGAACGGTCCCTCGCCGGCGCGTGCTCGGTCGACGGCGCGCTTGCCCGCCTCGTACACTGCCCGGACATCCATGGCGTCCACCTGCTCGCCAGGGATGTTGAAGGATGCTCCACGCTTGGAGAGGTCGGTCGTCGCGGAAGCGCGCTCGATGCTCGTCCCCATGCCGTAGCGATTGTTCTCGATCACGTAGACGACAGGGAGGTTCCAGATCTTCGCCATGTTGAAGCTCTCGTAGACCTGCCCCTGGTTCGCCGCGCCATCGCCGAAATAGGTCAGGCAAACACGGTCATTGGCGCGATATCGGTTGGCGAAAGCCAACCCGGTCCCGATCGACACCTGCGCGCCAACGATCCCATGACCACCGTAGAAACCCAGCTTGGGGCTAAACATGTGCATCGAGCCGCCTTTGCCGTGTGATATGCCCGACGCGCGACCAGTCAGTTCCGCCATGACGATGTTTGGCTCGACGCCCAGGGCGAGCATGTGCCCATGGTCGCGATAGGCGGTGATGACCTGATCGCCTTTCTCGATCGCCATTTGCATGCCGACCACCACGGCCTCCTGACCGATGTAGAGGTGGCAAAAGCCGGCGATGAGGCCTTGCCCGTACATCTGCCCGGCGCGTTCCTCGAACCGACGGATGAGCACCATCTGCTCGTAGGCGCGAAGATCGTCTTCCTTGCGGAAGCTGGTATTGTTCTGAGGTTCGGTTTTTGGCTTCATCGCCTTCTATCCTTCCGGATTGGGTTATTGGCTCGTGATCTTCAGTCCGACGATCCCGATCAGGGTCACCGCGATCCAGAAAATGCGCGCCATTCCTGCCGGTTCACCGAAGACGGCCATCCCGATGGCGACGGTTCCCACGGCGCCGATCCCCGTCCACACCACATAGGCAGTGCCGATCGGCAGGACCTGAAGCGCGCGCCCCAGCGAGTAGATGAAGATGGCCAGAAAGATGAGCGACGCTATCACCCATCCCGGCCGGCTGTAGCCTGCCGACATCTTGACGCTTGTCGCCCACACCACATCCACCAGTCCCGAGACGATCAGTAAAATCCAGGCGGTAGTGGAGTTCATCGCCGGCGCTGCCCGATCGTTTGTCGCTTGATACGCATGGCGCAAAGCATAGGCATTCCGCGCCGCAAGCTGGCTTGGCATTCTGAAAACTGCGCTTGCAGGGCCGCAAGTGCGACCGGCTGTCCTCGTAAGGGCAGTGAGCTTAGTATGCAGATCTGCAAACAGGATGCCACAATGGCGGCGCCCGCTTTCTGTTAGGCAAGCAGCTATGGACTGGAACGACTTTCGTCTCGTGCTCGCGATCAGCCGCAGCGGTTCGCTGAGAGGCGCCGCGACGACCCTCGGACATGATCATTCGACCATCTTCCGCTGGCTGAACGCCTTGGAGAGCAAGCTTCAAGTACAACTTTTTGAGCGTAACGCTGGAGCGTACACAGCAACTGCCGCCGGCGAACGAATGTTGATCGCCGCCGAACGGATGGAAGAAGAAGCTCTTGCGCTCGACCGCGACATCACCGGCCGGGACGCTCGCTTGTCGGGGAACTTGCGGATCACCTGCTCGGAAACCTTGGCATATCGTATCCTAAACGATCTGCTGGCCGATTTCCGTGCCCGTCATGACGGGATCACGCTGGAGCTTCTCGTCGATAACAGGCAGCTCGATCTCCTGCGCCGCGAGGCGGATATCGCCGTGCGTGCGACGCGACCCGTAGAGGGTGACCTTTTCGGCCGTCAGATCGCAGAGACGGCTTGGGCCTTGTACGCCAGTCCTGACTATCTCTCGAAACGGCCAAAAGTGACCACCGCCCCGTTCAAGGGGCATAGCTTTGTCGGTTGGGACAGTTCGGCTGTCGCCGCGGCCGCCAAATGGCTGACAGACACCGTTCCCGGCGAGGCGATCGTCTACCGCTCCAGCAGCCTGATCAACCAGATGATGGCGGTGAAAGCCGGTATCGGAATGGCGCTTTTGCCCTGCTATCTCGGCGATCAGGAGCCGGACATAGAGAGCGTGTCCGGCCCCGACGCGGCGCTGACGCGAGAGCTGTGGCTCATAACGCACAGAGACCTGCGAAAGACGGCGCGCGTCCGCGCCTTCTTCGATGTCGTTGGGCAAGGTCTGGTCGACCGCCGGGAACTGCTCGAGGGCAAGCTGAAGCGTCCACAGGGTTAAGATTCCTATGCGGCTCTGGCGTCAGGATAGGGATCGCGTTTATCCGTGACGATGGACGGCCGCGGCAACCTTCGTGCGGGAGGCCACACGTTCGATATAGGCCGACAGATTTGGCCATGAAGCAAGATCGATGCCCTTGCCGGGTGACCAACGTACGATGGCGTAGCAATAGGCGTCCGCCACACCGAACTCGTCACCCATCAGATATTCGCTGCTTCCGAAATGGAGCTCCAGGAGATCAAAGCGGTCGGCGATCCTGGCCCGCGCGACGGCGGCAGCCTGTTCCCCATATTCGGGATGGAAAAGCCAGGGGCTGAAGCTTTTATGCAGCTCGGTCGCGATGAAAATCAGCCATTCCTGAAGCCGGTAGGCGTGCAGGGAGGTCTCCGCTGAGCCGCCTGCGTTCTGCGAGCCGCGATCGTTGAGGTACTGCAGGATTGCGGCCCCCTCCGTGAGGATCTCCCCACTGTCGAGTTGAAGGGCTGGGACATAGCCCTTGGGGTTGATGGAACAGAAATCCGTACCGTCTTCCAAGACATGGGGAGATGCCTTTATGTCGACCCGGACAAGGTCAAGCTGAAGCCCAGCCTCCTCAGCCGCGATGATCGCCGCCAGCGAGCAGGCGCCTGTAGCGTAATAGAGCTTCATACCGATCATCCTTCGTGGAGAGATTTCGGCCCAGTCTATCGCTCTATTCGGCGGGAGAAATTTGTTATCCGGCAATCACCGCTTGCCCCCTTACAACCTCATACCGCTTTCAAATTGCGGCGCATGCGGCTCTTCTGACGGGAATTCCATTCACGAGTCCGCAGCTGCTTCCATGAATCATCCCGTGCAACAAGACAGTCCTTCGGCAAAACTGATCCGCCGGCCTGTGCCCGCGACGATTGCTGCGGTGATCAAGGATGGGACGGTCCTGCTCGTCCGACGAGCCAACCCGCCGGATGCGGGGCTCTGGGGCTTTCCAGGTGGCAAGATAGACTTCGGCGAGACGATCGAGCAGGCGGCGGTGCGGGAGCTGTTCGAGGAAACCGGTGTGCGTGCAGAGGCAGGGCCGGTCTTCACGGCGGTCGACGCCTTGGACCGCGATGATCAGGGTGCCGTCCGCCAGCACTATGTCCTCATCGCGGTCCTCTGTCGCTGGGTGAGCGGCTCCCCGGTCGCAGGTGACGATGCTCTCGATGCAGCCTGGCATGGGCTGGATGGTCTTGAGCAGGCCAACCTGGCCTTGAGCTTCGGTGTCGTGCAGGTCGCGCAGCAAGCCAAGGCCTTGGCGTGTCAGACCTGGCGATCGCATTGAAAGCTCTCTTCAGCCCGCGTCGACGACAAACATGCGAGCTTCCTGGGCTAGATCGCGCTCAATCTTGATCGGCGCATATTCGGGTGATTGATAAAATTCCAACGCCTTTGCCAGGGTGGGGAATTCGAAGATACCGGCAACCGGCAGGGGTTCGACGTCTCCTTCCAGCGCTTGGGCCACGGGCCCGAAATGCAGGACGCGACCACCTGCTGCATGCAGAGCCGCCTGAAACCGTGGGGCCAGCGCTGCCTGCTTCTCCGCATCCTTGATACGCAGATTGACATGAACATAGGCGGTCATGGCATAGGGTCTCCTAATGATGTATCTACATTATTAGTCGGTCAAATGTTTGTCGAGAGGAGAGAATGACAGAGGCATCACAGCTGTATCGACAGATGGAGAAGGAGTGCCCAGCTTTCCAGGCGCGGGCTACCGCACGAGCTCTTACGCGCCATTATAACGCCTGCTTTCGTCCACTTGGCATAACTGCAGAGCAGTTCAGCCTTCTGGTGGGGATAGGTGGGGGTGACGAGCCGACCATTGCTGAATTAGCGGCACGCGCAGGGATAGACGCCACGACTTTAAGCCGGAGCGTGAAGAGCCTGGAGCAGAAGAACCTCATTCTCAATCGCGGAGGGCGTGGCCGAGCAGGTAAGCGCCTGGCGCTCACAGCGGCAGGGCAGGCGCTTATGGCAGATGCCGTGACAATCTGGGCATGCGCCCGGGCGAAATTGGCGGATGCGCTGAGCGAGCAGATGTTGCGCGAGGCCAGCTTGCTAATGTCCCAAATTGCTACCGCCGCAAACCATCGCCCTCTGGTGCTTGACGCCGATCGCTTAAAATGCCAGCCAAGACAATCTCGTCACAGCTGAGGCTTCATGTGTGCCCGGACCAAGGTCTCGGCCGCCTCACCGGCGACTTCCATATAGGCCGGGTCCCGATTGAGCAGCACGACCGCGAAGCCGCCGTCCAGGAGCAAACGAAGCTGCTGCGAGAGCGCGTCGGCGTTCCCGACCCCGGCTGCATCAAGGACGGTGCTCAGCCACTTCTCGAACCGCGACTTGTGCAGATTTGCGGCTTTGAGTGCGGGATGGCCGGGCATCATGACGAGTTCAGCCGCCGACCGCAGGAACCCACAGCCCTTCCAGTTCGGACTTCGCGCGGAGGTGGCGAGGTTGGTGAAGATTGCCCGAACCTTCTTCGCGGCGTCGCCGTCCGCTGCATTGAACCACTTTTCGAATGTGTCGAGATTTGGCTGGTCCCGCCCTTCGAGATACGCCTCGATGAGTTCGTCCTTGCTCTTGAAATGATAATAGAGCGAACGCTTGGTGATCCCGGCCTTGGCCGCGATCGCATCGACGCTGACCGAACGGACGCCCTCCTTGTAGAAAAGCGACGAAGCCGCCTTGATGATCTTCGCTCGGGTGGAGGTCATTGGAGCCGCGCTTGTATACTGACTAGTGAATATACAGTGCCGCCTCGTGGTCCGAAAATCAACGGCATGAATCAATCGCCCATCCTGGCCGTAGCGGTCGAAGAGAAGGTTATCGAGCTTCAATGCCGGGATGGTGTCGTACTCCGTGGTCACCTCTGGCAAAGCGAAGCCTATGATGGCGCCGGCACGGTGATCGTCAATGCCGCGACGGGCGTGCGGGCCCGCTATTACCATCGTTTCGCACGCTATCTCGCGGAGCACGGCTTTCGCGTCCTTACCTATGATTATCGGGGCATTGGCGCGTCGCGACCTCGTTCACTCAGAGGGTGTGGTTATCGCTGGCGGGACTGGGGGGAGCAGGACTTCGACGCGGCTTTGCGCTTCGCCCTTGCGCAAGCCGATGCCGGCTCGATCCAGGTGGTTGGTCATTCCATCGGCGGCTTCCTGCCAGGCTTCTCGCCCGAAGGTCGCAACATCACCAGGATGCTGACCGTGGGTGCCCAATATGCCTATTGGCGCGATTATTCGGAACTGCATCGCACGAAACTATTCTGGAAGTGGCATGTCGCAATGCCGGCGCTAACATTGGCCTTCGGCTATTTCCCGGGCAAACGCCTTGACTGGCTGGAGGATCTGCCGGCGGGTGTCGCGAATGAATGGAGCTTCCGCGGTCGGCGCATGGAACGCAGCTATCCCGCCAGCGAGCGCGGCGACATTCTCTCGCGGTTCGGATCTATAAACGCAAAAATCTTGGCAGTGGGTGTAAGCGATGATCCGATCGCGTCATTGCAGGCGATAGATCGTGCGCTGGAGTATTACAGCTCGGCGCCGAAGACCCGCGTGCTGATCACACCCTTTGATCTGGGAATGAAGGAAGTTGGCCATTTCGGGCTGTTCCATGAGCACCATCGACACGGTTTCTGGCAGCAGTCCCTTCAATGGTTGTGCCACGGTCGTAATCCCTGGCCGTTTGCAGAGATGCCTCTTGTGAAAGCTCAAGGCTTTCGAGGTGAGATACTTTGGACGAGACGAAAGGTGAATTGATGAGTCTGGAATCTGTCAGGGCTTATCTTGCCGAGCACGCGCCGGATATTTGCATCATCGAAACGCAGGCCAGCACAGCGACTGTCGCGGAGGCAGCCGCTGCTCATGGCGTTGAGCCGGGCCAGATCGCAAAGACGCTCTCGTTCCGCGTTGGCGACCGTATTCTGCTTCTGGTGACCTCCGGCGATGCCCGTCTCGATAACAGCAAGGCCAAGGCAGCATTCGGCGGGAAGGTGAAGATGCTGGACCGGGAGGAGGTGGAGGTCGTCACAGGTCATCCGGTCGGCGGCGTCTGTCCCTTTGGCCTCGCGTCGCCGCTGCCCATCTACTGCGATGAGACGTTGCGCGCCTATCCGATCGTCATTCCAGCTGCTGGCGCGAGGAACGCGGCATTGCGGATCGAGCCCGGCAGGTTGGCGAAGATAACCGCAGCCGAGTGGGTCGATGTTTGCCAATGACCGGCGCTGATCATGACAAGGAGGTTGATGATGTCCGACGCCGGTGAAAAGCGGCTGGCTGTGCTCGCGGCCGATGCCGCCCCCCGTATCAAGCCGTCCAACTACCCGGAGCCATTTGCCAGCATGATGGACAGCCGCATCAAGCGACCGCTGGGCGACCTCTACGGCCTGGCGAACTTCGGGGTCAACCTGACGCGCCTCGCTCCGGGAGCGGTTTCGGCGCTTCATCATCGTCACAGCCGGCAGGACGAGTTCGTCTATGTCCTTGAAGGTGAGCCGACACTCTATCTTGCCGACGCCGTGCAGAGGTTGTCGCCGGGTCATTGCGTGGGATTCCCAGCCTCCGGGCCGCCACATCACCTCCGCAACGAAACGGACGCGGACGTCATCATCCTGGAGATTGGCGATCGCAGTGCAGGCGATGAAGTATTCTATCCCACAGACGACCTTGTCGCCGTGAAAACACCTGAGGGTTGGGATTTCACGCACAAGGACGGCGCGCCTTACTCCGCAAAGGAAGCGTGAGGATGTCGATAACCTTGTGGCTGTCTCCCGGCTCGTGCTCGCTCGCACCGCACATCCTGCTGCATGAGGTGGGCTTCCCGTTCGATATCGTCGTCACCTCGACATGGGATGGCTCGGTTGCCGCTGCCGAGTTCACGCGCATCAACCCCAAACAGCGTGTGCCGGTTTTGCGGTTGGACGGTGAGATCATCACCGAACTGCCGGCGATAGCGACGGCGATCTCGAATCTGGTTCCACACCATAAGCTGATGGGAGCAGCACCGACCGACACCGTCCGCGTCTATGAGTGGATGAACTGGCTGTCCGGGACCGTGCAGGGACAAGGGTTTGCGGGCATCTGGCGGCCGCAGCGGTTTTCGGATGACCCGGAGGTGTTCGACAGCATCGCAGCGAAAGCCAGAAAAACGATCACAGAGAGCTTCGAGATGATCGAAGGAAAGCTCGACGGTCCGTATTCCACTGGCAATGCCTTCACGGCCGTCGATCCCTTCCTGCTCGTCTTCTATCGTTGGGGCTACCGGATCGGTGTCGACATGGCAGCGCTATACCCGAGGTTCACGGCCTTCGCGCTTGGTTTGATGCAGCGTTCGTCGGTGGTGGCTGCATTTGAAGCAGAGCAGATCCATCTTGATCACTGACATCCACATATCCTGACCGGCGACCATCGTGTTTGTCTGCGCCCGCTGGGCAGCAGCCTGCCCAGCGGGAAAATCATCCGCCTCATGGCATCCTCTCCGAAAGCTTTGCCGCTTCTACGTCGCCAATGCCGCCGGGGGGCACTTCATTAAGGGGTGCGGCGATGATGCCCTTCAGCGGCGCGGCGTTGACGGCCGGGCCTGCCCGTTCCACAAGCGCGGGCCGAATCGGCGGCCTGCCGCTTCGGTTGATTTCACGGGCCTTGCAACCGGCCTGAACATGTGGAGCGGAAGAATGTCGCGTCATCTGGTTTCAACAGGCTCGCCGCTGGAAAAGAGCGTAGGCTATTCGCGCGCCGTGGCGCAGGGCGACTGGTGCTTCGTTTCCGGTACCACGGGTTATGACTATGCCACCATGTCGATGCCAGAAAGCGCGGTCGATCAGGCCCGTAACGCACTTGGCACCATTGCCAGGGCGCTGGCAGAGGCTGGCTTTTCGATGGAAGATGTGGTGCGCGCGACCTATTATTTCTCCGACGCGCGCTATTGGGACGAAGTTGGCCCCGCGCTTGGCGAGGCATTCGGCGGGATTCGCCCGGCCTGTTCGGCACTGATCGTCGGACTGGTGAAGCCCGAGATGAAGGTTGAAATCGAAGTGACGGCCCTGAAGCGGGGCTGACCTAAAGGGAAGGGAAGGCATGTCCACCACCTACACGCTCGACACCGCGACCAGCCGTGCGAACCCAACGCCGGCGCCGGTGCGGCGCCTGACCGCGCCTGGCGTGCGCAATCGCAAGGGTGGAGAGCCGATCGTGGTGCTGACGGCCTATACCGCGCGCATGGCGCAGCTGCTGGACCCGCATTGCGACCTGCTGCTGGTGGGCGACAGCCTTGGGCAGGTGATCTATGGTCTGCCGTCCACCGTGCCCGTGTCGATGGAGATGATGTGTGCCCATGGCGCGGCGGTGGTGCGTGGATCCTATCGCTCAGTCGTGGTGATCGACATGCCCTTCGGCTCCTATGAACAATCACCCGAACAGGCATTTGCCAGTGCCGCGCGGATCATGAAGGAAACCGGCGCTGCCGCCGTGAAGCTGGAAGGGGGGGAGGCGATGGCGCCGACCATCGCCTTTCTGGTGGCGCGCGGCATACCCGTGGTCGGCCATGTCGGCCTGACGCCGCAGGCGGTGAATCAGTTCGGTGGCTATGGCGCGCGCGGACGCGGGGAAGAGGAAGCGGCAAAGATCGTCGCCGATGCGCGGGCGGTGGACGCCGCGGGCTGTTTCGCCATCGTCGTCGAAGGCGTGGTGGAGCCGCTTGCCCGCACCATTACCGGCGCCGTCTCCTGCCCGACCATCGGCATCGGCGGGTCGTCGGCCTGTGACGGACAGGTGCTGGTGATCGACGACATGCTTGGCATGTTCGAGCGTGTGCCCCGTTTCGTGAAGCGCTATGACAACATGGCGGAGCGCATTTCATCCGCCGTTCAGGCATATGCGACTGAAGTACGCGACCGGTCTTTTCCGGCCGATCAACATATCTATCCGGCGAAGCCTTGAGCGCGGGCACGCGTCCGCCTAAGGTCCGCGCGCTTGTCTGACGGAGATCGCCTTTTGGCCAGGAACAATGAAATCGATGAAGCCTTCCTCAAGGAGGTGGATGACGAGGTGCGGCGCGACCAGCTGGTCAGCTGGTGGAACCGCTGGGGGAAGCTTCTCCTCATCGTCGTCGTCATTGGCCTGATCGCGCTTGCAGCGGTGCTGTGGTGGCGGGAACACCGGGCCAGCGAAGCCGGAGTGATGGGCGAAAAGCTGCTGCAGGCGGTGGATTCGGTGGAAACCGGCGGCAACGCCCACAGCGATGCGCTGCTGGCGGAGCTGAAGACGAAGGGCAGTGACGGCTATCGCGCCGCCGCAATGCTGGTGCAGGCTGACCTGCTTTCCAAAAAGGGCGATGCCAAGGCTGCCGCCGCTGCCTTTGCGGCCGTTGCCGGCGACAAGGGTGCGCCCAAGGCCTATCGCGATCTGGCGCTGGTGCGGCAGACGGCGATGGAGTTCGACCAGATGAAGCCGGCCGATGTCGTCGCGCGGTTGAAGCCGCTGGCTGTGGATGGCAACCCATGGTTCGCCTCCGCTGGTGAAATGACCGCGCTCGCCTATCTGAAGGATGGCAAGCCGGATCTTGCCGGGCCGATCTTCGCAGCGATTGCGCGCGATACCGACGCGCCGCAAACCTCTCGTGCACGCGCTTCCCAGATGGCGGCGATGCTTGGAATTGACGCCGTTTCCGATGCAGACGGAAATGTGGCGGGAGCGAATGAATGAAGCGCATTTTGATTGCCGTTTCGATGGCGGCACTCGTCGCGGGCTGTGCCGGTGACAAGAAGAAGCATCACACCCCGGTGCTGGGCGAACGGCTTCCCGTGCTCGTCTATGAGGCCGAGGCCGAGCCTGATCCGGAACTGGCCGACGCCACCATCGCGCTGCCGGTTGCGCAGACCAATGGATCCTGGTCACAGGCCGGCGGAAATGCGGCCAAGAGCCTTGGCCATGTAACCCTGCCGAAGAATCTGTCGCGCGCATGGACGGTGTCGATCGGCAAGGGGGCAAGCACGCGCGCCGGGCTTGAGTCGGGACCGGTGGTCGCCGATGGCAAGGTGTTCACCATCGATACCAGTGCCAATGTGCGCGCCGTCGACGCGCGCAGCGGCAAGACGGTGTGGGATGCGCAGCTGAGTTCCGGTGGGGAGGAAAAGACCGCGGCCTTTGGCGGCGGTGTCGGCTATGCCGATGGCAAGATTTACGCCACATCCGGCTGGGGCCGTGTCGCTGCCTTTGACGCGGCGAACGGCAAGCGGCTGTGGTCGGTCAGCGTCGGCGCGCCGGTGCGCAGCGCACCCAGCATCGCCGCTGATCGCGTGGTCTTCGTCACCCAGGACAATCAGTTGATCGCCCTGTCGACCAGTGACGGCAGCACCCTGTGGCAACAGGCGGCGACGGTGGAAGCCTCTGGCTTGTTCGGTGCGGCTGCGCCTGCGATTGCGCTGGACACGGTGGTTGCCGGTTTCTCGTCCGGCGAGCTGCTTGCGGCGCGGATCGAGAACAGCCGCGTGGTGTGGCAGGAAACGCTTGCACCCACCGGCATTTCGACGTCGGTTTCGTCGCTGTCCGACATCGATGCATCGCCGGTCATCGATCAGGGCCGTGTCTTCGCCATTGGCGAGGGTGGCCGTATGGTCGCTGTGGAACTGGCGACCGGCCAGCGGGTGTGGGAAGTGAACATAGCCGGCCTGTCCACCCCCTGGGTGGCCGGCGACTGGATCTATGTCGTGACCAGCGATTCCCGGTTGCTGTGCCTGTCGCGCGGGACCGGCAAGGTGCGCTGGGCAAGCCAGCTGCCGGCATGGCGCGACAAGAAGAAAAAGACCAAGCCGATCAGATGGGCAGGGCCGGTCCTCGCTTCCGAAGGATTGTTCCTCGTCAGCAACACCGGACATATGATCAGCGCATCGCCTTATGACGGCAAGATCGTGTCCGATACCAAGCTGGGCGGCGAGGCGAGCCTGCCGCCGGTGGTGGCCAACAACATGCTCTATGTGCTGACGGACGACGGCAAGCTCAGCGCCTGGCGTTGAGGGCCGGAACATGATGCATCAACCCGTCGTCGCCATCGTCGGCAGGCCGAATGTCGGCAAGTCCACGCTTTTCAACCGTCTGGTCGGAAAGAAGCTGGCGCTTGTCGACGATCTGCCCGGCGTCACCCGCGATCGGCGCGAAGGCAATGGGCGGCTGTTCGACCTGGAGTTCCAGATCGTCGACACCGCCGGCTTTGAGGAAGCAGACCCGGACACATTGCCCGGGCGTATGCGCCTGCAGACCGAAGCCGCGCTTGGCAGTGCCGATGTGGTGCTGTTCCTCATCGATGCGCGGGCCGGTATTACCGCGCTGGATCGCACCATCGCCCAATGGCTGCGTGCGCAGCCGCGGCCGGTCATCCTTGTGGCGAACAAGGTGGAAGGCCGGGCGACCAGCCAGGCCGGCCTTGCCGAATCCTATGAGCTTGGGCTGGAAGAGGCGGTGCCCATTTCCGCCGAACATGGTGAAGGCATGGTGGAGCTGTTCGACGCGCTTCGCCCGCTGATCGATGTTCTTGCGGAGGAGCGTGCCGCCGCAGCGGCCGCAGCGGCCGCCGCCGCCGCTGCCGAAGAGGATGAGGGCGAGACCGAAGAGGAGGAGGAAACTCTTGCCTCCGGACCGCTGAAGCTCGCCATCATCGGCCGTCCCAATGCCGGCAAATCGACGCTGATCAACCAGATGCTGGGCGAGGACCGGCTGATCACCGGGCCGGAAGCCGGCATCACCCGCGATTCGATCACCATCGACTGGCAATGGCAGGACCGCGCGGTGCGGCTGATCGACACCGCCGGGCTGCGGCGCAAGGCCAAGGTCAAGGAAAAGCTTGAACGGCTTTCCGCGGCCGATACCCGGCGCGCGATCGATTTCGCCGAAGTAGTGGTACTGCTGCTGGATGCCACGCTTGGTCTTGAAGGGCAGGATCTGCGTATCGCCGATCATGCGCTTGAGGAAGGGCGCGCGCTGGTCATCGCCCTGAACAAATGGGATGTGGCGGACGATCAGAGCCGGTTGTTCCAGGGCGTCAAGGCGGCGCTTGAGGAAGGTCTGGCGCAGATCAAGGGCGTGCCGCTGCTCACCGTGTCCGGCAAGACCGGCAAGGGCATAGACACGCTGATCAAGGTTGCGTTCGAAATGCGCGAGGCGTGGAGCCGCCGCGTATCGACCGCGCGCCTCAACCGCTGGTTCGAAGCGGCGGTGGACCGAAACCCGCCGCCGGCGCCGGGTGGCAAGCGCATCAAGCTGCGCTACATCACCCAGGCAAAGACGCGGCCGCCGTCGTTCATCGTGTTCGGCAACAGGCTGGATGACCTGCCCGAAAGCTATCGTCGCTATCTGCTCAATTCGCTGCGCACCGATCTGGGCTTTGACGGCGTTCCCCTGCGCCTGACGTTGCGCAGCCAGGCAAACCCTTACGACCGCAACCGCTGATATGGGCGATGCAATGGAGGTTGATGCCCGGGGGCAGAAATGCCCCTGGCCGGCGCTTCGCCTTGCTCGCACGATAAGGCAGAACGGCGATGTCCGCCGCTTTACATTGCTGGCCGATGATCCGGCAGCGGAGAGGGACATTCCTCAGCTTGCGGCGGAAAATGGCTGGCGGCTGGAAGAATTGCCACGACAGGGCGCGGCATTCCATTGGCTGATAGAAGTGGCGCGGCAGGACAGATAGCCGCACAGCAAAAAGGCAGGACCGATGGCCCTGCCTTTCACGCCGTCTTCATCGGCACCCGGTGAAGACCTGGGGCGGGGTGTGCTTATTCGGCCGCCGACATCAAAGCGGGGAAAAAGCCTTCATGCGCGGTGCGCAGCCGCGTCAGTGCCACCGGGGTAGCGCCTTCCATCGCCACTGCATCGCCGCCGGTGCGGCCGATGACCTGTGCCGGGATACCCGCTGTCTGCGCCGCCGCAACGATCGCATTGCCATCGCGTGCGGTGACGATATAGCGCGCCTGATCTTCGCCAAAGGCCCAGCCATGGGCGTCCACGCCCTCGGCCGGCCGGATGTTGGCGCCGATATCGCCGGCCAGTGCCATTTCGGCAATGGCGACCAGAAGCCCGCCATCGGCAATGTCATGCACTGCCGACAACTGACCATTGGTGATGAGGGCGCGGACGAAATCGCCGTGGCGGCGTTCGGCCTGAAGATCAACCGGCGGCGGCGGACCATCTTCAGCACCGGCGATCTCGCGCAACCAGATCGACTGACCCAGATGGCCGGCGGTTTCGCCAATGATGATAATGGCTTCATCCGCCGCCTGGAAAGCGATGGTGGCCATTTTTGCATAATCCTGCAGCAGGCCGACGCCGCCAATGGCGGGGGTGGGCAGAATGCCGGTGCCGTTGGTTTCGTTGTAAAGGCTGACATTGCCCGACACGATGGGGAAATCCAGCACCTTACAGGCTTCAGCCATGCCTTCGATGCAGCCGACGAACTGGCCCATGATTTCGGGGCGCTGCGGATTGCCGAAGTTCATGCAATCGGTGGTGGCCAGCGGCACCGCGCCAACGGCGGTGATGTTGCGCCAGCATTCGGCAATCGCCTGCCGGCCGCCTTCCACCGGATCGGCAAAGCAGTAACGCGGCGTCACATCGGTGGAAATGGCCAGCGCCTTGCGGCTGTCGTGCACGCGCACCACCGCTGCATCTCCGCCGGGGCGCTGGATGGTGTCCGCGCCGACCATATGGTCATATTGTTCCCATATCCAGCGGCGGGAGGCGAGATCGGCCGATCCCATCAGCGTCACCAGATTTTCACCAATGTCGCCCCTTGCCGGCACATCGCCCAGCGGCGCGCGTTTTGGTGTCGGCACATGCGGACGGTCATAGAGCGGCGCCTTGTCGGCAAGCGGCGCAAGCGGAATATCGGCGGCGACGGCGCCATTCCACTTCAGTACCATATGGCCGGTGTCGGTGACATGGCCGATGACGGCGAAATCCAGTTCCCATTTGCGGAAGATCACCTCCGCCTCGGCTTCGCGGCCGGGCTTCAGCACCATCAGCATCCGCTCCTGCGATTCGCTGAGCATCATTTCATAGGGTGTCATGCCGGTTTCGCGGCAGGGCACGGCGTTCATGTCCAACTCGATGCCGACGCCGCCCTTCGACGCCATCTCGACGGAGGAGGAGGTGAGGCCGGCGGCGCCCATGTCCTGAATGGCGACGATCGCATCCGATGCCATCAGTTCAAGACAGGCTTCGATCAGCAGCTTTTCGGTGAAGGGGTCGCCCACTTGAACCGTTGGCCGCTTCTCTTCCGAATCCTCGGTAAACTCGGCTGATGCCATGGTCGCGCCGTGGATGCCGTCACGCCCGGTCTTGGAGCCGACATAGACGATGGGATTGCCCACGCCCGATGCCGCCGAATAGAAGATCTTGGCGGTATCGGCGATGCCCACCGTCATCGCATTGACAAGGATGTTACCGTCATAGGCGGCGTGGAAATTGACCTCGCCGCCAACCGTCGGCACGCCAACGCAATTGCCATAGCCGCCGATGCCGGAGACGACGCCGGCGATCAAATGGCGCATCTTCGGATGATCGGGCCGGCCGAAACGCAGCGCGTTCATGTTCGCCACCGGGCGGGCGCCCATGGTGAAAACGTCGCGCAATATGCCGCCAACCCCGGTCGCTGCACCCTGATAAGGCTCGATATAGCTGGGGTGGTTGTGGCTCTCCATCTTGAAGATGGCAGCCTGGCCGTCGCCAATGTCGATCACACCCGCGTTTTCGCCCGGACCCTGGATCACCCAGGGCGCCGATGTCGGCAGCTTCTTCAGGTGCAGGCGGGAGGATTTGTAGGAGCAATGCTCCGACCACATCACCGA
>Ga0182749_1001902_pt1 | contig 15794 bp, 13 predicted proteins | sample eDN3rd37CKraftMG_FD_128875 | JGI IMG/M metagenome (GOLD analysis project Ga0182749, IMG submission 128875) | Enriched Miracle-Growth compost microbial communities from Emeryville, California, USA - eDNA 3rd pass 37_C Kraft MG (version 2) (version 2) ...
CAAGGCTTGCTCGCGGGGATCAATGCGGCGCTTGCTGCCGGAGGGGCCGGTGAGCCTTTCGTCGTCTCGCGCACGCAAGGCTATCTCGGCGTCATGGTCGATGACTTGGTGACGCGAGGAGTTTCCGAGCCCTACCGCATGTTTACGTCGCGGGCGGAGTTTCGGCTGAGGCTCAGGGCTGATAACGCCGATCAGCGGCTCACGCCTGCGGGATTGGCGCTAGGGTGCGTGAAGAGCCGGAGACAGTCGCAGTTCGCGGCGAAAACGGAGGGGCTCAGCGACGGCTTCGACTTGTTGAACCAACTTTCTATGACTCCGACGGAAGCGGGTCGCCACGGCCTGTCCGTGAATCGGGACGGGCGACGGCGGACGGCGTTCGAGCTGCTGTCGTTTCCGAGCATTTCGCTTGAGCGGCTGAAGCCGATTTGGCCGGAGCTTGGCAAGCTGGATGCCCGGATCGCGGCGCAGCTCGAGGTCGATGCCCGCTATGCCGCTTACCTTCGGCGTCAGGATGAGGACGTGGCACAACTCAAGCGCGACGAAGCCGTCAGCATTCCGGCGGACTTTGATTATTCCGGCATTCCAAGTCTTTCGGCCGAGGTCCGTCAGAAATTGGTTGAGCATCGGCCGGCGACGATCGCGCAGGCAGGTCGGATCGAGGGCGTCACCCCGGCGGCCGTATTGACGCTGCTAGCCCGGATCAAGGCCAGCCAGAACCGCAAGTCGGCGTGATGGGACCGACTGGCCGAATCGATTCGCCCGAATCATTTCAAGCAGCCTTCGGAATTTCACGTGAAACGCGTGATCGGCTGGTGACTTATGCCGATCTGCTTCGGCGTTGGCAGAAAACGATAAATCTCGTCGCCCCGAGCACGCTGGGCGATGTTTGGCACCGGCATTTCGCGGACAGCGCGCAACTTTGGAAGTTCCGGCCGAGCGACGCCCAGAAGTGGCTGGACCTCGGCTCGGGGGCGGGCTTCCCCGGACTTGTGCTCGCAATTCTAGGTGCCGAAAAGGCCGCGACTCACCATATCTTGATCGAGAGCGATAATCGCAAAGCGGCTTTTCTGCGTGAGGTGGCCCGTGCGACCGGTATCACTGTGGACATCCTGTGTATGCGAATCGAAAATCCAGAGACTCGCGTTAAGATAAGCTCAGTTGACTGTATTACGGCGCGTGCGCTCGCTCCGCTTCCGCGGTTGCTTGAGATCGCGGCGCCGTACTTCAAGTCTTCGACGCTCGCGATGTTTCTAAAGGGCCGTGACGTTGCGGCCGAAATCGACGAGGCGGCTCAAGATTGGCGTTTTGATTACGCGCTTGAGCCGAGCGTGACGGATGAGGACGCCCGGGTCGTGTTGCTCAAGGCGTTGAAGCCCAAGAGGGAGGGGTAATCCCGTGGCTGGCTACGTTTCAAGCGCGGGTAGCACCAGCGCAGGGCCGCGTGTGGTTGCCATCGCCAATCAAAAGGGCGGTGTCGGCAAAACGACGACGGCGATCAATCTCGGCACTGCGCTCGCAGCCGTCGGGGAGCGCGTTCTCGTGCTCGATCTCGATTCGCAAGGCAACGCTTCAACCGGTCTCGGCATTGATCCCGAGTCGCGCTTCAAGACTTCGTTCGACATTCTGACCGGCAGCGCGACGATCCTCGATACGGTGCTGAAAACCGCCGTTCCCAATCTCTTCATTGTTCCGGCGAACAGTGATCTCGTCGGCATCGAAGGTTCGTTGGGTGGCGATCCACAAGGGCGGCCGTTCAGGCTGCGCGATGCCGTGACGGCGCTCGTTGGTCAACAGCGCAACCGGCCGCCTGAAACGCATTTCAGTTACGTGCTGATCGACTGTCCCCCGTCGCTCAATGTGTTGACGCTCAATGCGATGACGGCGGCGCACGCGGTTCTCGTCCCGGTGCAATGCGAGTTCTTTGCTCTTGAGGGTATTTCGCAGCTCAAGGAATCGATCGAGCAGATCCGCGCGACGCTCAATCCAAGGCTCGAAATTCAGGGCGTTGTTTTGACGATGCACGATTCGCGGACGGCGTTGTCGAAGGAAGTCGCGTCAAACGTGCGCGCCTTCTTCGGCCCGAAAGTCTACGACACGATGATCCCGCGCAACACGCGGGTTGCGGAAGCGCCGTCGCATGGCAAGCCGCTGCTTCTTTACGATTACGATTGCGCCGGAAGCCAAGCCTACATTCGCCTGGCGACCGAAATCATCGAACGGGAAAAGCGGTTTAAGGCGGCGTAAGACAACGACTTCGATCCGAATCTTAAAACGAAGACTGAGCAGGGGACGACCAGCAGATGAACTCCGTTGTACCGAAGAGCCGACTTGGCCGCGGCCTGGCCTCTTTGATCGGAGAACCGGCGCCTCTCGGTCATCGTCTTCCGCCGGAAGGAGAGCAGCGAATGCTCGCCGTCGCGGAGATTCAATCGAGCCCGCTCAATCCGCGTAAGGATTTTCATGATGATGAGTTAGCTGAGCTCGCTGAATCCATCCGGACGAAAGGCTTGGTGCAGCCGATCGTCGTCAGACCGAATGGAACGACGGGCGGATATGAAATCGTCGCCGGCGAGCGGCGATGGCGAGCGGCGCAGAAAGCCGGCGTTCACACGATACCGGCGATCGTTCGCGAGCTGACGGATCGCGAAGTTCTTGAGCTAGCCATCATTGAAAACGTTCAGCGCCAGGATCTCAACGCGATCGAGGAAGCGACCGGTTATCGCGAACTCGTTGAGCGTTTCGAATACAGTCAGGAGCAGCTGTCGGAGATCATCGGCAAGAGCCGCAGCCATGTCGCCAATACGCTGAGACTTCTACGACTGCCTGATGGAGTTCAGGCGCTTGTACAACAGGGGCGGCTGACGGCGGGGCATGCGCGGGCACTGATCGGCCGCGACGATGCGGAAACGCTGGCAAAGAAGATCATCGATGACGGCCTCAATGTTCGCGACGTCGAGGCGATGGTGCATGATCTCGGCGGCGACGTCAGGACACAGGTGTCGCGCAAGCCGCGCGACAAGGATGCCGATACCAAGGCTTTCGAAAAAGAGCTGACGGATCTGCTGGGGCTCAAAGTCGAGATCAGGCGCGCCTCGGGTGAAAGTGGTACCCTGATCGTCAAATATGGCAACTTCGACCAGCTCGACTATATTCGCCAACGCTTGGGCGGCGGCTGAGTTTTTAAGCTTTTTGCTGCAATCTTGGCGGTCGCTGCTTGACGCTCAGGCGGTGGCTTGATGGTGTGCGGTCAGGGCGGCCGCCTGCAGTGCCGCGAGATATGAAGTCGATGAGTGAAACGAATACGTTGGAGCGGTTGGCCGCGCTCATAAAATCACGGCGTTCCGACAGCGCGCAGAAATCCTATACGGCTCAGTTGTTGACCGCGGGCGCGGAGCGCTGCGCCAAGAAGTTTGGCGAGGAAGCCGTCGAGACGGTCATCGCCGCGCTGGGGCAGGACACGGACGCGTTGAAATCCGAAGCTGCGGATACGCTCTACCATCTCCTTGTTTTACTGGAGAGTCGCGAGGTCGCCTTCAGCGATGTGTTGAAGGTTCTCGAAGGCCGCATGGGCACATCCGGATTGGCCGAGAAGGCGTCTCGCTCCGAGGGCGCGTCGTGAAAATCCGTCGGTCGAGCCGCACGCCGCTCAGAGTGCGTGGGGACGACACCAAAAGCGAAAGCCGGCTGTTTTCGCCATATCGTGTTTTCACGCGTGAGGAGTGGGCGCGGCTTAGAGCCGACACGCCGATGACGTTGCAGCCGCACGAACTCGAACAGCTTTCCGGTATCATCGAAGAAGTTTCTGTCGACGAGGTCGAGCAGATTTATCTGCCGTTGTCGCGTCTGCTCAATCTCTATGTCGCCGCCGCGCAGAAGCTGCATTCGGTCAGCTCAGAATTTCTAGGGCGTAAGGATACGAAGGTTCCATTCGTGATCGGCGTCGCGGGGTCGGTGGCGGTCGGCAAGAGCACAACGGCGCGCGTGCTGAAAGCGCTCTTGGCAAGATGGCCGGATCATCCGCGGGTCGATCTGATGACGACCGATGGATTTCTTTTTCCGAACGCCGAACTCGAGCGCCGCGGGCTCATGGATCGCAAGGGGTTTCCGGAAAGCTTCGATACCGAGCGGCTTCTGCAGTTTCTCGGCGATATCAAATCCGGGGTCGCGCAGGTGGCGGCACCGGTCTATTCGCACTTTCAATACGACGTTCTTCCGGGTCAGGAAATTATCGTCGAGCAGCCGGATATTCTCATCATCGAAGGCTTGAATATTTTACGGCCTGCGGAAATGCCGATGGATGGAGGCACAATTCCTTTCGTTTCCGATTTCATCGATTTTGCGATTTATATCGATGCCGATCCCGCGATCATCGAGAAATGGTATTTGACGCGTTTCATGCGGCTGCGGAGCACGGCCTTTCGCGATCCCGGCGCGTACTTCCATAAGTACGCTGCGATGGCACCCGAAGAAGTTCGCAGAACGGCGCTTCAGCTATGGCGCAACATCAATTTGAAAAACCTCAAACAGAATATTCTGCCGACGCGACGGCGCGCACAGCTTATTCTGCAAAAAGGCGAAAATCACCGCGTCCAGCTGGCGTCGCTGCGCAAGCTTTGAATTTCTTCCGTCTCCTGTATTCGCGCAAAAAAAAGGCCGCTTGGGGCAGCGGCCCTTGAGAGATCACAGGAGTAAAAGCAGAAATGTCGTCGCGTTAATTTTGGTATCTGGATTTAGCGCGTCGTCAGCGGCGACGATGTTGGTAGCGTGGGCTCCGTCGAAGATCGAGCCGAGGCGACCAGATTTTCGAAGGCCATACCTGACCCCAATGTGAAGATCTTGTATTTATCCCGAAGGCGACGAATTGCCGACGGATCCGAATATCCCATTTGGCGAATTGCCGTCGTGGGGCGCAAATCGGGATGAATTCGAAGGAGTGCATCGAGCTGCGCGAGGCGTTCGTTGTCATCAATGCCGGTCCCTTTTGGACGACCTCGACGACCAGGTGTGTGAAGCATTATGGCGAACCTCGGAAACGAAGCGATTCGTTGATTTCGAGAGTGCGCGAATATATTCGGCAATTCCAGGGAAAATAATTGGCTGGCCGAAATGGCCACGAAATACCCCCTAAAGATTCTCTATTTGAACAAAGTTCAGTAACAATGGTATGTAAAAGGCAATCCTTTCGGGAGCGAATTGCCATTTCTTATGTGCCGTTAAATCAGGCCCCTCTGGTGAGCTAATTCATTCAATGAGACTTCGGGCCGAGCACCGATATGGCTGATAACTTCTGACGCGGCGAGGCTAGCGAGCTGACCGCAAATGGCGAGTTCATATCCCTTCGCATATCCGAATAAAAAGCCCGCTGCATAGAGGTCGCCGGCGCCCGTCGTATCGACGAGTTCAGGAATATATTCGCGCTCTATTTCGATCGACTTTTCTCCGGAGACAATAAGCGAACCTTTCTCGCTACGCGTCAGCACCGCGAGTTCTGCGTCTTCGCCGGCATTTTTTGCAGCAATATCGAAAGCCTCGGTTTGATAGAGCGATTTTATCTCGGACTCGTTGGCGAAAAGAATATCGATACCGGAGCGAATGAGTTTGAGAAATTCATCGCGATGACGATCGACGCAAAAGCCATCAGAAAGCGTAAGCGCGACTTTGCGATTGGATTTTTTTGCGATCTGAAGAGCGGAATGAAATGCCCGCTTTGCTTGTGGCTCGTCGAAAAGATAACCTTCAAGATAAAGAATTTCGGACTCGCGAATTAAATCCGCATTGAGTTGTGTTTCGCTGAGGCTCGTCGAAATTCCGAGAAACGTATTCATCGTGCGCTCGCCATCAGGAGTAACGAGGATGAGCGATCGCGACGTCGGCGCGCTATTCGCAAGCGGCGCAACGTCGAATGTCACGCCGATAGAGCGAATATCGTGCTGGAATATTTTTCCGAAATCATCATCGGCGATCGTGCCGAGAAAGGCCGCCTTGCCACCGAACGACGCTACTCCCGCAATCGTGTTCGCTGCCGAGCCGCCGGAGATTTCAACGGCCGGGCCCATCTTTTCATAGATCTGTTTGATCTCGTCGGCTGCGACGAGGCGCATGCTGCCCTTCGTGGCGCCGACGTCGATAAGAAAGGCTTCGTCGCAGCGGCCAATGATATCGACAATGGCGTTGCCTATTCCGATGACGTCAAAACGTGCCGCTGCCATGTAGTCCCCCGTTTTTGTTGCCGGGCACTATAGAAGCACGAGACCTGCTCGCAACCCGGGCTCTAGCGGCGTGGGGACGCGGCAAGAGCGGCAGAGGCCATCGATGCCAAGGCGAGCAGCAAGCGTTCGGCGTAGATGTCCTCAAGTCGCGGCGACAACCTTGCGGTCTTGGCGGCGTCGGCGATGCGGCGCAGAGCCTGATCGAGCTGAGGCCGATTCCAGTTGCGCACTTGCCGCGAAAAAGCATCGCGCTGCTTGAAAAATATGGGTGGACGCAGGGACTTCAGCGCATCGTCGAGGCGCTGGCCGGCATCAACGTCGCTTCTGACCTTATGCAGCTTTAGAAAATAGCGCTGCAGCATGGCGATGACGGCTTGGCCGCTTTCACCGGAGGCGAGCGCCCGGCCAAAGTCGGTGATCGCCGACTGTGTCCGGCCCTCGGCCGCGGCCTCGGCGATGCGTTCCAACGCGAGGTCGGCGGCGTCGCCGACGACGTTTTCGACATCCTCCAGTGTGACCGTCGGGCGCCCATGGCAGTAGAGCGCCAGCTTTTCGATCTCGGCACGCGAAAGCGCGCGGTCCGCCCCGAGACGACGCTGGAGAAGGGCTCTCGCATCGGCATCGATGGTGAGGGAGAAGGACGACAGGATATCGGAAATCAAGCCGTCTATATCGGCGGCGCTGTCGGGATAGCAGGCGATCGCAAAACACGTATCCAGTGTTTCGAAAAGGGTGCGCAGGGCGTCATCGGGTTTGAGATTTCCTGCTTCGACGATCAGGAGACCTTCGAGGGGATGCGCACCGAGAAGCGGCTTCAGAAGTTGCGCCGAGATCCGGCGTCCGGCGATGGCGCGGACGATGCGGCGCGATGCAAACATCGGCCGCATTTGAAGTTCGCTTTCGAGGCGTCCGGGATCGTCGTCGAGTTGGGCATCATCAAGCCTCAGGACTTCGCCAGGAGGATTTTCGCGGTTGGCCAGCGTCTTAGCGAGCGCCGACGAGCGTTCGCTGACGAGACCGGGATCGGAGCCGAAGAACAGTGCAGCCGCCAGATGCGCCGGCGGCGACTTCATGAACGCTTCAGCCTGATGGGCTTTGACGGCAACCATGCCAAATGCTCGCGAGTGAACGGTAGCGCTGGAGGCTTATTCTTAAGCCTTAAGCTGTCGTCGAGAGGATCGCGAGCAGGCGCGTCCGAAGTTCTTCGCCGACAGTGTCCGCAGCGCGGTTTTCTGCATCCTGGCGGGCTTCGACGTTGGCGAAGATCGAGGTGACGCGATCGAAGGCGGCGCGACCGAAGCTCTTGCCCGATGCGACGACCGATTTGTCCTTCAGCCGGATGAGGTTGAAGGATGCTTCGATGTTGTAGATCTGCGCACCGGCGTTGCCGTTGGTCTGCACCATCGTCGAGACGATGGACTCGCGGATCGCGATATCAAGACGATACTGCGGGGGAGCTGGCTTGCCGCCGCCTGTCGTCTGGAAGATCAGCTCGTTACGAATTCTTTGGCCGACACGGCCAGGGATCGGCGCTATGTCGACCGTCGCAAGTTTTTCCTGGGTCGCGGCGCCGCCGAGAGCGGCGGATCCGTAGAGCGGACGGAACCCGCTGCTGCCATCGCCACAGCCGCTGAGAATGCAGAGTGCAGCCAAGCCAAAGGCGGACACGACGCTGCGCCGGTTGTTCACCCGGCGCCCGCCTCTTCGCCCCCATAGCCCGTCAGCCAACGACATTCACGATCCTTTGCGGGACGACGATGACTTTTTTCGGGGCCCGCCCCTCAAGAGCGCGGACGACCGAGCCAAGCTTCAACGCCGCCGCTTCCACCTCCTCGCGTTTCGCGGTGCGCGAAACCACGAGTTCGTCCCGTCGCTTACCATTCACCTGTACGGCAATGGTCACTTGATCGTCAACGAGTAGGTCCGGCTCCGCGACCGGCCACGGTTCGTTCGCAAGAAGCGTGTTGTAACCGAGCCGCGCCCAGCATTCTTCAGCCAAATGCGGCATCATCGGGCCAATCATCGTGACGAGCAGGGTTGCCGCTTCGTGAGCGGCCCACGGAATGCTTGCTTCCTCACGGGATAAGACCGCCTGGAGAACATTCGAAAACTCATGGATGTTGGCGACAGCAACGTTGAATCGCAGCGTTTCGATGGCCTTGCCGACGTTATCGAGGGCCCGATGGGCGGCTTTCCTCAATTCGAGCGCATGGGGGCCAAAGGTTTCGGGCTTTTTGTCCGGTTTCCTGGGATAGGTCTCCAGGATTTCGTCGATGAGGCGCCAAACGCGCTGGATAAAGCGTCCGGCACCTGCGACGCCAGCTTCCGTCCAGATGACGTCGCGCTCGGGCGGGCTATCGGACAGCATGAACCAGCGCGCGCAGTCGGCGCCGTAGTGGGCAATGATGTCGTCGGGGTCGACAAGATTCTTCTTCGACTTCGACATCTTTTCGGTCGCGCCGATGCTCGCCGGGCGGCCCGTTGCGATCTCGATGGCTCGACGGCTCGCGCCTTCGCCTTCGACACGAACGTCGTTCGGTAAAAGCCAGAAGCCATCCTGCGATTTGTAGGTTTCGTGGGTCACCATGCCTTGCGTGAAAAGCGCGGCGAAGGGTTCACGCGTATTGGTCGCGAATTTCAGGTGGTTGGTGTCGCACAACGCCCGGGCGAAGAAGCGCGAATAGAGAAGATGCAAAATCGCGTGCTCGATGCCGCCGATATACTGATCGACCGGCAGCCAATAGGACGCAGCGTTCATATCGACGGGTGTCTCGGCTTCGGGCGCGGTGAAGCGCACGTAATACCAAGACGAGTCGACGAACGTATCCATCGTATCGGTTTCGCGCGTCGCCGGTCCGCCGCATGTCGGACACGTCACGTGCTTCCATGTTGGATGACGTTCGAGCGGATTGCCGGGTTTGTCGAACGTCGCGTCCTCGGGGAGCGTCACCGGCAGATCTTTTTCGGGAACCGCGACGACGCCGCACTTTTTGCAATGAATGATTGGGATCGGACAGCCCCAATAGCGCTGCCGCGAGATGCCCCAGTCACGCAGGCGGAAATTGACCTTGCGCGTTCCCTGCGGACGATCGGCGAGCTTTTGCTTCTCGAGGCGCGACGCAATTTCCTCGAACGCCGCTTTCGTCGTGAGGCCATCGAGGAAGCGCGAATTGATCATCGTGCCGTCTTCGACGTAGGCCTTGCCCTTGAGATCGAACGTTTCCGGTGTCTCGCCCGGCGGGAGAATGACGGGCACGATCGGAAGGTCGTAACGAAGCGCGAAATCCATGTCGCGCTGATCGCCCGAGGGGCAACCAAAGATGGCGCCGGTGCCGTAGTCCATCAGGATAAAGTTGGCGACGTAAACCGGAAGCTGCCAATTCTTGTCGAAGGGGTGAGCAGCGCGAATGCCTGTATCGAAGCCTCGTTTTTCCGCGGCTTCGATCTCAGCGACCGATGTTCCCAAGCGCCGGCACTCTTCGCAGAAGGCGGCAAGATCGGGGTTCTTTTCCGCGGCCGCCTTGGCGAGCGGATGATCGGCGGCGACGGCCAGGAAAGACGCGCCGAATAACGTATCCGGGCGGGTCGTATAGACTTCGAGCTCGGTGAAGCCCTTCGGCGCCGTTTCTTTCTCAAGCGCCCAGCGGATCAGCATGCCTTCGGAGCGGCCGATCCAGTTTGCCTGCATCAGGCGGACTTTTTCCGGCCAGTGGACCAGTGTGCCGAGGTCGTTCAGCAATTCCTCGGCGTAGCTGGTGATCTTGAAAAACCACTGCGTGAGCTCGCGCTGCTCGACGAGTGCGCCCGAGCGCCAGCCGCGGCCGTCGATCACCTGTTCGTTGGCGAGCACCGTCTGGTCGACGGGGTCCCAATTGACTTTCGAGGATTTGCGATACGCGAGGCCTTTCTTGAGAAGATCGAGGAAGAGCTTCTGCTGGTGGCGGTAGTACGTCGGTGAGCAGGTCGCAATTTCGCGCGACCAATCGAGCGACAGACCCATCGACTTGAGCTGGCTGCGCATGGTGTCAATGTTGGCGTAGGTCCACTTTCCGGGATGAACCTTGCGCTCCATCGCGGCGTTTTCGGCTGGCATGCCGAACGCGTCCCAGCCCATCGGGTGCAGGACGTTGAAGCCCTTCGCTCGCTTGTAGCGGGCGAAAACGTCCCCCATCGCGTAATTGCGAACATGACCCATGTGGATGCGTCCGGAGGGGTAGGGAAACATCTCCAAGACGTAGCATTTGGGCCGCTTTTGATCCTCGGAAGCCCGGAAAATCTGGTTTTTTTCCCAGACGTGCTGCCAGTGGGGTTCGCGGTCGGGAGCGTTGTAGCGTTCGGTGGCCATGTGGCCCGTTCTCTCTGGAATTATACTAGGTTGAGGCGGTAAAGAGCCTGAAAGGTTAAAGCGGTCAAGCCGTTGGCTTGTGTTTCGATAGGCTCCCGACTGGAGCGCGGTGCATATAGTGACATTTGGGCGTTCCGGTGCGTATGACTGCGCATATGCGCATGGGGTGAACACATCGGAGACCTTATGTTCATATTTTGCGATTTCATGAACATATCCGTTGACGCGACTCGCACCGTATGTTCAATATTCGTTAGAATTTGAACATAATAACCGCACCATGTTCACAGGATGCACATGACGGCTGCTCTATGTTCAGCATTGAATGGTTTTTGAACATATGTCGCCCAATTCCAAACGTCCGTACAACTCTCTTCCGAAATTGCCGCCGCCCGTAGATTTGGAGACGAAGGCGGTTTTGAAACGTTGCATAGCGGCGCGGGCAGCCATTGCCGAGCTGCGGCGGGCTGGTGAACTCATCCCCGATCAATCGGTTCTCATCAACACCATTCCACTGCTGGAAGCCAAGGACAGCTCGGAAATCGAGAATATCGTCACGACAAACGACGCCCTGTTTCGCGAGGCGAGCCAGGCAGAAGACGGAGGCGATCCGTCGGCCAAAGAAGCCGTGCGTTACCGGTCGGCGCTTTTCGGCGGTTATGAATCTTTAAAGAGCCGCCCGCTCACGGCACGCACCGCGATCGATGTTTGCAGCCGCATCAAAGGCGTCGACATGGATCTCAGAAAGACGCCGGGCACGGATCTCAAAAACACCTTTACGGGTGAGGTGATCTACACACCGCCCGAAGGCGAACACGTTCTCCGCGAGCTGCTTGCCAATTGGGAGAGTTTCGCCAACGCCGACGACGATCTCGATCCCCTCATCCGCATGGCGGTGCTGCACTATCAGTTCGAAGCGATCCATCCGTTCCCCGATGGCAACGGCCGAACGGGGCGCATTCTCAATATCCTGGTTTTGATTCAGGCGGGATTGCTCGACATTCCGACGCTCTATCTCAGCCGGCACATCGTTCGGACCAAGGGCGACTATTATCGCCTTCTGCAAGGTGTGACGACGAAAGGAGAGTGGGAGCCTTGGCTCGTCTACATGCTCACTGCAGTCGAAACCACGGCCACGTGGACGAATGCGAAAATCCGCGCCGTTCGCGATCTCATGGCCAATACGGCGGACTATGCAAAGCTCAGGGCGCCTAGTGCCTATTCGCGAGAATTGATCGAAGCGATTTTCGCGCAGCCCTACACGCGTATTGCGCATCTTATCGAAAGAGGCATCGCACAGCGCGTTTCGGCCTCTCGCCACTTAAAGCAGCTCGTTGATATCGGCATCCTCGCGGAAGAAAAGCGAGGGATCCATAAGCTATTTATCAATCGAAAATATATGAAGCTGCTGAGCAGCGACGATCACACGTTCGAACCTTATCCAACCGATGTTCCGAAAGCAAAAGGGCGAGGCAAACGCAGCCTCGCCCAAGAATGATTCGTGTGCGGATGCCGATGGGCTTAGCACGTATGTGCAGATGCACCGGCTTCGGCGACCGTCTGATCCTGAACGCCGCTACCGCCCGAGACTCCGATCGCGCCGATGACGACGCCGTTTGAATCCTTCAACGGGATGCCGCCCGCAAAGATCATGACGCGATCATGGTTCGAGACGTGAATTCCGTAGAATTGGTCGCCGGGCTGGCTGTTTTCAGCCAGTTCCTTTGTTGAGATGTTGAAAGCGCGCGCAGTGAAGGCCTTGTTGATCGCGATGTTGATCGAGCCGATCCAGGCTTTGTCCATGCGAATGTGAGAAATGAGGTTGGCGCCTTCATCGACCACGGCGATGTTCATAGGCTGCCCGATTTCGATCGCCTTCTTTTCGGCGGCGTCGATGATCCGGCGGGCGTCTGCAAGTTTCAGCATGGATACTCCTATTTATCGTTTGCTTGGTAATTGGGTCCCTACCTCTATGCTTGAGGCTGCGTACAAGATTGCGACACTTGTTTGCAGAGATGGCATAAGGATTGTGAATGAGCGAAGCAGATGAAGGGACACACGTGACGAACGACGGCTATCACGAAACCGCGCCGCAGAGGTTAAAGCGCGTAAGGGATGAAATCGTCTCTGCGGCAAATGCTGTCAAACGTTCTCCGGCCGACATCGAGCTGATCGCGGTTTCGAAAACCTTCGATGCTGAAGCCGTCAGGCCGGTGCTTGCCGCCGGACAGCGCGCATTTGGCGAAAATCGCGTGCAGGAGGCGGAGCGCAAATGGCCGGCTCTCAAGGTTGATTTTCCGGACGTCGAGCTGCATCTGATCGGGCCGCTGCAATCGAATAAGGCCAAGGACGCCGTGGCGCTGTTCGACGTCATTCACACGATCGATCGCGAAAAGATCGCGCGGGCGATTGCCGACGAAATTGCGAAGCAACAGCGTGCGCTCAAGCTCTTCGTGCAGGTGAATACGGGCGAGGAGCCGCAAAAGGCCGGCATCATGCCGCGCGAAGCGAAAGCGTTCGTCGCGCTTTGCCGAACGGAGCTGAAGCTGCCGATCATCGGGTTGATGTGCATTCCGCCGGTCGACGAGGAGCCGGCAGTGCATTTCGCGTTCCTGGCGAAGCTCGCGCGGGAAACAAACTTGCATTGTCTCAGCATGGGTATGAGCAGCGATTTCGATGCTGCCATTGCGTTCGGGGCGACGCATGTCCGGGTCGGGTCGGCAATTTTCGGCAATCGATAACAGGCCTTTTCCCACGGCATTTTTTCGGCTCGCCGCATCGATCGTGGATCGTGATGCTAGGCTCCGACGCTGATTCGAGATGTAGCTAGCGTCGATGCGCAAAGGGGCCCGACATGACCGCGTCCGCTCAGAAGAAAGACCCAATCGAAGCTCATGCCAACGCGGCGGCAGCGGAGGCTGCGCACGACGCGCGGGCGGAAGTTCTAGAGCAGGCGAAAGAGAGCCAAGCCAAGGGCGCGGTTGCGAAGCTCACGAAAGCGGAAAAAACCGCGGCGGCCGAAGCGCGCAAGACGTGGCACGATTTCGCGGTTCACGTCTGGATCACGAACTTCAACTCGATCGAATTCGGGCCTTGGAAGCACCAGCGTAATCGCGGCAAGTCGCGTCAATTCACGACCGACATGGATATTTTTGCCGAGATCGTCGAGAACGGCAAACGCACAGGCGTTCTCGGCTACCGCAAGGAGCTTTGGAAAGACGCGTCCGGCATGGACAAGCGGCTCGTCTTCAAACTGTTTTCAGAAACGCTGAATTGGAAGGCCAGCATGGATATGATGCTTGGCCGCTCGGTGCAACAGACTCTTGGCGCCGCCGGGTTCCCGGTCACGACCTATTCGATTAACACGAGCGAAGATGACTATCTCGTGTATCTTGAACGCTCAGCGTACAAATGGCCGTTCCTGCCGGAGAATTTCTCGTTCTTTATGATGCACGGGGGCGAGCCGAAGTTTTATCGGTTCCGGCGGGATTTCATCAATCTCGGCGGCGATTATACGTTGATTGATCAGCACGGCGAACACGTCGGTCATATCGATGGCGCGGTGTTGACGATCGGGGGCAAGTGGCGCTGCAAGGTGCGCGGCGATCATGCCGATCCACGCCTCATTGAGGTGATGAAGCTCTTCACGGGCATGATCGTTTTCAATCGCCAGGCCCGCCGTCACGTGAAGAGCCTGGCGCGCGATGTTCGTAGCGGCCGCATCAAGCCCAATATCCAAAAGCAAGAAGCGGATCTTTACGTGAATCCGCGACGCATTCGTTGATCGACAGCCGCCGCGCGCGCCGCCGAATTCTCTGCCTGCAACTTGTGCAGACTATCGGACGTCTTTGCCGATTTTCTAGGCGGAGATCGCAGGTTCGTGCATTTGCTTCTGGCGCTAAGCTCCTCAGGCCAAAGCGTTTCCCGCAAAAATATGCTCTTGGCATATTTCTTGATCTTCTTGCCCATCCTTTCGGCCGATAGCCCGTTCCTCGGGCTTTTTCTTCGGGTCGATCACAAAAATGGGCAAGGGGGACCGGGGTGGACTCAAATCAAGGCGCTGATGTCTTTTTCCTATTGATGGGCGCAATTCTCGTGTTCGCGATGCACGGGGGGTTTGCGTTTCTCGAGGTCGGCACCGTCCGGCATAAAAATCAGGTCAACGCGCTGGTCAAAATCCTCGTCGATTTTGCCATCTCGACGACGATCTATTTCGCAATCGGATACACGATCGCATACGGCGTGACGTTCTTCGCATCGGCCGCGAAGATCAGCGACGGGCAAGGCTACGGTCTCGTCCGTTTCTTTTTTCTTGCGACGTTTGCGGCGGCCGTCCCTGCGATCATATCCGGCGGTATCGCTGAGCGCGCCCGTTTCGTTCCGCAATGCATAGCAACGGCACTGATGGTCGGCATTGCCTATCCGTTGATCGAAGGCACGGTGTGGAACCAGAACTTCGGGCTCCAGAGTGGTTTGTTCGCGTCTCTCCTCGGCGCGCCTTTCAAGGACTTCGCCGGTTCGATCGTCGTGCATGCGTTCGGCGGCTGGGCGGCGCTTGGTGCGGTACGGCAGCTTGGAGCCCGCATCGGCCGCTACGACCGAGGCCGGGCGATCAGCCCGCCGCCATCCTCGATTCCGTGGCTGGCGATGGGCTCGTGGCTGCTCTGCATCGGCTGGTTCGGCTTTAACGTCATGAGCGCGCAAAACCTCAAAGCCATCTCCGGCCTGGTCGCGATCAATTCGCTGATGGCGATGTGCGGCGGTATCCTTGCTGCTCTCTTTGCAGGCCGCAACGATCCGGGCTTCGTTCACAATGGCGCATTGGCAGGTCTGGTAGCGATATGCGCCGGGTCGGACGTGATGCATCCCATCGGCGCGTTCATCACCGGTGGCGTCGCCGGTGTGTTGTTCGTCACGATGTTCCAGGTCTCAACCAACAAATGGCAGATCGACGATGTGCTCGGCGTTTGGGCGTTGCATGGTCTGTGCGGCCTTTGGGGCGGAATCGCCTGCGGGATCTTCGGTCTCGCGGCGCTGGGCGGGATGGGCGGCGTGACATTCCAGGCGCAGCTCGTCGGATCAGTACTGGGCGCTGGGTTTGGATTTGCCGCTGGCACGCTCGTCTATTGGCTTGTCGACTGCGCATTCGGATTGCGCCTGTCGCCGGACGACGAGCGGCGCGGCGCCGACGTTTCGATCCACAAGATCGGCGCCAATCCGGAAGACGATGTGCGGATGGG
>Ga0182749_1001904_pt1 | contig 15771 bp, 15 predicted proteins | sample eDN3rd37CKraftMG_FD_128875 | JGI IMG/M metagenome (GOLD analysis project Ga0182749, IMG submission 128875) | Enriched Miracle-Growth compost microbial communities from Emeryville, California, USA - eDNA 3rd pass 37_C Kraft MG (version 2) (version 2) ...
CGGCGATTCCGGCACCCGGCGCCGGATGTAGAGGACCAGCAGCGCCGGCAGCACGCCGATCATGAACATGCCGCGCCAGCCGATCGAGCCGTACAGCAGGCCGTAGGCGATCGAGGCCAGGAGGTAGCCGGTCGGATAGCCGGCCTGCAGGATACCGGAGACCAGGCCGCGGGACCGGATCGGGATCGTCTCCATGGTCAGAGAGGCGCCGACGCCCCATTCGCCGCCCATGGCGACGCCGTAGAGCATCCTCAGGACCAGCAGCACGGTGAAGCTGGGAGCGAAGCCGGAGGCGAATTCCAGCAGCGAATAGGCCAGCACGTCGACCATCAGCGTCGGCCGGCGCCCGAAGCGGTCGGCGGCGCGGCCGAACAGGAAGGCGCCGACCGGCCGCATCGCCAGGGTCAGCGTCACCAGCCAGGAGGTGGTCTCGGCCCCGGTGCCGAATTCCTGCGAGATATCGGTGAGGATGAAGACGAGAAGGAAGAAGTCGAAGGCGTCGAGCGTCCAGCCGAGGAAGCTGGCGATCACGACGCTGCGCTGCTGGGCGGTCCATCCCTGCATGGCGAGCCTCTGTGCCGTGGCCGCGGCGGGGCCCCCTTCCGCGGCGCCCGCCGCCTCACGCCAGCTTCAGCCCATGCGACGCTGCCCGTCTCGCGCCGATCGGGCATGGCTCATGTGCCGGAACGACACCGTCCGGCATATGAGCCATCGTGTCAGTCGGTCGGCATCTTGTCGATGCCGCCATGCGCGGCCGACCAGGAGACCGGGTCGTGCAGGAATCTCTCGACCTCGTCCAGCGTCTTCGGGTCGAAATGGTTGCCGGCCTTGCAGAACTCCAGCACGTCCCACCAGGTGGCCAGCGCGTGCAACTCGACCCCGATCGATTCGAAGAACTTCGGCGTGTCCTTGAAGATGCCGTAGTTGAAGATGACGAAGACGTGCTCAACCACCGCGCCGGCGTCGCGCAGCGCCTGGCAGAACTTGGCCTTGCTGCGGCCGTCGGTGTTCAGGTCCTCGACCAGCAGCACCCGCTGGCCCTCGGTCAGCACGCCCTCGATCTGGGCGTTGCGGCCGAAGCCCTTCGGCTTCTTGCGGACATACTGCATCGGCAGGGCGAGGCGGTCGGCGATCCAGGCGGCGTAGGAGATGCCGGCGGTCTCGCCGCCCGCCACCGCGTCGATCTTCTCGAAGCCGATCTCGCTGAGGATGATCGAGGTGGCGAAGTCCATCAGCACGCCGCGGATCCGCGGGAAGGAGATCAGCCGCCGCGTGTCGGTGTAGACCGGGCTGGCCCAGCCCGAGGTGAACTTGTAGGGCGTCTCGGCGTTGAAGCTGATCGCCCCGGCCTCGAGATAGGCCTTGGCGGTCAGCCGGGCGATGGTCTTGCGGTCGGGGAAGCTGGTCGAGAGGATCATGGCGGGCTCCGGCGGATTTGGGGCTTGTTAGGACCGGGGCTGCCATCTGGCAAGCGCGCTTGCGGATGAAAGCACGCATGGCCATGATCCGCCCGCCGCAGCAGGACACCCGCCATGCCCCTCACTACAGAACTTGGCCGCCTCACGATCCGCCGCCCCGACGACTGGCACCTGCATCTGCGCGACGGTGCCATGCTGCGCGCGGTGCTGCCGCACACGACGGCGCATTTCGCCCGCGCCATCATCATGCCGAACCTGACGCCGCCGGTGGTCACCACCGCCGATGCCCGGGCCTATCGCGAGCGCATCCTGGCGGCGCTGCCCGACGGCGCGCGCTTCACCCCGCTGATGACCGCCTATCTGACCGAGGGCACCGATCCGGATGACCTCGCCCGCGGCCGGGATGAGGGCGTGCTGACGGCGGTGAAGCTGTACCCGGCCGGGGCCACCACGAATTCGCATGGCGGGGTGCGCGACCTGGCCAAGATCCGGCCGGTGCTGGAGCGGATGCAGGCGATCGGCCTACCGCTGCTGGTGCATGGCGAGGTGGTGGATCCCGAGGTCGACATCTTCGACCGCGAGGCGGTGTTCATCGAGCGCCACCTGCAGCGGATCCGTGCCGATTTCCCGGAGCTGCGGATCGTCATGGAGCACGTCACCACCCAGGACGGGGTCGATTTCGTCCTGGCCCAGGGTGACGGACTGGTCGGCGCCACGATCACGCCGCAGCATCTGGTGCTGAACCGCAACGACCTCCTGGTCGGCGGGGTCAGGCCGCACTACTACTGCCTGCCGGTGGTGAAGCGCGAACGCCATCGCCTGGCGCTGCGCCGGGCGGCGACCTCGGGCGACCCGCGCTTCTTCCTGGGCACCGATTCCGCGCCCCATCCGGTGCATGCGAAGGAGGCGGCCTGCGGCTGCGCCGGCGTGTTCAACGCCCGGATCGCAGTCGCCTGCTACGCCCAGGTCTTCGAGGAGGAGGGGGCGCTGGACCGGTTCGAGGCCTTCGCGTCGCTGAACGGCCCCGCCTTCTATCGCCTGCCGGTGAACGAGGAGACGGTCACCCTGGTCCGCGGCACGGAAGAGCTGCCCGAGCGTTTGCCGGTCGAAGGCGGCGGCGAGGTGCATGTCTTCCGTGGCAAAACGGCGCCGGGCTGGCGGGTGGAGGCCTGAGCCGCCACGAATCCTACCTCGGCCAGAAGTCTAGTCCGACATCCTGCTTCAGGCTGTCGGGAAGCGTCTCGAAGCGGCGCGGGTTGCGGGCGTTCCTGGTCCGCAGGCCCGACCGCCATGTCAGGATGGCGCGCAGGCACGTCAAGCTGGCCAAGCGCGCCGTCGCCAGAATGAACATGATCGTTGTCCATGAAGGGCCGGGCCGTCGATGTGCGGCCCGGCGTGATGCATGAGAGGATGTTTCGAACCTCAGAGATGGAAATACGGGTCGAGCACGCGCACTTCAGTGATGCGCTCCACCGGCAGTCCGTTCCGGTTCGCAGCCTGTCGGACGGCCTCAGGTGAAGGCGCGTCATAGATGCAGAAGGTCCGCTTCTTGTCCGGGGTCACGTAAGACTGCACCCAGGTGACCCCCTCCCGGGCATTGTTGGCGATGACGTCGGCTGCCGCCTGACGGCCCTGCTGGTCCGGGGCGAGGCCGAGCCCGTTGGGGAATTGGCGTTCGATCAGATATCGTGGCATGGCGTTGTTTCTCCCTTTGCGGTCTGAAGCCGTTTTCACCCCGCCACGCTACGCATTGCGCCAGTCCCGCGCATCGGGAGGACCACCCTATTTTGCGGATAGACCTTCCCCATTTTTCGGCAGCAGCCGCTGCTCCAGGGCGATGCGGGCGGCCTCGCCGCGCGTGCAGACGCCCAGCTTCGCCAGCACCGACGACACGTGATGGTCGACGGTCTTGGGCGAGACGTGGAGCCGGGCCCCGATCTGGCCGTTGCTGAGGCCCAGGGTCAGGCAGCCCAGGATCTCCACCTCCCGCGCAGTCAGGCCGAGCGGGTTGCTCCGCGTGGTGGTCCTGGGGCCGCGCGGCACCCGGCGCACCCCGTCGACGCGCATGCGCTGGCGCAGCGCCGCGGCCGCCGGGGCGGCGCCGAGCCGGTCGAAGATCTCGAGCGCCGCCAGCCTGGCCGGCATGTCGCCATCGGCCAGGGCGCGGGCCTGCTCATAGGGGCAACCCAGTTGCTCCCAGGCCGCGGCCGCGCCTCGCCAATCGCCCCTGATCTGCAGCAGGAAGGGCCGGGCGGCCCATCTCGGCGGGTCGCCGCGGTCCCCGGCCCGCCAGCGCCAGAAGGAGAATTCGCCCGCATGCCAGCGGTGGCCGTGCCGGATCGCGAGGTCGTGGGCCGCGGCGGCCTCGGCCATCGTGCGCTCGGGCTGGTCGGCCAGCCAGGCCGCCTCCGCCCGTGCGGCCCGCGCCGGCGCCAAGCGCTGCAGCGTGTCGGTCTGCAGCACCAGGTCGAGGGCCTCGTCCAGCACCGCGGCGGCGCCCGGATCGCCGCGCCGGGCGCGCACCCGGCCGAGGGCGACCAGGGCCATGATCCGGCTGACCGTGGCGACATGCGGGCGCTCGACCAGCGCCGTCGCGATCTGGGCGGCCTCGTCCCACCGCCCCTGATAGAGCCGGGTCAGGGCGAGCCAGGAGCGCATGTAGTGGTTGGCATGGTCCAGGTCGCGATCGGCGGTATAGGCGATGCCGGAGGCGAGGTGACGCTCGGCCTCGGCGAAGCGATACTGTTCACCGTAGCAGGAACCGAGATTGGAATAGGACAGGCCGACCTGCGCATCCAGCCCGGCCTTGCGCGCCAGGGCGAGGCCGCGCTCCAGATGCGCCCGGCCCCGCTCGTTGCCGAAGACCAGCATGGCCGAGCCGACGACGTTCTCGGCGGCGGCGACGATGGCGTCGTCGCCCAGATGCGTGGCCAGCGCGATCGCCTTCCGGCCCCAGCGCACGGCTGGCCGGCGGTCGCGATGCAGCATCCGCAGATGCGCCTGGATCCGATAGGCATCGGCCAGCTGGCGCGTCGGCGGCATCGCCTCCAGCACCTCAATGGCGCGCCGGCTGGCCTCCTCGGCCGCGGCGTTCCGCCCGCTGCGGACCAGGGGCCAGGCCAGGGCGGCGAGATTCTCGCCCTCCTTCAGCCGGTCTCCGGCCCTGCCCCATAACATGATCGCTTCTTCGCGCGCCCGGCAGGCCTCGCCAAGGTCATCGATGATGGCGCATTCCTCGGCATAGGCCTCGAGCAGCCGCGCACGCTCGATCGGCCCCCGGTCCGCGGCGAAGGCCAGGGCGCGTCGATACTGGTCGGCAGCCGCGCAATGCGCGCCGGCGGCAGCGGCGGCCCGGGCGGCGGCGGGGCCGAATTCGAGGACCGCGGCACCGTCGCCGGCGGCTTCAGCGAAATGCGCCAGCTGGGCCGCATCACCGGGCCTGGCGGCCCTCAGCCCGGCAAGCGCCGCCCAGCAGATCTCCCGGCGGCGGCCGGGATCGAGATCGACCAGGACCGCGTCGCGCACCAGCTCATGCCGGAAGGCGATGCCGTCGCCGGCCGGCGCCAGGAGGCCCGCAGCGAGGCAGTCGGCGAGGCCATCGGCCGGGCCGGGACGCATCCGCTCCAGCATCGCGTGCTCGACCCGGCTGCCGATCACGGCGGCGGCTTCCAGGATGGCTCGGGCCGGCGGCCGCAGCTTGGCCACGCGGGCCAGCACCGCATCACGCACCGTTTGCGGAACGCCCCGGCCAGCATCGGCCAGGACCTCGGCCAGGAAGAAGGGGTTGCCGCCGGTCTGCCGGTGCAGAACCTCGGGATCGAACGGCCGGTCGGCGATCAGCCGGCGCACCCCTTCGACCGTCAAGGCCCGCAGGTCGATGCGGCGGACAGCCCGCGACATCGCGAGGTCGCCCAGGAACAGGCGAAGGGGATGCTGGGCGCCGACCTCGTTGTCGCGATAGGTCAGGATGATCAGCACTTGGTTCTCGGCGATGCGCCGGCCGAGATATTTGACGAGGTCGAGCGTCGCCTCGTCCGCCCAGTGGACGTCCTCGACCAGCAGGATCGCCGGTTGCGGCTGGTCGCACAGCAGGTCGAGCATGGTGGAGAAGAGGGCGGCCCGCGGCGCTTCGGCCTCGAGCTGGGCCAGCAGCCGGCCGCCGGTCTGGCGCGCGATGTCGTAGAGGGGGCCGAGCGGCGACGGCGTGAACAGCGAGTCGCATTGCCCCTTGAACAGGCGTGCCGTCCGCTCGGCCGTGGCCAGGAAGCGGTCGACGAAGCTGGTCTTGCCGACCCCGGCCTCGCCGGTGACGAGCACAATGCGGCCCTCACCGGCAGCCGCCTCCTCGAAGGCGACCGCCAGCGCCTGCAGCTCGTGGTCGCGTTCGAGCAGTTCCATGGGCAAGCCCCAGGCGCGGGAACGGATCAGCATGTTCGAGTATCTGGGCGAGAAGATGTTGATGCTGCCCCATACCCGCCGCAAGCTTGTCCACGAGCGCCGCCGCTCAACCATAGATTGTGATCCGGTGGAACGCGAACCCGACGGGGCGTCGTCGCCGACGTGTCGGGTTCACCTGCCGGCAAATCCAACCTAGGCTCGGGGCCGAGACCACGCGGAGATCACCATGCCTTACGCCGCCATCGACGGCTGCCGCCTGCACTATCGCCTGGACGGTCCTGAGGACGGGCCGCCGCTGCTGCTGTCGCACGCCCTCGGCGTCGATCTCGAGATGTGGGCGCCGCAGGTGGAGCGGCTGGCCCGGCGCTTCCGGGTGCTGTGTTACGACCATCGCGGCCATGGCGGCAGCGACGCGCCGGCCGGGCCGTACAGCCTGGACCGGCTGGGGCGGGACGTGATCGGCCTGCTCGATGCGCTCGGGATCGTCCGCGCCGACGTCGTCGGCCTGTCGCTGGGCGGGATGGTGGCGCTGTGGCTCGGCATCCACGCGCCGGACCGGGTCGGCCGCCTGGTGCCGTGCTGCACCACCGCTTATGCCGGCGGCCCCGCGCTCTGGGATCCGCGGATCGAGGCGGTGCGGCGCGACGGCATGGGGGCGCTGGTCGACGGGGTGATCGGACGCTGGTTCAGCCCGGGCTTTCGCGATCGGGCGCCGGGGACGGTCGACGGCATCCGCCGCAAGCTCCTGGCGGCCTCGCCCGAAGGCTACGCTGCCACCTGCGCCGCGATCCGCGACATGGACCAGCGCGCCGCGATCGGCCGGATCCGGGCGCCGATGCTGGTGATCTCGGGCACGCAGGACCAGGGCACGCCGCCGGAGCGGGGCCGGGAGATCGCGGCCGCGGTTCCGGGAGCGCGCTTCCTGGCCCTCGACGCCGCCCATATCGCCAATCTCGAACAGGCGGACGCCTTCACGGGGGCGGTCGAGGATTTCCTGGCCTGAGAATGGTTACGCTGCCGGCCGGCGGGCGGCGGCGAGCAGCAGGCCGAAGCCGATCATCAACCCGCCGGAGATCCGATTGAACCAGCGGAACGGCCGGGCACTGCGCAGCGCCCGGCCGAGGCGGGCGCCGATCAGGGCGTAGATCGTGATCGCCACCCCCTCCAGCACCAGGAAGCTGGCGCCGAGCAGGGTGAAGCTGGCGGCATAGTTCTGCGGCACCACGAATTGCGGGAAGAAGGCGGTGAAGATCAGGATCGCCTTCGGATTGCCGGCCGCGACCCAGAACTCCTGCCGGATCAATGCGCCGAGCGGCTTCGGCCGGCCGGTCTCGGTCCGATCCGGCACCGGGGCGTCCGCGCGCAGCAGCTTGAGGCCGATCCAGATCAGATAGGCGGCCCCCAGCCATTTCACCGCCGCGAAGGCGAGCTCCGAGGCAGTGAGCAGCGTGCCGAGGCCGAGCCCGGCGATCGCGATCATGATCGCGAAGGCGACCAGCCGGCCGGACGCGGCGGCCACGGCGCGCAGGGTGCCGTCGCGGACGCCGTTCGACAGCGACAGCAGGTTGTTCGGACCGAACGCCATGTTCAGCGCGAAGCAGGCCGGCAGGAAGAGAAGATAGTCGTCGAGCGTCATGGCGAGTCTCCGCCGGCATTGCCGGCGCAGACAGCCTGCCAGAGATCCGGCCGGAGCGGAACGGGTGAGGTCGATCTGCATTTGGACGGATCCTGATCGGCATTTTCCTAAAATACCGATCGAATCCTTGGAAGACTTCGAATCTTATTCATTGATAGTTTCAGGATAGATTCGTCATAATCTCCCGCCTGATAGATTCTGGAGCAAGATTTCATGTCGATCTCTTTCTCCGCGATCGCGATGCGGGCCTATCTCGGCGGCGTCGAGCCGGTCCTGTTCCGGCTGCGGAAGGAGCGGCGCCTGCGCTTCTGGGAACTCGGCGCCACCGACCTGCCGGAAGCGGCGCTGCAGCTGGAAGGGGATGCGTGCCTCGGCCACCACCTGTGCCGCCGCATGGTCTCGACGCACAGCGACTACCTGGCCAAATATGCCCGGCGGCGGCCGGACGGCGCCGCCCATCCCTGGCAGGGCACACCCTGCCTCATCGACCTCGATGCCTTCGCCGATGCCGGAGCCTATGAGCAGGCGATCCGCCGCAACGCCTTCGGCTACATCCTCCGGGAGACGCGCAAGGCCGCGAAGGCCGGCTATCGCTGCCGGATGTTCGATCGGTTCGCCCAGGGCGACGACATGCGCGACATCGAAGCCTCGAAGCTGTTCCGCTCCGGCGGGCCGGTGCCGCAGGCCTTCGCTCAGCGCTTCGGCCGCGGCAGCGGCGTCAAGGGCGATCCCTGGCTCGACTCCGACTGCCCGGAGCATTGGGCGGCGGACTGGGGCGTGTTCATCGACGACGGCGGGCGGGAGCGGCTGGTCGGCACCATCGTGCTGCGCCGGATCGGCAACATCATCCGCATCGTCAGCTTCCTCGGCCACGCGGACCATCTGTCCTCCGGCGCGATGAAGCTGCTGTTCGTCGAGATTGTGCGCTGGCTCCTCCGCCGCGAGGATCCGCGGGTTCAAGGCGCCCGCTTCCTCCTCTATGGCGCGCTCGAGCAGGGCGGGCTCGGGCTGCTGCACTGGAAGCGCCGCCTCCTGGTCCGGCCTTTCGTCTTCGCCGACGCAGGGGCCAGCGTCAGCCCAGCCTACGGTACACGCCACGCATGACCGGCGCGAAGTCGGCCTGACCGTTCGGGCGGCTTGCGACCTCATGGACGAAATGGTCGGCCGCGACGGTGAAGACCGACCGACCGGCGCCGCGCGGCGTCTGCTTGACCAGGACCAGCCGATCACCCTCCCAACCGCCGCGCGACGGCGCCAGCGGCGGATAGCCGTAGCTGTCGAACCAGAACCAGACGATCTCGTCCGCGGCCGGGTCGACCGTCAGCACGCCATGGGCGTCGAAGCGATAGCCGCCGGCCCGCTCCTCCGCGAAATCATGGATCAGCGCCAGGCGGGCACGGTCGAACCGGAAGTCCCAGCGGCCTCGTGCCGGTCCGTGCGGCCCCCACGGGTTGGGGAACACCTCCTCCTCGCCGTCCCAGCGGCCCTCCAGGCGGGCCAGGGTCTGGTGCAGGGGGCCGGCGGACAGCGCTGTCATCGGAACCTCGATCGATTGCCTGGGCCGACCCTAGCTGCCGGCCGGCTGGCGCGCCAACCGGATCAGGCCTCTCGATCGCTCATTCTGGCCAAACCGTGTCCGCCGAGATCCGCCGCTTCCGCCATGACGGCCGCGATTTATTGATCATAGGTTGTTTCATGAGGATCGATCACCTCGGGACGGTGCTGACGGCCTCTGCGCGCACCGACCGCTGGTAATGACGCGGACCGTTCCTCAGCCGCGGCCGAGCACGGCGGCACTCGGCCGGGCGGCGATGCGATCCCACCAGGCGGCCAGCCGCCCATGCCGCGCCAGCAGCTCCCGCCCTTCCGGCGCCATGCGGAAATAGTCGAGGATCGGCGCCGCGTGCAGGTCGGCGAGGCTGGGCGCACCGCCCAGCAGCCAGGGACGGTCGCCGAGGAAGCCCTCCAGCACGTCGAGGCACAGCCTGGCGCGGGGCAGGGCCGCGGCGATCCGGGCCTCGTCGCTGGGCCGGTCCTCCCGCGGCTTCGACACCCGCTCGACATAGACGTCCCACACCATCGGGCGATAGGCGTAGCTGTCGAGGATGCCGATGATCTGGGTCATTCGGGCCCGGCCGCAGGCGTCGGCGGGCTGCAGCGCCGGGCCGGAAAACGCCTCGTCGACATAGCGAGTGATCGCCGCCGTCTCGTACAGGGCGAAGCCGTCATGCTCGAAGGCCGGGATGCGGCCGAAGGGATGGCGCTCGAGATAGCCGGGCGGCGGGCCTTCGGGGGCGAAGATGTCGACCTCGACCAGGTCGAACGCCACGCCTTTCTCCTGCAGCGCCAGCAGCGCGGCGCGGACATAGACGCTGTAGCGGGCGCCGTAGAGGACCGGCTTCGCGCTCATGGCATTTCCAGCCTTCGCTCGGCGTCGATCAGCAGGACACCATTGCGCTCCAGCCGGTAGCGGCCGGTATAGGTGCCGGGCGCCCAGCCCTCCTTTGGCGGCCGCTTGCCGGCGAAGGCGAACCAGCTGACCTTCGATGACGGCAGCGGCTTCTGGTCCTGGAAGGCCAGGGTGCCGTCCGGGGCGGCGATGGTGACGGTCTGCAAGTCTCCGGCCTGGACGCCGAAGCTCTCGGCCCAGAGCACCAGCGGCGCTTGGCGGTCACCTTTGAGGTCGGCGTAACGGCCGAGGCGCGCGGCTCCGGCATCGGCCGGGCCGGTGGCGAAGCCGGCGATCAGCAGGCCGGTCTGGATATACGGGACGTCGGTCGCCCACAACGAATGCACCGCGACATTGCAGCCCGCGCCGGTCGGCTCGTCGGTGAAAGGGTCGATGCGCTGGTCGCCCTTGAAGACGCCGAAATGCAGATGCGGGAACTGGGTATCTCCGGACAGGCCGATCTGGCCCAGCGGCTGGCCGGCCTTCACCGTCTCGCCCGGCTTCACCTTCAGACTGCCGCTCTTCATATGGGCATACATCGTCTGCCAGCCGTCGCCGTGGTCGATGATCACGCCGTTGCCGGCCTCGATCCCCTTGATGGCCGCCTTGCCGCGCTCGTCGACCGAGACATCGGGCTGGCCGTCGCGGGTCCGCAGCACCGTGCCGTCGGCGGCGGCCAGCACGTCGACGCCGCGCTGCATGGTGGCCAAGTCCGGCAGCCGGATGTCGGTGCCGTCATGCCCGTCATAGGTCAGCGGCCCGCAGCGGAAATCGGCCCGGCCCGGGCCTGGATCGGCATCGACGTAGTTCTGGATGAAACAGTCCTGGCCCAGGGTGCAGGCCACCGGCCAGCCGAAGCGAGGCTCGGCCGGCTGCGCCGATGCGATCACGGGCATGGCGAGAAGCAGTAGTCCGACCAAGCCGCGCCGCATCTTCCCCTCCCGGCTACAGCGCCACCACCCGGATGCGCCGGCCCTGCACGCCCAGCGCGATCTTGCCCCGCTTCAAGGCCAGCGCGTCCTCGCCGAACATCTCTCGGCGCCAGCCGTGCAGCGCCGGCACCTGGGCGTCGTCGTCCATGGCGATGGCCTCCAGATCGTCGCTGCCGGCGACCAGCTTCTGGGCCACGCCCTCGTCCTCGCATTTCATCTTCAGCAGCACGCGCATCAGCTCGACCAGCGGCGCGATGCCGGGCGGGGTGGGGGGGCGCTGCGCCAGCTTCGGCGCCTGGTCGGGCGGCGTCGACAGGCCGCGCTCGACCGCCGCGATCAGGCCCTGGCCCTGCCAGCCCTCGGCCATGTTGCGGCTCATGCCGCGGATCCGGGCCATGGCATCGATGTCGCGCGGGCTGTGCGCCGCGATCTCCAGCAGGGCCTCGTCCTTCAGGATGCGGCCGCGCGGGATGTCGCGCTTCTGCGCCTCACGCTCGCGCCACGCCGCCACCTCGCGCAGGATCGCCAGGAACTTGGCCGAGGCGTTGCGCGGCTTCAGCCGCAGCCAGGCCTGGTCCGGCTCGGTGCGGTAGGTGGCGGGGTCGCACAGGATCGCCATCTCCTCGTCCAGCCAGGATTCCCGGCCGGACTTGGTCAATTGCCGGCGCAGCGCCTCATAGGCCGGGCGCAGATGGATCACGTCCGCCAGCGCGTAGTCGATCTGGCGCTCGGTCAGCGGCCGGTGCGACCAGTCGGTGAAGCGCGACGACTTGTCGATCCGCGCATTGGCCAGCTTGCCGACCAAATTCTCATAGCTCACCGACTCGCCGAAGCCGCAGACCATGGCGGCGACCTGGGTGTCGAACAGCGGCGTCGGCACTCGGCCGGTCAGGTGGACGAAGATCTCCACGTCCTGGCGGGCGGAGTGGAACACCTTCAGCACGTTCTGGTTGTGCACCAGGGCGAACAGCGGCGCCAGGTCGATGCCGGGGGCCAGCGGGTCGATCGCCACAGCCTCGTCCAGCCCGGCGATCTGCACCAGGCACAGCTTCGGCCAGAAGGTGTGCTCGCGCATGAACTCGGTGTCGATGGCGATGTAGTCGGCCGCCGCCATGCGGTCGCAGAAGGCGGCGAGCTCGTCGGTGGAGGTGATCAGAGTCATCTCCAGCGTTGTAACGGATAGCAGCCCCATTTGCCGAGAGCTTTGCGCCGATCGGCCGAACTGACGGCCCGCGTCGAATCCGGCTAGACTCGACCCGGACCGGGGTGGGGGCCGGGTCGAACGGGGCCATGCTTTCGCCATGGCTCTCGGGGAGCGTGAAGGCGACGGCGAGGAGGGCCGCATGAGACGATCCCTGGCATCCACAGCGGCGGCCGCAGTGCTGGCGGTGACGGCCCCTTGCGGCGGCGCGGGCGCCCAGGAAGAGGCGGTTGCCGGCCTGTTCCGGGTCGGCGACACCGGCATCCGCTGCCTGAAACAGCCCTGCCCCTGGCGCGGCGTGGTGCCGGTCGAGGATGAAGGCGCCGCGGCCGGGTCGTCATCGCCGGCCTATGCGGGCGATGCGCCGCCCGTGATCGTGGCCGCGCCGGCCCTCCTGGACCCGGCGCGGCGCCGGATCTGGGGCGCCTGGGCGTCGGGCGGCTGCCTCCTGGTCCAAGGCCGTTTCGGCCGCCGCGGCACTGCGGCGGTCCCGGTGCTGTCGGTCGATCGCATCATCGGGCCGTGCGGCAAGTAGAGCCTGCCGCTTCTCAGAGCAGATCCCGGAATGCGGCGTGGAGATCGGCGCGCAGCTCGAAGCCGATGCCGGGCGCCTGCGGCAGATCGGCGAAGCCGCCGGCGACGGCCGCATCGTCGCCGAGCCCGCCGAAAGGTTGGAAAGAGAGCGGATTGACCTCGGCCCCACCCAGCCCGAGCGCGGCCGCGACATGCAGCGAGAACAGGTGCCCGCCATGGGGCCAGAAGGCCCGGCGCGGCCAGCCCGCGGCGGTCATGGCGTCGACGATGCGCAGATAGCCGGGCAGGCCGTAGCAATGCGCCGGGTCGAACAGCAGGATGTCGCGATCGGGCCGCAGCCCGCCATGCAGCGCCAGCAGCCTCGCCTCGGCCGCGGAGAACAGCGCCTCCCCGGCGGCGACCGGCCCCGGATAGGCGGCCGCCACGGCCGCCTGGGCCGGGAAGTCGTGCGGGTCGCAGACATCCTCGAACCACCACAGCCCGGACGGCGCCAGGGCAGCGGCCGCGGCCAGCGCGGCGGAGGCGTCATAGGCGTTCATGGCATCGACGGCGAGGTGCCCGGGGCCGCCCAGCGGCTCGGCCGCCGTCTCGACCCGGCGCAGATCCTGCGCCAGCCCGGCCGCACCGATCTTGATTTTGGCGCGGGTGTAGCCGAGATCGGTCAGCCGGCGCATTTCGTCGCCCAGCCTGGCAAGATCGTCCTGCGGATACGGATATCCGCCACCGGCGTAGACCGGCACGCGGTCCGGCACGGCATCTCGGCGCCCGATGCGGTCGGCCAGGAAGCGATAGAGCGGCTGCCCGGCGGTCTTCGCGGCGGCGTCCCAGAGCGTCATGTCGAGCGTGCCGATGGCGACGCAGCGCTCGCCATGGCCGCCGGGCTTCTCGCCGGTCATCATCGCGGCCCAGGCGCGGAACGGGTCGAGATTGGTGCCGGCCGCGTCGGCCAGGGCGCCGTCCGGCGCGGCCAGCAGGCGCGGCGCGAAGCGCTCGCGGATCAGCCCGCCCTGGGCGAAGCGACCGAAGGAGCCGAAGCCGTAGCCGACGACCGGCCGGCCGTCCCGCCGCATGTCCGTCACGACCGCGACGATGCTGGTGGTCAGCCCGCCGGACGGAATCGCCGGATCGGCATAGCGCGAGATCGCGACCGAGCGCTCCCGGATATCGACGATGCGCATCGACCTGTTCTCCTGGCTGCGGCCGGCACAGCCTAGCGGGCGGCCGGAACGATGTCGCCAGGCCGCTACCCCTCCCAATCCAGACCGAGGTCGAGGATCGGCGCGGAATGGGTGATCCAGCCGGCGGAGATCAGGTCGACGCCGGTGGCAGCGATGGCCGGCACCGTCTCCGCCGTCACCCGGCCGGAGGCCTCTGTCACCGCCCGCCCGTCGACGCAGCGCACCGCCTCGCGCAGCTGGTCCGGGGTCATGTTGTCCAGCAGCACGGCATCGACGCCCTCGGCCAGTACCTCGTCGAGCTGGTCGAGCGTGTCGACCTCCACCTCGATCTTGACCAGATGCCCGACCGCGGCGCGGGCCCGGGCGATCGCCGGCCGAACGCCTCCGGCCACGGCGATGTGGTTGTCCTTGATCAGCACCGCGTCGTCGAGGCCGAAGCGGTGGTTGACCCCGCCGCCGGCACGGACCGCGTGCTTCTCCAGCGCCCGCAGGCCCGGCGTGGTCTTGCGGGTGCAGGCGATGCGCGCCTTGTGCGGCCGGGCGGCCGCGACCAGCGAGGCGGTGGCGGTGGCGACGCCGGACAGGCGGCACAGCAGGTTCAGCGCCGTCCGTTCCGCCGCCAGGATCGGCCGGGCGGGGCCGTCGATGCGGATCACCGCGTCGCCCGGCGCCACCCGGCTGCCGTCCGGCTTCAGGATGATCACGGTGATGGCGGGGTCGAGCAGGCGGAAGGCCAGGGCGGCGGCGTCGGTACCGGCCACGGTGCCGGGCTGGCGGGCGGCGATGGCGCCGCGCATCCTGGCCCCGGCCGGGATCACCGCGGCGCTGGTGATGTCGCCGACGCGGCCGAGATCCTCGGCCAGGGCGGCGCGGACCACCGGTTCGACCAGCAGGGCGGGGAGGGAGGGAAGATCCATGGTCGGCCTCACGGATGGGCAGTGCTGGTGCGGGGGGCCTCGCCCTCCAGCACGTCGGCGAGGGTGAGGAAGGAGGGCTCGGAGGCCGGGTCGGCCTCGGGGCAGTCGCTGCGGCACTGGGCGCCGCGGCTCTCGCGCCGGCGCAGCGCGGCGGTCGCGATCAGCAGTCCGGCCAGGGCGCGGTCAGCCAGGGGCGAGGGCGCGGCATCGGCCAGGGGGCGCAGCGCCGTGATCGCGGCGACGAGGCCGGCGCCGTCGCGGACCACGCCGACATGGCGCTCCATCACCCTGCGCAGCGCGGCGACGACGCCGGCATCCACGGCGGGGCGGCGGGCGGCGCCGAGCGGCAGGGGGCGCAGCGGCGGCCGGGCCTCGCCGCCCTGGATGTCCTCGGCGATCCAGCGGGCATATGCCAGCGCCTCGAGCAGCGAGTTGCTGGCCAGGCGGTTGGCGCCATGCAGGCCGGTTGCCGCCACCTCGCCCGCGGCCCAGAGGCCGGGGACGGAGCTGCGGCCGCGGGCGTCCACCGCCACCCCGCCCATGTGGTAATGCGCCGCCGGGCGGATCGGGATCGGCTGCCGCGCCGGGTCCAGCCCGGCCTCGCAGCACAGCGCGGCGACCTTGGCGAAGCGCGCCAGCCGGTCGCCCAGCGGCCGCACGTCCAGGAACACCGGCTCGCCGGCCATGACCCTGCGGAAGACGGTGCGGGCAATGATGTCGCGCGGGGCCAGGTCGCCCTGCGGATGATCCGCCATCACCCGCCCGCCCGACGCCGTGACCAGCACGGCGCCCTCGCCGCGCAGCGCCTCGGTGGCCAGCGGCATCGGATCGCGGCCGACGGCCATGGCGGTCGGGTGGAACTGCACGAACTCCGGGTCGCGCAGCACCGCCCCGGCGCGCGCTGCCAGCGCCAGGCCGGTGCCGGCCGCGCCGAGCGGGTTGGTGGTGTGGGCATACAGGCCGCCGATCCCGCCGGTGGCCAGCACCACGGCTCGGGCCGGGATCGCCACCGGCCCCCCATCCTCCCGCGCCAGCACGCCGCACACGCCGGCCTCGGCGACCCGGAGGTGGCGCGGCGCGTCACCGAGGCGGCGCCGGGCTGCATCGC
>Ga0182749_1001907_pt1 | contig 15755 bp, 10 predicted proteins | sample eDN3rd37CKraftMG_FD_128875 | JGI IMG/M metagenome (GOLD analysis project Ga0182749, IMG submission 128875) | Enriched Miracle-Growth compost microbial communities from Emeryville, California, USA - eDNA 3rd pass 37_C Kraft MG (version 2) (version 2) ...
ACCGGGCACGAGGCGGACGAGGACGCCACGGACGACCGGTCCGCCGACCCCGACCACTCCCTCCAGGAGGCCCTGGCATGACCACCACCATCACCGAAGCACCCGCCACCGCTGGTGCGCGCGCACGGATCGTCCCCGGCGTGGACCGCCGGGTGTCGAACTCCGTCTCGGTGCAGCAGAGCCTGCAGAACTCCTTCTCCATGGCCTGGCGTGGGCTGCTCAAGATCAAGCGCACGCCCGAGCAGCTGGTCGACGTCACCGTCCAGCCGATCCTCTTCACGCTGATGTTCGCCTACCTCTTCGGGGGAGCCATCTCGGGTGACGTGAAGGCCTACCTGCCTCTGCTGATCCCGGGCATCCTGGTCCAGACCGTCATCACGACCTCGGTCGTCACCGGCACGCAGCTGCGCGAGGACATGGACAAGGGCGTGTTCGACCGGTTCCGCTCGCTGCCCATCGCGCGCATCGCCCCGCTGGCGGGCGCACTGATCGCCGACTCGGTGCGCTACACCATCGCGACGGTGCTGACCTTCGTCATGGGTTACCTCATGGGCTTCCACCCTGCCGGCGGCCTGGGCTTCGTGGCGCTCGCGGCGCTCCTGGTCATCGTCTGCTCGTGGGCCGTGAGCTGGATCTTCGCCTTCTTCGGGGTGATCGCGCGCAGCGCCTCGAGCGTGCAGGGCATCTCGATGATCGTCCTGTTCCCCCTGACCTTCCTGTCCAACGCCTACGTGCCGGTCGACTCGCTGCCCGGGTGGCTGCAGGGCTTCGTCAAGGTGAACCCGATCTCGCACCTCGTGAGCGCGGTCCGCGACCTCGTGAACAGCTCGGCCGTGACGAGCGACCTGTGGATCTCGCTCCTGGGCGCGGGCGTCATCGTGGCGGTCTTCGCCCCGCTCGCGGTGCGCGCCTACATGCGCCGCGCCTGACCCCTGCTGCCCTTCCGGAACTTTGACGCCGGTCACACGAACTCGCCCGGGCTCTGTGACCGGCGTCAAAGTTCCGACACCGGGCGGGGTGAGGGTCAGGCGAGGCGGGGTCAGGCGAGGCGGCGTCAGGCGAGGCGGGGTCGGAGGATCTCGCGGGCCCGGGCGAGCACCTCGTCGTGGCCCGCCGGCTCCTGCGCGCGGCTGACCGCGGCGTCCACCCTGGCGTCGCCCAGCAGCCTTCGTGCCGCGGCGAGGTGCGTCGTACGCCTCAGGCTGGGCACGTCCTGCCGGGAACCGAGGCGTTCCGCGAGCGCCAGCAGCTCCAGACCGTCGTCACTGCGGTCGTCACCGCGGCCAGCCCGGTCACCGCCGCCGTCCCCGGCACCGGTCCTGTCTTCCCCAGCCGGCCGCACGTCGCTCCACAGCCAGGCGCCGAGCGCGACGAGCGCGGTCCCTGCGACCGGACTGTCGACCTCCGTCCGGGTGCGCAGACCCGCGACGACGCGCACCCGCAGCCGACGCGCCATGTCCAGCCGTTCGTCACGGTCCCGCACGGGCAGACGCGCGCCCGCGCCGGTCCGGTCGTCCCTCTCGGTGTCGTCCGCACGGCCGTCGCCCGTACCACCGTCGCCGCCGACCTGCGCCGCGACCGCGTCGAGGCACGCGAGGCAGAGCCGTGCCGCAGCGTGCACGAGGTGCCACGGGCGGGACGCCTGGAACCCGTAGGCCGGGAGCTGCGCCAGGCACCGGTCGTAGCTGTCGAGCGCCCCGGCGGGGTCGCCCCGGAGCCAGGCGACCTCGCCCAGCCCGGCGAAGCCCGCCGCACGGTGCTCGGCGACGCCGGGCTCCGTGCCAGCGAGCGGACTGTCAGCGGCGCCTGACTCGTCGGGACCGGTCGCGGCGGCGGCCTGCCGGAAGACGAGCTCGGCCCGGTCGAGGTCGCCCTCGACCAGGTCGTTGCCCGCCTCCGAGATCTCGACCTGACGCAGGTCGCTGACCGAGCCGAGCTCGATCATGAGCCGGTGCGCGGCGGTGAACCAGCGCGCCGCCGCGGCGTGGTCGCCCCGCTCGTTCTCGACCTGTCCGAGCAGCTGCGAGGCCGACGCCTGCGCCCACATGTTCTCCTGTGCGACGGCGAGCTCGTGGGCACGCTCCCCCAGCGCGGCGGCCTCGTCCAGCGCGCCGTTGTTCTCTGCGAGTGCGCCCCCTGCGAGATGGCCCAGCAGCACCAGCGGCGGGAAGGACGACCGGCGCGCCCGGCGCGCCACCTCCTGGTGGTTCTGCTCCAGCGCGCCCTCCAGCCCCAGCCCGATGGCCTCGGCCCAGCCCTCCCCGACCAGGTCCGGTCGCCGGGACAGCACCCGCATCCGGCCGATCACGGTCGCCAGGCGACGGGTGACGAACATCCGGCCGATCCCTGCGACGAAGAACGCCGTGAGGATCGCGTCCCGCGCCTGCGCGAGGCGCGCCGTCCGGGCGAGCGAGAGCGCGTCGTCCACCAGCCCGAACAGCTCGAAGAAGGTCCCCCGCACACCGCTGACCGCCCCGAGGAGTCCGAGCACCGCGAGCGCGCTCGTGCCGTCCTCCTCGGCGACCGCCCAACGGAAGGCCTGCACGAGGTTGTCCTGCTCGCGCACGGTGGTGCGCACGACGCCGGGCTGCCCCGGGCCCATCATCGCGGAGACGCCCCGTGCGGCGAGCCCGCGGGCCCACGCCACGACCGCGCGCCGCCCGTCCGTCACCTCCCCCGCCACCTGGAGCTCGAGGAGGGAGAACTCGCGCACCGTCTCCAGCATGCGGAAACGGCTGGTGCGCGTCTGCGGGTCCTCGGTCATCACGAGCAACGACTGCGCCACCAGCGTGGCCACGTCGTCCCGCACCTGCTCGGGGGCGCGACCCGCGCCGTCCGGCCACCCCGCCCCCGCGACCTGCTCGGCGCTCGCCAGGTCGAAGCCCGCGGGCAGCAGGCTGGTCCGGCGCAGGGTCGCCCGCTCGCCCGGCCCGAGCAGGTCCCAGCTCCACTCGATCACGGCCCGCAGCGTCCGGTGCCGCTCCGGGGCCGTGCGCGCGCCCCCGGTGAGCAGCAGGAAGCGGGCACCGAGCCGATCGTCGATCTCCTCCACGGTCATCGAGCGGACCCGCGCGGCGGCCAGCTCGATGGCGAGCGGGAGCCCGTCGAGCCGACCGCACAGCCGTGCCACCGCCGAGAGATCGAGCACGACGTCGCCGCGCACCGCCCGGGCGCGCTGGCAGAACAGCTCCACCGCGGGCCCGTGACCGGTCGGGTCGCTGCCGAGCGCGGCGAGCGCATAGGCGACCTCGCCGTCGACCTCGAGGGGCGCGCGGCTCGTCGCGAGCACCCGCACCGCGGTGCTCTCCAGGAGGTCGTCGACCGCGCGGGCCGCCCCCTCGAGCACGTGCTCGCAGTTGTCCAGCACCAGCACCGTGCCGGGCGCGCCGAGCCGCTCGCGCAGCTGTGCGAGCACGTCGATGCCCTTGCCCCGGTCTCCGAGCCGGACGCCCGTGGTGGCCTCGTGGATGCCGAGCGCCGCGGCGATCGCCGGGACCACGTCCTCGGCCGTGCCGATGCTCGCGAGCTCGACCACCACGACCAGCGGGGCGCCGTCCAGGAGCCGCCAGCCCACCTCGTGCGCGATGCGGGTCTTGCCCAGCCCACCCGGCCCCAGCACCGTGACCAGCCTGCTGCCGCCCAGGTGCGCGACCAGGTCGGCCACCGCCTGCTCGCGCCCGACGAGCGTGGTCGCCGCGCGCCGCAGCCCCACGCTCGTGCCACGAGGCGCGGACGACCCAGAGGCGACCTGCGCGGTCACGCCTCCCGCGTCGGAGCCACGGTCGGGGGCGCCACGGTCGGGGGCGCCGCTGTCAGAGACCTGGTGGCCCGAGGCATCCAGCCGCAGCAGCGCGGCGTAGCGCTCCTGCACGGCGGGCGAGGGCGAGGTGCCGAGCTCGTCCGCGAGGGCGTCGCGCAGCCGGGCGTAGGCGCGCAGCCCGGTGGTGACGTCACCGGTGCCGGCGCACGCGGCGAGCAGCGCGGCCACGGATCGCTCGTCGGCGGGGTCCTGCGCGAGGCGGGGCATCACGACAGCGAGCGCGCCGTCCCAGTCCTCGGCCGCGACGAGCGCGTCGAGCAGCACCTCCCCGAGCCTGCTGCGCAGCGACCCGGCCCGCGGTTCGAGCTGCTCGCGCAGGCTCGCACCGACGTCGGCGCCCGGCTCCCCGCGCCACAGGTCGAGGGCCGCGGTCGCGAGCCCGACAGCCCGGCCGGGGTCACGGGAGGCGCCGGGGGCGAGCGCGGCGGTCGCCCCGTGGAGCGCCTCGCTCGCCACCTGGAGGTCGGTGGTGCCCGCGAACCGGTAGCCGCTCGGGGTCCGCTCCACGAGGTCCGGTCCGACGACGGCGCGCAGGCGGGAGACGACGGTCTGGACGCTGCCGCGAGGGTCGGCCGGAGCTGCCTCGTCGGCCCACAGCTCCTCCGCGAGCTGCGGCACCGACACGCTGCGACCGTCGGCGAGCGCGAGCGCGACGAGCAGCCCGCGGGAACGAGGGCTGCTGACGGTGACGCCGCTCCGGTCCGCGCGCCGGACGGCCACCGGCCCCAGCACGCCGAGGTCGACCGTCCGCTCGCCCGGCTCGGTGCGGCCGACGGCGACGCCGTCCCGCGAGGCCGCGCCGTCGCGCACGGCGGCGTGGACGACGTCGTCCGTGCTGCGGTTCACCGTGCCTCAGACCGCCGGGCCGTCGCCGCCGCGGTCGCGACCGGGCGAGCGCGTCGGCCAGGGCGCGTCCGCAGGGCGCAGCGGCGCCCACCCCTGGGCCCGGGCGACGACGGCGGCGAGCACGCCGACGCTGATCGTGGGGTTGTGGACGTCTCCGGCCAGCACCGCGGCCGCGACGTCGTCGAGCGGCGCCCAGCCGACGACCATGTCCCGCTCCTCGTGCTGGCGTGCGAAAGCAGGCCCGTCGACGGGCCGCGGGCCGCGGGCGAGGTAGACGCGCAGGCTCTCGCTGGATCCGCCCGGGGTCGTGCACGTGTCGACGAGCACGTTCCACTCGGCGGCCTCGAGGTCCGCCTCCTCGGCGAGCTCGCGCCGGGCCGCGGCGTACGGGTCCTCGCCGGGCACGTCGAGGAGCCCCGCGGGGATCTCCCACAGCTCGTGGCGCACGGGGTGGCGGTACTGGCGCAGCACGAGGACGCGGTCCTCGTCGTCGAGCACAAGCACCCCGACGGCACCGGTGTGCTCCACGTACTCACGCGCCACCACGCCGCCCTCGCCGAGGTCGACACGGTCCCGGACGAGGTCCCAGATCGCCCCGCGGTGCAGGAGCTCGTGCGAGACGACCGGCCGCGGCGCCGGCAGGTCGCGCAGCGGTTCCTCGGCGCCCTCGACCGTGGCGACGGTGCGCCCCGTCATGCTCAGGCCTCCGCCGGCTGCGGGGCCACCGCAGGCTCGGCGCTTCCGTCCTCGGTCGCCTCCGCGAGCTCGTCGTCGTCGAGCAGCAGGCCCTGCTCCTCGAGCGCGGCCCGGATCAGGCCGGCGAACAGCGGGTGCGCGCTGGTGGGACGGGACTTGAACTCGGGGTGCGCCTGCGTCGCGACGTAGTACGGGTGCACGTCGCGCGGCAGCTCCACGAACTCGACGAGGCTCGAGTCCGGCGAGGTCCCGCTGACCACGAAGCCGGCCTCCTCGAGGGGCGCCCGGTAGGCGTTGTTGACCTCGTAGCGGTGACGGTGGCGCTCGGAGACGCGGGTGGTGCCGTAGGTCGCGGCCGCCACCGAGCCCTCCGCGAGGACGGCGTCGTAGGCGCCGAGGCGCATGGTGCCGCCCAGGTCCCCCGCGCCGTCGACGATCGCGAGCTGCTCCTCCATGGTCGCGACGACCGGGTGGGTGGTGCCGGCGTCGAACTCCGAGGACGACGCGTCGGCGAGCCCGAGCACGTTGCGCGCGTACTCCATCACCATGACCTGCAGGCCGAGGCAGATGCCGAGGGTGGGCACGCGGTTCTCGCGCGCCCAGCGGGCCGCGCCGATCTTGCCGTCCACCCCGCGCACGCCGAACCCGCCCGGGATCAGCACCGCGTCCACGCCGCCGAGCGCCTGCTGGGCGCCCTCGAGGGTCGCGCAGGTGTCCGAGGGGACCCAGCGGATCCTGACCTTGGCGTGCTGGGAGAAGCCACCGGCGCGCAGCGCCTCGGTCACCGACAGGTAGGCGTCGGGGAGGTCGATGTACTTGCCCACCATGGCGACCTCGACGGTGCGCTCCGGGAAGTGCACGCGCTCCAGGAGCTGCGCCCAGCCTGCCCAGTCGACGTCGTGGAACGGCAGGTTGAGCCGTCGCACGACGTAGGCGTCGAGCCCCTCGGCGTGCAGCACGGTCGGGATGTCGTAGATGCTCGGCGCGTCCTTGCAGGTGACGACGGCCTCGTTGTCGACGTCGCACATGAGCGCGATCTTGCGCTTGATCGACTCGGGCATGTCGCGGTCCGCACGCAGCACGATCGCGTCGGGCTGGATGCCGATGCTGCGCAGGGCGGCGACCGAGTGCTGGGTCGGCTTGGTCTTGAGCTCGCCGGAGGGGCCGATGTACGGCACGAGCGAGATGTGCAGGAAGAACACGTTGTCACGGCCCAGCTCGTGGCGCACCTGGCGTGCGGCCTCGAGGAAGGGCTGCGACTCGATGTCGCCGACCGTGCCGCCGATCTCGGTGATGATGACGTCGACGTCGTCCCCCGCCTGGGCCCTCATACGCTCCTTGATGGAGTCCGTGATGTGCGGGATGACCTGGACCGTGTCGCCCAGGTACTCCCCGCGGCGCTCCTTGGCGATGACGCCCGAGTAGACCTGGCCGGTGGTGACGTTCGCGGAGGCGGAGAGCTCGACGTCGAGGAACCGCTCGTAGTGCCCGATGTCGAGGTCCGTCTCGGCGCCGTCCTCGGTGACGAACACCTCGCCGTGCTGGAACGGGTTCATCGTCCCAGGGTCGACGTTGAGGTAGGGGTCGAGCTTCTGCATCGTGACCCGCAGCCCGCGCGAGCGCAGCAGCCGTCCGAGGCTGGAGGCCGTGAGCCCCTTGCCGAGCGAGGAGGCGACACCACCGGTCACGAAGATCTGACGGGTGGTCTCCCCGTGCCGGCCCGCGACGGGGTCGAAGAACCGGGGAGCACCGGCGTGAGCGGGGTGCGGGACGCCCGGGTGCGAGACCGAGGAGCGCGCCGCTCCGGTTCCGGGGCCGGTCCCAGGACCGGTGCCATGGTCGGCTTCGCGACGAGCGTCAGGACGGGAGGCTGCACGGGAGTTTGCGTCGTCTACCACGGGATTCCACTCTATCAGGAGTCGGGCTCGGTCAAGGAGGGCGGGTCGGCGATCGAGGGGCGGGCGTAGACCGAGCGCAGCTGTGCCACGAGGTCCTCCTCGGTGGGCAGCCGGCGTGCCCGCCGTCGGGCGAGGCGCTGCCGCTGCGTGAGCGCGAGCGGGTCCGCCAGGAGCCGGTCCACGGCCGCCGCGAGCGCGGCCGGGTCACCGGCGGGGACGAGCCTGGCGGCGCCGTCGAGCACCTCGCGGTTGCCCGGGGTATCGGTCGCGACCACGGCGGCGCTCGCGTCGAGCGCGGCCATCAGGGTGAGCGCTCTCCCGTCGACGCTGACGACGACGTCGGCCGCGCGCAGCAGCTGGGCGGTGTCGTTGCGCGCGCCGAGCAGGACCACCCTGTCGGCCAGCCCACGGGCGGCGACCTCGGCCTCGAGGCTCGCGCGGGACGGACCGTCCCCCACCACGAACCACCGGGCGCGGGGGGACGCGAGCGCGGCAGCCGCGTCGACGACCGACTTGACCCCGTGGCCGGGGACGAGGTCGTCGACCGTGACGACGAGCGGAGTGGTGGGTGCGACGTCGAGCAGGAAGCGCGCCGTGCCGTGCGCGCGGCGCCGGGCGAGCTCGCTCCGCACCGGTCCGACGTCGGCCGGACCGGGCGCCGCCCCGCCCACGTCCTGCCGGGGCACCGGCACGACGGCCCGGGCGACGAGGACCCCGCGGCGCGTCACCCGCTCCAGCCCGCGCCGCACCGAGCCGAGACGCCGTTCGCGCTCCAGGAGTTCGGTGCTCGTCGTCAGGACGACGTCGGCGCCGTTGGCCACGACCGTGTCGAGGACGAGCCCGACGGCGTGCATGCCCACGCCCGGTTCCGTCGTCTCGTAGAGGGTGACCACGAGCCTCGGGCGGGCCCGGCCGAGGCCGCGGGCGGCGAGGACGGCGAGCGACCCGGCCCGCGCGCCGAGCGCGTGGCCGACCTCTGCTCCGCGCAGCGACTCGCGCAGCTGGGCGGCCTGCTCGGGGTCGTGGCGCCCCGGGCGCGCGGTGAGCGGCAGGACGACGGGCCGCAGCCCGGCCAGGACGCCGACGGCGTCGAGCGTCTCGCGCGGTGCGACGAGCACGAACTCGTCACGCAGGCGCCCGGCGGTGCGCAGCAGGGTGCGCAGGTGACGGACGAGGTCGTCGCCCGGCGGGCCGGCGACGAGGACGACTCGTCCGTTCATCCACGCCCCTCCCCTCTGATCAGGCCGCGCACGGCGGAGCGGTCGGCCAGGGACCCGACGGCGAGGACGACCACGAGCGCGAGCCCTCCGGCGAGAGCCGCCACCCACGCACCGCGCCACACGCTCGAGCCCGACGGCGCCAGGCTACCCGCGAGCCGGCCGAGCAGTGCGCAGACACCCGCAGCCGTGACCAGAGCGATGCCCGAGGTGCGCGCCACCCCCCGCAACGTGCTCGCCCCGAGGTGCCGGCGCACCGCGGCGAGCAGCAGGACGGCGCCCACCGTCATGCCGAGGGTGCTCGAACCTCCCATGACGCGGAAGACGGTCTCGGTGTCGTGCCCGGGGACCAGCAGCACGGTCCCGGCCAGGCTGGCGACGGCGATCGTCAGCCAGCCGCAGGAGGCCGCGACGACCGCCGCCCGCGCGTGGCTCGTGGCGTAGAGGAGACGGCTCGCGTGGAAGACGAGGGCGAGGCCCACCATGCCGGGGGCGAGCCAGGCGATGGCGGTCGCCATGTGCGCGGCACCCCCCTCGGTGAAGCCGAAGAACACCTCGATCGGGCGCGACGCCGCGACGAGCAGGGCCGCCCCGGCGACGGACACCACGACGACGCCCCGCACGCTCACCGCGGCGAGCCGGGCGAAGCGGGAGCCGTCGCCGGTGGCGGCGTGCTCCGACAGGTGGGGGAAGGTGCTCGTGGCGAGCGGCACGGCGAGCACCGCGTAGGGCGTGAGGTAGACGGCCTGGGCGTACTGGAAGACGGGGTACGCCCCCGCCTCACCGTGGGCGCCCGCGACCAGCAGCAGCACCACGACCGAGATCTGCTGCGCGACGAGCGCGCCGATGCCCGCGAGCGCGAGGGAGCGGGCCTTCGCTCCCTCGCCGGGCGGGAAGCGCAGCGTGGGCCGCAGGCGGACCCCTGCGCGGTGCACCGGGACCAGGAGCGGCAGGCTCAGCGCGGCGACCCCGGCGGTGCTGCCCCAGGCCAGCCAGCGCAGCGACGCCGAGGAGAGCAGGTCAGGAGTGGTCTGGTGCCCGTCCGCGAGCGCGCCGAAGACCACGTAGGAGGCGATCACGACGACGGAGGACATGATGGGCGCGGCGGCCGGCCAGAAGAACCGGCGGTGCGCCTGCAGGATCCCGGCGGCCACCACCGACACCCCGTAGAGCGGGACCTGCACGGCGAAGACCCGCAGCAGGAAGACGGCGATGTCGACCAGCTCGGGGTCGTGCACCCGAGGCAGGACCGCCACGATCTGCGGGGCGAGCAGCGCGACCAGCGCGCCGACCGGCACCAGCGCGAGCAACGTCCAGCTGAGCATGGCGCTCGCGGAACGGGACACGTCCGCGTGGGCGCGACGGGCGATCGCCCCGGCGACCACGGGGACCACCGCGCCCGCGAGGGCGCCGCCCGCGACCACCTCGAACAGGACGTTGGGCAGGAGGTTGGCGACCGCGTAGGCCTCGCCCACACCCGTGGACCCCACCTCGGAGGCCTGGGCCGCCCAACGTCCCAGGCCGAGCACGCGGCTGACGATCGTGACCAGGGTGATGACGAGCGCGCCGCCCGCCACCGTCCCGGCGAGCCGCGCGTGACGGGAGGTCACGCCTCTCCGTCGCGGCCGCGCTGTCGGCCGTCGCGCCTCTCGGGTGCGCCCTCGGCCCGCGCCTGCGGCTCGCGCCCCCACTCGTCGACCGCGCGCAGCCACGCCGTGCGCTCGATCACGGCCGAGAAGCTGGTCCGCTCGCTCGCGAGGGTCAGGGCGGCGACGGCGGCGAGCGCGGTCATGCGTACCGGCAGGGGTGCGGACGACGCGACCGCGTGCCCGACCGCCGCGCCCAGCGCGTTCGCACCGCCGTCCCCCGCCATGTCCCGTGCCTCGAGGTCGGCCGGCGCCGCGGCCACGACCGCGCCGAGCACGGCGCCGGCGGTGCCCGCGGCCCGCGAGCCCGCGAGCGGCGCGGCGAGGGCGGCCGAGACCTTCAGCGCACGCCCGGGGCGGAGGTCGAAGAGGTTGACGAGGTTGGCGGTGCCCGCCACGAGCGCGGCGTCGACGCCGACCTCGAGCAACGTGCGCGCGGCGCCGTGACGACCGCGGCGCGGCATCGCGGCGGCGGCGGCCAGCGCGCTCGCCCCGATGCCCGCGATCTTGACGGCCCCGGTGGTCACCGTGCCGCGACGCAGGGCCCCCAGGTGGCCGCGCAGCCCCTTGCGGCGCTCCGCCGGGTCCTCGAACAGGTCGTCGACGGTGCCGAAGGCTCCCGCTCCACCCACGGCGACTGCCGCCGACAGCGCGGAGCGCACGTCCGGCGCGCCGGCCACCGCGCCCGCCGTGATCGCGGCGACGAGCGCCGGCCCCTCCAGCAACGAGACCGGTCGCCCCTCATGATTGGTCCGGTGCCACCATGACGACGGTCCGGCAAGCTGGTCCAGCAGACCGCGCGCGGTGCGGCCGGCTGCCGTCGCTACCGCACCGCTGACGGCGAGCCGGGCAGCGCGGTTCATGACTTCGAGGAGCCCGCGGCGTCGCCGCTCGTGGCGGCGGCTCCGTCACCGGTCCCGTCGGCAGCGTCGCCGTCGGCAGCGTCGCCACCGGTGGTGTCGCCCCCGGTGGTCTCGGCGCCCTTGCTGCTGTCCGGGCTGTCGCCGCTCGTGGCGGCGTCGTCGCGCGCGCCGAGGGCGACGAGGGCCGCCCGGTCAGGGGCCTCGAGCACCGCGGCGGCGGGGACCTGTGAGGCCGCGGAGGTGTCCGCGTACTGGCCGACCTTGCCGCCGATGCGCTCCGAGAGCGCGAGCGGCACCATGAACTGGCCGACGACGGTGTCCACGCCGGCGACCGTCGAGACCGTGGCGTTGCTCTCGTCGTCCTTCGTCACGGCCTCGACGAGAGTGCCCTCCGGCCGGCCGGTGACGGTCACGACCGCTCCCTCGGAGTCGTGCGCGAGAACCTGCGCGAAGGCGGTGCCGACGGCCGAGTCGGCCGGCGACGTCGTCGGCCGGGCGTCGTCCGCCGCCGCCGTGGAGCCCTCCTCGATCACGACGTAGGCGTCCGCGGGCGCGACGGGCGCCTTGGGCGTGGTGATGAGCCCGCTGTCCGTGAGGATCTCACGGGTCAGGTCGGCGCCGGACGCGAACGTGTCGGCCTCGACGCTCGCGTAGCCCGAGAACGCGAAGACGAGGGCGTGCGCGAGCGTGGCGTCGTAGCCACCGGTGGTCGACCCGGCCGCGAGGTAGGCCGAGAGGCTCGACGCGTAGGACTGCCGCGAGTCGGCCTTCGCCTGCGAGAACCAGTCCTCCGAGAGCTGGATGCGGCTCACGACGGTCGCACCGGCCGAGGCGAGGTACCCGGAGGTGCTGTCGACCACGGTGTCGTCGACGTCACCGACCAGCACCAGAGCCACCCGGCGCGACGGCAGCGCGCCGGCCAGGGCCTTCGGCGCCGCCGCCGTGAGCAGCCCGTCGCTGCCCTCCTGGGTGGAGATCGCGTGGTCGAGGTCGGCGCGCAGCGCCTCCTTCTCCGTGCGCAGCGAGGTCACCTGGCCGCTGAGCTGGTCGCCGATCGCCTCCTTGAGGGGACCTGCGCCGAGGATGATGCCGACGGCGAGCGCGAGGAACACCGAGATCAGGGAGACCAGGTGATAACGGAAGTCGATCACGGGGCGAGAGTCCTTGTCGCAGTGGATGAGGTCGTGGCGGGTGAGGTCGCAGCGGTCATGTCCACCAGGCCAGTCCGTGGACCCATGACCACACGTCGTCGAACCGTGCCGCCGCCAGGCCGATCAGCACCTGACCTGCGCTCGTCGCGGCCAGGGCGGCGACGACCGCGACCACGCCCGCGAGCGCGAGGAGCGTGAGCTGGACGTTGGAGATGCGGTGGCGGTAGAGGCGTGAGACGCCCTTCGCGTCGACGAGCTTGCCGCCCACGCGCAGCCGGGTGAGGAAGGTGCTCGCCATGCCGGCGCGGCCCTTGTCGAGGAACTCGACGAGCGTGACGTGCGTGCCGACGGCGACGATGAGCTCGGCGCCCAGGTCGTCGGCGAGCAGCATCGCGACGTCCTCGCTCGTGCCCGTCGCCGGGAAGATGACGTGGTCGACGCCCAGCGCGTCGACCCGCTCGAGGCCCGGTGCGCGGCCGTCCCGGTAGGCGTGGACGACGATCTCGGCGCCGCAGCGCAGCGTCGCGTCCGAGACCGAGTCCATGTCGCCGACGATGATGTCGGGGCGCCAGCCCTCCTCGACCAGGGCGTCCGCCCCGCCGTCGACCCCCACGAGCAGCGGGCGGTACTCCTTGATGTACGCGCGCAGGGCCCGCAGGTCGTCGCGGTAGTGGTAGCCGCGCACGACGATCAGCACCTGCCTGCCACGGACCTCGGTGCGCAGGGTCGGCACCCCCACGCCATCGAGCAGCAGCTCCCGCTCCCGCCGCAGGTAGTCCATGGTGTTCGCCGCGAAGAGCTCGAGCTGGGTCGACAACCCCTCGCGCGCCGTCTCCAGCGCCAGGTCTACCGACTCCTGCGTCTGCAGCTCGCCCTCGGCGACGAGGGTGCTGCCCTGCGTCACGGTCGCTCCGTCGACGGTGAGCCAGCGGCCCTCCCGCAGGGACATGACGTCCGGGCCGAGGTCGTCGACCAGCGGGATGCCGGCCTCGACGAGGATGCTCGGACCGAGGTTGGGGTACCGCCCGGAGATCGAGCGCGCGGCGTTGAGCACCGCGGCGGGCCTGGCCGCCACGAGCGCCTCGGCGGCGACCCGGTCCATGTCCGCGTGGTCGATGACCGCGATGTCCCCCGGTGCCAGGCGGTGCACGAGGTCCTTCGTGCGCCGGTCGACCTTGGCGGGCCCGGAGAGCCCGGTGCCCGTCTCAGCGGGTCGCGCCTGGCGGGCGTTGAAGAGCTTCATCGCCGCTCATCGTCTCACAACGGCCGCCGCCAGGAGCTCCGACGCGTGGGCGCGCGCCGTGCCCGAGTCCTCGTGGCCCGAGAGCATGCGGGCGAGCTCCACCACCCGCTCCTCACCGGTGACCACGCCGATGTCGGACCGGGTGACGCGGCCGTCCCCCGACGTCGACTTGGCCACGACGACGTGCGTGTCGGCGAAGGCCGCGACCTGCGCGAGGTGCGTGATCACGATGACCTGGTGACGTTCGGCGAGACGGGCGAGGCGGGCGCCGACCTGGGTCGCGGCCTTCCCTCCGACGCCGGCGTCCACCTCGTCGAAGACGAGGGTGACGTCCTGCTCCGAGGCGCCGGAGCGCGCTGCGAGCGAGACCTCCAGGGCGAGCATCACCCGCGAGAGCTCACCCCCCGAGGCTCCCTTGGCGACGGGCCGGGCGGGCGCGCCGGGATGCGGCCGGAGCAGCAGCTCGACGGCGTCCGCACCCGTGGGACCAGGCTCGGTCGGGGTGAGGGAGACCTCGAGGTGCGCGCCGGTCATGGCGAGCCCGGCGAGCTCGGCGTCGACCGCCTCGCTCAGCTCCGCAGCGGCATCGGCGCGCTGCGCGTGGAGCATGTCCGCAGCAGCCGCGAGCCTCGTCCCGAGCTCCTCCAGGCGGGCGGAGAGCCGTTCGACGCGCCCGCTGTCGTCGTCGAGCTCGAGCAGCCGCAGGCCCGCGCGCGAGGCCCACTCGAGGACCTCGTCGACGGTCGAGCCGTAGGAGCGCGTCAGGTGGGCCAGCTCGGCCCGCCGCGCCTCCACCTGTTCCAGGCGAGCCGGGTCGGACTCGAGGCCGTCCAGGTACCCGGCGAGCTCTGCGGCGACGTCGGCGGCGCGGAAGGCGAGGTCCCGCAGCTGGCCGGCGTAGGGCGAGAGCGTCGCATCGTGCTCGGCGGCGCGCTCGAGCGCGCGCACGGCGTGGTCGAGGTGCTCCGTGACGCTGCGAGCCGCCGGGCCCGCGCTCTGCTGGTCGTCGCCGACGACGGCGGCGTGGGCGGTGGCGACGTCCTCGCCGAGCTCTCCGGCGTGACGCAGGCGCTCCGCCTCGGCAGCGAGCGCGACGTCCTCGCCGGGCTGAGGGTCGAGCCGCTCGACCTCGGCGGCCCCGAGACGCAGCAGCTCGGCCTCGCGGGTGCGCTCCGCGGCCTGGCTGCGCAGCTGCTCCAGCTCGGCGGCGACCTGCCGGTGCTCGTCCCACAGGGCCCGGTAGGCCGCCGCAGCCTCGGCGAGCGCGGGGCCGCCGTAGGAGTCGAGGACCTGGCGCTGCTGCCCGGTACCCCGCAGCCGCAGCTGGTCGGCCTGCCCGTGGACGGTCACGAGGGGCGAGGTCAGCGCCCCGAGGACGGCCTGCGGCACGCTGCGACCGCCCAGGACCGTCCGCGAGCGCCCCTGCGCCGCCACGGTCCGCACCACCAGGAGGGAACCGTCGTCGTCGAGCACGCCCCCGGCGTCCTCCACCCCCTCGCGGAGGCCGGAACCGTCCCCGAGCTCGAACCGCCCCTCGACCACGGCCTCGTTCGCTCCCGAGCGCACCGCCCCCGCGTCGGTCCGGCCGCCGGTGAGCAGGTCGAGGCCGGTGAGCAGCATGGTCTTGCCCGCGCCGGTCTCGCCGCTGATCACGGTGAGACCACGGCCGAGGTCCAGCTGAGCGTCGACGATCACGCCCAGGTCTCGCAGGCGCAGCTCGGCGATCACGGCCGGGGCTCCTGCTGGGCGGGGTCGGTGGGGTCGGCGGCACGCAGCGCGGCACGCTCCCGCCAGCCCGCGACCGGCAGGTCGAACTTGCGCACCAGCCGGTCGGTGAACGGCGCGTCGTTGAGGCGCGCGAGCAGGACCGGGCTCGCTCCCCACCGGACCGTGATGCGGGTGCCGGGGGGCGCGTCGACCTGACGCCGGCCGTCCATCGTGACGACGCCGCTCGCGCCGGAGCTCGTCGTGACCTCCACCGAGACGATCGACCCGGGGCCCACGACGAGCGGCCGGGCGAAGAGCGCGTGCGCCGCGAGCGGGACGATCAGGATCGCCTCGACGTCGGGCCACATCACGGGGCCGCCGGCCGAGAAGGCGTGAGCGGTGGAACCGGTCGCGGTGGCCATGACGACGCCGTCGCAGCCGAAGGAGGACAGCGGCTGCGCATCGATCTCGAGCTCGACCTCGACCATCAGCTGACGGTCCGCCTTCTCGAGGGTCGCCTCGTTGACGGCCCAGTCGTGGACGGGGGCGGCCCCGGGCCGTTCGATGGTGACCTCGAGCGTGCTGCGGCGCTCCACGAGGTAGTCGCGGTCCGCCAGCCGGCGTACCGCGTCACGCAGGTTCTCCCGCTCGCTCTCCGCGAGGAAGCC